>Ga0187815_10001592_pt1 | contig 10718 bp, 5 predicted proteins | sample NC_S_5_FD_132962 | JGI IMG/M metagenome (GOLD analysis project Ga0187815, IMG submission 132962) | Wetland sediment microbial communities from Neuse River Estuary, North Carolina, USA - ASW-S_5 | ecosystem: Environmental > Aquatic > Freshwater > Wetlands > Sediment | place: USA: North Carolina...
CCATACCAGTGCGGCCACCAAATAAGCCCCCACACCCGAGACAAAACCGGCGCCAGCCACTGCTTTGGAGAAAATCGCTCCGACAACAAAGACTAGGACGAACGTCCCGATGATTTCACTCAACAGATTCGCTGCAAACTTGCGGATGGCTGGGATGATGCAAAAACATGCGAGCTTCAGACCAGGATCTTCTGTCGTCCTCCAATGACGCAGGAAATGAAGCCATACCAAAACAGCTCCGGTAAATGCGCCAAGAATTTCAGCACCAGCGTAGGGCGCTAACTTTACGAAATTTCCCGAGGAGATTGCGAATCCGAGCGTCACTGCCGGGTTAATGTAGGCGTCATGGCTTCCACACGCCACGGCAACAAACACCCCGGCCATGACTGCGAAACACCAACCACTGGTGACGACCATCCACCCAGCACCCTCAGCTTTCGATCGTTTCAATAGGACGTTGGCGACTGCATCGTCACCCAGGAGAATGAGAACTAAGGTGCCCATAAACTCGCCAATGGTGAAATCATCTCATTTTCTCCTTTTCAGGGCTGGACGTTGGTCACCGCTTCTGCTCCCGGCTTCGGGAAATGTTTCTCGTACCAGGCGATAGACCGGTCGATAGAATCGATCACGTGCTTTGTCTCGGAAAGGCCATGTCCTTCGCGCGGATAACGCACAAACACTGCTTCCGTCCCTACGTCTTTCAGGGCAATGAAAAACTGCTCGGCCTCGGCAATGGGTACGTCGTTGTCGTTCTCGCCGTGCAACAACATCGTCGGCGTATGCGCGGCAGCCACGTGCTTCAGCGCCGAGCGTTCCCAGGCCACATCCATCAGGTTGCCCTGGTGCAGAAACTGACCAAATTCCATCTCTTCATATTGGTTGTAGTAAGTCATGTAGTTGTAGCTGACCAGATTTGTGATTCCAGCCGTAGGGATCGCGGCTTTGAATTCATTCGTCTGCGTTATGAGCCAGTCCGTTAGCTGGCCGCCGTAGCTGACACCTTCGATTCCCATGCGTTCGCGATCGAGCCATAGGTATCGCCGAACCGCAGCGCTTACACCGTATAGAACGTCCTGGCCCTCATTCCCGTCCTGATCGCCAAACACCGCGTCCGCGAATTTTTGCCCGTAGCCAGTAGATCCGCGGTAGTTCACGTTTAGCGTGGCCCACCCGTGCGCCGCATACACCTGGTTTTTGAAGTTGAACCCCGGGCCATTCTGACCGTGGGGGCCGCCATGAATGTTCACGATGAGCGGATGCTTTGATGCGGCAGTCATTCCGAGCGGCTTGGTGAGAAACGCCTCCACTTCGAATTTGTTGTCATTACTGACGAAGGTGAACGACTCAACGTCGGCGATCTGCTTTCCAGCAATTATTTCTGCGTTCAAATCTGTGAGCTTGCGCGCCGCAGTATTACCGGCCTTGTAATAAAGCTCAGACATATCACGCGACGATGTGAAGCTGTAAGCCAGGGCGCCGTTCTTGGCAATGGACCAGCCGCCAACACCTCCTACCTCATTCACGACGTATTCAGGTTCGCCGCCCGCGAGCGGCAAACGGACAAGATGGGTGCTGCCACGCTCCTGTACGGTGAAATATACCGCGCTGCCGTCGGGCGCCCATTGTGGATTGCCCTGGCGATTGTCAATAACGGCTCCGATTTCCCGGCGATTGCTTCCGTCGGCGCCCATCATCCAGACGTGCGTGTCCTCCATGGTCGTTTCGCGGTCTGTCAATCCACGCTTAGTCCCGCGATAAACGATGTACTTGCCATCCAGCGACCAGAGCGGGTCATATTCGTTGAATTCGGTGGCCGTCAAGCGGCGGATAGAATTGTCCGCAATATTCAGCGCGAACACGTCATAGTTGAAAAACTCATCTTGATTTGGCTCGCGATTCGAAACGAACAGGATTTCCTTGCCGTCCGGCGACCAGTCGATGGAATGTTCGTCAAAGCTTCCGCGGGTGAGTTGGCGAACCTGTTTGCTCGCGATGTGCATGGCAAAGATATGCAGCCGCTGATTGTCGTTGAATCGAGTCATTCCCTCACCAGCGTCCGGTTTGTACAAGTACCGCGTGATTACCCTGGGATCCCCGCTGGCCTCTGCAGCTCTTTCGTCCGGAGTCGACGAAATAAAGGCGAGCTGCTTGCCGTCAGGCGACCAAGCGACTTCCTTGCCTGTGCCGGGGAGCGGGCTATTGGTCCCGCTCATGGGCGCAAGGAACGTAATCTGTGTGCCATCCGGCCGAGCTATGAGCAGCCCGTGATTTTCGCCCTGGCTGCCAAAGAAGGCGAGCCACTTCCCATCAGGCGACCAGAGGGGACCGCTGGCGGCTTCTTTCTCTCCACCGACTCGCACCGATTTCTCCGTCGCAATGTCCATGATCCAGAGCTGGCCGTAGGGCCGGTCCGGACGGTCACGCATCGTGACTGTGTAGGCGATGCGGCGTCCGTCGGGCGAAAGGGCGACACTGCCGATCGAACGGAAACTCGATAAGTCACGACTCGACAGGCCCTGTGCTTGGCCGGTCAAAGGTGACGCAACGACGCTCAATGCGCAGGTGACGGCGAATGTAACTGTGCGAAGAAGAATGGAACGGGATCGTGGAATCATGGAGTTCCCCTCTTGAGTCTCAGCAGATGCCTGATTTGCCCGGCCATAGTAGGCCGCCGCGTGTTTTAGGGTCAACGAATCTTCTGGAAGGGCAGATTCAGATGCCGCGCAAGAGAGGATCCCTCCCACCTGCGGCTGTAAACGATGAGGTGCCGAGAGGGATTGGAGGATGGTTCACACAGAAGAGTATAGCGAACCCCCCTTTCGCCCTTCAGCGAGCTACGCGCGAGCAAACCAATTCGTCTTTCTCTCTATTGTCTTCGTGATGCTTTTCTGCGTTTCTTTTGCCTATGTTGATTGCCGAACATTTCCCGCATTCCGAGGCTAGCTACGCTAAACAGCACAGAAACCCAAAGCAACAGCCCAAACCCGACAACGATGAGGTCGCCAATGTCAGAAAGCCGGATCGGGCCAAAAGTGCCCACGCAAGCCTTAGCGATAATTGCTGGGAACTCATGCCTGATCATCGGTCACCGAGCCTCGACCGAGCAACAACAAGCTCAAATCCGCGCGCTGGAAGGGTGTGCCGGCACGCAGCTTCATCTGTGCTTCTGTAACGTTTCGGTCAGAGGAGCGACATGCTTGTGTGCCATTTTGGAAGGTGATGGATCGCGAGATTCCCCGTACCGAGTGTGGATACGGGCTAGTTCTTGGGAATTTCGGCACGGTTCCACCATCCGCCGCCCAGAGCCTGAAACAACGCAGCGGTATCGGCATAGCGATTCGATTGAGCCTGGACGAGGTTAATCAAAGCCTGCTGATAGGTCTGCTCCGCGCTTAGGAGAGCGAGATAGCTCACATAGCCGACTTGCATTTGTCGGGTCGTGAGATCGAGGGTCACCTTGGCGGCATCTCTAGCGGCAGCTGCGGCCTTCAGAGCATCCGCGTCCTGTTGTAGCGCGTGCAGCGTGTCGGCGACATTCTCAAATGCGGTCAACACAGTGCTGCGATACTGTTCGGAGGCTTGCACATAAGCGGCCTGCGCGGCGCGCTCATGGTGAACGAGGGCGCCGCCCTGAAAGATGGACTGCGTAGCGCTTGCGCCCAGATCCCAAAAGCCCGTGCCTGCCTCGAACATCCGGCTGAAGACCAGGGCCATGCTGCCAACGTCGGCGGTCAGCGCAAAACTGGGCAGACGGTTTGCCACCGCGATTCCAATCTGGGCGCAGGCTGAATGCATGTTCTGTTCCGCTTGGCGCACATCCGGGCGTTGCTCCACGAGTTGCGAAGGAAGGCTCACTGGCAGTTCCTGTGGGAGCTGGAAGCTCGAAAGGTCGAACTTTTCGGCCAGGTCCTCGTTGGGGAAAGCGCCGGACAGCGCGTCTAAGAGGTCACGTTGTTGAGCCAATTGTTTAAGCAGCGGCGGCAGAGTGGCGGTGACTTGAGCGAGCTGTGATTCTTGTGCGGCCACGTCGAGCCTGCCGACGTAGCCCTTCTCGAACTGTTTGCGCAATACCTGAAGCATGTTCGTGTTGATCTCGATGAGTTGACGCGTGGCGTCAATCTGCGCCCGCAAGGACGCCTCTTGGATCGCAGCGGCTGCGACGTTTGCACTCAACGTGATATGAGTGGCGACCAGGGCGAAACGCGCCTGCTGTTCCTGCGCCCTCAGGGACTCCACTGTCCTTCGGTTGAGACCGAAAACGTCTGGCACGAACGAAACGCTGACCTGCGGGGTGTAGAGGCTGTAATACAGCGCACCCGAAGCGGTGAAGGGCGAAACTTCATTTGATGTTTTCGAGTGAGTCGCCGAAAAACCAGCCCCAACACTCGGATAGTAAGCGCCACGTTGGGCCAGGACATTTTCTCTTGCAACTGACAATGCTGCTTGCCCCGCTTTGATGTCGGGATTGTTCTTGAGCGCCCGCTCAATCAGGTCATTGAGGGGCTTCGAGTGGAATAACGTCCACCAGTCTCCGGGAATGTCGCGCCCTTCGATGAAGCGCTGCGCTTCTCCATCGGGGACATTCGCGGTGCTGCTTGTGGTCGAGAGCGGATTCGGCGTGTAACCAGGGACATTCGGGGCCGGAGGCTTCTTGAAGTTTGGACCGACCGCGCAGCCTGCTGCAAGCAGCAAGGCGGAGGTCGTGATGAAACAGACGATACGCGATTTACGATTGAGCGTCATAAACTTCAATTCAAGGCTTGCGCTTCATGCCGGTCCCGTTGATTGCTGCGTTCCTGGCCGAATTTGGCGGTCCACCAATGGCCGCCGAATTAGCGTCGCGATGCCGCACAGGGTTCAACAAAGGCATGGCAGGCCGCACCGCTCTTAGGGCCGGAGCGGGCAAGGCATGGCTGTACGGCTCGATCCGGATTAGTCCCTTTTTTGCCAGGTCATCAGAGCCGTTTGAGCCCTGCTGATGAAGACTGATTAAACGCGCTGACGCGGAACTTCCATTATTCGGAACCTGCTTAGTATGGGTTGGCACCATTCGGCTCGCATGAGCCAGTGGGTGGGCCCCGTCAGCAACAGGCTCCCGGTGATCATTAGAGGGCCTTCCGCCAAGGGCTTCATGGTCAAGTCGACCAGCGAGCTGGGCGTCGCGCTGGTGTTCGCTCGTTGATTTCGCAGCGGTCTCGACAGACGTCTGTTGGCATGCTGGACTAGATGGGGCCGCATAAGCGCCCGCATTCGCCAAGAAACTCGAGACAATCGTTAGCACAACAAGACAGGTGCGGTTCATTTTGATTCCTCTAACGTCATGTTGCTATCGCCGCCAAGAAAGATCATTCGCAGCGCGGGCACAGCGATAAGCAACATGAACGGGCCGACGAGCATGCCACCCACGATTACCGTGGCCAGGGGTCGCTGCACCTGGCTCCCGATGCCGGTGGAAATGGCTGCCGGAAACAGACCAATACAGGCTGAAAGCGCAGTCATCAACAGCGGTCGCATACGGCTCGATGCGGCACGGAACATCGCATCCGTTGGCGTGCCGCCGCGAAGCTGCCTTTCCTGGTTGTAGTAAGTAATCATCAGGATGCCGTCCATGACCGACACGCCAAAGAGCGAGACGAAGCCGATGGCGGCAGACACGCTGAAATTAAGGCCCGAGAGATAAAGAGCCAACACGCCGCCGGCAACCGCGAACGGAATGCCCGCCAGCGCCAAAAGGCAATCGCGCAACGAATTGAACATGCTGTAGAGCAAGCCCAGGATCAGCACGAGACTGATGGGCACGATTATCTCGAGCCGTTTTTGGGCCTCCTGAAGATCTCCGAACTCTCCAGCCCAGATCAGCCGGTATCCGGATGGAAGCTTGACGTTCTTCACGATTCGCTGCTGCGCTTCCTCCACAGTGCTGCCGAGATCGCGGCCCCGGACGCTGAACTTGACGGGAATGAACCGCTGCATGCTCTCGTGGTAAATCCACGCCGCTCCCGTATCCAAACTGATATCCGCAAGTTCGCTCAACGGTATGTAGGCATTCGCACCGCTGCTAGTCTGGTACGCCACTTTGATGTCGCGGATTTTGTCGATACTGTCGCGGTATTCAGGCGTATAGCGGACGACAAGCTCAAACTGCCGGTCGCCTTCCAAAACCGAAGTCGCTACCGCTCCGCCCAATGCTGCTTGAACGACTGAGTTCACATCGCCGGAATTGAGGCCATAACGTGCGGCCTTAGCGCGATCCACTTTGATGTTGAGGTTTGGCTGGCCGAGAACGGGAAAGATGCCGAGGTCGGTAATGCCCCGAACCTGGCTCATCTGATCGCGGACCTGTTGGGCAAGATTTGTCAGGACTTCAAGATTAGGACCGACGATCTTGACCGAATTGGAGCCTTTAACGCCCGAGATGCCCTCTTCGATGTTGTCCTGAATGTACTGGGAGAAGTTGAAGACAACTCCCGGAAGCTCATTGTTAAACGCAGTTTGAATCTGGTCCGTTAACTTCTCTTTGGTCAAGCCGCGTGGCCATTCATCGAACGGCTTTAGCGGTGCAAATAACTCAACGTTGGAAAAAGGGGCGGCATCGCTGCCGTCGTCGGGCCGGCCATGCTGCGAAACCACGGTGATGACTTCCGGGTGCCTGCGGAGAATCTCACGCATTTTCCTAGATGCTGCTTCGCCGTCTTGTAAAGAGAGAGTGATCGGCATGGAGGCACGGATCCAGAAATTGCCTTCTTCGAGATGCGGGAGGAATTCGCTGCCCAGCCGGAACCCGAGAAACGCGGACACCGCCAGAAACGCGATGCCAATCCCGACCGTAAGGGTCCGGCGATTCAATGCGAAGCGCAGTGCGGGATCGTAGGAGCGGTGTAAGAAACGGACGATTATCGTTTCGGCTTCCTTCACGCGTCCAGGTAGCAACATGGAAGCCAGCACTGGCGTGATGGTGAACGTTGCGATCAAGGCACCGGCCAGCGCGTAACCGTAAGTACGCGCCATGGGGCCGAAGATCTGCCCCTCGACTCCCTGCATGGTGAACAGCGGGACGAAACCGGCCACGGTGATGAGCGCCGAGAAGAGGACTGCCTTGTCGACCTGAATTGCACTGATCAGAATCAGTCGCAAGCGGTGGGTCCACCCGCGTGTCGGCACGGCATGACGCGTTGTGCTCGTCGGGTCAGGCCCCCAAAAACCGTCAGCAAGATGCTGGAGCAGAGCTTGCCGTTCGCTCGGATGCGCTTGGAAATTTCGGAAGATGTTTTCGACGAGGATGACCGCCGAATCCACGATGATCCCGAAGTCGACGGCGCCGAGGGAGAGCAGGTTCGCGCTTTCGCCACGAATCACAAGAAGGATGATGGCGAAGAGAAGCGCGAACGGAATGTTGATGCCAACGATAATCGCGCTGCGGAGATTTCCAAGGAAAATCCATTGGATCAGGAACACCAAGAGGCACCCGAAAATCAGGTTGTGCAGAACGGTGTGCGTAGTAACAGCGACTAGTGACGACCGGTCGTAAAAAGGAACGACCCTGACTCCGGGAGGGAGGCTCCCATCGTGATTCAGGCCATCAATCGCAGCCTTGACCTTGGGAATCATGTCCGCCGTCTTCTCTGTTCGTCTCTGCACCACGATTGCCCCGACTACATCGTCCTGATAGTCGCGTCCCAAGATGCCGAGCCGCGGCCTGTAGCCCACCGACACCTTCCCAACATCCTTCACCAGCACAGGCACTCCATTGGTCTGGTTCAGAACTACATTTTCGATGTCCTGGACTCTGTAGCCTTGAGTCAAATCGTCGCTTCCGCCGTCATCGATCAGACCTACACCCCGGATGTTGATCGACTGCTGGCCAATGCGGATTTCGCGCCCCCCCACGTTGATGTTCGCGTTGCCCAAGGTATTCAGGATTTGCGGTACGGTGACGTTGTAGGCTTCGAGCTTATGGGGGTCCACTTCCACCTGAAATTCCTTGGTGGGGCCACCCCAGCTGTTGACGGCGGCGATTCCGGGGATGGTCAAGAGCCTGCGCGCAACGATCCAATCCTGAACCGTCCGCAGATTCGTGATTCCGAAATGCGGCGATCCGACCACTTGGTACCGATAGATCTCCCCCGTTGAGCTGTTCGCCTGAATTGTGGGCACCAGGCCGCCGGGAAGACTGACGTTCTGTTGCATCGCGACCGAGGCTTGGCTGTAAGCGAAGAAGTAGTCAACTCCGTATTTGAAAGTGACGCGAACGAAGGAGAGTCCGTAGAACGAAGTCGAGCGAATGACGTCGATGCCGGGCGTCGCGTAGAGCCCAATCTCCATGGGCCTCGTGTAGTAGCGTTCCATCTCTTCGGCGGAGAGGCCCGGCGCCTGCGCGGTAATTTCGAGTATCACGGGCGTTGGATTCGGATACGCTTCGATGTTCAGCTTTTCGAAAGCCACTAGCCCAGCCCCAGCGAACAGTAGTAGTCCTACGACAACTATCGCGCGGCGGCTGAGACAAAACGCTATGAGAGACTTGAACATGTCTACTGGTCTTCAACCGAACGCCGGACCATCCGTTCTAATCTGAGGGCGGCGCTTCGAGCATGTTGCTGAGAAATACCGCACCATTGGTCACCACTAGTTCTCCACGTTGCAGTCCTTCGAGGACTTCGACCTTGTCGTCTCTTCGCAGGCCGGTTTTGACGACTCTTTGCACAAAACGACGCCGGTCTGTCGTCACCCAAACTGTCATCGTGCCGTCTGGCGCTCGGACCACTCCGTTCGCAGATACGGCGATTGCTTCCACCGGGTGCTGCACGCGAATCAAGAAGTTAGCGAGCATTCCCGGACGCAGCTCGTTCCGCGGATCTCGAATCTCAGAACGGATCGTCACTCGATGCGTGTCGGGATCAACACTCGCGTAGATTTTGGAAATCCTGCCTTGGAACACGCGACCCGCGTAGGCCATCACCTTTACCGCAACCGGCTGTCCGATGTGAAGAAGCGGAATTTCGCTTTCGACGACGTTCGCCAGCATCCACTTGATTGAGACGTCGGCGACTGTATAGGGCGCCGGCGGATTCCCCGGCTGCACCAACAGCCCAGGTGGTCCGTTGAACGCGGTGACCTGTCCAGAAATAGGGCTGCGCACGACCAGAGCGGGATCAATCTTGCGCGAGACAATCATTTGATCAATTTCGGCCTCGGTCTTGCCAAAGACGAGGACTGCGTCTCGCGCAGCCTTCAAAGCACCTTCAGCGGTTTGCTCATCCGAAATCGCTTGTTCCAACTCCCGCTCGGAAACCCCGTTCGTCCCATTGAGAGCCCTGGCTCGCGCCAATTCTTTGCTGGTCAGTTCCAACGTCGCCGCCGCACCAATCAGGGTTGATTCGGCTTGGATGAGATCGGGACTCTCAATCGTATAGAGCGGCTGTCCCTTCCGAACTTCGTCGCCCAATTCCACGAGAGTCTTGATGATCTTTCCCTGGTAGGACGGAAAGATCTGAACCGACAGGTCGTCGGCGAAACTGATATTTCCAACGGCCTCCTTCTCGACAGGAAAGAGGTAAGTTCCCACCGGCTCAATTTTGATTGCATTCAGTTGGCTCGGTGAGAGGTCCACCGTCGCTTCGGACGGGGACGTCGTGGAATTTGAGCCTGATTCGTGCGGTGTATTCGTATTTGCAGCCTGGCCACGACTGCAGCCAGATTCCAGCAGTACCGCGGCGACAACCATGGCTAGGACCACCGCAAACGCCACGGTAACCGGCTTACTGGTTGGAACTGGAGCTATCATCGTTTTCGTGCGACCTTCAGGCTTCCAGGACTTCCAGGGCGAATAGGCCGCGAGAAGAAGAAGGAATGTTTATAAACTTTAGGCGAAAATGAAGAAATCTATCTTTTGAACGGCAGGACTATCTTTTGATTGATTTGACTATCTTTCGGCCATCTGCGTCCCATCGGGATGGTCTGCAACAGTGAGTTGCGGCAATATGCGCGCAGGGGATATGGAATTCTCTTCAATATATTCAAGCAAGAATCGAACGCTTTTTCTCATCGCCGCCGCGATCCTGATTGTCGTGATTGCGACCATCGATTGGCTCACAAAGCCGTACATATCGATTGGGTTCCTTTATCTCTTTCCGATCATGTTGGTCGCCGGGTTCCTTCGACGCTGGCAGATCGTCATAGTCGCGCTCGTTTGCGCCGTTCTCCAGGAGTTGTTCAGCGAACTCCCGTCAGGTGAAGCCATCACGAGACTGCTGATGGCCTCCACTGGGTTTGTTGGAACAGGACTCCTCGTTTCCGAGATCGTCCGCAGCCGACAGATGGCACTCGAACACGTAGAGGAGGTCGAGACGCAGAGCAAATTACGCCAGGAGGCAGAGGAGCAGCTTCGCATCCTGGTGGACAGCAGTCCCGCGGCCATTGTGACCATCGATGGATCGGGCGGCATATTGCTGGCGAACGAGGCAGCACGCAACCTCTTCTCATCAGGAGATGCCACCCTGGTGGGTCAATCGATTAAGGACTTTGTGCCCGCTCTTCAAAGCGCGGTACAGACCGAGCGATCCACCCAATTCCGCACGGAACTGCGCTGTCGGGGAAGACGCAGGAATGGAGAAGCGTTCCTGGCGGCCGTCTGGTTTTCTACGTACACGACAGTTCAGGGGCCGCGATTGGCAGCGATCGTCGTTGATCTATCTGAGGACCTGCGCGATCGGGAGGAC
>Ga0187815_10001594_pt1 | contig 10713 bp, 6 predicted proteins | sample NC_S_5_FD_132962 | JGI IMG/M metagenome (GOLD analysis project Ga0187815, IMG submission 132962) | Wetland sediment microbial communities from Neuse River Estuary, North Carolina, USA - ASW-S_5 | ecosystem: Environmental > Aquatic > Freshwater > Wetlands > Sediment | place: USA: North Carolina...
AGTGGAACGGCGACCACGTCATCAAGATGGGCTTCAAGTACAAGGCCGTGAAGCTCACCGCGCAGGACGCGGGCGACTCCAACGCGCTGTTCAACTACGCGGTGACGCCGGCCGGCACGGAGACGATCCCCTACCAGGTGCAGTTCGGCTCGCCCACGCCCGGCATCAGCCCGGTGGCCAACAGTTCGGACAAGCAGCTCGGCCTCTACATCCAGGACGACTGGGCGGTGGACGACCACCTGACGCTGAATCTCGGCGTGCGCTGGGACTACGAGAAAACACCCTCCTACCTTAACTACGTGACCCCGGCGAACGTGGTGGCGGCCTTCGGCATGCAGGATCCGAATGCGCCGGCCGGGCAGACCTACGCGCAGTCGCTGGCCCTGGGCGGGGTGAACATCAACGACTACATCAGCACCGGCCACAACCGCCACGCGAAGACGGGCGAATGGCAGCCGCGCTTCGGCTTCTCCTACGACATCAACGGCGACCAGCGGCACGTGGTCTTCGGCGGCGTCGGCCGCTCCTACGACCGCGACCTGTACGAATCGCTGCAGGTGGAACAGACCAAGCAGTCGCTGTCGCAGCCGCAACTACTCTTCAACACGCCGGACGTGCCCTGCACGGTCGGCGTGAACAACTGCTACGCGTGGAACCCGGCCTACCTCAGCATCCCGAACCTGCAAGGCCTGGTGTCCGGCAGCAACAAGGGCAAGGAAGTCGACCTGGTCACCAACAACCTCAAGGCGCCGTACTCCGACCAGTTCAGCATCGGCATGCGCAACCAGGTGGGCGACTGGAACACCAGCGCGACGCTGGCCTACATCACCAGCCACGACGGCCTGGTGTACACGCTGGGCAACCGCTATCCCAACGGCGCGTTCTGGAAGGACGGCAGCCAGCCCTGGGGCAACGGCATCCCCGGCTTCGGCAGCCTGATCATCGGCAACAACGGGCTGGAGACGCACACCACGCAGCTGCTGCTGTCGGCCGAGAAGCCGTACACCAGGGAATCGCACTGGGGTGCGACGATCGCCTACACCTACTCGGACACGGAGCAGAACAACGACAACGCCGATCCCACCGACCAGTACGCGTTCGACTACGAGTGGATCGGCAACTACCCGTTCACCTCGTCCGGCGTGGCCAAGCACCGCCTGGTGATGACCGGCACGCTGGACGGCCCGTGGGGCTTCACGCTGGGCGCCAAGCTGACCCTGGCCACGCCGATCCCTGACCTCAACCTCGCCTGCTTCGGGGCGCCGCCCACCAACGTGGACAGCGGCGGCATTGCCGGCAGCGGCTGCCGTTCGGCGGCGGTGGCGCCGCCGGGGAACGGGCGCTTCCTGATCGGCGGCAAGATCTTCGGCTACCGCGACCTGGACTTCCAGGCGACCAAGAACTTCAAGGTCTACGGCAACCTCAACGCCTACGTGCGCTTCGACCTGATCAATGCGTTCAACTGGAACAACTACGTCGGCTACCTGGAAAACTGGGGATCGAATGGCACCTACAATCCCGTCGTGACCTACAACCCCACCGGCGACATCACGGGTTATCCGCGCACGGTCAAGCTCTCGATGGGCATCAGCTTCTGACGGCCCTGGCCGGGGTGCCGTGCGCACCCCGGCCGCCCCGCTGGACCACTCCCTGCCGTCGAGACGCCTCATGACCGACCTGCGCATCAAGCACATCGTCATTGCCGGCGGCGGCACCGCCGGCTGGATGGCTGCCGCGGCATTCGCCAAGGTGCTGGGCGGCGAGTGCACGATCCGGCTGGTGGAGTCGGAGGAGATCGGCACGGTGCGCGTCGGCGAAGGCACCGTGCCGCACCTCAAGCTGTTCAACGACCTGCTCGGCATCGGCGACGTCGAATTCATCCGCAACACCCAGGGCACGTTCAAGCTCGGCGTGCAGTTCAACGACTGGGCGCGGCCGGGCGACAGCTACATCCACGGCTTCGGCGAGATCGGCCACGACATCAGCCTGCTGCCGTTCCACCAGTTCTGGATCAAGGCCAGGCAGCGCGGCGTGGCCCGGGACATCGGCGCCTATTCGATCAACACGGTGGCGGCGCCGCGCGGCAGGTTCATGCCGTCGGCGACCGACGTGCCGAAGGATTCGCCGCTGGCGAACATCGCCTACGCCTACCACTTCGATGCGGGCCTGTACGCGCGATTCCTGCGCCGTTACGCCGAGCAGCGCGGTGTGCGGCGCACCGAAGGCAGGATCGCCAGTGTCGAACTGCGGCCGGACGACGGTTTCGTGGCGGCGCTGGCGATGGAGGGCGGCGAGCGCATCGAAGGCGACCTGTTCATCGACTGCTCCGGCTTCCGCGGGCTGCTGATCGAACAGGCCCTGCACACCGGCTTCGACGATTGCTCGCACTGGCTGCCCTGCGACCGCGCGATCGCGGTGGGCTGCGAGCGGGTGGGTCCGCCCACGCCGTACACACGCGCCACCGCGCGGCCGGCCGGCTGGCAGTGGCGCATCCCGCTGCAGCACCGCACCGGCAACGGCCACGTGTACTGCAGCGCGCACATGAGTGACGACGAGGCCACCGCCTTGCTGCTGGCGAACCTCGACGGCGCCCCGCTGGGCGAACCGCACCGGCTGCGCTTCACCACCGGCATGCGCAAGCAGGCGTGGAACCGCAACGTGGTCGCGCTGGGGCTGGCTGCCGGCTTCCTGGAGCCGCTGGAGTCCACCAGCATCTACATGATCCAGTCCGGCATCGCGCGCCTGCTGGAGATGTTCCCGCAGCGGGACTTCAGCCCGGTGCTGGCCGATCGCTACAACGCGCGTTCGCGCTTCGAGTACGAGCGCATCCGCGATTTCCTGATACTGCACTACCACGCCACCGAGCGCGACGACACGCCGTTCTGGAAGGCCTGCCGCAGCATGTCGATTCCGGCGCAGCTCGACGACTACATCCGCCTGTTCCGCGACAGCGGGCGCTTCTACCGCGACGGCGAGGAGATGTTCTCCACGCCGAGCTGGGTGCAGGTGATGCTGGGCCAGCGCATCATGCCGCTGGGCTACCACCCTCTGGTGGACCAGATGCCGGAGCGGGATCTCGCCGGCTTCATGGCCAGCGTGGGGCAGGTGGTGGACACCTGCGTCGAGGCGATGCCCATGCACCAGGCCTTCATCGACAAGGTCTGTCCGGCACCGGCGATGGAGACCGCCTGACCGAAAGCGTTCGTGTCGAGCGTAGCGGAACGAAGTTCCGCGAAGCCGAAGCACGCGGTTTCCCTGGATGCCCGGCCCTCAGACTTCGCGCCTTGGGCGCTACGCTCGGGGCGAACGGGTTTTGGAAAGCTCCTGCTGATTCCTGTCTAGTGACACGAGGTTCGAATGCTTTCATCCCGATGGCGCCACCTGCAGGTTCTCGCAGCCGTCGCTCTGGCGGTGCTCGTCGCCGGCACACCGATGCGCGCGGCGCAGCCGATCGCGCCCCCGCAACCCGACACCCTGACCTACCGGCAGCTGGCGCCCGGGCAGAAAGCCTTCGTCGATGACCTCGAGCGCCGCACCTTCGACTGGTTCTGGCAGAGTGCGGATCCGTACACCGGCCTGGTGCCGGACTCGTGGCCGAACCACACCTTTTCCTCCATCGCCGCGATCGGTTTCGGCCTGACCGCCTACGGCGTCGGGGTGGAGCGTGGCTATGTCAGCCGCGAACAGGCGGTGCAGCGCACGCTGGCCACGCTGCGCTTCCTCGCCACCGCGCCGCAGAACGGCGGCGAGGACGACACCGCCGGCTACCGCGGCTTCTTCTACCACTTCCTCGACATGCACACGGGGCGTCGCTACGGACGCCAGGTGGAGCTGTCCAGCGTGGACACCACCTTGCTGATGGCTGGCGTGCTGTTCGCCGAGACCTACTACGATCGCGGCACGGCGCAGGAGCGCGAGATCCGCCAGCTCGCCGACCAGCTCTACCGCGCGGTCGACTGGCCGTGGATGCAGGTGCGCAAGCCGTTGATCAGCATGGGCTGGACGCCGGGCGGCAAGTTCATCGACGCCGACTGGCAGGGTTACGACGAGGGCAAGCTGGTCTACCTGCTGGCGCTGGGCTCGCCCACGCATCCGGTGGGTGCGGATGCGTGGGCGGCCTGGTGCGCCACTTATCCGCGCGACTGGGGCCAGTTCGAGGGCTACACCTTCCTCAACTTCGCGCCGCTGTTCGGCCACCAGTACACCGAAGCGTGGGTGGACTTCCGCGGCATCCGCGACGCCTGGAGCCGCGCGCACGGGCTGGACTACGCGGAGAACGGCCGGCTGGCCGCGTACGCGCAGCGTGCCTATGCCATCGCCAATCCCGGCCACTGGACCGGCTACGGCGCCGAGGTGTGGGGGTTGACCGCCAGCGACGGCCCGGGCGACGTGACCGAGAGCTCGCCGCAGGGCGTGCGCCGCTTCAGCGCCTACATGGCGCGCGGTGCCGGGCTGGACGAGATCAACGACGACGGCACCATCGCGCCCACCGCGGCGGGCGGCTCGATCGCCTTTGCGCCGTCCATCGTGTTGCCCGCCCTGATGGCGATGAAGCAGCGCTATGGCCGGTACATCTACGACCGCTACGGTTTCGTCGATGCCTTCAACCTGAGCTTCCACGGCGCGTCGACGGACGGCCACACTTATCCCGGCTTCGGCTGGGCCGACAACCAGCAGCTGGGCATCGACCAGGGGCCGATCCTGCTGATGATCGAGAACTGGCGCAGCGGCCTGGTATGGAAGGTGATGAAGAAGAACCCGTACATCCGCCGCGGCCTGGAACGCGCCGGCTTCACCGGCGGCTGGCTGGAACGCCACTGAGGCGACGCGCATGGGCATAGGCACAGCGAGGGGCGCATGGCGGCGGTGGGCAGCCATCGCCGCCATGCTGTGCCTCGCCGGCTGCGCTGGCCGGCACGACGACACCGTGGTCTTCTGGACTTTCGGGCCCGAGGGCGACGCCGTCGCCAGGCTGCTGCCGGACTTCGAGCGGGTGCATCCGGACATCCGCGTCGAAGTGCAGCAACTGCCGCTGAGCGCGGCGCACCAGAAGCTGCTCACCGCCATCGCCGGTGGAACCACGCCGGACATGGCGCAGCTCGGCAATACCTGGCTGCCGGAACTGGTCGCGCTGCACGCGCTGGCACCGCTGCAGCAGCGCGTCGCCGGCTCGGCGACCGTCGCGGCGCCGGATTATTTCGCCAGCATCTGGAACACCAACGTCAGCGGTGGCCGGCTTTACGGCGTTCCCTGGTATGCCGACACGCGCCTGCTGTTCTACCGCAGCGACCTGTTGCGCCAGGCCGGCTTCGAGGCGCCGCCGCGCGACTGGGCCGAGTGGCGGCGCATGCTGGCCGCGCTCAGTCATCCCGGGCGCAAGGTCTACGGCATTCTGCTGCCGACCAACGAGTACGAGCAGCTGCTGTCGCTGGCGCTGCAGCAACCCGATCCCTTGCTGCGTGACGACGACCGCTACGGAAACTTCGAAAGCGCCGGTTTCAAGCGGGCGTTGACGTTCTACGTGGACACCTTCCGCCTGCGGCAGGCGCCGATGGTCACCAACGTGGAAGTGGGCAATCCCTGGGAGGAATTCGGCCGCGGCGTCTACGCGTTCTACCTCTCGGGGCCGTGGAACATCGGCGAGTTCCGCAAACGCCTGCCCGCGAGCCAGCAGGCCGAGTGGTCCACCGCGCCGCTGCCCGGGCCGGACGGTCCCGGTGCCGGCCTCGCGGGCGGCGCCAGCCTGGTGCTGTTCCGCGCATCGAAGCACCAGCGCGAGGCCTGGATGCTGATCGAATACCTGTCGCAGCCGCAGGTGCAGCGGCGCTTCTACGAGCTGACCGGGGATCTGCCGCCGCGCCGCAGCAGCTGGGACAGCCCGCTGCTGCGCGACGATGCGCAGGCGCGCGCCTTCCGCGAACAGCTCGAACGGGTGAAGGGCACCCCCGCCGTGCCCGAGTGGGAACGCATCGCCGACATGATGCAGCAGGTCGCCGCGCGCGCGGTGGCGGGCGAACTGACGGTGGACCAGGCCGCCGCGGCGATGGATCGCCAGGCCGACCGCATTCTCGCCAAGCGGCGTTCGCTGCTCGATCGCGCGGAGGCACGGCAATGAAGACCTCGCGCGCGGCATGGCTGTTCCTGGCGCCGGCGCTTGCGGTGCTCGGCGTGTTCTTCCTGATCCCGGTGCTCGGCGCACTCGCGCTGAGCTTCACCGACTACGACCTCTACGCGCTGGCGGACCTGCACAACCTGCGCTTCGTGGCGCTGGGCAACTACTGGGCGCTGCTGCACCGGCCGGTTTTCTGGGCGGCGCTGGGGCATACGTTCTATTTCGTGGCCGTGGGCGTGCCCTTGTCGCTGGCCGTTTCGCTGGGTGCAGCGCTGCTGCTGCATTCGCCGCTGGCGCGCGGCAGGGCGTTCTTCCGCACCGCGCTGTTTGCGCCGGTGGTGACCACGGCGGTGGCGATGGCGGTGGTGTGGCGCTACCTGTTCAACACGAAATACGGCTGGGCCAACCACCTGCTCGGCATGCTCGGGATCCACCCGGTGGACTGGCTGGGCGACCCGCACTGGGCGATGCCCACCATCATCCTGTTCGCGGTGTGGAAAAACTTCGGCTACAACATGATCATCCTGCTCGCCGGGCTGCAGGCGATTCCGGTCGAACTGTACGAGGCGGCGCGCATCGACGGCGCCTCCGCCTGGCGGCAGTTCCGCCACGTCAGCCTGCCGATGCTGGGGCCGACCCTGCTGATGGTGGCCATCCTCACCGTATCGGGCTATTTCCAGCTGTTCGCCGAGCCCTACGTGATGACCGAGGGCGGCCCGCTGGAAAGCACCACCAGCGTGCTGTACCTGATGTACGAGGACGGCTTCCAGTGGTGGAACCTGGGCACCGCGGCGGCCGAGGCCTTTCTGCTGTTCCTGGTGATGTTCGCGGTGACCGCGGCGATGCTGCGGCTGTCGCCCGGGGCGCGGTCGGGGGAGGCGGCATGAACCCGCGGCTGGCGAAGGCGCTCGTCAACGGCCTGCTGCTGGGCGGCGCGCTGGTCGCGCTGTTCCCGCTTGCGTGGATGCTCGCGGTGTCGTTCATGCCGGCCGGCACGTCCAATGCGCTGCCGCCGCCGCTGTGGCCGGCGCATCCCACGACGGGCAACTACCGGCAACTGTTCGAGCACGCCGGCATGTGGCGCTACCTGCTCAACAGCCTGCTCATTTCCGCTGCGATCACGCTGCTGTCGCTGGCCTGCAACCTGCTGGCCGGCTACGCCTTCGCCAAGCTGCGCTTCGCGGGGCGCGCGCGGCTGTTCCGCATGCTGCTCGGCCTGCTGGTGGTGCCGGCGCAGGTGGCGATGCTGCCGCTGTTCCTGATGTTCAAGTACGCCGGCCTGGTGGACAGCTATGCCGGCGTGGTGTTGCCCGGCATGGCGACGGTGCTGGGGATCTTCCTGGTGCGCCAGTACGCACGCGGCCTGCCCGACGAGTTGCTGGAGGCGGCGCGCATCGACGGCGCGGGCGAACTGCACATCTTCGTGCGCATCGTGCTGCCGCTGCTGCGGCCGGTGGTGGCCACACTGGCGATCCTCACCTTCCTTGCCGCGTGGAACGACTTCATGTGGCCGCTGATCGAGCTGACCGGGCAAGGCCACTACACGCTGCCGCTGGGGCTGGCCTCGATGGCCCGCGAACACACCGAGGGCACCGAGCAGATGATGGCCGGCTCGGTGCTCACCGTGCTGCCGGTGCTGCTGCTGTTCCTTTCCATGCAGCGGCATTACCTGGATGGGTTGCTGATGGGGAGTGTGAAGGGGTGAGGGCCTGCATGTGCCTTGGCCAGCGACTCGCATTTCCTCTCTCGTCGGAGGGAGAAAATTGTTTTGGTTCGCTCGTTGGTCATCGACAAAGCGGTTTCGTGCACCTGCCGGTGCCCGAGTCACTTTTCTCTTGCGTGGCCAAGAGAAAAGTAACCCAAAGAGAAGGCCACCCCGGTTGGCGCTTGCCGGGCATCCTGCCCGGCAAGTGCGTGAGGCGGGGCCGGGCTTTTCGAGCGGGCTCCTGCCCGCGCGAAAAGGCGAGTCCATCCGTGGACTCGCCCGCTTCGAGGCCTGAGCGTCCCCACCTCACCGCCGCCCAGGGGCCCCGGAAAAACAGGCGCGCATCGTGCGCGCCAGAGGCAACAGCAACAGCGGTGCATCGCAAGTTTGCAGATCATCTTCCTCCCATGTTCGCAGGTGAGGGTTGGGGTGGAAAGCTCTTGCTTCTGCGCGCCGGGAGCGCGCCGCTCTACCCGGGGCCCCTGTGGCGCGGCGGGCGGGCGGCGGAAAGTCCGCAGGATGGCTCGCAGGGAAGCGAGCCAGTTTTTCGCCGGGACAGGAGTCCCGTCGAAAAACCCCGCCACCCGCCCGCGCACCCGCAAGGCAGGATGCCTGGAGGGCGCGCCATCGGGGTGTCGTTTTCTCTTGGTGACTTCTCTTTTGGACAAGCAAAAGAGAAGTCACTCGGGCCGTGGCAGCGGCTCGAAACCGCTTTGTCGCTTGCGGAGCCGCGCGGCAAAAGCACTTGCCGCGAGCGGCAAAGAGAGCATTCAGCCGATCCGCGCTCCATCCCCCGGATCGAAAAAATGCAAACGTTGCGTGGCGATGCCAAGCCGCACCGTCTCGCCCGGCGCGCAGGCGACCCCCGGCGGCGTCCGCGCGACCAGCGCAGAACCCCCGTGGCGCAGGTTGAGGATGACCTCGTTGCCCACCGGTTCCAGTACTTCCAGCCGCGCTTCCAGCGCTGCGCCGGGAGCGCCGGTCGCGAGCGGGTGAAGGTCTTCCGGGCGCAAGCCGAGGATCACTTCGCGGCCGCGCCAGCGATCGAGTGTGTCCATCTGCGGTGGCGTGCCAAGCGGGATGGCGCCCCCGGCGGTGGCCAGCGCGAGGCCGTCGCTCGCTTGCAGCACGCCGCGCAGCAGGTTCATCGCGGGGCTGCCGAGGAAGCCGGCCACGAACAGGTTGGCGGGGCGTTCGTAGAGCTTCATCGGCGTGTCGATCTGCTGGATCACGCCGCGGTCGAACACCACGATGCGCTGGCCCAGCGTCATCGCCTCGACCTGGTCGTGCGTGACGTAGACGGTGGTGGTGCCGAAGCGGCGGTGCAGCCGCGCGATCTCCACCCGCATCGCCAGGCGCAGCCGCGCGTCGAGGTTGGACAGCGGTTCGTCGAGCAGGAACACCGCGGGCTGGCGCACCATCGCGCGGCCCAGCGCCACACGCTGGCGCTGGCCGCCGGACAGCGCGGCGGGGCGGGCATCCAGCTGCTGCTCCAGTTCCAGCAGGCGCGCCACCTCGTCCACGCGGCGCGCGATGTCGGCGCGCGGCATGCCGCGCAGGCGCAGGCCGAAGCCCAGGTTCTCGGCCACCGTCATGTGCGGGTAGAGCGCGTAGTTCTGGAACACCATCGCGATGTCGCGATCCTTCGGCGCCACCTCGTTCACCACGCGGCCACCGATGCGCAGCGTGCCCGCACTGACGGTTTCCAGTCCCGCGATCATGCGCAGCAAGGTGGTCTTGCCGCAGCCGGACGGGCCGACCAGCACCAGCAGCTCGCCGTCCCCGACGTCGAAGCTGGCGCCCGCGACGGCGACGTGACCGTTCGGATAGACCTTGCGCACATGGTCGAGACTGACGGTGGCCATCGGCGTTGCGTGCTCTCTGGTGGTGGTCGCGGCGCGGTGGTCGCTGCCGCGGAAAAGGGCGTGCATCCCGGGACGGCGTTCGGCTATTCTCGGGATGTAATCGATTACATCAAGCCGCAGTGCGGCATTCGAGAGTTCCGCAAGCCATGACCCGACGCTACCGCTTTCCGGACGGCTTCCTCTGGGGCGCGGCCACCTCCGCCTACCAGATCGAGGGTTCGCCGCTGGCGGACGGCGCCGGACCCAGCATCTGGCAGCGCTTCGCGCACACGCCGGGGATGATGGCGAACGGCGACCACGGCGACGTGGCCTGCGACCACTACCGCCGTTACCGGGACGACGTGCAGCTGATGCGCGCGCTGGGCTTGCGGAGCTACCGCTTCAGCGTGAACTGGGCGCGCGTGCTGCCCGGGGGCACCGGGCGGGTCAATCCGCAGGGCCTGGACTTCTACGCGCGACTGGTCGACGAGCTGCTGGAAAACGGCATCGCGCCGAATGTCACGCTGTTCCACTGGGACCTGCCGGCGGCGCTGGACGACCGCGGCGGCTGGCTGAACCGCGACAGCGCGCACTGGTTCGCCGAATACGCGGCGACGATGTTCAAGGCGCTGGATGACCGCGTGCCGCAGTGGACCACCCTCAACGAGCCGTGGGTAGTGGTCGACGGCGGCTACCTGCGCGGCGCGCTGGCGCCGGGCCACCGCAACCTGTACGAGGCGCCGATCGTCGCGCACAACCTGATGCGCGCCAGCGGTGCCGGCATCCAGGCGTACCGCGCGCACGGCAGGCACGCGATCGGCGTGGTGTTCAACATCGAGCCCAAGTACCCGGCCTCCGGCAGCGCGGAGGACCTTGCCGCCACGCAGCGCGCGGATGCCTACATGAACCTGCAGTTCGCCGATCCCGCCCTGCTCGGCAGCTACCCGCCCGAACTGCGCGAGGTGTACGGCGAGGCATGGCCGGACTTCCCCGCGGACGATTTCCGGCTCACCAGGCAGCCGGTCGACTTCGTCGGGCTCAACTACTACACG
>Ga0187815_10001595_pt1 | contig 10711 bp, 14 predicted proteins | sample NC_S_5_FD_132962 | JGI IMG/M metagenome (GOLD analysis project Ga0187815, IMG submission 132962) | Wetland sediment microbial communities from Neuse River Estuary, North Carolina, USA - ASW-S_5 | ecosystem: Environmental > Aquatic > Freshwater > Wetlands > Sediment | place: USA: North Carolina...
AGGCCGACTCACCCCACCCCAACGCATCGTTACCGCCATGCGATTATCAGCCTGAACCACGCAGGCGAACCATCGGGCGGACGCGAGCCCGGGCACTCAGGTTTCCTCTGCTCGCTCCCATGCAACGCGAAATCGAGGCGACCGATCACCGCGAGGAGACGACGGCCGGAAGCTGGGCCGCCACCGGAAACGACGGCGGTGCATCCTGAAACGCGAGAACCTGCCAGCCGCCTCAGTCAGCCTGGCGCAAGCCAGCCGCAGCCAGCACTTCGGCGGCCAGCTCGGCCGGCGTGAGCCTGTCGGAACGCAGCATGAGCGTCCCGCCGGGCTGCCGGTTAGCGGCGACGATGGCCGCATCCACGCGGCTCAGGGCCCACTCGCGGGCTGACTGGTTCGCCTCCGGGTTGCCGGGGATGCCCACGCGGGCATTGATCCGCTCCCGGAGCACGCCTGCGTCCGCCTCCAGGAAGACGTGCAGGATCTCCTCGCCCGCGTCAGCCAGGCCACCGAGGATCTCGGCCCGGTAGGCGTCGCGGATAAGCGACATCGGGACGATAAGCGTGTCCGCGTGGTGCCTGCGCAGCGACAGCGCCGTCGCGACGACCAGTTCCCGCCAGCTCGGCAGGTGCTGGAAATCGTCGTTGGGCCGCATCCACTTCCAGAGCATGAGGCCGACGTCCTCCGGGTTATAGACGACCGCGTCCGGGACCCTCCGGTGCAGTTCCTCCGCGAGCGTCGTCTTCCCCGCTCCGAACCCGCCGTTAAGCCAGATGATCACCAGCACAAGCTATCCAGCACAGCCCTGTATGTCCGCCCGACCACCTTCAACTCCCGAATCTTCAGCGGAGCCAGACAACCGTCTAACAGAATTGTCTAGGTCCGACTGATAGTTGACGGATCGTCTTCAGGTGATGCTTGACGGACGAGCTCAGATTATCGGCGTGGCCAAGGTCGCGGTCTGGCTAGGCGGATCCCGCTATATTCGCTACGGCCGAGCCGCCCGGCCATGCCAGACTTTTGTGGTGGCCGCTTCCCCGTATCTGATCTGCACGGTCCAGCGTACGGGCAGCTGGTTGTTGTGCCACGCGCTGCAAGACACCGGCGTGCTGGGCGTTCCCGCCGAGTATTTTCACCGAGGCGATGAGCAGTTTTGGCGTGGCCGGTGGGGAGCCACGACCGAGGAGGAGTTCTTGCAGGCGCTGCGCGAGCGGCCGGTCACCGCTGATGGCGTGTGGGGATCGAAGATGATGTGGAATTACTTCGGTGACGCTCTTGCCCGCCTGCGCGCCTGGCCGCACCTGGGCCTGCCTTCGGATGCTCCCGACCCCGATGTACTGGCAGCGGCGTTCCCCGGGGTCCGGTATGTGTGGCTGCGGCGAGATGACAAGCTGCGGCAGGCGATCTCACACTGGCGGGCTGCCGCAACCGGCCAGTACGCGCTGACAGACGGCCAGCAGCCAGCGCCGCCGCCATCATTCGACCAGGACGCCATTGGCCGGCTGGTGCAGTGGCACGAGGAATGTGAGGCCGGCTGGCGGCGATGGTTCGCCGCTCACTCGATTGCGCCATTGGAGATCGTGTATGAGGACATGACCCGGCGGCTGACCACGGTAGTCCGCGACATAGCCGCATTCCTTGACGTTGCGCTGGCACCGGGCCTTGGGCCGGTCCATCCTCGGATGCTTCGCCAGGCCGACCATCACACCGAACGTCTAGTAGAACGTTTCCGCGGTTCCAGCTCATAGCCCGAGCCCGAGGGTCTTCTGAGCCGGTCACGCGGCCCGATGCAGAGGGCGAGGCGGCCGCTATGATCGAGTCCCCGTATGACCGCCGGCGGCGGGTCAGCCCTCCACGGGCGGACTGTCTTGGGGCCGGACCATCAGTCGCCTGCGTCGGGGTCCTTGGCGGCGCGCAGCGAGAACATCAGGGGGATCTGGAACCGGTCCGCGGGGATGCGCCACAGGCCGTCTTCGCCTTGTTCGAGGCCGTGGAACGGGGCGTCGGTGAAGTCGTATTCGTGCAGGAACTCGATGCGCAGGCCGGCGGCGGCCAGCGCGTTGACGACGCTGCCGATGTGATGGTTCCACTTGATGAAGGTGTTGGCGCTGGTCTGGGCGGGGCCGGTGTAGCTGCCGGCCGCCTGCTCGACCCATGGCCCGTGGTCGAGGTACCCGTGGCGCAGGCAGCGGACCTCGCCATCGACGATGTCGAAGCTGTCGGGGAACGGGTGGTAGTCGGCGATGTAGAAGAAGCCGCCCGGCGCGACCAGGGCGGCCACGGTGCGGGCCCAGGAGCCGATGTCCGGGATCCACTGTGTGACGCCGGTTCCGGTGTAGACGATGTCGAAGGTCTCTGCGGTCAGTGCCCGGTTCGCACCGCCGATCTCGGCGGCGACGAAGCGCGCGGAGCCTATCCCGGCCTGCGCGGCCAGGCTGGCCGCGGTGTCCAGGGCGGGCTGGGAGAAGTCCAGCCCGGTGACGACGGCCCCGCGCCTGGCCCAGGACAGGGTGTCCAGGCCGATGTGGCACATCAGGTGCAGCAGGCGCTTGCCGCGCACGTCGCCGACCTCCCCCGGCTCGAACGCGCGCAGCGTGTCCTTGCCGGCCAGGAACCCGGGAACGTCGTAGAACCCGCTCGCGGCGTGCACCGGTGCCCGCTCGTCCCACCAGGCCCGGTTGAGCCGCAGCCAGTCGTCCGCCGGGGATGAGGCGACCTCCACGTCAGCGGACGCTACTGTCCCGCGACTGGCGGGGCAATCGAATTACGGCTTGGCCAGTTTCGGTTAGGTGCCGGGATCGATGCTGATGTCGCGGCCAAGTTCTTGGCGCAACTGATCCTCGACGCGGCCCCACCCAGAGCCAAGGGCTGCGGTCATCGCTGCTTTCACTTCGTTGGCGGCATCAGCTACTCGGTCGGCTACTTGCCGTACATCGGCTGGTGTCCTCGCCGAGACTGTAACGTCGTGCGAGTTCCGGCTGCCGTGCAGCGTGACCATCACGTTGCCCGGCCGGGTTGCCCAAGCGTCGTGGATCACCCGGTTGCGATCGGAGTTCGCTTCGCGACAGGCCTTGAGCGCTTCCAGCAAACCGTCCTTTTCCGGGCCAGGGATATCAGTGTGGTGCCTGGCGATGCGTTCGCAATCGTCGATCAGCGTGGCCGCAGTCAACCGGGCGTCCACAACTGCGGCGTACTTGCTGCCGACCAGTGCGCTGAACGCCGCTCGCAGCACTCGTTCCAGGTAGGCCGACTCAAGGACGACGCCACCGAGCGCATGTTGCAGCTCATCAACATCCATGCCATTGGACACTACGCAATCGGATCGTGTCACCTGCGTTCCGAGTGGCGCTATTGGCCTACCCGGCCGTCGATGCGTTCGCGCAGCAGATCGGCGTGCCCGCAGTGGCGGGCGTACTCCTCGATCCGGTGAACCCACAGCTCGCGGATGGCGATGCCGTCCCGGCCCACCCGCGTGCCCAGATCCGGATACCCGGCCAGCACCGCGTCGGTTGCCGCCTGTTCGCGGGCGAGATCGGCGAACGCGCCCTCGACCAGCGCCTGTTCCGCGACGGCTCCGTCGAAGTCACCGTCACCCGGTCCGTACAGCTTCGGAGCCGGGTCTCCTTGCGCAATCCAGTTGCGCCAGTCCCGCTCCACCTCGGCAAGATGGCGGAGCAGCCCCAGCAGGGACATGGTCGACGGGGGCACCGACCGGAGGGCCAGTTGCTCCGGATCTAGCCCCTCGCACTTCATCTGCAGGGTCAGCCGATAGCTCCTCAGGTAGTCCTGCAGCGTCGCCAGCTCACCGTCCGGGCTCACTCCGGCACTGTTGCGCGGATCCTCGCCAGGATCCACCCACATGTCGGGGTAGACGCTGGCCTTGCTCCACCGTTCGGGCACGTCGCTCACCGTGTTCACGATGCCGAGCAGTGGCCCGGCATGCAAGCGAGTATCGCGTCCACCACCTGGTCGAGGGGCTGCCGAGCATCGATGGCAATCGCGCCGGATGCGCGCAGGCGAGCCTGATATCCGGGCAGAAAGCGGCACAGGTACTCGCGAGTGTCCCCGATCCGGCCCCAGTCGTTGTCCTCGCGCTCATCCACTCGTGCCAGCATGGTGGGCTCGTCGATCTCCAGCAGGAACACGTGAGTGAAGCGATCGGCCACCTCTAGCTCATTGGCCGCTCCGCCGCAAACCCACAGCGTCGCGGGTACTGCCGCCGCGATTAGTTCGTCCAGGCGGACCGGATCCCATGCCCAGCTATGCCGCGAAAGCCAGGCGAAGTCCGGCTCATCAGGCTCTTCCTCCACCACGTTCCCGGCGAGGTCAACGGACCGCGCCAGCAAGGGGTCGTCGTCGGCATCGATGGATGTTAGGCCCCGGCGGGCAAGCACGGCGGCGATCGTCGTCTTCCCGGCGCCGGAACAGCCTGTGATCTGGACAGCGCTCATCGGCGTCTATCGTCGGCCAGCTCTCATGGCGGCCGCAAACGAGTTTTTGATCCCGGCTGACCCGCAGGAGTCCGGCAACCTCGTGGCTACTGAGACGCCGTTCAACGTTCGTTCGATCCGCCGCGTTCCCACTGGGGGTGGACAAGGATGGTGTGAGCGTCGATGAACGCGACCAGGTCGGACTTCTCGATGAGGAACTCTTCGCCGATGCGTTGCGCCGTAAGTTGCTGCGTGCGGATCAGCCACCGCACGGTGCGGGGCTTGACGCGCAGCCGTGAGGCCACCTCGCCAGTCGTGAGGTACATCCGGTTAGCTTGGGGCTTCATGGTGTGTTCGCCTCCTTTCTCCTGCTCAGGCAGCCGGTTGAACGCAGTCTGCTCTACTGACAGTTCAAACCCTGGCGCTGCCCGCGGGATAGTGGAGGCCAAGGAGCGACCGGGAGCGCGTAGGAGCGGATCCGCCCCGCGAGGTGCCGCAATCCTGACCACAACATGCAGGAACGGCTGAACAACAAGATATCCGCTTCCGCACTAATCGACCGAGTCTTGTCGCCGCCGAAAAGCCGCGCAGGCCGGCGTGTGACAGGACGTTACTAGTGAGACGGAATTGACAGTTGAGGCAGTTCCGGCGTGAATAGAGATCGTGAGGAGTCCTGTGGATCTTCCTCTGGTACACAGAATCCATGCGGTTTCGTGATGTTCTCTTGACACAGCCGGGCCTGAAAGCACAATGTGACTCGTATGACGACAGCGATCGCTGTGGCGGCTGTACTCGCTTTCAGCTTCGCGCTCGGCTCGCTGATTCTGCACGTCGATGGTGCGACGCTGCGGCGATGGCGGCTGTCTCGCAGGTGGGACGTCTCTCGCCTTGCCCGCGAGTTCATCGCGGCTGCCGACGAGCCGCTGGCCACCCTTCGTGGCCTGACGCACATGATCAATGCGTGGGAGCGCGGCGCTCGCAGGCCGAGCGAGCGCTACTGGCTGTTGTACCTCCGCATCTTCCCCGAGTGCATGACCGCTGAGACGGCAATCGGCGACCCGGAAGAGACCGAGGCGCTGCCCCGTGCCGCCGAGATCAACCCCGTGGAAGCCCCCACCTTCAACTCGGCGCGCTCCGCTGACCAGGGGGAAATCCGCGCACTGGCCGCGACGGTGCGGGCCCTGGAGCAGCAGATCGCTGGAATCTCCAGGCGCCTGGACGAGCTATTCCGCAGCGACCACGGCGAAGGGCTGGCTACCGCCGCAGAAAGCTCGGGCTGAACTCAAGCACCGGGTAGCGCGGCTGGGGATCATGCTGGCTTTTCGGTGCCGGATCTCTTAGCACAATGGAATTTGAGCAGAGATCTTACAACGGTCCAATCACGTGGGACGAGCGGGAAGTGGTTGAGGTTGCCTAAGTCGTCAACCATGTGACGGTGGCCGCCCGGACAGATGCCCATCGTGCAATCATAAAAGCCCTCGTCAACAAGGACATAGGTATCCCAGTCGGTGGAGCAGTAGTTCAGATCGCAATCAGGGCAGTAAAAGGGCGCCAGTTCCCAGTCAATCCGCCGAAGCGCAACCGGGTCGACCGCCGCACTGCTGACGGCCTCCTGGACCGCATCGAGAGTTGCGGCATCCGCGAACTTGGCGACCGTCCCCAGGAAGTAGTCGACGACTATGGAGTCGCGGTCGTAGGTCTCCTGGCCGAGAGGCGGCCCCATGTCGACGGTGACCCCAGCCCGGGCAACCTTCACCACGCCGGCCATCTCGCCGCATGCTGCGCACCGGAAACTCGCTGCGGCCCCCTGCCCGATCCGCTCCCCGAACCGGGTTATTCCTGTCACGGCCCTCACTCCGTGGCGCTCGGTCTTGATGGTGCAGAAGAATCCACGGTTAGATTGCGGTCGGTTGGCAGCAGCTGTTCCAGATAGCGAAGAGCCTCAGTATATTCATATGGAAAGAATGAATATTTGCGACCTGATTCAGTCGTTACAATGACGCAATGACGAGCGCGCGGGGGAAAGGAAGTTGGAAAGAAATTTGGACGACCACTGCCCTATCCGGGACGGCCGCTTGAGCGGGCACATACGCCCGACCATCTGAGCTCCTCGTCAATCGACAGCCTGAGATCGATTGTACTGAAGGTTACCAACCAAAGCCCGGGTATTTGCAGGCTTAGTTCTGCAGTCAACAAAATCACGAGAAGTGCGGTGGTGGAGAAGACTATATCGCTGAGAACGTTGCTGTAGTCCGCTTGCCACAATGCGTACAATTCGGTCATCTCGCCTAGGGCGCCAGCGATTAGCACGAAAACGGCAAAGACCTGCAATAGGGACACAAAAACACGGATTGCTGTCGGCGGATCGCTTGCGTCGGAAATCTGTTCCTGGATCCACTTCCATAGTCCGCCCTCAAGCACCAGAGCCAGAAATAGCACTGGAATGATCGTGGCAGCAGTTATATAGAAATCAGGACTACTGATGTCAGGTTTAATGATCAAGCCCCTCTGTGCTTTTTGGTGTGCTGATTCGGCCACTGCCATACTGCCAGAAGAGAGCGATTGCTGGGATCGAACAACAGAGGCCAATCGCAGTGAACGGGAACGCCTCGGACTGGATCGTGATAGCGACCGCGATGGCGATGATGCTGAGCACGAGGAGTGCGACGCGGCCCGCCGCGGGTCTGCGGACGGCGCATGCCAGGCGACGCACCAGGGTATTTCCCGTGGTGCGACGCGGGGGTGAAGATCATTTTGCGTCATCCGGAAGCGCCACCAGTCAGGCACACGCATCCGCTGGCCGACTGAGCGCTAGGCCCTCCTGCACGACAACCCGTTACCGCACGGCCAGCAAAAGGAGAAGGCAATGAACGGCAAGCCGAGCATCGTACTCGTCCATGGCTTCTGGGGTGGCGCGGCCCACTGGGCCAATGTCATCGTCGAACTGAACCGGCGTGGTTACGACTCGCTGCACGCGGTGGAGAACCCCTTGACGTCCGTGGCGGATGACGCCGAGCGCACGCAGAAGATGGTCAAGCAGGTCGACGGACCGGTCCTGCTCGTCGGTCATTCCTATGGCGGGGCGGTGATCACTCAAGCCGGTGACCTCCCGAACGTCGCCGGGCTCGTGTACGTCGCCGCATTCGCTCCCGACACCGGTGAGAGCGTTGGCCAGATCGGCGAATGGCGGGTGGCTGAGGCCGCGGCGGCCGGGAACATCGTGCCGGACTCCGACGGCTACATCTGGATCAAGCAGGACAAGTTCCGCGAGAGCTTCTGCCAGGATCTGCCCGCGGACGAGGCGCTCGTGATGGCCGTGACGCAGAAGGCGCCGGTCGGATCGACTGCCGGGGACGCCATCTCCGACCCGGCGTGGAAAAAGAAGCCGACCTGGTACCAGGTGTCGACGGGGGACCGCATGATCCACCCGGACAGCGAGCGCCAGATGGCCGGGCGCATGAGGCCACGGAGCACGATCGAGCTTGACGCGAGCCACGCCTCGCTGGCCTCACAACCAGCCGCCATCGCCGACCTGATCGACCAGGCCGCGACCTCGCTCACGTAACGCCAAGCGCGTGCCTAACATGTCCGTGGCTCTGTCCGCACCGGCATTCAGTCGCCCTGATACGGGAGCAACGTTCTGTGACCTGTGGTGCGACCCGGCGGGCTGGCACACCACTATGCATCAGTTTTGGTCGGTGGAACCGGTACAAAACGGACGCCGAAGCGACCAAGGGTGATGCAAAGACGAAAAGTGATGCGAAGTCGCTAGGCGCGGGTGAAACGGATGGGGATGGCGGGGTCCGCGGGGCGGGTGAAGGCGAGCAGATTCGCGGCTTCCCCGGTGATGGCGGACTCTTCCGCCGGGGTGAGGCTGCGGAACGGGGTGACCGTCAGCGCCTCGGCGGTGATCTTCCAGGTGGCGTTCCAGACGCCGTCGATCAGCAGGGTTCCCTGGGTGGCGCCGTTGCCGGGCCATAGCGGGACCGGGTGGGCGTGCGGGATCACCCGGCGGTGGTCGGCGTGCGACAGCAGCAGGTTGTCGTATTCGGGGAGGAACCTAGGCGGCGCCGGGATGTCCTCCGCTGGCAGCCCCAGGTCAGCGAGCTCGAGCCGGTCCGTCACCTAGCTTCCGGCCCGCCTGACGAACCGGCAGGGGCGCAGTTCGGACCGCACCGGTTCTACCCCGGCGAGGGCGGCGGCAGCACGCGCTTCCGGGGTGCCCGGTTCGACGTCGCGGACCTGCGCGGCGCCCGGTTCACCGACTGCGACCTGAGCGGCGTCACCATCAGGGACGGCTGGCTGGTCGGCGTCAGCATTTCCGGCTACCTCAGCAACGTCACGGTGAACGACGTCGACGTGACCGACTTCGTCAGCGCCGAACTGGACCGGCGGCACCCGGAACGGGTGCGGTTCCGCCAGGCGCGGACGGCCGGCGACGTTCGCGCCCTGTGGGACACCATCGAGCGCCTGTGGGCGGAGGCCGGAGAGCGGGCCGGCCGGCTGCCCGCGGCCGCGCTGGCCGAGAAGGTCAACGAGGAGTGGTCGTTCGAGCAGACGCTGCGCCATCTGGTCTTCATCACCGACGCCTGGGCCAGCCGGACGGTGCTGGACGAGCCGGTGCCGTACCACCCGCTCGGCCTGCCGCAGAGCTGGTACCCGGCGGGCCAAGCGCGAAGATCGCGAACTCAGAGATCACGTCGCCCAGGGTGCATCCAGCGCCGCAGTGGCTCACCTCGATGGCCATCGTGACCCACCACGGCCTGGCCCGCTCGGCTGGCTGTGCGCGTTCCCCAGCGCCGGCCGCGCCGGTCATGTCGTGGTGCGCGTACTGGTGCGTCCGCATGTCGCTACCGGCAGACGCGACCAGGGACATCGCCGCTGGACTCGCGGACATCGGCGGCGTCAGCGTCCGGGTGGCCCGCGCCCAGCGCCAGTAGAACGCGAGAGCCAACGGGCCGAAGTACAGCGCGGTGATGGGGAAGACGAAGTTCATGACGCCCATCGGCTGCCGCCGGCGGTTGACGGCGATGTCATAGGCGATGACCCCAGCGCAGCAGAAACAGACCGCTAGATAGATCCACGCGACCACGGTCAGCCAGACCGGAGCCATAACCGGACTTCTCCCCGTGAACAGGCCGAACGGCGAGAGGTGTAGATGATCTGAGTCATGGCTTCATGCTCGATTTCCCCGGCCGGCAGCAGTAGGGATCAACCCGCTCGATGGTCATAACCTCTGCTTATGCCTCTGCCGCCCCAGAACGCCGGACGTAAGCATTCACCTCTGCCCCGCTGCGTGAATTCCTATTGCGCTGCGTGATCGTTGAGGGGCGGGGTGGTGCTCATGCGGGAATCGGTGGCATCCAGGGGGTCCCGGTGAGGGCGTCGCGGATGGCGGTCATGACGTCGGCTCCGTGCTTGCGGGCGGTGTCGAGGTAGCCGCGGATGGCGTAGCGGTTGCGGGTGGCGGTCTCGGAGCGGAGCCGGCCGGAGATCTTCTGCTGGGTCTTCGCCGGCCGCAGGTCGCGCTCGGCCTGGTTGGAGGTCGGGGGGATCCGTGTGTCGCTGAGGAACCGCAGCACGTCGGCCTCCCGGTCCCGGAGGCATTCCAGCAAGCTGCGGCCGGGTTTCTGCTTCGCTTTCGCGCCTGGCACCGGGCGGACTTCCGACAGGCCGACGCGGACTGCGTTGCGGAAGAGGACCAGGTCAGCGGCCATGTCACCGTCGGGGACGGCGGCCAGTCCGTTCGCGCGTGCGGTGTTCGCTGCGTGGATCAGGCCGCGGAGCGCGTCCATTGCCTGGCCGGGCCAGATCGCGTCCGGGTACGACTGGGCGGCGTCCTCCAGGTCACGCAGGAGGTGCTGGCAGCAGAGCTGGTGCAGGACGCCCGGGATCGCGTCGTAATTCTGGTACCGGTCGTGCACGAGCACGGCGGCGGACAGGTCCGGGAACACGAACGCGTCAAAGCTCTTCATCGACCGGTCGCCGAGGAAATAACAGGTCAGCATGTTCGTGCAGGCCACGAGCAGGTACTTCTTGCGGGTCTTCGGCCCGGGCCCGACCCGGACGGGGGTCTCGTCCGCGCACAGCACGGACGCGGTGATCACCAGGGCGCGGATCAGCATGTTCACCCCGCGCACGGCTTTCGCGGCGCGGGCGAGCATGCCGTGCACGAACCCGTCCGACGGGCGGGTCCCGGTCAGCGCGGCGATGATCTCCGCGCACCGCTCCACCGGGACATGGTGCACGGCCAGCAGGAACACGGCCCAGGCCTGCAGGTTCAG
>Ga0187815_10001596_pt1 | contig 10703 bp, 9 predicted proteins | sample NC_S_5_FD_132962 | JGI IMG/M metagenome (GOLD analysis project Ga0187815, IMG submission 132962) | Wetland sediment microbial communities from Neuse River Estuary, North Carolina, USA - ASW-S_5 | ecosystem: Environmental > Aquatic > Freshwater > Wetlands > Sediment | place: USA: North Carolina...
CAGCGAACGGCGGTGAACCTCGCGGGCATTGATTACGACGAAATTCAGCGCGGAATGGCGCTCAGCATTCCGGGCATTTTCGAGCCAACCACTCGACTTGACGCGCGGATCACGCTGCTTGGATCGGCGCGGCCACTGAAGAGTCGCGGGCGCGTTCATTTTCATCAGGGCGCATCGGAAACGATTGCGGAGGTGGTGCTGCTCGGGAGTGACACCCTAAGGCCGGGAGAATCAGCGCTCGCGCAGTTATGGCTCAGGAATGAAACGCTGTTGTTGCCCGGCGACCGTTTCATCTTGCGCGAGTTTTCGCCGGTGGTAACCATCGGTGGCGGGGTTGTAATTGATCCGCACGCGCCGCGACATGGGAGGAAGGATGCACCTATAGCTGCGTTTCTTGAAACGCTGGAACGGGGCAGCCACGAAGATATTCTCGCGGCGCTGATTCAGAGATTGCCGCGGCCGCTCGTTTTAGCGGAGATGATTGGACGCACGGGTTGGACGGAAGCTGAAATTCGTGCGACGGCGAAAACGTTAGCCGATCGGACGCGCATCCGGATTCTGACCGATCAGCCACTCAAGATCGTCGCAGCCGATGTCGTGGCCCGCTGTGCGGCGGCAATTCACAGATGCATGGAGGATTTTCATCGCGCGAATCCCCTCTTACCCGGAATCCAAAAACAAGATCTGCGCGGCCGGGTGGGGGATCCGGATCCGGACCTATTCCGTGTCGCCTTGGACGATAAAGTGAAGACGCGCGGAATTGCGGTCGCGGGTGATCTTGTGCACCGCGCCGGGCGCGAAATCGCACTCGCGCCGGAAGAAGCACGAGCGAAGGAAATAATCGAAAGAGAATTCGAAAAGGCGGGATTAACTGTGCCGAGCTTTTCCGCAGTGCTTCAAAAACTGCCCATCGAGGCTGCGCGCGCGCAAAAAATCCTGCAGATCCTCCTACGGGAAAAAGTACTGATCAAAGTGGCCGAAGATCTTGCGTTTCACCGTACGGCGCTGGAAGGCCTTCGAGCGACGGTGCGGAATTACAAACAGCAGAAGGGCGAACGGCTCGCAGTCCCTGAATTTAAAGAGCTTACGGGCGTCACGCGAAAATACGCGATACCGTTGCTGGAATACCTGGATCGCGAGCACGTCACGCGGCGCGTCGGGGACGAGCGTGTTATACTGTAGATTCAATACGTTGCGAACGCGGCTGAGGCATCGGTAAGAAGGACGGCTGCGCACGGGAGGTACTGTATGGAATTCAGTCCGATGCACCTGTTTATTGTGCTGCTCATCGTTCTCGTGTTGTTCGGAGGGCGGAAGCTGCCCGAGTTGATGCGCGGTCTTGGCCAAGGAATCCGCGAATTTAAGGAAGGCATGCGCGACCAGTCTACGCCTACGAACCCGCCGAGTAGCTCGACTACGTCGAATCCGGCCCCCGGTCCTTCCACGGAGCACAAGAACTAGGCGCTTAAGGTAATTTGGTCAGACTTCGGTATTGCGTGTGCGCCTAGCAAAGGCTCTCAATAACTGACGCAGGCTTACATAGCAAGAACGAGCGAGTGAGTTTCGAGGCGCCGGCCGCAGGGCCGCCGTTTCAGTTTGCGCGCTGCCGACCCTAGACTTCCGCCGCAACTAAGATTGTTCGTCAATGCGGGAGGGATCGCAGCCCGTCGGCAGAAAACAGGAAAGTGAGAAAAATGAACGAGTTGTAGCTGACATGCAGCAAGTAGCTGGCGAGCACGGTTCGCGTGGCGGCGCGAACCCAGGTGAAGACAATCCCTACGGCCACCATGAGTGCGATTTGCCAGAAACCTCCCCAGAGTTGGTCAGCATGAAGCAAACCAAAGAGAGTGCCCGTGGCGATAACACTTGCAGCGATGCCGAAGCTTCGCGCGACGACGGGATAGATGTAGCCACGAAAGACCGTTTCCTCGACAACGGGGGCGAGCAGGACGCTCATCAACATCAGAAACAGCGCCGACTCACGATCCTGAAAGAAGCGTTCCATGGGCAGCTTTGTCTTTGCGGGGAAAACCGCAGAAGCAAGTTGAACCAAAAGCGAAAGCAGCAGTCCGGACGCAATGAACCGCAGATAACCGAAGCGGTTCCACGGGCCGGAGATATCGAGCTTGCGCCAGCCGAGCGTCCGCCAGAATGGGGCATCGAACCGGAGCCGGACCTGCGCGGCAAGGTATACAAAAACGACTAGCCAAATGACGATCTGGTCCGCAAGGGCAAAGATGCTCATGTCGCGCGTCGATTGCTGGAGCTGCGCGAACCCAATACCACGAGACTGAAAAATAATCGCCAGCAAGAATGTGGACAACACCATTGCGCCGATGCCTACAACGACCAGAAGAAGCAGATCGGCCCACCCCCACGGGACACGCAGATCTTGAGGAACGAAGGGAGATTCGGGCGGAAACGCTGGTCCAATCCCGGTTCCAGGCTGAACTTCCGCGCTATGCGGGGCTTCGTAGGAAAGGATGGCCCGATCGGAAAGCGAGGGATCGAGCGACGGATCGGGATTCACCGAAGAATCGGGCGGAAAACGCGGATCTCGAGGTGAACTCATCGAGCGGCCGCCTCAGACCCTCGGCTATGCTCCGGATGCCCGACTCGAGAAGCCTGTGATCCATTCCCGTTTGCCCCATTCAGCGCGCGGGCGAGAATTTGGCCGGTATACGACTTCTTGACCCGCGCCACTTCCTCCGGCGTACCTTGGGCAACGATGCGGCCGCCAGTTTCGCCGCCTTCCGGGCCGAGATCGATGATCCAGTCAGCTTGTTTGATGACGTCGAGGTGGTGTTCGATGATAACCACGGTATTGCCTAGAGAAACGAGTCGATTGAGCACGTCGAGCAATTTCTTGACGTCATCGAAGTGCAAGCCGGTTGTTGGTTCGTCGAGGATGTACAGGGTGCGGCCGGTCTGGCGGCGCGACAGTTCACGCGCAAGTTTCGTTCTCTGCGCCTCGCCGCCGGAGAGAGTCGTAGCGGATTGCCCGAGTTGCACGTAGCCCAACCCTACATCGACCAGCGTTTGCAGCTTTTGCTGAATTGCGGGAATGTTTTCCATCACCTTCAGCGCGTCTTCGATTGGCAAATCCAGGAGATCAGAGATTGAATAGCCTTTGTAGCGGACCGCAAGAGTTTCGGCGTTGTACCGCTTCCCCCGGCACACCTCGCAAGTGACGTAGACATCCGGCAGGAAATTCATTTCGATGCGCCGCTGGCCGTCGCCTTGGCAAGCCTCGCATCGCCCGCCCTTCACATTGAAGCTAAAGCGCCCGGGCTTGTAACCGCGCTCGCGCGATTCCGGAAGCATGGCGAACAGTTCGCGTATGGGCGCGAATACACCTGTGTACGTTGCGGGATTCGAACGCGGAGTGCGGCCGATGGGCGCCTGGTCAATTTGAATCACTTTGTCGATGTGCTCGACACCCAGAATCGCGCGATGCTCGCCGGGCTTTTCCATGGAGCGATAGAGCTTTGCCGCCAGAGCACGGTACAGAATGTCGTTGACGAGAGTCGATTTTCCGGAACCCGATACACCTGTCACCACGGTGAGCAGGCCAAGCGGAATCGTCACATCTATATTCTTCAGGTTATTGCCCCGCGCGCCCAAGATCGTCAGCACATTTCCATTTTTTGCGCGGCGCTGTTCCGGAACGGCGATCTTCATCTGCCCGGAAAGATATTGCCCCGTAAGCGATGCTGGATTGGCGCTGATATCGGCGGGCGAGCCGCAACCGACCAGGTAGCCTCCAGCGTTTCCAGCGCCGGGGCCGAGGTCCACGACGTAATCCGCGCGACGGATGGTTTCCTCATCATGTTCAACGACGAGGACAGTGTTGCCGAGGTCGCGCAGAGTTTCGAGGGTGCTGAGCAGGCGGCCATTGTCGCGCGCGTGCAGGCCGATGGACGGCTCGTCAAGGACGTACAGCACGCCGCGCAGACGTGAACCAATCTGCGTGGCAAGCCGAATGCGCTGCGCTTCGCCGCCGGACAGTGTGGCGGCAGAGCGGTCGAGCGTCAAATACCCAAGGCCAACCGCCAGCAGAAAGTCGATGCGTTCAGCGACTTCGGCGAGCGGGCGTCCGGCGATCTTGCGCTGGCGCAACGTAAGCTGCGCGCGAATTTTGTCGACCGCAGCGCGCGCGTCCGACAAAGGCAGCGCCGTAAAGTCCGCAATCGACATTCCCGCGATTTTCACAGCGAGGCTTTCCGCACGCAGGCGCCTCTCGTTGCAGGCGCCACAGGGCGCGGGCGACATGTACTGCGTCAGCCATTCGCGATACGTGTCGGAATTGGTCTCCGCGAGGTTGCTCTCCAAATGGCCGAAGATCCCCTGAAAATTCAGACTTTTCTTCGACCCGCCATTTTCGGGGTTGCCGTGGAGAATCAGGTTCTGGACCTTCCGCGGAAATCTGTCGAATGGAGTGTCGAGGTCGAACCCGTACGCTGCGGCGGCGATACGCAAGGTACGTTGCAAAAACGCGGAGCCGGAGCCCGGTCCCAATCCTCCTTCGAACAGCGGCTTCGTCCAATCGACAATCACCTTTGCCGGATCGAAATCGTATTTCGAGCCGAGGCCGTGACATTCGGGGCAAGCCCCATACGGAGAATTGAAGCTGAACGAGCGCGGCTCAAGCTGGGGCACGGAAATCCCGCAATCGGGGCAGGCCAGCTTTTCGGAGTAGACGTGCTCTTCACCGCCCACCACCGCAATGGTCACCAAGCCGCCCGTCAGCTTAAGCGCAGTTTCGATGGACTGCTCGAGTCGCTGCGCGATCCCGTTTTTCATGAGCAGGCGGTCAACGACGATCTCAATGGTGTGGTTCTTGCGCCGATCCAGTGGAATGGGCTCATCCAGATTGACGAGTTCTCCGTCCACGCGCGCTCGCGCGTATCCTTCCTTCGCGTACTTCTCCAGTTCTTTCTTGTATTCACCCTTGCGCCCACGCACCACTGGTGCCAGCACCATGATGCGGTCGTCGGGCTTAAGTACCGCGACGGCTTGCACGATTTGCTCGGTCGATTGCCGGGTGATGGGCTTACCGCAGTTCGGGCAATGAGGCGTCCCGATAGCGCTGAAAATGACGCGCAGGTAATCGTAAATTTCGGTTATGGTGCCGACGGTGGAGCGAGGCGAACGCGTCGTCGTTTTTTGCTCAATCGCAATCGAAGGGGACAGGCCTTCGACCGAATCCACCTCCGGACGTTCCATCTGGTCGAGGAACTGGCGGGCGTAGGCGGAAAGCGACTCCACATAGCGGCGCTGGCCTTCGGCATACAAGGTATCGAACGCGAGTGACGACTTGCCGGAGCCGGACAGTCCGGTGATGACAGTCAGGGTGTTACGCGGAATCTCGAGGTGGATGTTCTTGAGATTGTGCTGCCGGGCGCCCCGGATGATGATTTTCTTCAGACCCATCGATGCTTGGAGTGCCCTCAGACGGACGAACCCTCTATACACTGGGCAAAATAGGCCCAGGGTAGCCCTCCAACATAGCAAGCGGGCACAGCGGGGTCAAGAAAGGCGATGAGATTCTGTCGAACGGAAGCCCAGAAGCAAACGCGATTTTGGTGAAGAATCCTGACCGGCTTTGAAGCAATGGAAGGCTCCCAAGCATTTGTGACGTTAATCACTGAACTGCCCTAACCATTTGTTGTATCAATGAGCTCATGCTCCAACTCACGCTTCGCCCGATGCGCAAGGGAATTGACCGAATCGACGACGGCGACAGCGGCAGGCTGGCAATCCCGGCCGCCCTCGACCCCTGTTGTTGTTTCTAGCGCCCCTCCTTTTATTAGAATCATCAGTACAATCACAGATTGAGCCCAGGATGAAGATGGAGTTCATATGAAAATCGCAAATGACCTTACGGAACTGATCGGCCGCACCCCACTCGTGCGTTTGAAGAAAGTCGCTGACGGCTGCTCGGCTACGGTTGCAGCCAAACTGGAGAGTTTCAATCCTTGCGCCAGCGTCAAAGACCGGATTGGCGTCAGCATGATCGAAGAGGCGGAAAAGGCCGGAAAGATTCAGCCGGGCCGTACTGTGCTGATTGAGCCGACGAGCGGCAACACGGGAATCGGCCTGGCATTCGTCGCGGCGATCAAGGGATACAAGCTCATTTTGACGATGCCCGAGACCATGAGTCTCGAACGACGCGTGCTGCTGCGCGCCTTCGGCGCGGAGATCGTGCTCACGCCCGGTGCCAAGGGCATGAAAGGCGCCATCGCCAAAGCTGAAGAACTGCTAGCCGCCAACCATGACGGCTACATCCTGCAGCAATTCGATAACCCCGCGAATCCCAAAATTCACTTCGAGACAACTGGTCCCGAGATATGGAACGACACAGACGGGAAGGTCGACATTCTGGTTTGCGGCGTGGGTACCGGTGGGACGATCACAGGCGTTTGCCAGTACATCAAGCCCAAGAAACCATCGTTCAAAGCTATTGCCGTGGAACCCACCGACAGCCCCGTTTTGTCCGGCGGCCAGGCAGGGACGCACAAAATTCAGGGAATCGGCGCTGGGTTCATTCCCGACATCCTGCGCACTGATTATATCGATGAGATCGTCACGGTGACGAACGACGACGCCATTGTCATGGCCAGGCGCTTGGCCAAAGAGGAGGGGTTGCTGGTCGGCATCTCATCGGGAGCCGCGGCGGTGGCGGCGCTGCGCGTCGCGCGACGCTCGGAAAACGCGGGGAAGCTGATCGTGGTAGTCTTGCCGGATTTTGGCGAACGCTATCTCAGCAGTGTGCTGTTTGATGATCTTCGCGCGGAGTCGCTGCAAATGGCAGTCTCGGCGGTGTGACATGCCCAATCTTGCACACGAAGTTTTCGAAGATCTGAATATGGCGATAGACCGCGACCCGGCGGCAAAGTCGCGCTTCGAGGTGTTTCTATGCTACTCGGGCTTGCACGCGCTCTGGCTCTACCGTGTTTCGCACTGGCTATGGAAGCATCGCCTCTTCCTCTTGGGGCGCGCGTTATCGCAAGCCGCTCGATTTCTTACCGGAATCGAGATCCATCCCGGAGCCCAAATCGGACGGCGACTGTTTATCGATCACGGAATGGGCGTTGTGATTGGCGAGACGGCGATCGTGGGAGACGATGTGACCCTATATCAAGGCGTCACTCTCGGAGGTACGGGCAAGGAACATGGCAAGAGGCATCCTACGATTCACGACAATGTCGTCGTCGGCGCGGGCGCAAAGATTCTCGGCAATATCACAGTCGGAAGGAATTGCCGAATAGGCGCTGGATCCGTCATTTTGCGAAGTGTACCCGACGACTCCACCGTTGTAGGCGTTCCCGGCCACATCGTTTTTCGCAATGGCAAACGCGTTGTCATCACAGATCCCAAACAGATCAATGATCCGCTTTCGGAGGCGCTTGCGGCTGTGGCCACGGAGGTGAAACAACTCCGCGAGCGAGTCTGCAAGCTGGAAGGCACGGAAGCTGCTAATGGCGAGTCTGGAGGAGCGCTGCAACAGATCATCGGCGAAATCGATTTTCAGATTTAGCTCGATTGGCTCTCTTGCGAAGGGGAAAAATGAGTGCGTCACAATCAAAATCGAGCCGCGAGATTCCCGCCGCTGAAACCCGTGAGCTTTTGGAGCTAGTCAGCTACCAAGAAGGGGCGGTGGTCAGCCGAACGCTTCTCCATCGCACCGCGGGGACAGTTACGGTTTTCGCATTCGATGAAGGACAGGGATTGAGTGAGCATACCGCCCCGTTCGATGCCCTCGCCCACATTTTGGAAGGCGAGGCCGAAATCACGATTTCCGCAAGGGCACTGACCCTTCGCGCGGGCGAAGTCGTCCTTATGCCAGCGCATCAGCCGCATGCGCTCAAGGCAGTTTCGAAATTCAAGATGCTGCTGACCATGATCCGCTCAGCCTAGGGAATGTCATCTTCACTGTGTAAGAGGGAAGTGAGCCTGGGTTACCGGCAGGAAACCCAGACGAGGTTCGATCTACTCGGATTTCAGAATGGCGGCGAAATACCTTAGAATAAAAGCAGGTTCTGCCGTGGGCGTGTAGCTCAGCTGGGAGAGCACCTGCTTTGCAAGCAGGGGGCCGGGGGTTCGAGTCCCCCCACGTCCACCAACCACAGTTATTTCAATGAGATATCGCCGGAGTTTTCGCAAATGACCACCTGCCACCGAAGCAGGTGCTCCTTGCGGCCGCTGCAAAGCTGCAAACTGCCTTGCTCAGGAAGAATCAGCTGCGCAACCAGTTCTCGGCGGACCAAGGTCTTGACACTATAACACGCTTATGTTATAAAATGACCATGAAACTAGCACAATTAAAAGAGTTTCGCGTACAGAGGCGACAGACCCAGGAAGAGGCATCCCGCCGTCTGGGCGTGTCCCAAGAGTATCTATCGATGCTGGAGAGCGGGCGACGCAGGCCTTCTCCGAAGCTCGCTCAGAAACTCATGCGCATGTATCATCTGCCGGCGACGGTGCTTCCTGTTCAGGTTTCAACGGCGTGCGCGGACGTGACGGATGAACACCTAGCGCGCGAGCTTGCGTCGTTGGGGTATCCCCGTTATGCACATCTTCCGAAGACAAAGAAACTCAATCCGGCCGAATTCTTGTTGCTGGCGTTATCTCAGCGCAATCTTGAGGCTCGCACGGCTGAAGGACTTCCATGGGTCGTCCTTCGATATCCCGACATGGATTTTGATTGGCTTGTGCCACAGGCTCGGATGAAACTCTTGCAGAATCGCTTGGGGTTTACCGTCACCCTAGCAAGGGAAGTGAGCCGAAACGACGCTCTGCGCGGTCCGGAGCGAGCGCTCGATGAAAGCAAATTGGCGAAGGAGGATTCCTTTTGCCGAGAACTGAGTGGTCCTGAACGTCGATGGCTTCAGGAACATAGTTCAGATGAGGCGCGTCACTGGAATCTCTTGAGTGATCTGCGGGCCGATGTGCTACGTTATGCCGCTGCCTGACCTCGCCTCTCCGTGGAAGGAATTCTTGGAGGAGCTCGACTCACTACTGGATGAACCGTTCTCGCTACACTGCATAGGCGGTTTTGCCGTTGTGATGGGTTACGGCCTGCCACGAGCCACAAACGATCTCGACTACCGCACGGTCATTCCTTATAACCGCATAAACGATTTGCAGAGGATGGCAGGCCCTGGTTCCGGCTTGGCGAGAAAGCACAAAGTCTATTTGCAACGGCCGGGCGTTGATATTCTGCCAGAAAACTACGAAGAGCGGATTCGCGAGCTTTTTCCCGGCCATTTCAAGAATCTCCACCTATTTATTCCCGATGCGTACGATTTAGTTCTCTCCAAAATCAGCAGGAATGCCCCGCGAGATCGGGAAGATGTTGAATACCTCGCCAAAACAGAACGTCTGGAGTCTGCAATTTTGCTTGAACGGTTCGAAAAAGAACTCAAAGTCCAGTTGATCGGCTCCCCGGCTTACCACCAGCGAACGCTCGAATTCTGGATCGAAGCCTATTTCCCGAAGGCGTCGTAAAATCCAGCTTCTGGTTAAGAACACGCATCGGCCCGAACTAAGACGGCGAGGCTCATTTCGCCTTTGCCGTTGAGAGCTTTTGCTGTGGCGAATCCGCCTCGCCCCAGGGAATCTCGGTTTGCGGATAAATTCCCATCAAAACATGCCCCCTGCGTTCTGTGGTGTATTCTCCGGGACCGTTAAAAACCCAACCGGAAGCTGACTGGAGTTTCTGAATTGAGCGGTGCACGCAGAGGCCGATCGTGATTCTTTCCTCTGCGAGAAAGACCGTTCTCAGTTCCAAAACTGAGCTCATCGGGGGATTAAGCGGCTCAAGTGCGATAGCCAGCGTGAGTCGGTTTCCTTCAATTCGGATCGGCGGAGCCGAATTTCTCGGGAATACGTAGATCGCCAGCGTCCACGAGTTTGCGTTCTGTGGAAGGCAGTTTCGATAGTAGAAGTCAGTCGGGCCCAAAACGACGAGCTGTTGTTGTTCGTCCGCTAATTCAAACTGATCGAGGCCGTACACCAGCATAGCAAGGGTGGCACCCATAACGGGCGGTCGGACCAGCGGAGCGGAAAACAACCCGAGCCCCTTAGCTTCCCCAGACACGAGATCTCTTGAGGCCAAGTTGCCGAGCTTAGCCGCTGAAAATTCAGCGAACCCGTCAGCGTGGTACTTCAGTGTTACGCTGTTGTCGCGTACGAAAGGCACGGAGGACTGCCACGCGACGAAACGCGCCCTACCGGCCCCTGGGATGACCGGGTGGCTAAATAAATACCCTGCTCTGGCTCTGTGGCATGGCATGGCAACGGAGAATCCGTCGCCACCCAAACCTGTGATTCTGGTTATTTTGCGCGGTCTCGCGCCGTTTGTTGGCCGTATCGCGATGGTCCATTCGGAAATGGTCTTCAATTTCGGAGTTCCTCGTGCAGTGTAAACTGAATCGCCGTCGGCGAACAACGTTGTGACGCACGCCACGCACGCCACGCAGGTCATGCTGTCAATAGCCGTTGCAACAATGTATTATGCGATTCGGGAAGAACGATGACTGTGCGAATAGATTCAGATTTCGCAACGCCCCAAAAAACTTGGGCGCTCGGCAGGAATGACCCATTGGTGCCACATTGAAGTGTCCTACGCGAGGAACACCGTTCAGAAACGAATGTGGATCATCCCGCAAAACTAAGGAAGGCATACCGTCGTCGCCCCA
>Ga0187815_10001597_pt1 | contig 10699 bp, 9 predicted proteins | sample NC_S_5_FD_132962 | JGI IMG/M metagenome (GOLD analysis project Ga0187815, IMG submission 132962) | Wetland sediment microbial communities from Neuse River Estuary, North Carolina, USA - ASW-S_5 | ecosystem: Environmental > Aquatic > Freshwater > Wetlands > Sediment | place: USA: North Carolina...
CACCTTCCACATCCACTGCTTGGCGAGCACGTGGATCTCGATCGGGTTCGCCGGCGGCACGATGTTGTGCAACTGGGTCGTCGCCGCCCACCAGAACAGGAAGATGAAGGCGATCGCCGTCGCGGACGTCCAGGTGAGCTCGATCTCGTTGGTGATGACCTCGGGCAGGAGCCCGCGCTTCGCCTTGGAGCCGCGGCGGTAACGGATCGAGAAGCCGACGATGATCGCGAAGATCAGTGCGACGATGAGGCCTGACACGAGGACCAGCACGAAGAAGAACCGGTCCCAGTCGCCGGCATAGGCGGAGGCGTCGGGCGCAAAACCGCCGGTCATGTCGCGCCGCTCCGCCGCCGTAGGACGATCATGCCGCCGATGCCGGCAATCATGGCGAGCACCGTCAGCGCGCAGGCGATGCTGACGATCCGGCCGATCGAGGCGGTGTAGATGCCCTTGGCCGGATCGAAACCGTAGCAGAGCAGGTGGATGCGGTCGGCGAGGCCGCCGATTGCGCCTTTGCCGGCGTCGACGAGCGCCAGCCGCAGGTCGCCGCCGTCGAGGCCGAGCCCGGAGAGGACGCGCGCGACATGGCCGTCGCCGGTCACGACATAAACCGCGGCCGGATGCGCGAACTGATCGTGCTGCGCGTCGTAGACGAAGCGATAGCCGGCGGCCTCGGTCGTCGCGCGAACGGCGTCCGCCTTGCCGGTGAGCATGACCGCCGCCTTCGCCAGCGGCGTGTCGGTGCCGAGGCGCCGATCCCCGAATGCGACGGCGGTGGCGAGCGGGTCCTTCGGATCGAGGCCGACGACGACGAGGCGGTAATCGCGCCCCGGCGTCAGCCCGGTCTTTTCCAGCCCGCCGGCAGCGAAGGCGAGGATCGGGCCGCACAAGGTGCGGCAGGTGTAGTCGGCGAAGATCACCAGCGCGGGCTTGCCGCCGATGGCCTCGCCGAGCGTGCGCGGCGCGCCGTGCGCATCGACGAAGCGGGCATCGAGCGGCAGTTGCGCGTTCGGCTTCGGGTCGGCGGCGATGGCGTCGAGCGCGGCTCGGCTGAAATCGGCGCGGGCCACCGTCAGGCTCGCGGCGAGAAAGAGAAGAACGAGTAGGGCGCGTCTCATTGCGCGCCTCCCTGCGGCGCGGTGTCGATCGGCGCGTAGCCGTTCGCGCCCTTGGCGGCGATCATGCGCATCGCCTCGTCGATGGGGATGGCGATCAGGCCCTTGTCGCGATCGACCCAGCGATAGCCCTTAAGCCGCGCGCGCTGCTCGCCCTCGGCGCGCAGCCGCTCGTTGGTCTCGTCCCGGAACAACTGCGGCGAAGGGAATTGCCGCGGCACGATGGCGCCGCGCTCGGGCACATTGGCCGTGTAGAACCAGAGCACCATGCCGAAGGAGAGCGCGAGCAGCAGCAGCACGGCGCCGGCGACTGCGAACAGCAGGCGCGGGTTGGTCGAGTCCGGCTCCAGCCGGTCGGGGAAGCTGCGGTCAGCGGCCATGGCGCAGTCTCCATCGCCGCAGCGGCGCCTGCACCCAGGGCATCGCGCGGAAGGCGACGAACAGCGCGCCGATGGCGATCGTCGCCACCGCGGCGGCGCCGAGCGCGAGCACGTTGAAGGCGGGCGCGACCAGATAAAGATAGTAGAACAGGATGCCGGCGAGCGTGCTCGCGCCGATGACGCGCAGCGCCGCCGGGCTTGCGCGCCAGCGGCCGAGGAACAGCGCGAAGATCGGCGCCACCGCGCCGAAGACGAAGGCGAGGCCGGCGATCAGGCTCCACGGCCAGTGCGTGCGTTGGACGAACCAGAACACGCGGTCGGGCAGGTCGCCGTACCAGATGACCAGCACCGCCATGAAATTGATGTAAGTGATGCCGAGCAAAGCGGCGAGCAGCAGGCCGCCGAGATCGGCGAAGGCGGGGTCGCCGTCGTCGCGGGCGATGACCGCGGTCCAGGCGAGCGCCGAGGCGAATTGCACGAAAGCCAGCGTCGCGCCGAACGAGGTCGAGACGAAATTCGGCTGCAGCGACAACGCCCAGTCGTAACCGAGCACGCACATCATCAGGCCATGGAAGATGAGGCCGGCGCCGGCGAGGATCGTCGCCGCCGTTCCGCTCAGGCGCGGCAGCAGCATCGCCAGCACGGTCCAGCCGGCGAAGGCGAGCGCGGTGCGGCCGATGAAGAACGGCGCGTTGAGATACCAGGCGGCGACATCGGGGTGCACGCGGCCGTGGCCGAACACCCAGGGATAGAAGCCCGGCAGTGCGGCGAGCACCGGCACGACGAGCAGCGCCATCAGCGGAGTAGCCGCCGCCGTCGTCACGAACTCCGGCGCGAAGCGCAGGCCCCAGCGGCCGCCGGTCAGCGCGCGGATCAGTTGCGCGAGCAGGCTCCCGAGCGGAATGCCGCTCCAGAACAGGAAGGCCGCGAGCCAGCCGCCGGCCGCCGCGCGCGGCGCGGTCAGGAGGAAGACGCCCATGCCGATCAGCCCGGCGATGCCGACGAGCAGCGGCACGGCCGGTGCGAGCGTGAGCGCGCGCCACAGGCGGCGCAGGGTGCGCCGCGCGCTCATGGCAGGTGCTCCCGGGCTTGCGGCACCTCGGCCACTTTGGCGCGGCGCGACAATTGCAGCGCGCGGATATAGGCGACGATCGCCCAGCGGTCGCGCGGGCTCACCCGCGCGGCGTAGGAGTACATCACGCCGTAGCCGTTGGTGATCGTGTCGTAGAAGGTCGAGGCCGGCGCCTTCAGAAGCGCATCGCTGTGATAGGACGGCGGTTTGGGAAAGCCGTGGCGCACGATGATCCCGTCGGCATCGCCGGACAGGCCGTGGCACGGCGCGCAATAGATGTCGTAGCGATCGCGGCCGCGCGCGATTACCGCGTCGGTGACCGGCGGCGGATGCGCCGCGACCGCGTCGCGCGCCAGCGCCTCCTGCGCCACCACGCCTCGCGGCAGCGGCCGCGCCGAGGCGCCGTCCGCCCACAGGCGCGCCGGCGCGTTCGCGTCGAACTTCGGCTGCTGGCGCATGTCGAAGTCGCAGCCGCCGGCGGCGAGCGCGAGCATCATCGCGAGGAGGGGAGCCGCTCTCACCATTCGAGCTCCCATACGGTGTCGGCGCCGGCCTGCTTGAGCCAGGCCACCGCGGTGCGCTTGTCGGTGTCGGCTTGCGGCGCGTGCAAAGCGAGCATGAAACGGTCCTGCGACACGCGCTCGAAGCCGTTGATGTCGAACAATGGATGGTGCACGCGCGGCAGCCCGCACTTGACCAGCAGGCCGATGAAGCCGGTCAGCGCCGCGCCGAAGATGCCGACCGCGAAGGGGAACAGCATGAAGGCCGGCCAGGCGTTGAGCGGCCGCCCGCCGCTGTCGATCGGGTAGTTGTAGACCGCGCTCCAGAATTCCGTTGCGTAGGCGAGCGCGGCGACCGTCATGCCGCCGATGAACATCCACAGCCGCAGCCGCGTCGAGGTCCCGCCGAGAAGCTCCGGCATGCCGTCGAGGGGGAAGGGCGAGAAGGCGTCGGCCAGCGGATAGCCGGCCGACTTCGCCCATTGCGCGGCCCGCATGAGGCCGCCGGCGTCGCGGAAATCGGCGACGAGCATCGCGCTCATTGTTCCGCCTCCGCCGACAGAAGCCGCCGCGTCTCGTGCATGGAGACGACCGGCACGAGGCGGCAGAAGATCAGATAGAGCAGGGCGAAGAATCCGAGCGAGCCGAACAGCAGCAGGAAGTCCCAGATCGTCGGGCTGAACAGGTGCCACGCGCTCGGCGCATAGGCATGCGACAGCGTGTTGAGCACGATGGTCAGGCGCTCGAGCCACATGCCGACATTGATGAGCTGGCTGATGACGACCACGGCGAGGATGCTCCGCCGCACCGCCGGGAACCAGAAGGCCTGCGCGATCGCGCAATTGAAGATCAGCATGAGCCAGTAGAGCGTGCGGTAGTCGCCGGCGAAGGCGAAGGCGACCAGACGGCGCTCGGCCGGCTCGCCGCCGTACCAGGCGGTGAACCATTCGCTGGCGTAGGACAGCGTCATGATCACCGAGGCGGCGAGCAGGATCTTCGCCATCACCTCGAAATGCGCGACGGTGATCAGCGCCTGCATGCGCAGCCCCCAGCGCACGACGGCGGCGAGCAGGATGACCATCGTGAAGCCGGAATACATCGCGCCGACGACGAAATAGGGCGGGAAGATCGTTTCCGACCAGCCCGGCATCAGGCTCGCGGCGAAGTCGAGGCCGACGACGCTGTGCAGCGAGATCACGAGCGGCACGCCGAGGCAGGCCATGGTCGTGTGATAGACGTGGAACGTGTGCCAGTGCCGCGCCGAGCCGCGCCAGCCGAGCGCGAAGACGCCGAACAGCGTGCGCGCGATCGTCGAGCGGGCGCGATCGCGCAGCGTGGCGAGGTCGGGAATGAGGCCGACATACCAGAACAGGATCGAGAACAGGATGTAGCTCGAGATCGCCCAGAAGTCCCAGATCAGCGCGCTGCGCCACTGCGGCCACACGAACATCGTGTTCGGGTAGGGCACGAGCCAGTAGAAATAGAGCGGGCGGCCGAGATGCAGGATCGGGAAGATGCCGGCGATGGCCGCGGCGAACAGCGTCATCGCCTCGGCGAAGCGGTTGATCGAGGCGCGCCAGCGCTGCCGCAGCAACAGCAGCATCGCCGAAATCAGCGTGCCGGCATTGCCGATGCCGATCCACCAGACGTAATTGGCGATCGGGAAGCCCCAGACCACCGTGGTGTTGTTGCCGAAAATGCCGATGCCTCGATCGAACAGCCAGACGATGCTCACGAGCATGACCGCCGTCAGCGCGAGGCTGACGGCGAAGGCGATCCACCACAGGCGCCAGCTCCAGCGCCGGTGTTCGATGAGCGGTGCGCTCACGATCTCGTTGACCGCCGCGATCGAGCGGCCGGCGGGCAGGGTCCAGCGCGCGCCCTCGCGCGGAATGTCGGCCGCGGCGCTCATGCGTCGTCCCCATCGAGCTCGGGGTTGGCGTTCGTCAGCCGCGCGAGATAGGTGGTGCGCGGCCGCGTGCCGAGATGGCCGAGCATCGCGTAGTGGTGCGGCTCGCGGCGCAGCGCGTTGACCCTGCTGTCCTTGACGTTGAGATCGCCGAAGGTGATCGCGCGTGTCGGGCAGGCGGCCTGACAGGCCGTGACGACGCCGCCGTCCGGGATCGGCCGGTCGGTCTTCTCGGCGTCGCGCCGCGCCCGGCTGATGCGCTGGACGCAGTACGTGCACTTCTCCATGACGCCGCGGCCGCGCACGCTGACGTCGGGATTGTATTGCGCCTCGACGCTGTCGCTGCCGAGATTGGCGTAGGCCTGCGCGTGCGAATAGGCGAACCAGTTGAAGCGGCGCACCTTGTAGGGGCAGTTCGACTGGCAGAAGCGCGTGCCGATGCAGCGGTTGTAGACCTGCGCGTTGAGGCCCTCGCCGTCGTGCACCGAGGCCGCGACCGGGCATACCGGCTCGCACGGCGCGTGCTCGCAATGCATGCACGGCACCGGCTGGAAGCCGGGCGGGCGGTCCTCCGCCTGCACGAAATAGGTGTCGACGCGCAGCCAGTGCATGATGCGGCCCATCGCGACCTCGTCGGGGCCGACCACCGGCACGTTGTTCTCCGACTGGCAGGCGATGACGCAGGCCTGGCAGCCGATGCAGAGCGACGTGTCGATCACCATCGCCCACTGGTAGCCGTCCATGTTCTGGCGCGGCAGCAGCGACGGCAGGTCCTCGCCGCGGTCCTGCGAGCTCGACGTCGCGCGCGGCAGCTCCTCGACCGGCAGCGTGCGCAGGATGTCCTTGTCGTCGGCGTCGAGCTTGACGTGCTGTTGTGTGGCGAGCAGCGGCCGGCGCGCGCCCGTTGGCGCGATGGCGACGCCCTCGATCTGCCACGGCGAATGCGCACCGCGCAGCGGGAACACGTCGAAGCCGATGCTGCTGCCGATCGCGCCGGCGTGCGCGCGGCCGCAGCCGATCGTTGCGGCGACGACACCGGCCGGCTGACCCGGATCGAGCTTCACCGGCGCGTCCACGCTGGCGCCATGGGCGGTGAGCGTGACGACATCGCCGTCGGCGAGACCATGCGCGGCGGCGTCCTGCGGCGCGATCTTGAGCGAATTGCCCCAGACCTCGTGCGTCACCGGGCGCGGGCATTCCTGCAGCCAGGCATTGTCGGCGAAACGTCCGTCCCACAGCGACGGATCGGGCGCGAGCACGAGTGTCAGCGGCGCCGGCTGCGCCGGCGCGAGCTTTGGCAGCGTCGGCGCCGGCGGCGTCACCGGCTTCGCCGCGGTGCCGGGGATGACGCCGTCGTGCAGCCATTGTTTCCACGCCGCCTCGAAGTCGCCGCCGCCGGCATGCGGCTGCCAGGTCTCGCGCACAAGCCGGTAGGGATCGGCGGAGAGGTCGCCGGAGAGCAGCCCGATCAGGTGATGCGCCGAGCGCGTGTCGTACAGGGGGCGAATGAGCGGCTGCACGATGCTGGCGGTGCCGTCGATGGCGCGCAGATCGCTCCAGCTTTCGAGCATGTGCGACATCGGCAATCGCCACTGGCAGCGCTGCGCCGTCTCGTTGTCGGAGAGGGCGAGATGGGCGCTGAACGGCGCTCTTGCGATCAGGGGGCCGAGCGCGAGCGCGCCCGGCGCCGCATAGGCGGGGTTGGCGCCCATGATAATGAGCGTCTCGGCGCGGCCGGCGCGGAGATCGCCGGCGAACTCGTCGAGCGACTGCCCGTGGCCCTTGTCGTTGACGTCGACGGGCGGGATGGCGTCGACCGGCGCGGCGAGCTCAGCGTTGATCCAGTGGCAGAGCGCGTGCACCTCGGCCGGCTGCGTGTCGCCGGCGAGCACGATGGCGCGGCCCTTGCTGGCGGCGAGGTCTTTGGCCACGGCATCGGCGAAGCGGCCGGCATGGTCGGGCAGCTCGCCCGCGTCGCCTGGCGCGCCGAGCGCCCGCGCGATGCGCAGGGCCACATTGCGCATCAAAGCCGGCGGCAGCGCCAGCCGCTCGTCGGCATTGGCGCCGGTCAGCCGCCACATCGATTCCACGGCATAGAGCCTGAGGAAGTCCTCCGGCTCGCGCCGCGACTGCCGCACCTTGGCGAAGCCGGCGGCGTTGCGCACCTGCTGCGGCCCGGGGCCGAGCGGATCGGCGTCGAGCGTCAGCACCACGCGCGCGTCCTGCAAGCGCGGCAGCACGTCGAGCGGCCGCCCGAAGGCCAGCCGTGCGCCGTCGCGCGCGGCGTCATCGTCGACCGGCTCGTGGCGCAGCCAGCGCGCTTCGGGGAAGACCTCGGCCAGCGCCTCGAGCTGGCGGATCAGCGTCGGCGAGGTGATGCGGCCGGTCACGATGCGCAGGCCGGCGCCGCGCCGCGGCTTCTCCTTCTCGAGTTGCGCCTGCAGCGCGCCCTCGAACGCGCTCCACGCCGTGATGTCGTCGCCGTGCCGCACGGCCTGCGCGCGATCCGGAGAATAGAGTGCCATGATCTCGGCCTGCGCGAAGATGTCGATGCCGCCGCGGCTCGAGGGATGCCGCGGATTGCCGTCCAGCCGCGTCGGCCGCCCCTCGTAGGAGGTCGCGAGCACGCCCTGCGCATAGCCGGACAGCGCGGTCGCGGTGGCGAACGACAGCGGCAGGCCGGGCGTCACGCCTTCCGGCATGGTGACGTAAGGCACGATCTCCTCCTGCGGCGGCCCGCAGGACGACAATGCGAAGGCCATGCCGCCGGCGAGCAGCGTCAGCGCGCGCCGCCGGTCGAGTGCGAACGGGCCGCCGTCATGCGGCGCATGAGGCGGGCGCGCGCTCATCGGTGGCACACCGTGCAGTCGGTGAGATGTTTCGTGTCGATGTGATAGGCGGCCATCAGCGCGCGGCCGGCCTTCTCCGCGTCGGCGGGCGGCCGCCACGTCGTGCTGAAGATGTCCGCCTGCGGCCGCAGGTGCGGCGCCGGGTCGCGGTGGCACGACAGGCACCACGACATGGTCAGCGGCGCCGCCTGCCGCATCAGCGGCATTTGGTCGACCGCACCGTGGCAGGTGGTGCAGCCGACGCCGTTGGCGACATGCACCGAGTGGTCGAAATAGACGTAGTCCGGCAGCCGGTGCACCCGGTTCCAGCGCAGCGGCACGCCGCTGGCGAGGCTCTTGCGCACTGGCGCCAGCATCGCGGCGTTGGTGTAGAGCTGCGAATGGCAGGTCATGCAGGTGTGCGTCGGCGGCACCGAGGCGACCGGCGAGCGCTCGACCGCGTCGTGGCAATAGCGGCAGTCGAGCCCGAGTCCGCCGACATGATGCTGATGGCTGAAGGGGACCGGCTGCTCGATCACGACGTTCTGCCCGGTGATGTAAGGCGACCACATCACCGCGTAGGCGGCGCCGATCGCGGCGACGGGAGCGATGAGAAGGGCGAGCAGCGCGACGCGCAGAACCGTGTCGGCGTAGGGCCGGAAGATCTGCGCCATCGCCGCCGCGCCCGCGATTCGTGCATGCCCCGACGGACCAAATCCGCGTCCATGTACAAGGTTCCCGGCCGTACCCGCGCCGGAACGGAGTGCCCGTCGGCCGGTTATCCGACGAGAAGCGCGCGCGAGCTCGCCGTGCCCGCGGCTTCCCGTCCGCCAGCGCCTGCAATTCGAGCCGTCCCGAAAGGTGAAGTCATGAACGTGTCCGATTTCTTCTGGAAGCGCATGTCCGAATGGGGCATCCGCCGCATCTATGGATATCCGGGCGACGGCATTAACGGGCTGATGGGCGCCCTCGACCGCGCCGGCGACAAGTTCGAATTCATCCAGGCGCGGCACGAGGAGCTGGCCGCCTTCATGGCCTGCGCGCATGCCAAGTTCACCGGCGAGGTCGGCGTCTGCCTCGCGACCTCGGGTCCCGGCGCGATCCATCTGCTCAACGGTCTCTACGATGCGCGGCTCGATCATCAGCCGGTGGTGGCGATCGTCGGTCAGCAGGCGCGCACCGCGCTTGGCGGCCATTACCAGCAGGAGGTTGATCTCAAGACCCTGTTCAAGGACGTCGCCGGCGAGTTCGTCGAGATGGCGACCGAGCCGGCGCAGGTGCGCCACGTCATCGACCGCGCCGTGCGCATCGCCATCGCCGAGCGCGCGGTGACCTGCATCATCATGCCCAACGACCTGCAGGAGATGGCGGCGGTGGAGACGCCGCCGCGTGCGCACGGCACGGTGCATTCGGGCTTCGGCTACAGCGCGCCGCGCGTGATGCCGGTCGACGCCGATCTGCGCCGCGCCGCCGACGTGCTCAATGCCGGCAAGAAGGTCGCCATGCTGGTCGGCGCCGGCGCGCTGCAGGCGACCGACGAGGTGATCGAGATCGCCGACCTGCTCGGCGCCGGCATTGCCAAGGCGCTGCTCGGCAAGGCGGCGGTGCCGGACGAACTGCCCTACGTCACCGGCTCGATCGGCCTGCTCGGCACGCGGCCGAGCTACGAGATGATGGTCGAGTGCGACACGCTGCTGATGGTCGGCTCCGGTTTCCCCTATTCGGAATTCCTGCCGGAGGAGGGCCAGGCGCGCGGGGTGCAGATCGACATCGATCCGCGCATGCTCAGCATCCGCTACCCGATGGAGGTCAATCTCGTCGGCGACAGCGCCGCCACCCTGAAGGCGCTGATACCGCTTATCAAGCGCAAGACCGACCGCACATGGCGCGAGCGCATCGAGACCAACGTCAAGGCATGGTGGAAGACGCTCGAGGCCATTGCGCACCAGTCGGGCGAGCCGATCAACCCGCAGCGCGTGTTCTGGGAATTGTCGCCGAAGATCCCCGACCGCTGTATCCTCACGAGCGATTCCGGCTCGGCGGCGAACTGGTACGCACGCGACCTGAAGATCCGCCGCGGCATGATGGCCTCGCTGTCCGGCGGCCTCGCCACCATGGGGCCGGGCGTGCCTTACGCCATCGGCGCCAAGTTCGCGCATCCGGACCGGCCGGTGATCGCGCTCGTCGGCGACGGCGCGATGCAGATGAACGGCATGAACGGGCTCATCACCATCTCGAAATACTGGGAGCGCTGGGCCGATCCGCGCCTCATCGTGCTGGTCTTGAACAACCAGGATCTCAACCAGGTCACCTGGGAGATGCGGGCGCAGGCGGGCGATCCGAAATTCGAGGCCTCGCAGGAACTACCGAACGTCGCCTATGCGCGCTATGCCGAACTGCTCGGCCTCAAGGGCATCTATTGCGACGATCCCGACCGGATTGCCGCCGGCTGGGACGAGGCGCTCGCCGCGCGCACGCCGGTCGTGTTCGAGGTCAAGACCGATCCGGACATTCCGCCGCTGCCGCCGCACATCACGCTGAAGCAGGCGAAAGCCTTCGCCTCGACGCTGTGGCAGGGCGATCCGAACGAGGCCGGCGTCATCCGCAAGACGATCAAGGAGTTCGCGGAAGAACTGCTGCCGCACTGACCCGGCTCGTCACGTTGCTCTTGCTTATCCCTCCCCCGCTCGCGGGGGAGGGTGGCGAGCCAAAAGCGCGTTCACGCGCGTCTTCGACGCGCTATAGCGAGCCGGGTGGGGCGTTGCCGCGTATGCGACCTGTCTCTCGCCTTATGGTGTGGAGCGGCCGCAGGCACGGCCTAATCCCTCCCCCGCTCGCGGGGGAGGGTGGTGAGCGAACGCAGTGAGCGAGCCGGGTGGGGGTATTCTCAATTCG
>Ga0187815_10001598_pt1 | contig 10694 bp, 12 predicted proteins | sample NC_S_5_FD_132962 | JGI IMG/M metagenome (GOLD analysis project Ga0187815, IMG submission 132962) | Wetland sediment microbial communities from Neuse River Estuary, North Carolina, USA - ASW-S_5 | ecosystem: Environmental > Aquatic > Freshwater > Wetlands > Sediment | place: USA: North Carolina...
CGTTCCGCTCGCGGTCAGTGCAAGTAACTCTGAATCCCTGGAAGCGTCCCTCGACTCACCTGAGCCCCTGATCAGAGACTCGAGCCGGACCAGACCGCGGCGCTCGGTAGTTACGAAACGGGCTGGTTCCGTGACGAGAGGCGGGTAAGTCAACAGTTCGACCGTTCTCTACAGAGGGGGTTGTGTAGGGTGGGGTGCTTCGCCGGCCTTGCGTCGGCCACTAGACTAGCATGACGCGGGCGATAGACCAATCGGCAATGACGCCTTCCGACACCTCTCGCCGACGTGTAGCGCGAAAGGGCGACTAAAGGTAATGGAGACTACCTTCGGCGTCCTATACCCAGGCCCGGGAACCAAAGGTAATCCGCGTTACCTCTACCTTCGAGAGCTGCGTGCCCGTCCACTGGCCATCGACAGACCCTTCGTGTTCCAAGCCCTGTGGACATCTACCAAGGATCACAGGCTCAACCGACTCCACAGTTCTCGAGGGCACACAGAGTTAGCTCGTTTGTGGACGACGTCAGATTGATAAGAGGCGCCCCAGGCGCCCGCATGTAACTGGAGTCGGAGGCGCGCGCCCAAACCGCTCGCCTCTGACGGAGCCCCCAGGACGTCCGGCCAGAGCGCGGCGCGTCCCGGAGCCGAGGACGGAGAAGAAGAGGTCGTGGGCATGGGAGACCTTCGTAGGATCTCGCGTGTCAGTTGGGCTTTCGTGAGGCTGAAGAGGACCCGCTAAGGACCCTGTCGACGCATCCATTGAGGACGCAGGTTATCGCCCAACAGGTTTTACAGGTCTGGGACTTGACCCGTCATCCAGGGGTTATGGCAGCAGTTGTGTTGGCAGCCGTCCTGACGGCAGGAGCCGACGCTACTGTATCGGTGTCTACCAGTTGCATCAAGAAACTCTACCGCTTGCTCAAGAACGAATGGCTTCGCATGATTAACCAGAGACCGGTAGAGCGGAACGCATTCTGGAACGATCACCTCCCAGCTGGTTTCTTCGACGAGTATCAGATTACGATAGGAGCCCTCCGGGGCGCCAGAGTTTCATCGTTGCCGGAGTACGACCGCTTCGATGCTACAGGCTGCCTCAGATCCGTAAGGGATACGATAACTTGTAGGCTTCGCCCCAGTGAGGACTCACCCTCGCTCGACATTGTCACCCAAATAGCGATGCTTCAGCGGTCGGGCAAGCTGGGTGTTCTCTCCGCGGGTGGGTCGCCCCCGGGCCGCGCAAACCTATGGCATGTGGGAGGATGGGTCCCGAACCCCGCGACTGCCTCATTCCTGCTACAGCCAGATGTGCCTATCTCGTTTCGTGAACAGACTTCCGACGGGGCTCTGAGAGTCGTGAGTCAGAGCAGACTGGACGAGATTCGGCGCGGAGCTCTGCCCGGACAGGGGGGGAGAACTGCGTGGGCGGTGTGCAACGAGCGTGGCGACCCACTGGTGGAGGTGCGTCGATTTCGCGAAAGTTACGGCAATGAGCAGCAGCCTCCGAACGAGGTTGACGGCGGGATTGTGACAATACGCCGGCGCGCGGATCACTGGGATTTGATTACAGCAGGTCTGGGCGCTCCGGGAAGCGCCATCCTCCCGCGCCTCATGTTTCATCCAACGCGAGATTGGGCACGTCGGTTTCCGACACTCGACCGATGGGAAAGTTACGCCGGCGTCGAGCTCGCCATTAGGTTAGAGTTCTCTCGAGGTGCCAGACATAACCCCTATGTATGGGGGGTCCCACCCGACATGGAGCACCTCAAGTCGGCTGAGGTGGTGCAGTGGGCCCCACTGACAGGGGCGGGAGCCTGATTGCCATGCTTCGATTGATTCTGTTCAGTCATAGGGTGTTGGCCGCCCGGCAGGCAAGAAGGCGTAAGGGCTTAACCACCCGACCTTGAACAATACCCGCGAAGATACTTGCGGGGAGAATCGATGGGTGGGCGGTCTCTGCTAAGCGGGCCTCTCATCAACAAGTCTTGACACAGCACTCTCCTAGCCCCTGCGTACCGCCCACGTATAGCGAGGACGGAAATACTTGATTCCAATCGGCTTAACCCGAGTCACGCGATGACAACGCGTTCTGACGGTTTAGACCCTGACGAACGGCATCTTGCGTGGTTCCTCGGTCCTAAGGGCGAGAATGGTGCCCTATTGGAGGAATTGGTAGTTGGAGTCTTGCGAGATTACATCCATTGGCGGAGGAACTACTTTCCGGAGGACAAGGTCGTAGTGACCGGCAGGCTTCGTCAGCTGTTGAGCGAAGAGACCGACAAGGCGAAGGACGAATTCGTGGCTGTCACCGCGGAACTGCGTAGAAACTTCCCATTCTATAGCCCTCGCTACCTAGGTCACATGCTCTCAGACGTCACGTTACCATCGCTGGTAGGGGTCATCGCAGGAACTCTCTACAATCCGAACAACGTCACACCGGAGGCCGCCCCCGTGACCGTGAATTGGGAGGTAGAGGCTTCGTCGGCCATGCTGACTATGCTCGGTTATAACCCGCCACCCGACCCGCCGAAGGAGAGGGTGCACGAATTCTACGAGCAGAGGAAAAACGCAGTCTATGGCTGGGGCCACATCACATCCGGAGGCACGGTTGCAAATCTCGAGGCACTATGGATTGCGCGAACTGCTCGGTACTTCCCTCTTGCGATCAAGGAGGTTGCCGTCGAGCGCGGACTCGAGCTTCAAGTAATACTTCCGAATCGGAAGAATCTGGATATTCGTCACGTTGAGGATTTCGATCTACTCAACATCGAGCCTGACGAGTCGCTCTCTCTCCTTCGTAAGTACCTTGACGCGGTCCGAATTCGACTCATTGAGGATTCGATTAAGGATGAGAATGCGGCGACAACTGCTTGGAACTTCCTGAGGAGAGCCCAAAGGAGTCTAGAGAGGGGGACAGCAGGGCTGTTTCATGATTTCCCACCTGTGATCTTCGCCTCTGGGGCGTCGCACTACAGCCTGAAGAAGTCAGCAGATGTCCTCGGAATCGGAAGGTTCAACGTTCGCATGATCGCCATGGACAAGGCCTTTCGCATGGACGTCGGGGACCTCGACGTCCAACTTGAGCGGAGCCTCAAGGAGGGAATGATTCCCCTGAGTGTCGTTGGATCAGTCGGCACGACGGAGGAGGGGGCGGTGGACCCGATCCACGAAATATTCGACGTTCGCAAGAGACTCGAGCGACGGGGTGCGAGCTTCTGGCTCCACATCGATTCCGCTTGGGGCGGATTCCTTCGGTCCCTCTTCTCGCTAAGTGACCGAAGGTACGCCAGACTCGTCTTGGCCAAGATCGGCGGTCATTTACAGTTACGGGATACTGATTCCCTTCAAGAATGGCATGCGTCGTTTGCCGCCTGGGTAAGGGAAAATCTTGTCCGCCGAACGGAGGCGTCACGAACGCTCGACTCCTTCTCTGCCACTTCAAGTATTGAAGAAGATCTGGATGGGAACCGGTTGGAAAGAGTTCTGTCGGCGATCGGGGACGGCATCTCTAGCGACGAAACTGGCAGGACATACCAGCGGTCTGTCAAGCGGTTCCTTAGAAGGCACAGCACGGACTTGAGAATAGATGATCCAGAGCAGCTGCTGGGCTTGAGCGCTCAGGATCGAATTGAACTAGTCAGAGATTTCGTCTCCACCAAACTTACGATTGAGGCAGGACACCACCGTGAAGACGTTGCAATCACATGGGGTCCCGAGGAGGTCTGCAAGGCGTTTCTGGCATTTGACCGATCAGACTCGGTCGTGGTCGACCCGCACAAGATGGGTTACGTCCCCTACCCATGCGGGTTCGTTGCGTTCCGGAGCGACCGAGTTAGGCACCTAATCCTTGAACGGTCGCCGTACATAACAGCCTTCGGGCAGAGCCGGTCAATCTTTCTTCCGCCCCGCCACAGCGTCCCAAGCGATAACGACAGTTTGGGGGCACCCTGCACACGTGTTGACATTGAGTCTTTCGGACCATTCATCTTGGAGGGATCCAAGCCCGGTGCTTCCGCGACGTCCCTGTGGTTGGCGATTCGAACGATACCATTGACTATCGATGGACACGGGACAATCGTCAGAGCCTCCCTTCTCGGCGCTAGGGAACTCTATGAGTGGCTCATCCACTGGGAGAAGGTTGAGAAGGAAGGCAAGCCACCAAAGGACCTTGACTTTCAGTTTCTGCCTTTGACTCCTGGGGCACCGGACACGAACATTGTAACATGGGTGGTAAAGAAGAGAACATCGTCTGCGCTGATCACTTTGAATGCTCTCACGGAGCGCGTCTATGAGGAGCTTGCGATCCAGGCAGAACTCGGGGAGCGGAGGTACAGCTACTCTCAATCATTCTTTGTGTCGAAAACCACCCTAAAGCCTCCGGAGTACCCTTGGGGGTTGATGGAGGGGATTTTGAAGCGACTCGGAGTCAACCCAGTGAAGGATGAGTACGAGAGCGATGGATTGGTTGTTTTGAGATCGGCGGTGATGAATCCGTATCTGCACATCACGACACGAGGGGGAGGGCAGGACCTGCTACGCGAGTTCCTCCAAGAACTCGCTGATGCTGCTCGTCGCGGAGTGGACTGGCTCGCTACCAGGTCGCGTCGATAGCCTCACATTTGAACTCGAATGTGAGTGCGGCAGCTTTCGTCAACTATCTCCCGATATGGGGCCCGCTGAAGCGAAGATCCGTTAACGTCTCCTGTTCCTCACGGGGTTCTGTTCAGTCATCGGGTGTTGCACGCCCGGGCTTCGAGGAAGCGCGAGGACTTAGCCGCCGACTTTGAACAGAACCCGCGAGGAGCAGTACATCGTCCCCACCCTTGGCGAGGGCGGCGTGAGCGGACGGTCTGAGACCATTATGAGATAAGCCTGCTCGACTCTCGGAAGCCGATGCCGATTTTCAAAAGTGGTTCCGCGACCATGGAACAAGGCCTTGACCTGGCAAGGCGACGTGACTTTGTTCGCGCCAGTCAAACGTTCGCCGAAGCCTCTCGGAAGCTCGCGAGAGAGGGTGGCATCCTCGACGCTAACTGCGCGAAGGCGTACTCTGACCTATTCTCCCCTGCCGTCATGCACGGAGACCCGGCAGCATTGTTGAATCTGAGTTCGTTCATCCGCTCCGCCCTTGGTAGTGCCCAGCTGCAACCCGGACCGCGCGCCATCAGCGCCCCCGAGTTGGCGACTCAGCTCGAATTGGACGCACGCTACACAGGCCTAGTGACTGCAGCACGCTCACATTCGGGTACCCCAGAAGATCTCGCCAAGGGACTCCAGGCACTTGCACATGATTACGGTGAGTTGGGAGATCAGGTCCTCCTTCTACCCGAGCTGTTCAATCAGCAGGCCGTCCTAGCGGAATCCCGAGTACCCATGCTGATGGCCCTATCATTCGAGACCCTGGGATCATCGAAGGAGGGCAGCGATCCGCTGGCAGCGGCAGAGCACTTTCAGACCGCGCAGCAGTATTGGACTCAGGCTGGTAATGCCGCAGCTGCCGACTCGGCTGCAGCTCGAGTCGGTCGCCTCGCTCTTCAGGCCAAGTGCTGGTTTTGCGGGCGTGAAGGAGTTGGCCATGGAATCCAGTTCGTCTCCATGCCCATCGATCAGGACGTGACAGGGCTGAAGGGATTGGATTCCTCGCCCCTTCCGTCGCTAGACCGCTCCGGCCGGAACGTTTTCGTCTGCAAGGGATGCTATTCGGCAGTTGGCGGATTGGCCGACAGAATTGCTATTCAGAGGGCCGGCGAAGCCGAGATTCGCCTTTCTGCAAGGATTCAAGCAATAGAGGTGCGACTGAGCTCGTCCTCACCTGCACGGGGATACCGCTAGACCTGAGGGCACGAGGGAGCCCATCGGAATGACCGCGGCGGATATCCCGATATCAAACCTTCAACTCCGGTGTGGATCCTGCGGAGCCCCTTATGCCCGGCTGGCCCCAGGTGAAATCCAGATCTGTACGTATTGCGGAACCGCGCAGCGGACCGTAGATGCTCGGCAGTTCCTTGACCATTTCATGGCCCAGGTCACTGCCTTTGTCCGTCAAGCCGTTCCCATCGGCCTCGATGTATCTCGGTCTCAGACCATCGATCCCGTTGCACGCCTCTCGGCCTTCAACAGCAGCATCCGGCCGCGGCTTACCACTGAAAGCGACCAGTATCGGTTTGCTTGCTTCAATCTCCTATCATCTCCCCTCGCAATCCTCCCATTTTCTTCGGGACTTTCAGTTCCGGGCGGCACGGACCCAGCCACAGTCTCCGTATTCGTGGCCAAGACCAAGTCGGTGTCAGGCTTGGCCGTCGACGACGCCAGCCGAGAGCTTCTTCAGCGAGCGAGCGGACTTGCATCGTGCTACCAGTCCCTGCTCGTAGCGTCGCGACTCGCGAACAGCCAACAGCCCGAGCGCTACCATCTGATTGCCCAGAATTACGCGACCGCGTCGGACGCGATTGCGAGTAGCGGTCACTGGCCCCCGTTGGCCCTCCGTCTTGCCGCACTTTCGGCCCAGACTCGGGCCACCGACTTGCTTCTGACGGGACGCGAGTTGGGTGAGGCGAGACGTTGGCTCAGCGTGGCGGATGAGAGTCTGAGCCGGGCGAGGACCATGCTCTCTGCGGCTCCCGAGCTCGGATACATGGTTACTGCGGTAGATCAGGAGCTCTCTGTCGTGCGGACCGTAGGCGCGATGCTCGAGATTGCTGAGAAATCACCGATGTTCCCCCCACCTCCAACGGTCTACGTCGAGAGGCTGGTCGGGGTGCTGAACTGGCTCGCCCATAACACTCCTGGCGATTGGGGGACATCATTCGCATCGATCGGAACTCGGGAGCTTATCTTCGTCAGGGCCGCCCAGCTCCGTGCGGCTCAAGCGGGGTGTGGTTCGGTCAAGGTGGTCTTGGCCGGGTCCGGTACTTTCGTCCCATTCTGGGTGGTGGAACTGCCGTACACTTTCGAGACAGGAGTCCTTTGGGCGAAACGGGGCAAACAGGTTCCGGAGATCCTTTTGGTTGCTGCAACCTTTGCCACGGATACTGCGAGCGTGACAGGCGCGGGATCGGGCCGGGTACTCACGGACGTCTTTTCGGCGTCTTCTGGCGGGAGCGTAATCGGCGCTTACTATAGCCGCGTCCGGGGAAGGCAGGAGAAGATTACGGAAAGCGGCGGTCTCGCACACGCCCTTCAGTACGCTACGGTGTCCTCCATGCAGGGATTGCCGGCAATCCCCCCGTTCTCCACAGAAGCCCAAGCGCTGCGTTTGGTTCAACGGTACATCGATGGAGTTCGGTATTCCAACCCGAAGGTGGCTTCTCAGTTGAGGGCGAGCTCTCCTCGCATCCTAGACCTCGTCTACGTCCCGTGCTCGTTGAACACATCCCCACCAGTCCCATGGCTCGGTCCTTTGTCCCCGATCTCACTGGGCAATCCGGAGTCATTGTCCGGATTCGTTGGCTAGACCCCGTCCTTCAAGCAGGAGATTCAAGTGGCAGGGCCGCGTAACGTGTTCGTGACGCCAGAAAATCCTAGGGCCACGGGGACGAAAGAGCGTCGGACAATCCTGTTCATCGTCCTTGCGCTCGCCGTGTTCGCGGTCGTTCTCTACATCGTCCTGACGACGGACGACCTCACGGCCCTCTTGCTCGGCGTGCTAATCGTTGTGTTCATCTACGCGCTCTCCCGGTTCTCGGGAAGGCAGAGCGCGTCCAAAGGGGGTGTCGCGGAACCCCCCTCGACCTTACAGTCCAGCAATCTTCCTTCCCTGCCTTGGGGTCAGCGCCCCTGCCCTTTTTGCGGGACATGGAACTTAGCCGAGTACTCGTACTGCCAGAAGTGCGGGAAGCAGATTCCCCCTATGACCTGAGGGGCCTCCCGAGAAGGAACAACCCTCGGGGAGCTCATTCGACCTCCCGAAGGCGGAACAGAGCCCGGTAAAGGAAATTGATGATACTCATGGACCGGTTCACGCGAGCCCGGGGGCTATGGGTAATCCGCGTAACCTTTCGCGAATCGGGGGGCCCCCCCTACCGGGGGGCACCCGCCGGGGGGGGACCCCCCGGAGGAGGGCCCCCCCAGAGGGGGTCGCGCGCGCGCCCGCGCGCGCGATAGGTCGGGGTTGCTCGGCTGGGTCGGAGGTCGACCGTGGGCCGAACGGGGGGGTCGGTTCGGGCCCGGGACGAGCCCTGGGGCCGGCCCCGTGACCGACCCGACCGGTCCGGTCGGGCCCGCGGACGCGGCCGGGCCCGCGCCCGAGCCTTCGAGTGCAACGGCGGCGGAGCTCGTAGGCTGGGCGATAGGGTGGAGCTTGGGCTGAACGGCGGGGGTCGGTCCGGGTCCGGAACGCGCTCTGGAGCCGACCCATCCGGTCCGGTCGCGCCCGCGGGCGCGTATGGGCCCGCGTCTGCGCCCGCGCCCGAGAATCAGACCGTGATGGGGGTGCGCTGGAAGGGCCCCCGGTTCGGCCGTGCGAGGCCGAGGGCGGGGCCGATTCCCGATTCCCGACCATGGCCCGCGAGGAGGCTTCGAACGACCCGGAAGGCTCTATGACCCGAGACGCGAGCTCCAGATTCGTCTGCGACGCGTGGAAAACTCCGTGGAAGGCTCCCGGACCGTTGCCTCTTGGCGGTCAAGCCTCGAGGCTCGGCGCTGCTGTCGGCGAGTTGGTCCCTGGCGGAATGCTCATAATCCAGCCCCACCGGAAGCGAGGCGGTGAGTCCTCGTCGGGCGAGTTTGGCCCTCTGTCTCGCGACCCCCCCGTGTGCCGGACCCGCAACACTCTCCGTCCCCAGGGCCGGCCCCGGCGCCGGGGGTGCCGGAGCCGGCCCGTTTCGGATCTCCGATTACCTGACCAAGGTCCCCCCGAGCGTCCCTCCCAGAGCGCCAGCCCAACGCACCCCCCGGAGGCGGCGGCGCTGGCGGCGCCGATTTCGGAGGCGATGACGGCGCCGACATCGGCGGCGACCACGGCGGCGTTAATCGCCGCCGAGACCGGCCTCGACCCGTGGAGGTAACGCGGATTACTTCTTGCCGGCTAGCAAGATTGAACCCGGCTGCCTGAACCCTCGCCCGGCGGAGCGCGGTCGGTTCAGGCGTTCCAGAAAGTCAGTTTTCCCCGAGCAGCTGGCTGAGTTCAGGCGTTAGACCGGGTTCCGTCCGTGCCCTCTCGCGGAGTTCGGCGAGGAGCCAAAGCGAACCGGCACGATGGACAAGGTAGATTCCGAGGCCGGCTCCGGCGCAGGTCCATAAGTCAAAACCAAGGAACAACACGACGAATGTGGACAGGTGTCCGCTGAACGCGAGCGCGGCGCAGACGGCCAGCCCAGCAGTGCCAGAAACCCCCATGTAGACCCGAACGAGAATCAGCTTCCTCGTAGCCGCACGTCGTTTCGGCTCCAACTCTCGCATGTCGATATGAGCGGCGAGTTGGGCCATCGTCGAGGGAGGGCGTTCGGCCTTCCAGCCTTTCCATCTCTTCCGGAGTTCCAGAACGTCCACGACGAAACGGGGAGCCCCAAAGAGAGCCTGAATCGCGAGGGCGGTGAGCCCGATGATGACCAGGTCGAGTGTGTAGTCCACGAGGGGGAATCAGAGTCGGGATTTAGAGACCTACCGTCTGGCAGGGAGCGTCTCGACCTCAGGCGCTACCCGCCCCTGGGCCGCGACTGCAGGAATACACTGCCCCATCCCGGATTCGAACTCTTTCACGGTTCCCGGACAGGCTACTCCTAGTGAGCGAAAGAGGGTTCGTGACAACTCCGCACGTCCTTCGGGCAACCGAGTGTTACCCCCTTCGACGGAACCCTCTAGGCGCCGCCCTCTAGACTCCCACATCGCTTCGGGTATGGCCTCCGGGAGACTCGCAAGGAACGGCCGTGCTGAGTCACCTCCTTCGAACATCATACGTCAGCAAAGCGCAGTTCCCTAGAACCTCTGAGGATTTTAGTCGAAACTCATCATCCAGCCCGATAGCAGGAGGGAGCCCCCCGGCCACCAGAGGAGTCCCATCACCCAGGAAAGTCGGAACGATGAAGAGCTTGACCTCGTCGTATAGGCCTTGGTCAATGAACGATCGGTGAAGAGTGGCGCCACCCTCGACCATCAGGCGGATCAGTCCCCTCTCGGACATGGACACGAGGAGCATCGAGAGATTGACTCGAGGTCCTTTGCCGCAGCAGACGACCTCCGCGCCTTTCTGGACCAACGCCTGCGTCCTGCGAGCACTCGCCATCTCGGTGACAAAAACTAGGGTGGGGGCATCGGTGGTGTCCAACAAACGCGATTCCAAGGGAAGTCTTGCTTGACTGTCCACAACAGCCCGGACTGGATTCCGTCCAGGCGCTAGCCTGACCGTCAGCCGCGGATTGTCTTTGATTACGGTCCCGAGGCCCACCAAGACGACATCAGATTGTGCGCGGAGCTGGTGGAAGGCTCTCTCACACCCACCTTTAGGGTCCGCTCGAAGCCAGAGTCGTCGCGCAAGCGCCCTGTCGCACTGGGGTCCAATGCATCCATCGAGAGAGATCACCGAGGCCATCGTAGCACGCGTTCGCATGCGTTTCTTCTCTCCCCACTGGTTCAGGGCGTTGGGCAGATGCTCGTGGGGCGGGCTGTTATGTCCGAGCGCAGGTTGGGTCGAGTGAATTCACCATGGTCTTGACTCCTGGGGGAGGCTGAACGATGACTACAGGTGATAACTCGAAATTATC
>Ga0187815_10001599_pt1 | contig 10688 bp, 7 predicted proteins | sample NC_S_5_FD_132962 | JGI IMG/M metagenome (GOLD analysis project Ga0187815, IMG submission 132962) | Wetland sediment microbial communities from Neuse River Estuary, North Carolina, USA - ASW-S_5 | ecosystem: Environmental > Aquatic > Freshwater > Wetlands > Sediment | place: USA: North Carolina...
AGCCGGCGCACGGTATGGTGAGCGTGTCGGGCGAAGCCGTGACGTACACGCCCGCGCCGACGTTCTACGGCGGCACCGACAGCTTCACCTACACCGCGACCAATCCGGGCGGCACCTCGTCGCTGGCCACGGTGACGATCGTGGTCGGCGCGCCAGCTGCTCCGACTGTCGCCACCGAGTCGGCAAGCACCGCGTACAACACGGCGGCGGCGATCAACCTGGCCGGCGCGATCAGTGGGGCCGACATCACGGCTGTCGCGGTGGCGTCGCAACCCGCGCACGGCACGGCGAGCGTGTCGGGCGAGACGGTGACGTACACGCCGTCGTCGACGTTCTACGGCGGCACCGACAGCTTCACCTATACCGCGACGAATCCGGGCGGCACCTCGTCGTCGGCCACGGTGACGGTGACGGTAGGCGCACCGGCCGTGCCGATGGTGGCTGCCAAGTCGGTGACGACGCCGTACAACACGGCGGCGAGCATCGATTTGTCGGGGTCGGCCACGGGTGTCGACATCACCGCAGTGACTGTCGGTACCGCACCGGCGCACGGTACGGTGAGCGTGTCGGGCGAGACGGTGACCTATACGCCATTGTCGCCGTTCTACGGCGGCACTGACAGCTTCACCTATACCGCGACCAATCCGGGCGGCACCTCGTCGCCGGCGACGGTGACGGTGACGGTGACGCCGTTGAGTGTGCCGACGGCCCAGGCGATCAGCGTGTCCACCACCACGGGCACGCCGGTGCTGATCGAGGCCACCAGCGGGGCAACCGGGCCCGAGCCGCCAACCGCCGTGAGCGTAGCCAGTGCTCCGGCGCACGGCAGTGCGAATGCGAGCGGCGGGCAGATCACCTATGTGCCGGCGGCCGGCTTCGTCGGTAGCGACAGTTTCAGCTATCGCGTTGCCAACCACTTCGGCAGTTCGGCGCCGGCCACCATTACCGTGACGGTCACGGCTGCCGGCAGCCTGGGTGCGGCCTCGGGTACCAAGACGGTGACCACCACGCCGGGAACCGCGGTGACGGTGAACCTGGGTCAGATCGTGCCGGATACCTATGTGTCCTCGGCGTTGACCGGCCTCTCTCCGGGCAACGCCGGCCAAGCCATGCTGAACCAGCCGGCCACGCTGACTTTCACGCCGAACCCGGCATTCCGTGGCCTGGCGCAGCTCAGCGCAGTGCTGGTCGCGGCCTCGGGGCGTCAGGTGACGATCGATGTGCTGGTGCTGGTGAGCAGCCAGCCCGATCCCTCGAAAAACCCGGACGTGCTCGGCCTGGTCAATGCGCAGACCGAGCAGGCGCAGCGCTTCGCACAGAGCCAACTGGACAACATCGATGGCCGCCTCGAGAGCCTGCACGATGGCGGTAGCGCGGCGCTGTTCAGCAACACGCTGGCGATCAGCCTGGACGGCCGGGCGCTGCAGGCGCCGCGGCAGGGTGACCCGGGTAAGCGGGGGCAGGTCGATCGCGACGAGAACCCGTTCGGCGCCGTCGCCCGTCCAGGCATGGGTGCCGCGGGTGGGGAGTTTTCCGGCACCGCGCAATCGGAGTCGTCGGTTGGCACGCTGGCAAAGCCTTCGACGACCACGGGCAGCGAGCCGGCAGGACTGGGGTTGTGGATCGCCGGCGCGGCGAACTTCGGCAGCTTCGAAGCCTATCGGCAGGCGTCCGGATTCGATTCGGACAACATCGCAGTGAACGTCGGCGTGGACCAGCGCATCAACCCGCATGCGCTGATCGGTTTCAGCCTGGGCTACAACCACGACAACGCGGACATTGCCAGCAACGGCACGCGCACCATCGCGAACGGATACAGCGCGGCGCTGTACGGCAGTTATCAGCCGTCGGCGCAAACCTATGTCGACCTGGTGCTGGGCGGTGGCGGCCTGGGCTTCGGCAGTCGCCGCTACGACGCCGACACCGGCATCCTCCTCAGTGGCCGGCGCAACGGCAGCCAGTGGTTCGGCTCGCTCACCGCGGGTTACGAGTACCACAACCAGGCAGGGCTGCTGCTGTCGCCGTACCTGCGGCTGGAGCAGTCGCTGTCCGAGCTCAACGGATTCTCCGAGCAGGGGGCGGCCACGGCGGCATTGACCTACGGCAATCAGACGGTGCGTACTTCACTGGCGGTGCTGGGCCTGCGTGCCAGCGAACAGCTCAGGTTGGACTGGGGGACGCTGGTGCCGCGGGCGCGGCTGGAGATCGGTCATGACTTCCAGGGCACCAGCGATACCACGCTGAGTTATGCCTTGATCCCGTCGGCCGGTTCGTGGAACGTGCTGACCAACCCGTACGCGGCCAACGGCACCAGCGTGCAGCTGGGCCTGGGGCTGGATCTGCAACTGCCGCGCGAACTGCGGCTGACCACGGACTACGAATACCTGGTGCAGCCGCATGCGCATGACCAGATGATCCGGTTTGGCTTGAACAAGCAGTTCTGAGGGGGGCCAGCCGCCATGCCGGCAGTCGCCGGCATGGCGGGATCTACCGCAGCGGCATATCGAGGCCGATCGTTGCGCCGCTTCGCGGGGTGGAGGTGAGGTCGAGTCGTCCGCCGAGGCGTGCCGCGCGGTTGCGCAAGCTGGCAAGGCCGATGCCACCCGAGCCGTGGCTGGAAGGGTCGAAGCCATCGCCATCGTCACGCACCCCGGCCTGCAGGCGGTCGTCGCGGCAGCGCACTTGCACTTCGACGCGGCCGGCGCCGCTGTGCTTGAGCACGTTGGTCAGCGCTTCCTGCAGGAAGCGCTGCAGGTCCAGGCTGCGGGCGGCGCCGAGGCGGCAGTCGTCCAGGCCGTCGAACCGCCAGAAGCTGTCGATGCCGGCCGCTTCCAGCCGCTGGCTCCAGCGGTGCCGCAGCGGCGCCAGCAGGCCGGCGAGGTCGGTGTCCTGCTCGCGGGTAGTGGTATCGATCACCAGACGCAGGTCGTCGCGCAATTCCTTCAGCGTGGCGACGGTGCGCGTGGCCTCTGGCGACGGCGGCGACTGTTCCAGCGTGGCGATGGCGCCGAGCAGGCTGCCGCCGAAGCCGTCGTGCAGATCGCGTACCAGGTTGAGGCGCTCGCCTATGCGGGTGTTGGCGAGCGCCAACGCGTGTTCGCGCGAGAGCGTGTGGGAAAGCTGCGCGGTGGCCACGTCCACCTCGTGGCGCAGTTCGGCGTTGAAGCCTTCGACGCGACGCATCGCGGCGGAGAAGCGCCAGGCGATGGCGAAACCCATGCCGATCAGGGTCAGCGGCGAAGTGAGCGCGCCGATGTAGTTGTTGTCGTGGATCCATTCCAGATACAGCGCCAGGTCGTGGAACGACAACAGTAGCGGCAGCAGCAGGCTTGCCCCGAGCACACGCAGCTCGATCTGCCGGCTGCGCGCGGCATGCCACAGGAAGACGACGATCATGGCGTAGTAGATCAGGATGGTGGGCAGCACCCATACGTTGCGCCACGGGCCCATCAGGTGCGGGGCGAGCAGTGCCATGGCGAACGAAACCGCGCTAGCCAGGCCCAGGGCGGCCTCGGTACGCGGCCAGCGGCGCCTGCAGAAGCGCAGCAGGAACAGGGCGAAGCTCCACACGGATGCGACCATCAAGGCGATCACGAATGCCTGCCAGGCGTCGGTGTTGTCGAAGGGCCACGTGCTGGAGGTGACGTAGTTCCAGCTGTAGCCGGCGCCGAACAGGGTGGTGAGCGCATACCAGCCGTAGACCGTGTCCTTGCGCCGCAGCAGCCAGATCATGCCGAACAGCACGCCGAGCACGGCGCTGATGGCGAAGTTGAACAGGCGCACGTCGTAGCGCCAGAGCAATCCGCTCTGGTACTCCGCCTGTATCGCAGCGGCATCGCCGACACGCACGCTGCCGAAGCCGGGCTGGTAGGCGGCCAGGCCGGACACGCGCACCAGCAAGGTGTTTTCCCCCGCGCGCAGCAGCGGCTGGTCGACAAGGAAGTATTGCGGCGCGATCCAGCTGCGCGAGAGCGGCTCGATCAGGTGCGGGTCGCGGTGCAACAGGCTGCCGTTCACCCAGACCGCATCGGCCATGCACACGTAGTCGAGCAGCAACCCGACCGGCGCGCCTGCACTGGCCTGGTTCCAGCGCACGCGATACCAGACCACGCCGTCGTGCCGCTGCCAACGGGTGTTCCAGTAATCCATCAGCTTCACCGGTACCCAGCCGGTGGCCGGTGGCGCGGTGGCGTTCCAGTCCGATGGCGCGGCTTCGGCCTGTGTCAGCATGAGGATGGACGGATGCGTCGTTTCCGTCCGGTCATGCGCGTATCGCGTGCAGGCAGCCAGCGCCGCCAGCAAGCCGAGCAGCAGGATGATGCGCAGGCGTGTCATCAGAGCAGCCATCCCCGGGACTTCGCCTCGAACACGGCGGCCGTGCGCGAGCGCACCGCCAGCTTGCGGTAGATCGCCTTGGTGTAGCCTTCGACGGTGAAGCGTGAAAGCGATAGCTGCTCCGCGATCTCGCGGTTGCTGTGGCCGCGCGAAACCAGTTCGAGGATTTCGGTTTCACGTTGGGTCAGCGCATCGTCGGCCTGCGGGGCCTGGACCGACGCGGAGGGCAGCAGGGCAAGGATGCGCCGCGCCACGAAGGGGTCGATGGGCGAGCCGCCGCGGCGGATGCTTTGCAGCGCGAATTCCAGTTCGGCGTCTTCGCGCTCCTTCAGCAGATAGCCGATGGCACCCGCGCGCAGTGCCGCCAGCACGGTGCCCTCGTCGCCCCAGGCCGAGACCACCAAGCTCGCTGTCTGCGAATGGTGGGCGTGCAGCCAGCCGATCAACTCGATGCCGCTGCCGTCCGGGAGGCCGATGTCGATCAGGGCGAGCGCCGGCGTCCGCTGTGCGATGTGCGCCTTGGCCGCAGCGATGCTGCCGGCGGCAGTGATGTTCAGCACGTTGCCGGCGGCCCGGCCCAGCAGCCGCGCGAGGCGCTGCTGTGTGGTGGCGTCGTCTTCGACGATCAGCACCGGATCCAGTTCGATACCCCTGTTGTCCCCCATGCCTGCATCTACCGGAAATGGATGGGGGGAAATTATGCAGGAACACCGGACAACTTCCTGCAACCCATGGGTCGGCTCGTCGGCACGAACATCTGCGTGATGCACACCAGTACAACCGCGCGCGCGACGACCACGTGGTCGCCTTCAGCGGCCTCCAGCAGGCGCCGTGCGCCAGCAGCATGCCGAGCGGGGACAGTTTGCCCAGCAGCGCGTAGGGCTGCAGCAGATCCAGGAAATCGTCCTGCCGGTGCATGCGCAAATCGCCGTCGAAGCGGAACGGCAGGCCCAGGAACATTGGCCGAAGGCTACGCCTGTCACCAGCATCACCACCACGCCGGTGACCACCGGCACCCAGTCCCCAAAACCGGCCCAACGCGGGCCGTGCAGCCTGCAGCGGAAGTTGCAGCCCACCGGGCGCAGGATGAAGGCGGACAGCACCAGGAACATCGCCAAGTGCAGGGCGGTCGCGCCGAAGTCGAAGGCGTCCATGACCGCGAACGTGACCGGCAAGGAAAGGCAGTGCACCGGCCGTCACCGTGACTGCCAGCTGTACGCCGCCGGTGGGGCGGCTGGCAGCTAAGTTGCCCGTAAGTATCCAAGCGTATCTACGAACCATGCGAGCTGCGGTGGCTGGTTGGTGTCGACGATTCGCTCGGTACGGTGGATCGAACGGCTGGAATCCCGGCTCGCATGAAGTACGCAAACCGGGCATCGAGATAGAGCCGACGGAGGTGTGTCATGGTCAAGCGCGTGGTTGCCAAACAAATGTTGATCGGATTGGCCGTTGCAGCGTTGTGTGCCGTGCCGCTGGGCGCATCGGCCCATGACCACTGGGGTCACGGTGACTGGCATCAGCATGGGTGGGGCCATGGCGACTGGCATGGCGATCGTGGCGACTGGCATCGCGACGGCGACGACTGGCATCGCGGCGACGGCAGAGACGGTGGCGGCTGGGTGGCGGGCGCGGTGGTGGCCGGTGCCGTGGCGGGCCTTATCGACAGTGCCGTTGCTCCGGCACCTCGCTACTACGAGGAGCCACCGACGGTGGTCTATCGTCAGCCCACCAGGGTGATCTACGAGGGTGCGCCGATGGTCACGCGGACCATCGTGTATGGCGCGTCGTACGGGCCGCGTTACGATGACGATGGCGATTGAGCTTGAACGGTACGGTTCGACCCGAGCCCGGCCCCGGCCGGGCTCTTTATTTCAGGTCTTTCCGGCCTTGGCGTGGGTGGCGATCGAGGCCGCCGAAGAAGAAGTAGGCTGTGATGGCGCACAACCGTCAATGGCAACGCGTGCCGGATAAAGACAGCTACCGGATTGAAGAAAGGCGCATGCGGCATCTATCCACGCGGACGGCAACCGACAAGGCGTTCGCCATCGCTCTCATGCTCAAGGCGATCGATGCCCTGAGCGAAGTGGCGGGCGGCCTGTGGCTGCTGCTGATCGATCCGCAGTGGCTGCAGGGCAGGGCCGCCGCGTTCTTCGCGCCGGAATTGCGCGAGGATCCGCACGATTTCCTCGCCACGCACATCCTGCACTGGGTGGCCCAGTTCAGGCAGCACGCCATGCTGTTCGCGGCCGCCTACCTGCTTTCGCACGGCGTGGCGAAGCTGGTGGTGGTGGTAGAGATCGTGCGTGGCCGGCTGTGGGCCTATCCGGGACTGATCGTGCTGACCGCGCTGTTCGCGGTCTACCAGCTTTACCACATGGCCGTGGCAGGCCTCACGCCGGGCTATCTCGCGCTGACGCTGTTCGATCTGCTGATCATCGCCCTCACCGCCATGGAGTACGCCAAGCTGCGCTCGCATCCCCGCAGCGTGCGGCGCACGTCGCCGATGTGCCGTGACCGGCAGGCATGAGGGTGCGGCCGAAGCTCCTTGTGGGTGACGAAACTGCCGCCATGCGATCAGCCGGGTGCCGTCTTCCCGGCGATCCGTGCCTTGCGCCAGCACCGCCGTCTCGGCACATCACCGGATGTCGGTCGATGCCAAGCCGGCGCTTATAGGAGTTCGGCGGTGCGGCGCGGCGGACTTTTGCCGTCGGGTCAGCTGTGTTGGGCGAACGCGTCGCGCGTGAGGTTCTCCGGCGCGTCGCTAGTGCAGACCACGTCGTCCTCGATGCGGATACCGCCGTACTTGCGGAAAGCGTCGACCTTCACCCAGTCGACGTCGGCGGCGACCGGCTTGTCGCGCAGTTCGGCCAGCAGCATGTCGATGAAGTACAGGCCCGGCTCGATGGTCACCACCATGCCGGGTTCCAGCACACGGGTCATGCGCAGGTAGGGGTGGCCGGCGGGACGCGGGATGCTGCCGCCGCGCTCGCTCTGCTGGAAGCCGGCCACGTCGTGCACCTGCAGGCCGATCGGATGGCCGAGGCCGTGCGGGAAGAACGCCGAGGTGACGCCGGATTCCACCGCGCTTTCAGCGCTCATGCGGATGAGGCCGTGCTCGCGCAGCACGCCGGCCAATACGTGGTGCGCGTGGAGGTGCAGCTCGGGGTAGCTCTGCCCCGCGCGCACCTTCGCCGCGTAGCCCTGCTGGGCGGCATCCATGCTGTCGATCAGCGCCTGGAACTCGTCCGCGCCTGCGCCGGCGTAGGTGCGGGTGATGTCGCTGGCGTAGCCCGCGCAACTGGCGCCGGCGTCGATCAGGAAGGAGCGGTGCTCGGCCGGCGGCATGCGGTCGAAGTGCATGTAGTGCAGCACTGCGCCGTGCTCGTTGAGCCCCACGATGCTGGCGTAAGGCAACTCGGCATCGATCTGCCGCGCCGCGGCGAGATAGGCCAGGTGGATGCCGAACTCGCTCTCGCCGGCGCGGAACGCGGCCTCGGCGGCGCGGTGCGCGCGCGCGCCGATGCGGTTGGCCTCGCGCATCAGCGCCAGCTCATACGGCGTCTTGTAGCTGCGGTACCAGTGCAGGTAGTCGAGCACGGCCTGCGGATTGTTGACCGTCACGCCGTCGATCGCGGGGCAGGCCGGCGCGAGCACCGCGCTGTGCCCCTTAGGCAGCTGCGCCACGGCTTCCGCCGCACTGCGCACGGTGACGATGTCGAAGTGCTCCACCCAGTAGCCGTGCGGCTCTTCCGGCACCACGTGCCAGTAGTCGCGCGGCTGCACGAACACCAGCTTCGGCTTGCTGCCTGGCGTGTAGGCGATCCAGCTGCCGGGCGCGTCGGTCAGCGGCAGCCAGTGCCTGAAGTGCGGGTTGGCGACGAACGGGTAATCCTGGTCGTCGAGGAACTTGCCGAGCGGCATGCTCGCGGCGACCAGCAGGTGATCGAAGCCGCCCAGCGCCAGCGCCTGGTCGGCGCGCGTGCGCAAGGTGGCGAGGTGCGCGGGGTAGATCGAGGCGAGGGGCGCGTTCATGCGGGTTCCGGGGCAGGGACGTCGACCTGCGAGTGTAACGCGCGGCGCGATCGCTTCCCGCCGCTCCGTTGGCCGCCCGTAGGCCTTAGGCTAGCGTCTCGCCCTGCCTGCAACCGGTACCCGCACATGGCCGACGTCGCCACCGTCTTCAACGAGAACATCACTCCCTACGCACCCGGGCCGCGCACCGACGCCGAGCCGCCGGTGAAGCGCATCGTGGTGGTCGGCGGCGGCACGGCCGGCTGGATGACGGCACTGCTGCTCGCCAACTCCGACTACGGCCCGCGCCTGCAGGTGACGGTGCTGGAGTCGCCGCAGGTGGGCGCCATCGGCGTGGGCGAGGGTTCCACGCCGTGGCTGCGCGGTTTCTTCGACGGACTGGGCATCGAGGAATCGGAGTGGATGCCCGCCTGCAACGCGACCTACAAGAACGGTATCCGCTTCGACGGCTGGTGCACCAAGCCGGGTTATGCGAGCTACTTCCACCCGTTCGCGTCGATGCTCGACAACATGACGATGACGCAGTTCATCGACAACGTGCATCGCCGGCTGGAAGGCGAGGACGTGGAAGCCCACCCCGACCGCTATTTCATCGCCACGCGGCTGGCGAGCAAGGGGCTGGGGCCGCGGCCGCGGCACGATTTCCCGTTCGACGTGTGGTACGCCTACCACTTCGACTCCACCCTGCTCGGCGCCTTCCTCGGCAGGAAGGCGGTGGAACGCGGTGTGCGCCACCTCTCCCGACACGTGCACGAGGTGAGCCTGAGCGAGCAGGGCGACATCGCCGCGCTGCAACTGGACGGCGGCGAGACGCTGGAGGCGGATTTCTTCGTGGACTGCACCGGCTTCGCCTCGCTGCTGATCGGCAAGGCGCTGAAGACGCCGTATGTGTCGTTCGCCGAGAACCTGTTCAACGACGCCGCGGTCGCCATGCCCTCGCCCGCCGACGGCTACGGCGAACGCCCGCTGCTGGGCGAGACCGTGTCCACTGCGCTGCGCCACGGCTGGATGTGGAAGATCCCGCTCGCGCACCGCTACGGCAACGGCTACGTGTACAGCACCGCGCACTGCTCGCCGGACGAAGCGGAAACCGAAATGCGTACCTGTCTGGGCCTGCTCGACGACCCCACGCCCGCGCGCCACCTGCGCATGCGCGTGGGGCGCGTCACCAGGCACTGGAACCGCAACTGCGTGGCGATCGGCCTATCGCAGGGCTTCATCGAGCCGCTGGAAGCCACCGCCCTGCTGTTCGTGCAGCGCACCGCGTCCATGCTGGTGAAGGCGCTGGAACATGGCGACCTGGGCGAGCGTGCGCAGAACGCCTTCAACGACGCAATCAACGACCGTTTCGAAGGCACGCGCGACTACATCGTCACGCACTACAAGACCAACACACGCACCGACACCGACTACTGGCGCGCCAATGCCGCCAACATCAACCTGTCGCAGCCGCTGCAGCGCCTGCTTCGCACTTGGCTGTCAAGCCGTCCCATTGCGGGCGGCCTGCAGCAGGGACTCTATGGCCGCGGCTATCCGGCCATGTCGTGGTACTGTCTGCTCGCCGGCATGGGCCTGTTTCCGGATGCGCAGGAACGGCACGATGCGTCGCCCGGCAAGCTGCGGCACAACCTCGCCGCCATCGACAACCTGCTGGAACGCAGCGCCGCGAACTTTCCCGAACACCGCGCCCTGCTCGCGAACATCCCGCCCCGGCCCACCGAGGCTTCGCTGCAGCTGTATCTGTGGTGAGGGGGCCGGCCCGGCCGGCAGCGCCGATCCCTGCGAAGACCGTGGCAAAACCGCGTGCTGCCGCATGGTGGCCACGGCAAGGCAAACCGTGGGTTTGGCCTGTTTGCCTGCATCACTGCATCGGCGCTCGGTTGTGGACGGACCTCCATCTCCATCTCCCCTTCGGGGAGAGAGTTGGGGTGAGGGGCGGAGTCTTGCGAGGCTTCGCGTTGCTTGCCCTCGCTCTGCTCTGCTTTGCTGTGGCCGTTGCATCTGCGCGCTGGGAGCGCGCTGCTGTTCCAGGGCCCCTCGGTGGCGGTGAGGCGCGGACGAAGAGGCCGCGCAGCGGGCATCGCCAGGGACGGCGATGCCTTTTCGACCGGACAGGAGTCCGGCCGAAAGGCCCGGCCGCGGCTCACGGACTTTCCGTCCATGGATGGACGGAAAGCGCCATCGCGGGGTGCTCTTTACTCTTGGCGCTGTTCGTATTGAGTAGTGATGTCTCAGGCCATGAGCGAGGCTGAGGGCATGGTGGCAGCACGTCCGAAGGGTTCGGGCCTAGGAGCCACCCATGCGTAGCCGAGAACTGAACC
>Ga0187815_10001600_pt1 | contig 10688 bp, 17 predicted proteins | sample NC_S_5_FD_132962 | JGI IMG/M metagenome (GOLD analysis project Ga0187815, IMG submission 132962) | Wetland sediment microbial communities from Neuse River Estuary, North Carolina, USA - ASW-S_5 | ecosystem: Environmental > Aquatic > Freshwater > Wetlands > Sediment | place: USA: North Carolina...
AGCGTCAGGCTCAAAGCCCTCGCCTCCGAGCGGTTTTCCGGTCGCGCCATCGTTCGAACGCCTCATTATTATAATCAGATTATAATGCCATTTTAACTCTTGGCAGGCGAGTCGAATCGTGCGACGTTTCGATTCGGCGAGGGTTCTCGCTCAACAGCGACAAGAAGCGGCCCCGATCGAGTAGCGGCGTACGGGAGCCACTCCAACAGCGGGTTTGCCATCCCTTGAGGCGGGATGCGGCTCGGTGAAATGCGGCGTAGTTGCTTGGTGGGGCTGAAGTTTTTCGGCGGACCGGCTGCCACCGGGGTCACGTCTGGGGCATCTTTTTCCGGATCGGCTCTTAAGCCGCGCACCGATTTTCGCTTCGAGGTTTGCGTCTCGCGGTTGCCCGCTGCGCGCGGCCATCGCCCTGTCGGCGGCCCAGTACGGCCGCGGCAATAGAGCGAGGCCGTTTCCATGTCCCCATCAATCGCCCCATCAATCCCTGTTTCGTCGCCCGCTATTCCACCGATCGCACCCACCGCTCCCGCAGTTGATTCCGCGATCGTCGCGCCCGCGCCGAAGAGCATCGCTCCTTCCAGCGCGACTTGGACGTCCGAACGCATCGAGCAGCTGCGCAGCTGCGTCGAGAGCGGCATGACCTGTAGCCAAATCGCCGCCGCGATCGGCGTCTCGCGCAATGCGGTGATCGGCAAAATTCATCGGCTCGGCCTATCGTCGGGGCGGCCCGCGGGTGCGGGTTCGCGCGCGAACTGCCCTCCGCGCGTGCGGCACCCGCGGGGACCGACGCAGCGCCGACTGCTGCGGCTTGCTTACGCCCGGGCACCACTCGACGAGATCTTGTCAAACATGGTGGTGATCAGCACGCATCCGTGCTCGTTGATCGATATCGACGCGCACCAATGCCGCTGGCCGATCGGCGATCCGGCGTCGACGAATTTTTTGTTCTGCGGCAATGACGCCATCGCCGGTTTTACTTATTGCGTCGGCCATGCGCGCATGGCCTACCGCGCGCCGGCGCGGCGGTGAACAAACACCCTCTCCTCTCGCGGGAGAGGGTGTCGCGTGCAGCACGTCAGTGATGCACCGGCCGGGTGAGGGGGGACGGGATGGGGACCCCTCACCCGCTTCGCTCGCTAGCGCTCGCTAACCACCCTCTCCCGCAAAGGCAGAGGGCTACTGTCCCTGTCCGGCCGCGACACGAATCGGCGCTGCTGCTACGTTTGGCCAGTCAGCGAGTACGCGATTCCGTCGAGAGAGAACCCACCGTGTCCCGCACCAACGTGCTTTATCTTGTGATCGGCGCGCTTGCGGTCGCCGTCGCCGTACTGAGCTATCAGCTCTATCAGGACCGCCATCAGCCCAAGGGTGTCCATATCGACGTCGGCCCGGGCGGCCTGTCGATCCAAGGCAAATGAAGGCAAATAGCGGAAGCGACGCGCGTTCGGATCAAGCGCGGCGTTTAAAGCATGATCCCGAAAAGTGGATGCCGGTTTTCGGAAAAGATTATGCTCAAATAACAAGCTAAAGCGAAATACCCAATAAACTTAGAAACATTTCGCTTTAGTCACCATCCTGATCGCCGCGGCGGAAAAAGCCGCCGGCTCGGACTGCGGCCGCGACGCTTCGAACGTCTGGGTGCGATCGGTGGTCCCATCGGTTTCCTCCGGCTGCTCACGCGTGACCGCGCGCGACCTGCCGCGATAACGCGCCTCGCGCCCCAGGCGCCGCATCTCGGAGCGCGACAGGTCGGACCGCGAAGCGGCGCCGTCCTGATCCCCGCTTTGATCCCCTTTCGCGTCGCCGTAAGATTGTTCGCGCGTATTGCGCTGCGACCGATCCCTGCGATTGCCGGAAGAATCATAAAGGCGATCGTGAGTCGGTGCGTCAGTCCGCGCATCTTGCCGGCGCGGTGAAGGCGCTGCCGAAGCATCATCATCCCCGCGCCAGTGGCGTCTGCTATGACGGCCGTAGCGGGATGTGTAAGCGCGATCCAGATCATCCGCGGTGGCGGCGGCGCGATCGCCGCTCGCCTCTTTGCGATCGATGTCGTCGCTTTTGCGTGTGGCGCTTGCGCTGGTAGGCGGCGGCGCAGTTTGCTGCTGCGCGCTATTCGCATTTGCCGCATTCGCCGCGTTCTGATGCGCGCGCGACAGTGCATCGGGCCAGCGCGTCGGCTGCTGACTGGCGGTCGCGGCTTGCGTCGGAACGGGCGGCTGATTTGCCGTTTGATTTTGCTGCGGCGCGCCTGAGATCGGCCCTGCTGTTGCGGTTTGCGGCTGCAGCCGTGACGCCGGCCCGAGCGGCTTCGGTGTCAAGAGCTGGGGCGAGACCTGCGCTGGCGATTGCGCAGGAGCCGCTGCGTTGCGCTGCTGTGGCGCGGGCGGCGGTGCCGACATTCCGGCCGACGGATCCGGAATCGCGCCGCCGACGATGCGGACCGGCTTCGTTGTCTGCGCAACCAGGGCGCTCGCCGCACTATCGGCGCGCACATCCAGCCGCGGCTGCGAAACCGGTTCCCAAGTCGGCTCCCAGGTCAAGGCGCTGTCGATCGCGAACATCGCGAAACCGCCGATCATGCCGCCAAGAAGCGCGGCTCCGGCGATCACAGGCGCAAGCCGCGCCGCACGGAGGAACCAATTCACATCGGAATAGCCGCCAAGCATGGTGAACTCCCTTGGTGTTCCCTTGTTGCTCCCTTGGCGAACTCCCTTTGGTTCCCGTGCGGCGTCGTTCGAAGTGAGGGGCAACGCGCGAATTCGCGCCACCGTTCCTCTTCTGTTGTTTGTTCCATGAAGTGTTGTTGTTCCATGAAGGCTTGTTTTTGCAGTGCGAAATTTCGCGCATGACGGCGCGCTACTCTGTGCTTCTCGATAAGCCGGCATAGCTGGGGCGCGGAACGCGCGCGCCCCTTGAGCGTTTTCTTCCCGACTCTTCGTGAGTCAGGGAAGCCGAGAAAAAATTAAATCGGGGACCGGAACCATGACCCGACACGATCAGGAGCTTTTGGAAAAACAACTGCGTGGAAGCGACAATCGTCCGCCCGAGGGCGTTTTGATGCTCGCCATCGCGGCCGTATTTTTTGCCGGCATGGCGGTCGGCGGATTCGTGTTCGCCTATACCGATCAGCCGCCGTTGCAGATGGCGGCAAACGACATCGCCGCCCACACGTCCCAGCCTATCCTGCCGACCACGCGCTAAGACTCGTTCGGCAATACTGACGCCAATCACTCTTCCGGCTCGGTGGTGAAGAACAGCGGATAGCCCTTGCTTTTGCCGAGCTCGGTGGCTTCCTTGGCCTTGGTCTCGGCAACGTCGCGGGTATAGACCGCGATCACGCAAGCCCCGCGCTGATGCGCCGTCATCATCACGCGATAGGCCTGATCGCCGCTCATGCGGAACACCGCCTTGAGCACAAGCACGACGAATTCGCGCGGCGTGTAATCGTCGTTGAGCAGAATGACTTTGTAGAGTGGCGGGCGCTGGGTTTTGGTCTTCGTCTTGGTGCGCGGCGCAACGATGGTTTTGGTCATTGCAGAGCCCTCAACACATCGCGCCAACACATCGCGTCAAGGCCGACCGCGGTCGTAATATAGTCGCTTGCGAGCGGTCATCCAATGCGCGGCTTTCGCGCCCGGGAACCGGGCGGCGCATGTGGTGTTGATGACCGCTTTTGTGCAAACATTGCTGTGCTGAACTCATCCGCTGAGGATTTTCGCGAGGCTCGCTATGCACTTTCTCTGGGTGATCGTCATCGGTTTTGTCGCCGGCATCGTCGCGCGCCTGCTCGCGCCCGGACCAAACAATCCGGCCGGTTTCATTCTCACGACGCTGCTCGGCATCGCCGGCGCTTTCATCGCCACTTTCATTGGCCAGGCGATCGGCTGGTACCGGCCCGATCAGGGCGCGGGCCTGATCGGCGCCGTTGTCGGCGCGGTGATCGTCTTATTCATCTGGCACCGACTGGTATCGGCGCGCGCTATCCCAGACCCCGGCGCCCGACGCTGGCTCTAGGCTGCATCGTCACCCGGCGCGGCGATTTGCGTTCGACGATGACCGCGCGCGCGAGGCCGCCGCGGCCCGGAATGGTCAGCCGGCTGTCGGGCCGCCGCATTTTCAGAACCGCCCGCCTCGCCTCCTCGGCCGGGACCGACATCAATGCGGCGACGATCTCGATTTGGCCCTCAAGATCCTCGGTGAGACCTTGCGCGGCCAGGACCGCATCGTCGAGTGTCGGCGGATCGCGCCGCACCCGGCGTAGGCCGTGCTTTGTTTCCCATACCTCGCTCATGCCGCACCTTGCGCACCATATTGCCTATTCGCCGATTATTATCAGCGATTTACTGCACTGCAGCAAGCATATTGTGCAGCGCACTCACGGGATTGTTAACTCCGTGAGCGGCCCTTGGTTCATGACGCCAGTGCGATTCATCTAGCGGCCGGCCATTTCGCTGAAGAGGACGCCACCTTTGGCCTTCGAGGTTCTCGGGGTCTCGACCAGCGACACCGTGACCTGATCGGCGGTCGTGCCGGCATTCTTGACTACGGCCTGCGTGATGTCTTTCACCAGTCCACGCTTCTGCTCGAGCGAGCGACCCTCCAAGAGATAGACGACCACTTCCGGCATGCGCGCCTCCATTGTTGCCGGCCTGCCGCACCCTGATGATTAGTCGTTTATAGGGCGCGAGATGGGCTTTCCTGAATTTCGGGTGCGTACTATCGGAAAGTTCCCGGGAAGGCACAACAGGGGAGCTCTCAATGAAACGTTTGGTTTTTGCAATTGGCGTGTTGGCACTTGGCTTTGCTGCTTCGACACCCGCGCGAGCGGATTTTTCCATCGTGCGCTTCGAACTCGGCTTCTGCCGGATCTGGTGGAATAACGGCATCAACCCGATCGGCGCCGGCTGGACTCGCGTCTCGACCGCGCCGGACTTCACGAGCGCCTGGGCCGCGCAAGACGCCGCGGTGAAAAAGGGCAAGTGCAAGTAACAGTGCAAGTAACTCGGCGACTAATTTAGCTTCGACTTTTCTTCACCGATTTTGCGATGTCGCTGCCCGCCGCCAAGCGGGCGGCGACAAATTCTTTGCGTGCACGTCTTCTTGGCGCGTGCGCGGTGCAGCAGCGGGATTATCGCTGCGGCCCGCGCCGCCCCTGATCTATCATGGGCTTTTAAGGATGGGCTTTTAGGCCGCGGACCTACTGCGAATTTGGGTAATAGGACCGGCTGCCGTGAGAGGCGAACATCCGCCGGAAAACCGAACCTATTCCCTGAAATTGAGCGTTCTTGTTGGACGAGGCGTGATGCTTTGCCTTTTTCGGCGGTGTCGCTTGCTCCGGCGCCATGATTGCGGTGCTGTCCGGTGCATCCGCCGGTGCCGCTTCGACGACGTTCGACGGCTCTCCCGCCGCCGAAGCTGATGCGCTCGCCGGAGCAGCCGCTGGGACAGCGGTGCCCGAGTTAACCGCTGCGATGGGCAGTGCGGATGTCGTCTGGGCGGCCGCGGGCGCCGCGGTGTTCGGCAACACGGCAGCCGTGGACGCCGCCGGCGTCGGCGCTGCGATATTCGCCGCGGGTGGTGTTGCTGGCTGGGTTGGCGGTGTCGTGCGCGAGGACGCGCGCGCGGAGGTACCTGGCTTATCGCTCGGCGGCGCTGCTGCGACGGAAGCAGGCGGCGATGCCAGCTTCGCCGGCGCAGTCACCGTTGCCGGCGCGGCGGGCGCGACGGATGGCACGGCGGCAGCGCGGACGCTGGTCACGATCGCGTGCGCGGCAACTGGGGTCTTTTCCGGCTCGCTCGAACGATCGACCAGGGAGAGCACAACTCCGGCCCCCGCGGTGGCGCCAATCGCGGTCGCCACCAAGATCACACGGGCGGTGCGCGCAAAGCTCGGCGCCGGGGCCAAGTAACCCCATTCCGGACTGAAATTCCCGGCCGAACGCATCAGTACTCCTGCCTCTCAGTCGTGGCCGCGCGCGAGATCTTACACTTTGCTGGCGAACCCCAACCCACCGTGCTGCTTTGCACAAAACAATTGAGCCAAGGGCCTGGTTCCACGCCCGATTCTCGTTGGCTTAACGGGGTCGGCCGTAATCGGCAAGCCGGGCCCCGCGGGAATAGAGAAATACAAGCATAAAAACTGGGAATTGTTGCCAAACGGCACCATTTTGGCCCCTGGTGGGGCCGGCTCATGCCGTTGCTTTTGCTGTCATCACGAATCCGAACTGAACGGCCGCGGGCTCGGCGGCGAACCGCCGAAGCGCTCGCCGACCGAGGCGAACATGTCGCCGAGTGCGGCAACCGCATGCTTGGTCACGGCGACGACGTGGTCCTTCAGATCAAGCGTCTTGGCGAGTAGCGAATCGGGATCGCGGGCAAGCCGATCGGGCGGCGCAGCATTCTGCTGCGGATTCTGTTCGCTCTCGACCATCGCGACTTGCGTCGCTGCAACCGGGTTCGGCGCGGCGACGGGCTTGGCATGCGGCAGCACGACTTTCGCCGACATCGCCGATGCAAGATGGCGCGCCGGGGCCGCCGCTGGAGGCTTGATGTCCACCGCGTTTTGTTCAGCAAGCACTTTCTCGCGCGCCTCATTGTCTTGCGCGGCCTTGTCTTGCGCGGTCTTGTCTTGCGCGGTCTTGGCATCGGCCACTGCACGCGCTGTTTCCGCATCCTGCGCGGCGAGCCGGTTCTTTTCTGCCGTCATCTGCGACTTGAGGTAGCCGACGATCGCATCGTGCTCATCGCGAACCAGCGCCAAGACTTCCGCCGAGGCGGGGCTCACCTGTTCGGCCGGCGGCGGGGGCGCGGCGCGGCCAAGTTGATATTGGGTGAACAGGAATCCGCCGATCACGCTGGCGAGCGCCGCGGGCAAGATGTCGAGGACGAACTTGCCGACAAACCGCGCCAGCAATGGAAATTCGAGATGTGCCGCACAACTGGGCGGCGCCGGGTCTCGCCAATGGCCATCGATCTGCATTGCTGGCCTCCCTCCGCCGATGAAAAATGTCAGCCTTTTTCAAACGACCGGTTGAATTTCAAACATTCGTTCTGGGCGGCGCAAGGCCGGGAAAAAGGAATTTTTGCGGCATTTCACAGTTCCCTGCCGCGCGGATCAATTCGTGGGCAGCGATCGCAATCCCGAAACGACCCAATTGCTGATTGTGGCTGAGAGCCACTCCACGGCTCGTTCGTCGAGCACGAGGCCGACCGGTGGCTCTGCCAACTGCTCCCGGTTGCGCACGAATACGCTGCACTGGCCAAGGAGCCAGATCGCCGCGACCGTCACCGTGCGTTGATCGCCGTCAGGCATGAAGCGTCGCACCAGGTCGGCGGCAAGGCCTAGGAACGGGGCGGCCTCTTCGGCCACAAGATTACGGAAAACCGTCGTCGGCTGCACGGTTTCCCAATTGAAGATGCGCATGTGCCGGCTGTACTCGTCGCGCCCCAGCAACGGCTGCAACTGCCGGCGCACGAATTGCGACAGCGCTTCTTCGCGCGACATCGATTTTAGCTCTTCGGCATGCGCGAGCTGGTGTTCGGTCAAAGCGCGAAACGCGACGCGCAGCACTTCGCGATAGAGCCCGTCCTTGCCGTCGAAATGGTAATTGATCGCCGCCTGGTTCACCTTGGCCTTGGCGACAATGGCGCGGATGCTGGTGCCGTCGTAGCCGCCCTCGGCGAACAGCCGCTCCGCCGCCCTCATGATACGCTCGCGCGTGACCTCGGATGGTCGCGTCATTTGCCTTACCGTTGCCACTTTTCAAACCGTCGTTTGAATTCCTGATATGCGTTTGCCGCGGTAAATGCAATCGGTTCTTTGACATGCGCGCAAAGCTCATCCGGTGGCGGCTAGGCGGGATCGGCAGGCCATATTAGGGTCGCCGCTCCAACGCGGCGCCTGCTGGCGCCGCGTTGTCATCGGACCAACCCGAGCGGAGGACGCGAATGGCGCGCATCGAACAAGTGGAACGAGACAAGCTCACTGCGCGTCAGCAAGCGCTCTACGATGACATCATGCGCACGCGGCCGCGCGGCAAGCTCAGCGGTCCGTTTTCAGTCTGGATTCACCGCCCTGACATCGCCGAGCCCGCCAATGGGCTGGCGAATTGTTTTCGCGTCAGCCCAAAGCTCGATAAGCGCCTGATCGAACTGATCGTGCTGTTGGTGTGCCGCGACGCCACCGCGCAATACGCGTGGTCCGCCCATTTCAATCTCGCCCGCGAGGCCGGCCTCAGCGGCGAGACGATCGAAGCCATTCGCGCGCGCCGACGCCCCGAATTCGGCCGCGACGACGAGCGGATCGTCTATGATCTCGTGACCGAGCTTCTTGCCAGCAAAAAGGTGAGCCCGGCGACCTATGGGCGCGCCGAAGCCGCGCTCGGGCGCGACGGCATTATCGAGGCCGTCACCTGCGCCGGCTTTTACGCAATGATCGGATTAGTGCTCAATACGTTCGAGATACCGCCGCTGCCCGGCGGCGACGTCGTGACCTAATCGCCTTGTCCCACGAGAGCAGCCTGGCGCTTGCGCTCCGAGCGCGCAGGCGCGGGCCTGGTCTCCCGATTTTGTGCCTGCCGTAAAATCGCGGCACCGCGGTCCGTTAGCTTCACCGCACGCCCGCCCTCGCCTTCGAGCCGCACCAGATCCGCGATCACGGCATCCTCCCAAACCGAAAGCCGCGGGCAAGTGGTGCGCCAAGCGTCCATGGTTTCGGCATAGCTGCGCGGCCGGTCAGCCACCCAGGAGAGGAACTGGATCATGATCAGGCTTGGAGAATCGGACATCGCGGTCTCGCTTCTGGCGGCAGTATAGACCCGAACAGCGGTTGACGCAGCCTCCCCCCATCCTTTTCGTGCTAGATTTGTCGTGCCTGACTCGCGGCAAGACGATTCCGCCGATTCAGATTGGGATTTGCATGTACATTCTCATTCGAGCGCTCATCACCTTCGTGGTCGTTCTGCTTGTGCTTTATCTCGTCAACATGCTGCCGATCGATGGCCGCGCCAAACAGATCGTGCGCGTCATAGTGATCATCATTGGCGTCTTGTCGTTGCTCAGCTATCTGGTGAATTTCTGAACTTGGTTTCTCAGCCGTGCGCCGCATCGAAGGCTATGTGATCGTTTCCGCCGACGGCATGATCGCGGACGGCAAAGGCGAAATGCCGCCGTCGATCCGCAACGACGCCGATCAGCGCTTCTTCCAGGGCGCGCTCGACCACGCCGCGGTCGTCGTGCATGGCCGCCATTCTCACGAGGGCGGGCCCCGTGCCGCGCGCCGCAAGCGTCTGATCCTCACCCGTCAGATCGCGGCGCTTGCGCCCGATTCCGCGCATCCAAATGCTCTGCTGTGGAACCCGGTCGCGGCCAGCCTTGATGCGGCGCTCACTCGGCTCGGGATCGGTGACGGCATCATTGCCGTCATCGGCGGCACTGAAGTGTTCAGTTTATTTCTGCCTCAGTACGATGCGTTTCATCTTTCGCGGGCGGCGAATGCCAGGATTCCGGGCGGACTGCCGGTATTCAGCGAAGTTGGCCCGAACGCCACGCCGGAAGATGTACTCGCGCGGCATGGCCTCAAACCTGGGCCGCGCCGCGACCTCGATTCCGCCGCCGGAGTTTCGGTCGTGACCTGGCAACGCTAGCTGGCAACGCCAGTCTGGGCGCTGACGATCGACAGCGTAACGATTATATCGATTGGCAAATGGTCCCATTCCGCCGCCGTTCTGCGTCCGTCACCGACGCGCTCGATTATGAGATAGCGCAGGAGCAGGCTTCGGCCCTTGGGCGCGCAGGCCGCGCGCTCGAGGCTGCGCTCGCAGCGTTATGCGACCACGACAGCAACGGCGAAAACGCGGACGAGACGCGCCGGACGTTGGTTGCGAATGCCGGCGACGCGCTGTGGCGTTACATCATCCAACGAGAATGCTGCGGGTTGCGCGACCAACGAGCGGTGATGCGCGATTACCGGGTTCCGCAAGAAGTCCAAAATCGCATGGGCATCTTTCGCGCTCGCGATCGGCGCGCGCGTTGACGGTCGCCTGTCCATAACCAAACCGCCCACACGTTCACGCCGCAAATTAGTGGATTGGTAACCTCGTTTGCGGCTTCCTCAGCCCGTACAGCAAGATTTTGTTCACCCTTTTCGATGCATTGTAGCTGATACTTCAATGAAGTAGCCGCGCCGCGCGTTAGTGACCATGCGTAATCCTTCGTTTGCCGAGGAATTGGAGGCTGTGGTCGCCTCCGGCAGCGCCGCCCGGCGTAACGACATCCTCGGCCGCGTCACCGATCTATTTGTCTACGACGCCGCACGCTACTCGCCGGATCAGGTCCGCCTATTCGGCGACGTGATGGCGCGCCTGGCACGTGGAATGGGAAGCGAGGCGCGCGCCCGATTGGCCGAGCGATTGGCGCCGATCGGCAGCGCACCCGTCAACGTCGTCCAGATGCTTGCGTCGGATGACGACGCGAACGTGGCCGGTCCGGTGCTCGTTCAATCGGAACGACTTTCCGACCGCGACCTCCTCGTGATCGGCGGCAGCAAGGGTCAGCTCCATCTCTTGGCGCTGGCGCACAGAGAGCGTTTGAGCCAACGGGTGACCGACATGCTGATCGCGCGTGGCGATCATGCCGTCCTTGGCACCCTGGTCCGAAACCGCGGTGCGCGCTTTTCCGCCGCTGGCTGG
>Ga0187815_10001602_pt1 | contig 10680 bp, 5 predicted proteins | sample NC_S_5_FD_132962 | JGI IMG/M metagenome (GOLD analysis project Ga0187815, IMG submission 132962) | Wetland sediment microbial communities from Neuse River Estuary, North Carolina, USA - ASW-S_5 | ecosystem: Environmental > Aquatic > Freshwater > Wetlands > Sediment | place: USA: North Carolina...
AACCCGGCCACCATCAACGACAAGCTGCAGGCGATCGGCACGGGCCGCGCCAACGCCACCGTCGCCGTCACGCCTTATGATTCAGGGCGCATGACCGAGGTGCTGGTCACCTCCGGCATGCTGGTGAAAGCGGGCACCGTCATTGCGCGGCTGGACTCGGACGCCGAACAGATCGCGCTCGAGCGCGCCAAGATCGCTGTCACCGACGCCCAGGGCAAGTACGAGCGCACGCAGGCGCTGAGCAAATCCAATGCCGCTTCCGCCGTGCAGCTTGCCGACGCGGATGTGGCCCTGCGCAATGCCAGGCTTGCCGAACGCGACGCCGAACTGAAGCTGGAGCGCCGCTCCATCGTCGCCCCCATCGATGGCGTCATCGGCATCCTGCCGATCGAGGCAGGCAACTACGTGACCTCGCAAACCACGGTCGCCACCATAGACGATCGCTCCTCCATCGCCGTCGATTTCTGGGTGCCGGAACGCTTTGCCAGCGCCGTCAAGGTCGGCGCGCCGCTGACCGCTTCGCTGGTCGCGCAGCCTGGCCAGTCCTTCAACGGCACCGTCAGCGCCGTCGACAACCGCCTCGATGAAAAGAGCCGCACGCTGCAGGTGCAGGCCCGCATCGAAAACCGCGACGACAAGCTGCGCGCCGGCATGTCGTTCCAGGTCGTCATGGGCTTCCCCGGCGAGACCTATCCGGCGGTCGACCCGCTGGCGGTCCAGTGGGGCACTGATGGCGCTTTCGTCTGGGCGATCCGCGACGGCAAGGCACGGCGCACGCCCGTCACCATCGTGCAGCGCAATTCCGAAACGGTTCTGGTCGATGCCGATCTCGCTCCCGGCGATCAGGTGGTGACCGAAGGCATCCATGTGGTGCGCGACGGCGCCGACGTGCTGGTGGCCAGCGCGCCGGGCTCGACCCCGGCTACGCCAGCGCCCGCCAACGGCAGCGGCTCCTGAGCGGGAGCGACGATATGAGCGAACACAATCCCGAAGCCGAGCAGAAGGGCTCGACGGCGCTCTTCGTGCGCCGTCCGGTTCTCGCCTTCGTCCTCAACACGCTGATCGCGGTTGCCGGCATTGCCGCTTTCTTCGGCGTGGAAGTGCGCGAGCTGCCGGATGTCGACCGGCCCGTCATCACCATCACCACCAACTATGACGGCGCGGCGGCCGAAACCATCGACCGCGAGCTCACCGCCACGCTGGAAGGCGCGGTGTCGCGTGTCACCGGCGTGAAGTCTATCTCGTCGAGCTCTTCCTATGGGCGCAGCCGGGTCACCGTCGAATTCGCGGACGGTGTCGACCTGAACGCCGCCGCTTCCGATATGCGCGACGCCGTCGGCCGCGTGACCAATCAGTTGCCCGAAGACGCCGACCCGCCGCGCATCGTGAAGGCGGATGCCAATTCCGACGCCGTGATGCGACTGGCCGTGACCTCCGACACCATGTCGGTGGAGGATATGACGGTGCTGGTCGAGGACCAGATCGTGGACGCCCTTTCGGCCGTGCCTGGGGTGGCCGACGTGCAGATGTATGGCGATCGCGAGAAGATCTTCCGCATCGACGTCAACCAGACCAAGCTCGCCAGCATCGGTCTCACCATCGCCGACATCCGCAACGCACTGGCCACCATCGCGCTGGACTCGCCCTCCGGCGCGATGAGCACGAATGCCCAGTCCATCATCGTGCGCACCACGGCGCAGGTGACCACGCCGGAGGCCTTCGAAAACATCGTCATCGCCCCCAACACCCGGCTGGGCGATGTGGCGAGCGTGACGATGGGGCCCGATATCGGCGCATCCTCGCTGCGTTCCGACGGCAAGACCGGCATTGGTCTCGGCATCATCCGCGCCGCGCAATCCAACACGCTGGACATTTCCCAAGGCGTTCGCGCCGCCGCCGCCAACATCCAGAAGACGCTGCCGCCCGGCATGAGCATCCGCGTCACCGGCGATGACGCGACCTTCGTGAAGGGCGCGGTGCACGAGGTGGAGATCGCGCTGATCCTGTCGGTGTCGATCGTGCTCCTGATCATCTACATGTTCCTGCTCGACTGGCGGGCAACGCTCATTCCCGGCCTGGCAATGCCGGTGGCGTTGATCGGCACCATCGCCGCGATCTATCTCGCCGGCTTCTCCATCAACATCCTGACCTTGCTTGCACTGGTGCTGGCGACGGGCCTCGTCGTGGACGACGGCATCGTGGTGCTGGAAAACATCGTGCGCCGCCGCAACGAAGGCATGGGCCCCCGCGCCGCGGCGGTGTTGGGCACGCAGGAGGTGTTCTTCGCCGTCATCGCCACCACGGCGACGCTGGTGGCCGTGTTCGTGCCGCTTTCCTTCCTGCCCGGCCAGACTGGTGGCCTGTTCCGCGAGTTCGGCTTCGTGCTCGCCATTTCGGTGGCGCTCTCGGCGCTGGTGGCTCTGTCGCTGTGCCCGATGCTGGCGTCCCGCATGCTCGCCGGCCACACCGAACACGAGCATAGGGGCATCATGGGCAGCATTGGCGGCGGCCTGGCCGCGCTCTATCGCCGCTGCCTGCGCGCCTGCCTCAACGCACCGCTGGTCGTGGTGCTGTTTTCGGTGCTCTTCGCGGCCGCCGCCTATGGCACTTTCGGCCTTATCCGCCAGGAGCTGACGCCATTGGAAGACCGCTCCACGGTTCTGCTGCGCCTCCAGGCGCCGCAGGGCGTGAGCCTCGACTACACCACGAGCCAGATCAGCAAGATCGAGAAGCTGCTCCAGCCGCTGCGCGATTCCGGCGAGATCGAGGGCACCTTTGCCAGCGCTGGCCAGAACGGCTCGTTCAACACAGGCTTCATGGTCATCTCGCTGGCGCCTTGGGAAAAGCGCGCGCGCAGCCAGCAGCAGATCGTCGACCAGATCAGCGGCCTGCTGACCAATGTGCCCGGCGTACGCGCCTTCCCGATCGCGCCCAACAGCCTCGGCATCCGCGGCGCCGGCAACGGCCTGCAGTTCGCCATCGTCGGCACCAACTATGCCCAGCTCGGCGACGCCGCCAACAAGATCCTCGCGGAGATGGAGAAGGACCCGCGCTTCCAGCAGCCGCGCCTTTCCAACGATGCCACGCAGCCGCAGCTCTCTGTCGAAATCAACCGCGAGCGCGCCTCCGATCTCGGCGTCAACATCACCGGGCTTTCGGAAGCCATCCAGGCGGTGCTCGACGGCAACAAGGTCGGCAAGGTGTTCATCGACGACCGCAGCTATGACGTGAAGCTGGTTTCGACCACCAACCCGATCAACGATCCGACCGACCTCGAAAACATCTTCATGCGCACCGGCGACGGCCGCTATGTGCCGATGTCCACCATCGCCACGCTGACCGAACGGGCCGTTCCACCGTCCCTGTCGCGCGAACAGCAGATGCGCTCGGTTGCGATCACCTCAAACCTGCGCGCGGATTTTGCGCTGGGCGATGCCCTGAAGCGTGCGCAGGAGATCGCCGCGCCGTTGCTGAAGCCCGGCAACCGCATCGTCCCGCTGGCCGAGGCTGCAACGCTGGGCGAAAACAACAGCGGCATGCTGCTCGTCTTCGGCTTTGCGCTCATCATCATCGTGCTGGTGCTGGCGGCACAGTTCGAAAGCTTCGTCAGCGCCGCCATCATCATGGCCACCGTGCCGCTCGGCCTTGCCTGCGCGGTGTTCGCCCTGCTCCTGACCGGCACCAGCCTCAACGCCTACAGCCAGATCGGCCTGGTCATGCTGGTGGGCATCATGGCAAAGAACGGCATCCTCATCGTGGAGTTCGCCAACCAGCTCCGCGACCGGGGTCTCGGCGTGCGCGAGGCCATCGAGCAGGCGGCCAATATCCGCCTGCGCCCGGTGATGATGACGATGATCTGTACCGTGCTTGGCGGCCTGCCGCTGGTGCTGGCCTCCGGCGCGGGCGCCGAGGCGCGCATCGCGCTGGGCTGGGTGATCGTCGGCGGCCTCGGCATGGCGACGGCCTCGACGCTGTTCCTCACCCCCGTCGCCTACCTGCTGCTCGGCCGCTTCATCACCCCGAAGGTCGAGGAAGAGGCACGGCTGAAGCGCGAGTTGCAGGAAGCTGCCTATACCAATGCGGAGCCGGCTGAGTAGCCGGCTTTTGCGCCTTCGGCCGTCGTCAGCGCAAGCCCCTTCAGAAGGAGAAGAGACAAGGCGGGCGGCAATGGCGGCTCCTCGCCCCAGCGGGAGGTTTCCGCTCCCCAATGCCCCGATGACATTGGGGGCGCGAAGCTGTAAGGACGAGCTTTCGGCCACGGTCGGTTGGTGACACACCGATCCCCGCGGAAATGTTCAGAAGGCGACATCCTGTTGAAAGCGATTACCACTGACCAGCTTCTTTCCGGCGTCGGCACCGAGGTCGGCGTCTCGCCCTGGCGCACGGTCACCCAGACGATGATCGACCAGTTCGCGGACGCGACGGACGACCACCAGTTCATCCATTGCGACCCCGAGCGGGCGGCGGCCGAGACGCCTTTCGGCGGCACCATCGCGCACGGCTTTCTCACCCTGTCGCTTCTGTCGGCCATGACCTACGAGACGATCCCCAGGATTCAGGGCGGCGACATGGGCATCAACCACGGCTTCGAGAACGTGAAGTTCGTGACGCCGGTGAAGACCGGTTCGCGCATCCGCACCCGCTTCTTCCTCGCCGACGTGAAGGTCCGGCCCTCCGGCTGGATTCAGATCACCCACGACGTGACGATCGAGATCGAGAATTCCAAGAAGCCGGCGCTGACGGCCCGGTGGTTGACGCTCACATTCGTCGATCCCGACCAGGCTCCGGCAGCCGGCTAATTCGCATCAACGCAGTGCCGCACACCCTTCCTGCGAGGGGCGCGGCGCTGCGGCATTATTAGACTAAGGTCATAAAACCAAAGCATCGATGGTCCTCCCAGGGCGTAAGCGTAAAAATAACGCTACCGAAATGGGCTGGCGGCGCGTCTGCGCTGTGGTCCCGGTACAAGTCTGGGAGGTCACATATGGCTATAGCAGCAAGCGCGGGCTCGGCCCCGCGCGGCATGACACGGGAGGAAAAGAAGGTCATCTTCGCCTCCTCGCTCGGTACCGTTTTCGAATGGTACGATTTCTATCTCTACGGTTCGCTCGCCGTCTTCATCGGCGCGACCTTCTTCAGCGAATATCCGGAAGCCACGCGCAACATCTTTGCGTTGCTGGCCTTCGCGGCAGGCTTCCTGGTGCGCCCGTTCGGCGCGCTGGTGTTCGGCCGTATCGGCGATCTCGTCGGCCGCAAATACACCTTCCTCATCACCATCATGATCATGGGCTTGTCGACTTTCCTTGTCGGCCTGCTGCCCGGTTCGGCGTCCATCGGCATCGCCGCTCCCATCATCCTGGTTGCACTTCGCATGCTGCAGGGCCTGGCGCTGGGCGGTGAATATGGCGGCGCGGCGACCTATGTGGCCGAGCACGCGCCGAATGAACGCCGCGGCTTCTACACCTCATGGATCCAGACCACCGCCACGCTCGGCCTGTTCCTGTCGCTGATCGTCATCCTGCTGGTGCAGAGCTGGCTCGGACCCGACGCCTTCAAGGCCTGGGGCTGGCGCATTCCGTTCATCATCTCGGTGGTCCTGCTCGGCATCTCGGTCTGGATACGCCTGACGCTCAGTGAATCGCCCGCCTTCAAGAAAATGAAAGAAGAGGGCAAGGGCTCCAAGGCACCGCTGAAGGAAGCCTTCGGCCAGTGGAAGAATGCCAGGATCGCGCTGCTGGCCTTGCTCGGCCTTACCGCCGGCCAGGCCGTGGTGTGGTACGCCGGCCAGTTCTACTCGCTGTTCTTCCTGCAGAACGTGCTCAAGGTAGACGCCTTCTCGGTCAACGTCATGATCGCGATCGCGCTGGCCATCGGCTCGATCTTCTTCGTCGTGTTCGGCTGGCTGTCGGACAAGATCGGCCGCAAGCCGATCATCATGGCCGGCCTGCTTCTGGCGGTCGTCACTTACTTCCCGCTGTTCAACGCGTTGACCTGGGCCGCCAACCCGGCTCTGGCCACCGCCCAGCAGAACATGAAGGCGCATGTGACGGCCGCACCGGGCGACTGCAAGTTCCAGTTCAACCCGACCGGCACGGCGAAGTTCACCACGTCATGCGACATCGCAACGGCATTCCTGACCAACAACTCGGTGCCGTACGACGTCGTTTCCACCGCCGCTCCGGGCACGCCTGCCGTGGTCAAGGTCGGCGACGAGACGATCGAGTCCTATGATGCGATCGCTGCCGGCGATCAGGCCAAGGCCAAGCAGGCCGCCTTCGTGAAGAGCGTCTACACCGCCCTGCACGATGCAGGCTATCCGCTGGTGCGCGAGACTTCCAAGGTACCGGATGCCAAGCTCGACGCCTTCGTCGCGGCCAATCCCGAACTGAAGCTTGATGCCGCCGCCATTCGCGCCGGCGAGAAGACCATGGTTCCGGTGGCCGACCTCGTCGCCAGCAAGGCGCTGACGGCGGAAGAGGCCGGCGATACAACCGAAATGCCGGTCTACACCATCGCCGGCAGCGGTGCCTTCAAGATGATCGCCGATCCGTCCGCCGTGAACTGGCCGCTGACGATCTTCATCCTGTTCATCCTCGTGCTCTACGTCACGATGGTGTACGGGCCGATCGCCGCGATCCTGGTCGAGATGTTCCCGACCCGCATCCGCTACACCGGTATGTCGCTGCCCTATCACATCGGCAACGGCTGGTTCGGCGGCCTGCTGCCGGCAACGGTCTTCGCGATGAGCGCCTTCAAGGGCGACATCTACTACGGCCTCTGGTATCCGATCGTCATCGCCGCGATGTCCTTCATCATCGGCATGATTTTCGTGCGCGACACCAAGGGCGTCGATCTCAACGCCATCAAGTAAGGCGCTGTTACGAAAACACCCCGGCGGGTTCACCTGCCGGGGTGTTTCTTTTATGTCGCCTGCAGTGTCACGCGGGCGACATTCCGACGAAGCTTGCTCTAATGCTCGCGCTTCTTCGGGCCGCCGGAAATGCTGCTCGAGGTTACCGAAACCGGATCGCTTGCCGGAAACGTATCCTCAAGGCCTTCGTCGAGTTGCTCTTCCTTGTCTTTCTTCGCGCGCCTGCGCCGCTCGCGCTCGAGCGAGCGCACGGCAGGTGATTTTTTCGTCTCGTGGCTCGGATGCTGAACTGATGATTTGGGCATAAAGTTCCACCTCGCTTTCCCGAAGGCAAACGCCCCCGTTCCACCGAAGTTCCGAAACAATAAGCCCGCCCCGCTTCGAAGAACGGAGCGGGCCGCAGCCTCGCAAATGTCTTTGCCGTTCTAGGCCGCCGCGTCGGTCGCCGCCTGTGCCAGGAAGGCGAAGACATATTCCGAGAACGAGCGCCAGCACTCGACCCGGAAGGCATCTTCCGCCGTCCGCAAGAGCAGAATCTCGGACTTGCCCAGAATGGTGCGCGAGCAGGCGCCCACCGGGAACGCCGCCAGCGACAGGTCCTGCGGGCAGCCGGCATTGATGCAGGCAGCGGCCGCCGGTCCGGTCACCGAGACGGCGACGTTGCGGTGCGAGATGCCGACCGCCGAGTGCATCTGCTTGACGCCGGCGCAATCGGTCAGCGGATCATTGCCCTTCTCGTCGATGACCATCCACTCGTCCGGGCCGAGCCAGAGCGCGGTGCGGCCGTCCTTGGTGGTCGAGGTCTTCGGCGCCTTGGGCAACGTCACGCCCAGCGCCTTGGAAAGGGCTGCGATAGAGCCTTCCGGCGCGCGCAGCGAAATCCGCTCGGCGGGCGCGAGCACGGCAAGCTTCACGCCCTTGGCGGAAAAGTCGCGTCCAGCCTGAGCCGGCGCGCGCGCCGCGGTGATGGTGGTTGCAGCCTTAGCCATTGAGGCGCTCTCCCTTCTCGTCGAAGAACACGGTGCCGGTCACTTCCACTTCGATTACCCGGTCGGGCATCGGCACATACAGCGTCTGGCCCATGCAGTCGCGACCGCCGGCCACCAGTCCCATCGCAATCGAGCGGCCGCAGTTTTCCGACCAGTAGCTGGAGGTGACGTGGCCGATCATCTTCATGGGGATCGGCTGCTTCGGATCGGCAACGATCTGCGCGCCCTCCTCCAGCACCTCCTTGGGGTCCTTGGTCCTGAGGCCGACGAGCTGCTTGCGGCCCTTGGCGACGAGATCCGGACGGGTCATGCCGCGAATGCCGACGAAGTCGGTCTTCTTCTTGCCCACCGCCCAGTCGAGCCCGGCGTCGTTGCAGGTCACCGTTCCGTCAGTGTCCTGGCCGACGATGATGTAGCCCTTCTCGGCGCGCAGAATGTGCATGGCCTCGGTGCCGTAGGCGCAGGCGCCATGTTTCTGGCCCTCGGCCCACAGCGCTTCCCAAACCGCCTGGCCGTAATCGGCCGGAACGTTGACCTCGAAGCCGCGATCGCCGGTGAAGGACATGCGGAAGAGCCTGGTCGGCACGCCGCAGATCTTGCCTTCGCGCACCGACATATGCGGCATCGCCTCGTCCGACATGTCGATGCCCTCGACCAGCGGCTCGATGATCTTGCGCGAGTTCGGGCCCTGAACGGCGATCACGGCCCATTGTTCGGAAATCGAGGTCAGCCAGACATTGAGATGCGGTAACTCGGTCTGCAGATAGTCTTCCATGTGGTTCATCACGCGGGCGGCTCCGCCCGTCGTCGTCGTCACATGGAAGCGATCCTGTGCCAGACGTCCCACAACGCCGTCGTCGTAGATAAAGCCGTCCTCGCGCAGCATGATGCCGTAGCGGCAGCGGCCGGGCTCCAGCTTCTCCCAAGGGTTGGTGTAGAGCAACTCCATGAACTTCGCAGCGTCCGGCCCCACCACCTCGATCTTGCCGAGGGTGGAGGCATCGAACAGGCCGGCCGACTTGCGCACCGTCACGCATTCGCGGTTGACCGCCGCATGCATGTCTTCGCCGGCCCGCGGGAAATACCAGGCGCGCTTCCACTGGCCGACATCCTCGAACACCGCGCCCTGCGCCTCGGCCCAGCCGTGCATGGCCGTCTTGCGGGTCGGGTCGAACAGGGCGCCGCGCCCGTGGTTGACGATCGAACCGAAGGTCACCGGCGTATAGGGCGCGCGGAAGGTGGTGAGGCCCACCTGCGGGATCGGCTTGTCCAGCGTCTCGGCGGCGATCGCCAAGCCGTGCATGTTGGACGTCTTGCCCTGGTCGGTCGCCATGCCGTTGGTGGTGAAGCGCTTGACATGCTCGATGGAACGCATGCCCTCGCGCACGGCGAGGCGAATGTCCTTGGCGGTCACGTCGTTCTGGAAGTCGACGAATGCCTTCACGGTCGTGTCCGGCCCGGCACCGGGTCCGGCGCCCAGCATGCCGCGCGACCAGCTTTCGCTTGCCTCGACCTTGGGCTTTGCACCCTTTCCGGCCTTGACGCCCGCATCCTTCGCTGCCTTCGCGCCGGCCGCATAGGCTTCCTCGACGCTTGCCGAGAGCCCATCGGTGCCGTTGCAGGCGCCGACCGACACGCAGTCCTGCGCATAGGTGCCGGGCAGGAAGCGCTTGGTCTCGTCGTCGAATGCGACCTTGCCGCGCGATTGCGAGAACAGGTGCACCGAAGGCGTCCAGCCGGCCGACATCAAGAGCGCGTCGACCGGAATGGTCCGCTCGCCGCCGCCGTTCTTCGGCTGGATCGTCATGGACGACACGCGCAGGCGACCGCCGGTGCGAACGACGGCGCGGCCATGGTTGATCTCGATGCCGAGAGCGCGCGCCTGCTCTACCAGTTCGCCCGACGGGTTGTCGCGCAGGTCGACGATGGCCGCAATGTTGACGCCGGCCTTCTTGAGATCGATCGCCGCCGCATAGGCGCTGTCATTGGCGGTGTAGACGCCGACATTCCTGCCGACCGCGACGCCGTAGTGATTGAGATAGGTCCGCGCGGCCGAAGCCAGCATCACGCCCGGGCGGTCATTGTCGGCAAATACCATGTGGCGCTCGATGGCGCCGGTGGCCAGCACCACGCGCTTGGCGCGCACCTGCCAGAGGCGCTCGCGCGGCAGGTCGCGGTCGGGGTTTGCCACGTGGTCGGTCACGCGCTCGGCGAGACCCACGAAGTTCTGCGCGTAGTAGCCGAAGGCCGTCGTGCGCGACAGCAGGCGCACATTGTCCATGGCCGCAAGCTTGGCCACCGTCGCCTGCGCCCAGCTCCAGCCATCGGAGCCGTCGATCACCGCACCCGCTTCGAAGCGCAGCGCGCCGCCGAATTCGGCCTGCTCGTCGGCCAGGATGACGCGTGCACCAGTCTCAGCGGCTGCGAGAGCGGCAGCAACACCTGCGGCCCCGCCGCCCAGCACCAGCACGTCGCAGTGTTCGTAGCGCGCGGAATAATGGTCGGAGTCGGGCTGGTCGGGCGCCACGCCAAGACCGGCAGCCGAGCGAATCTGCGGCTCATAGAAGTTCTTCCAGGCCGCCTTCGGCCACATGAAGGTCTTGTAGTAGAAGCCGGCCGAGAACATCGGCGACAAGAGGTTGTTCACCGCGCCGACGTCGAAGGACAGCGACGGCCAGCGGTTCTGCGACGTGGCGTTGAGCCCGTCATAAAGCTCCTGCACCGTGGCGCGCACGTTCGGCGTCTTGCGGGTGGCGTCGCGCTCGATGCCGACCAGCGCGTTCGGCTCCTCGGCGCCGGCCGAAAGAACACCGCGCGGAC
>Ga0187815_10001603_pt1 | contig 10679 bp, 9 predicted proteins | sample NC_S_5_FD_132962 | JGI IMG/M metagenome (GOLD analysis project Ga0187815, IMG submission 132962) | Wetland sediment microbial communities from Neuse River Estuary, North Carolina, USA - ASW-S_5 | ecosystem: Environmental > Aquatic > Freshwater > Wetlands > Sediment | place: USA: North Carolina...
CCGCGTTAGATGCGCTAAATCCCTATTGCGACCAGAATCGATCGTCCCGCGGTCAGCATCGGATGGGCCGCGTCGGACATTCGGAAATCTCTGCCATAAACGGACGGAATCCTGCAACTCGCCGTTGCACCCGTCTTAACTGGCAATGGTGTTGCCAAGAGAGGCAAACTATTGTGTTCAAAGGATACAACGCCGGAGTCGCCGCTCGAATTCCGCCGGACATCAAGCGGGCGCATCGCCGGCCTCGCTCGGCACGAACAATGAATTAAAGATCTTGCAGTTGGCGTTCACTGATCCGCAAACGAAGCGGAAGATTTTTTCCGAAACGTGGTAGCGCAAGCAAACTCCTGAGGACGATCGATATGACTACCGCCGACAAGCCGTCAGAAATCGAGGCTGGAAAGTTCTCCTACACGCGCAAGATGAAAAAACTCACGGAGGAACTGAGCCGTGAGGAATACAGGCTCGCGATGCCGCTGCTCGACGCGGCAGTGGCGGGCGTGATTTTGGGCTTCAAGCCTTCGGATCGCGAGATGCGTGCGCAGGCGCGGCGCTGTTGGGAAATTCTCAAGCCCCAACTCAATCAGCATCTGTTGAGCGAAGACGAGACGATGCTGCCGTGGGCGGAGGACGCGGACGGCCTTCCGCCCGAGGTTATGGATCGAATCAAGCGGAGCCACCGCGAAATCCGCTCGCTTGCGCGCAATCTCAACGGTGTTTCGTTCGAAGAAGATCCGGACAAAGTTGTCTCCGCGGCAGGCAAGGCTCTGTGCGCGCTCGCGGTGAAGCTCGACGACATGATCGATAGCGAGGAGATGCGCCTGCTGCCGGCGCTCAGAAGGGCGCTGTTCGCCTAGCCCGTGGCGACGGGAGCGCAGGCAAAAGGTCTCGCCTCCGATGGGCGCTGAGAAATGATCGAGCCGCGTCGCGGCCCCTGAAAACGCGTACAACCAAGTCAAACTGAGACACTAGCGGGCCGCGCCGAAGGCCCGCCAACCGACGGCGACAGCCGCCGCCAAAATTGCGATCGCCCAATCGCCCGGAGCGATCGGGCAGATCATCAGCAGCGTGGCCAGCGCCGGCGTCAGCATGAACAGCGGCAGGCTCGCGGCCACGGCAAAGATCACGACCCAAAATCGCCACTGCTGCGGCGCGCGAACCCGCCACCATCGACGGTTCCCCGCATACTCGGCCCAGACCAGAAACAGGCTTCCCACCACGGCGACGACCATCGCGACGGCGCGCGCATAGTTCTCGCCGTGGCGGATTCGCAGCGCGAACAGCGCAAGCGCCATCGCCGTCAGCAGCGCGCCGGATAGGGCCGCGCGGACAGCGGCCGGCCGTTCGACGATTGGCGATGCCGGCGGACGCGGTGGCCGCCGCATCACATCATCGAGCGCGGGTTGTCCCTCGTAAGCGAGCGCGGAGACCGGATGTACGATCATCTCCAGCCACACCAAGTTCACCGGCAACAGCAGCAGCGGAAGGCCAAAGACCGGAGCCAGCAGCGTGAGCGACACCAGCATCACCTTGAAGCCGACCAGATAAAGGAATGCGCGCTGAAGGTTGTCGAGCAGAATGCGGCCTTCGCGAATCGTCGCGACCATCGCGGAGAAATCGTCGTCGAGCAGCACGATGTCGGCCGCCGCGCGGGCGACCTCGGTGCCGCGCTTTCCCATCGCCACGCCGATGTCCGCGCGGCGCAGGGCCGGCGCATCGTTTATCCCGTCGCCGGTCATCGCGACGACCTCGCCCGCGCGCCTCAGCGCCTCGACGATCGCGTACTTTTGCTCCGGGCGGATGCGCGCGAAGATGGCGCAGCGGCGGACCAGGCGATCGAAAGCCGGCTTGTCAACGCTGTCGAGTTGCGCGCCGGTGACGATGCCGTCGTCGCTGTGCACGATTCCGGCGGCGTCGGCGATCGCGTGGGCGGTGAGGGCGTGGTCGCCGGTGATCAGCTTGAGCTCCACCCCCGCGCGCTGGCATTGCGCCACCGCGTCCGGAACCGCAGCCCGCAGAGGATCGCGAAACCCGAGCAGGCCGAACAGACGAAAGCCGCGCTCGTCCGACGCGCGCGCCCCGGTGAATCCGCCCGCCGGCGCATCGCGGCCGGCGACGGCGAGCACGCGCATCCCGCGCCCCGCCATGTCGGCATTGGCACTCTCGGCGCGGGCGAAGTCGGCCGGCGTCAGCTCGCAATGCTCGATTATGCCCTCGAGCGCGCCCTTGGCTACGATTCGCTGTGCGCCAGCGCCGGCGCCTTGCGCGCTGCCCCAGACGTGCGACATGTGCTTGCCAACCGGGTCGAAGGCGTAGTCGTGCACCAGACGCCATCGCGAGTGGAGCGCACCAACGTCGATCCCGTGCTCGGTGCAATGAGCGAGAATCTTTCGCTCCATCGTGTCGGCGGCGCCCGGCTCACATGCGAGCGCGGCGGCCTCGAGCAGCGCGTCGTCGGACATCTGGGCGCCCAGCGGCAGGTGCTCCTCGAGCATGAACTCGCCAGCCGTCAAAGTGCCGGTCTTGTCCAGGCAGATGACGGTAGTTGAGCCGAGCGTCTCGACGCTCGCCAACCGGCGCACCAGGACCCCGTGCCGGCCAAGGCGATACGCTCCGATGCTCAGGAACATCGTCAGCACCAGCAGGAACTCTTCGCCCACGGCGGACATCGCCAGACTGACCGCATACAGAAACGCATTCCCCACGCTCGCACCGCCGAGCATGCGCAAAACGAACAGCAGAGTCGAAACGCTAATCGCCGCGCCGACCATCAGCCGCACCATCCGCGCCGTCTTGCGCTCAAGCGGGGTAGGACGCGGGCCTACCTCGGCCACCAGTCGCGCCAGATGGCCGTAGCGGGTGCGCTCGCCGGTGGCAGTCACCTCGGCAAAGCCGTGGCCTTCGAGCACGCGCGAACCCGCATAGACGCGGCTCGTCTGCGGCGCGTCTGCCGTGGCTGCGGGCATTTCCCATGGCCGCTTCGAGACGGGTTCTGCTTCGCCGGTGAGCTGCGATTCGTCGAGCGCGAGATTGGAACTCGAACGCACAACCGCATCGGCGTGAACGATATCGCCCTCTTTCAGGAGCAGCAGATCGCCGGGGACAAGGTCCGCAGTCGGAATCTCGATCTGGACGCCATCGCGAACCACCCGCGCACGCGGTGCGACGACGCCCGCAAGCTTCTTAAGCGCGCTGCGCGATCGCGCCTCGAGGATTACATCCACGGCAAGGACCGGAACGATCGCTGCGAACAGGACGTAAGCGTCGGTCCGCTGGCCCAGCGCGTAGTAGACCGCGCCGGCCACGGCCAGCATTACTGCCATCGGGTCCGCGGCGGTTCGGATAAATGTCAGGATTGCAGCGCCGCGCGCACCTCGCACCAGGCGGTTGGGCCCGTGCTTCTTCAGACGCGGTGCCGCCTCATCGCTGGTAAGGCCGCTGAACGGGTCAGCGGCCTCGGTTCGCAGTTTTGTCGCCCCTTTCAATGCGCCCCGATCGTCTTTTCGGACTCTCCCAAGTATGTACTGCAATCGGCCTGTTGTAGTACGTGTATTCCTATTCGCCGGCAGCACCAATGCCGCCTCAACGCGGCCGAGGTTTGCGGGTCATAGTCGTGTTGATCCAGGAACTGACCAGGCAGGAGAGTTTGGATCTGCTGGCCCGTGCGCGGCTCGGGAGACTGGCGTGTGCCCACGACAGCCAGCCATACGTCGTGCCGTTCTATTTCGCCTACGACAATGACTACCTATACAGCTTCTCGACCGTCGGGCAAAAGATCGAGTGGATGCGCGCGAACCCCAATGTCTGCGTCGAAGTGGACGAGGTGGCAAGTCCGCAGCACTGGGTGAGCGTTGTGATCTTCGGCCGTTACGAGGAGATACCAAATTCGCCGCAAGCGCGCGGCGCTCGCGAGCACGCCCGCAAGAAACTGCAGCAGCGCAACGCGATCTGGTGGGAGCCTGGTTACGCGAAAACGATCCAGCACGATACAGAACGCCCGCTGGAGCCGTTCTTCTATCGCATTCACATCGAGCAGATTACCGGCCACCGTGCCGTCCCCCAGCCGGTAGCGGCGCGCGGAAGTAAACCTCGACGATCGTGGTTATCGTGAAAGCATCCCGACGGGTGGTCTGCTTCGCGCGCGGCTCGATCGCCGCCCGTCAAGTCATGATTGAGCGAGATGCCATATGTCGCGAGTGTATTCCTTGACTGCCCGGTCGCTCGAAAACCAGCCAATCCGCGCGAGATTGAGTATAGCCTTGTGCGTCCAGACCTCCGGATGTTGATACTCAGTCGAGACCTCTGACTGGATATCGACATACGAGCCAAAATCCGCCATCAGGAAATAATCATCGCGGTTGACCAGCACGTCGCGAACCCACCTGAACAGTCCCGGCTCGCCGGCACAAAAGCGATTGGAGGCCAATTCATCGAGCACTCGCTTGAGTCGCGGGTCAGCCTCGTAATAGTCGCGCGGCCGGTATCCCTTCTTCGTGAGTTCCTCGATCTGGTCGGAAGTAAGGCCAAAAATGAATATATTTTCCGCGCCGACGGCTTCTCGAATCTCGATATTCGCGCCATCCAGAGTCCCCACCGTCAGCGCGCCATTCATCGCGAACTTCATGTTGCCGGTACCGGATGCTTCGCGGCCGGCGGTGGAAATCTGTTCCGAAATGTCGGCGGCGGGAATGATTTTTTCTGCGAGCGAGACCCGATAATCCGGCAGGAACGCGACCTTGATCAATTCGCGCGTCTTCGGGTCGTCGTTGATCACCTGACCGAGGCTGCTGATCAACTTGATGATCATTTTCGCCGCCCAATAGCCTGGCGCCGCCTTGCCCGCGAGCAGGTAGGTGCGCGGCACCGGCGGTTCGATGCCGTCATCCACCAGCCGCAGGTACTGATGCACGATTCCCAGCGCCATCAAAAGCTGACGTTTGTATTCGTGGATGCGTTTAGCCTGTATGTCGAACATCGCGGCCGGATCGACGTCCACCGCGGCGAGCTGATTGACGATTCTGGCCAGGCGCTGCTTGTTGGCGCGCTTGATCGCCCTGAAGCGGTTCTGAAACTCTGGGTCGTCCGCGAATTTCTCGACCGCGCTCAATTGCTCGAGGTCGGTCGTCCATTCGGTACCGATCGTCCCGTCGAGCAGGGCTGCAAGACCCGGATTCGCCATCAACAGCCATCGCCGATGCGTGACGCCGTTGGTCTTGTTGCTGAACCGCTCGGGCCAGAGTTGATAAAAGTCGGGCACCAGGCGGGTCTTGACGAGTTCCGTGTGCAGTTTTGACACGCCGTTGACCGAATGGCTGCCGACGATCGCCAGGTGCGCCATGCGGATCTCGCCTTCATAGCCCTCCTGGAGGATCGACATGCGCTTGAGGCGGTCGGGATCGCCGGGCCAGACCGACCCCGCGTCCGCCAGAAAGCGCCGATTGATCTCGTAAATGATCTGCAGATGGCGCGGCACGACTCGTTCGAGCAGGCTCACCGGCCATTTTTCCAGCGCTTCGGGCAGAAGAGTGTGATTGGTATAGGCGACGGTGGCGCGCGTGATATCCCACGCCGTTGCCCACTGCAGGTCGTAGTCGTCGATCAGGACGCGCATCAACTCGGCAATAGTCAATGCGGGATGAGTGTCATTGAGCTGAATAGCCACTTGCGATGAGAACGCACTAAAGTCTTCACCCCGAGTGACGAATGCGCGCACTATATCCTGTACTGCGCAGGCGACAAAGAAATATTCCTGCAGCAGCCTGAGTTCGCGCCCCGCAGCCACCGAATCCGACGGGTACAGCACTTTCGAGATGGTCTCGGAAAGCATCTTCTGCTCGACGGCCTTCATGTAATCGCCGGCGTTGAAGATCTGCATGTCGAATTCGTCCGACGCGCCGGCTGAATAGAGGCGGACAAAGTTCACCGTGCGCCCGCCGAATCCCGCGATCGGCAGATCGGACGGCACCCCGACCAACACGCGCCAATTGACCCAGGCCGGATTGTATTCGCCGTTGCGATCGATGCGGTGCTCGATTCGCCCGTAAACCGGAATCCGGCATGACTGCTCGGGGCGCGCTACCAGCCACGGCGAGGTTTCGCGCTGCCATGCGTCGGGCCGCTCGACCTGGTAGCCGCCGCGAATCTCCTGGCGGAAGAGTCCGTACTCGTAATTGATTCCATACGCGTAGCCGGGCAGATCGAGCGTCGCCAGCGAATCGAGGAAACATGCGGCCAGCCGGCCCAGGCCGCCGTTGCCCAGCGCCGCGTCGGGCTCCTCATCGAACAGGATCTGCAGGTCGATACCGTTCTCGGCCAGAAAATCGCGGCACACGTCAATCAGGCCGAGGTTGAAGAGATTGTTTTCCAGCGAGCGGCCGATCAGAAATTCGAGCGACAGATAATAGAGCTTCTTGGAATTGCTGCGATCGAAACGCAGGCGCGTCGCCAGCATTTTTTCGACCAGCATGTCGCGAACCACCAGCGCCGTCGCGCGATACCAGTCGTGCTTCGACAACTCCATCCGCCGCTTGGCCAGCGAGAAACGGATGTGATGATCGATAAGCTTGTTGAACAGGTTGCGATTGATTTCGGAAAGTGGAGGAACAGCCATTCTTGCGTCGGTCCTCGAAATCTCGGAGCAGCCTCCTGAATGATTCATCAGATTTGCAGACTTGTCGCCAATTCAGATCACGGGACCGACATCGGCAACCATGTCTACATAATGCCGATTCGCGGCGCCGTTGCCCAGAAGGTCATCCGACAGCGAAGCGAACCGGCGCTGGACGATTGCGGCTACGCGGTCACACGATCGAGGAATGCGCGCACGGCGGCGTTGAACGCGGCTGGCTGATCGATATTGGCGGCGTGCCCCGCTCGCGCGAGGATCACTTTTTCCGCGCCGGGAATTTTAGTTGACATGTAATCGGCCGACGGCCGGAACTGCTGGTCGTTTTCGCCGACCAGCACCAGCGTCGGCACCGCGATCGCCGGCAGCGATTCGATCACGCGGCTGTCCTTTTGCGCCAGTATCCCGCGCGCCGCATGCGCAAGGCCCTGCGCGCTGCGATGGCGGGCAACGGTCACTTCGGCGCTGGCGCCGGCGGCTGCGAGTCCTTTGGTTTCGTACGCCACCGCCATGCTTTGCGCGAGCCGGTTCCATCCCTCGCGCCCGTCGTCTTTCTTGTAGCCGGGGCCGGTGTCGAACAGCATCAGTGCCATGGTGCGCGCGGGATGCGCCAGATAAAACGCCAGCGACATGAAGCCGCCCAGCGACAAGCCGGCGATGACGGCGCGCTTGGCGGCGCAAGCGTCGAGCACCGCGGCCATATCGGCGATGGTGGCTTCGTGCGAATAGAGCGCCGGATTGTCGGGTGAGTCGGAGCGGTCGTGGCCGCGCATATCCCAGGCGATCAGGTGGTAGCGGTCCGACAGCGCGTCCATCTGACCCTGCCACATGCGGGCGCTGGCACTGTAGCCGTGCGAGAGCAAAACGGCGGGCCCTGTGCCGCGTTCTTCGTAGTAGATCCGCACGCCATCGCGTTCGAGATAAGACATAGTCACTTCATCCTTGTTGGTGCAGCGAAAGCGCGAGCATCGCAGCGCGCGCTCCCGATTCTTTTTGGGCGATGAAAAATCGCGAGACGAGTCCCTAGTGGACACCGCCGCCGCGCTGCATCGTCGCCAGCGCTTCGGCCATCTCGGCGAGGCCCTTCTTTACCGAGGGGCGGGACTGCACGTGGGTCCACCATGCCGCGAGTTTCGGATGTCCGTCGAGCGGTTTGACGCCGAACAGGGGCGCCAGGTTGGTTACGAAGAACATCGTGGGCGCGAGCGCACAATCTGCCAGCGTGAAGTCGGCGCCGCACGCGAAACCGCCGCCGGCGAGCATCGCTTCGAGCTGGTCGAGGCGGTTTTTGATGTCGGCCACCTTCTCGCTGACGAGCTTTTCGTTGCGAGTCTTCGGATTCATCTGGTCGAACAGCGCGCGCAGGGGAGGCTCGAGGTAGAGATCGTGGAATCGAGTCAGGATTCGCACTTTGGCGCGGTTCTCCGGGCTCTTGGGCAGCAGCGGCGGAGTGGGGAACTTGTCCTCGAGGTACTCGTTGATGACCTCGGACTCGGGGATGAGCAGGCCGTCGGCGTCGAGCGCCGGGGTTTTACCGAGCGGATTGACCTTGGCGTATTCGGCGGAGTGCAGATCGCCGCCCGGGATCGGCGCGATCTCGATGTTGAGGCCCTTTTCGTAGATGACGAGGCGGGACTTGGTGGCAAAGTTGGAGAGATTCATATTGTAGAGCTTCATCGTGCGATTCCTCGCTGGCTGAAATTTCAAACTCGCTTATCGCAGACGATTGCTTGCCGCGCAAGGCGCGCCTCAAGAAGGCCGCGCGGCTAGCGGCCGCCTTCGGTCTGTTTCAAGACAAAGATCAGCGACTCGGCGAAATCGTCGGGATGCTCGAGCTGAGGGTAGGGGCCGGAGGTTTTGAAGATTACCGTGGCCGACCCGGGCAATGCATCGTGCAGCGCCTCGCCTTCGGCAGCCGAGAAGAACGGATCTTTCGCGCCCCAGATTATGATCGTGAGCGTGTTGAAGACATTGCCCAGTTTCGAGCGGATGTGCGCCTCATCGCGGGGCACGGAGTTGATCATGTCGGTTTCGGCCGCAAGGTCGAGGCTGAGTTCAGCCATCATGCGCTGGTAAATGAATTCGGGCATCGGGGGCAAATCGAAGAAGCTCGCCTCGACCTGCGCGCGAATCGCCTCGGCCGTCGTCGGCAGCATCCCCTGGCGAAGTTTTTCCGCGCCGCGCGCACCCACCAGACCGCCCGACACCAGGACCATCCGTTCGACTTTGTCGGGGTGCTCGACGGCGTAGTAGAGCGCGACGTCGGCGCCGAGATCGTTGCCGACCAGGTTGACGTGTTCGAGCTTCATCTCGTCGATCATCTGCGCGACCGCCTCGGCCTGGTACGCGATCGAATATCGGACCTGCTTGTGCTCCGACGAGGCGAAGCCGGGCAGGTTGGGTGCGATCACTTTGTAGTGCGCGTCGGCCACCAGCGGCATGATCCCGCGCCAGACCAGCGCGGCGTTGGGCCCGAGCCCGTGGATCATGACGACCGGCTCCATTTCCGAATAGCCGCCGGTGATCAGGTACGTGATCATCCCGTCCTTCAGCGCCAGGTCGTTCTGCGTCACCCCCGACCATCCCAGGCGCGTGATTTGAATCCAGCGCAGCACACCGACTGGCCGCAGGTACATCGCAGCGGCGAAAATTCCGAGAAAGACGGCGGCGAGTGGTCCGGCGATATTGATCCAGGTGTGGCGGCGGACCTGGGGAGCGAGATTCTCGGCGCGAATGTCGGCTTCGGTGGGCGTGCGGGCCGGTTGCGATTTGCCTGGCTCAGCCACTGCGATAGCAGGCTGTTGATCAGCCTGCTCCCCCTCTCTTATCTCCCCCGCAAAAGAGCGGGAGAGAAGATTGAGGAAAGAAGACAGTTTTCCCGCAGGGTGTTGAGGTCGAACTCGCGAATGGCTTCATCGCCGGCATTTTCTCAACACCCTGTCAGGGCGATTGCGCGTTATTTCTTCGGCGGCGGCACTACCGCCCCCGGCGGAGGCACCGCCGGCGCCGGCGGTACGGTTTCTGGCGGTGACGGCGAGGGTTGCGCCGCCGGAGCACCGCTCGAAGGCGCGGACGCCGGCGTGGAGCTGCCCGACGCGGCCGCGGTCGTCGTGGTTGCAGACTTCGTCACATGCGCCGGGCGTCGGTGCGCCGCCGCTTTGCGGTCGCGCTGCATTTGATCGAGGCGGTCGGCGACGCGGTTGATTTCCCGGGTCGCCTCTTCAACCGCCGTTGTCGCGCGATCTGCGGCCTCGGTCGCTTTGTTTGCGGCGTCGAGCGCTTTGGCCGCGGACGCTTCGGCGCGCTCGGCGGCGGCCTGGGCCTTGGCGGCAGCGGCTTCGGCCTGCTCGGCCTGCTGCTCGCTTCGTGAGGCGCATCCGGCGACAACGATGGCGAGGACCAGGACCGGCAATTTGGAAAAAAGCTGGCGCAGACGACACCTCAGCGTTGAGCGAACGCCTGGACCGCACGAAGGTCGGGCTGCGGAGAGCCGTCGGCACGCAGCGGCAGGATGCAGACGTGAGAGGCGCCGGCCTTGAGGTGTGCGTCGATGCGATCGCGAATCTTGTCCTCGGCGCCCCACGCCACGATGGCGTCGACGAGCCGATCGGAGCATCCGTTTTCGAATTCCTTGTCCGCCCATCCGAGCGCTTTGAGGTTGTTGGTGTAGTTGGGCAGGCGCGGAACGTAGGTCTTCATGTAGGCGCGCGCCGCGGTGCGGGCTTTGGCGGCGTCGGTCTCGAGGATGACGGCCTGCGCCGCACACAGCATCGCGGCCGGTCCGATCTGCGCGCGTGCCTTGGCGGTATGCTCGGGCGGAACGAAGTAGGTGTGCGTGCCGTTGGCCTCGGCCGCCGACAGCGCGAGCATCTTGGGATGCAGCGCGGCGAGCACGACGGGGACCGGCTCTTTGGGCGCCGGCGCCATGTAAAGTGCGCTCTTCATCTTGGGCAGATACTCTTTCATGTAGCTGTAGGGCTTGTCGTAGGCGTGGCCGCGCAGGTTGGTGACGAGAGGCTTGTGACTGACGCCGATGCCGAGCAGGAAGCGGCCG
>Ga0187815_10001604_pt1 | contig 10679 bp, 7 predicted proteins | sample NC_S_5_FD_132962 | JGI IMG/M metagenome (GOLD analysis project Ga0187815, IMG submission 132962) | Wetland sediment microbial communities from Neuse River Estuary, North Carolina, USA - ASW-S_5 | ecosystem: Environmental > Aquatic > Freshwater > Wetlands > Sediment | place: USA: North Carolina...
CCTGATCGAGGCCGTGCGCGAGCACATCATCAAGCCCGTGCTGCCGGCCAAGCTGCTGCACAAGGGCACCAAGTTCCACATCAACCCGACCGGCAAGTTCGAGATCGGCGGCCCGGTGGGCGACTGCGGCCTGACCGGCCGCAAGATCATCGTCGACACCTACGGCGGCTGGGCCCGCCATGGCGGCGGTGCGTTCTCCGGCAAGGATCCGTCCAAGGTCGACCGCTCGGCCGCCTACGCCGCGCGTTACGTGGCCAAGAACATCGTGGCGGCCGGCATCGCCGACCGCTGCGAGGTGCAGGTGAGCTACGCGATCGGCGTGGCGCACCCCACCTCGATCTCGGTCACCACCTTCGGCACCGGCAAGATCAGCGACGACAAGATCGAGAAGCTGATCCGCGCGCACTTCGACCTGCGTCCGTACGGCATCCTGCAGATGCTCGACCTGATCCACCCGATGTACCAGCAGACCGCCAGCTACGGCCACTTCGGCCGCAGCCCGGTCGAGGTCAAGGACAAGAGCGGCAAGTCCCACACCGCGTTCTCGTGGGAAAAGACCGACAAGGCCGAAGCCCTGCGCAAGGCCGCCAAGCTCAAGTAAGACGGCGGCCTTGCCGCCATCGAAACGGGCCGCGCAAGCGGCCCGTTTTCGTTTGGCGCACCTGCCAAGGATGGAGGGGCGGCCGCCTCACGGCTTCAGCATGCGGATCGCCTCGTCGCGCACGCTGCGCATGGCGGCGTTGAGCGTCTTCGGATCCATCGCGATCACCGGGTCCATGTAACGCTGGCGTACCCTGGTGGCGGCAGCGGCGTCGTGCAGTTCCTCCAGCACCGAGTACAGCCGCGAGGCGCTTTCGATGGTGTGCGCGTCGCGCAGGCCCAGCAATTGCTCGCGCTCGTCCAGCGCCTGCCGGTAGGCGTCGCGCGAGGCGTCCCAGTGGTGGGCGTCGTCCTCGATGTCGCCGATCAGGGTGCGCGTGGCGGAAATCATCGGGTGCTGCGGCCCCAACACGCGCAGCTGGCCGGCCAGGCACAGCCTGGCCTCGGCCAGCGCCGGCGCGTACTCGCCGGCGTCGTCCAGCAGGCTGGCCAGGCTGCCGTGCGCCATCAGGGTCTTGGGATGGTCCGGGCCGAGTTGGCGCTCGTGGGCCGCCAGGATCTGCCGCTCCAGCGCGATCGCCTGGGCGTAGTACGCGTGCTGTTCGGCCGAGGCCTTGGCATGGCTGCCTTGCTTGGCCAGCAGCCGCACCATCACTGTCTCGGCCGCGATGGTATCCGGATGGTCGCCGCCCAGTTCGCGGCGGCGCACGTCGATGACCCGCTGCAGATCCGCCGCAGCGGCGGCGAACGCCTTGGGATCCTGGGCGAGGTAGACCTCGTCCGTCGCCACCATGTACTCGGCGGCCAGCGTATCCGGGTGATCCGCACCCAGGCGCTGCGTGCGGGCGGCCGCGACCTGGCGTGCGAGCGCGAGCGAACGCTCGTACTCGTAGCGATAGTGCAACAGCCGCGCCTGTACCAGCATGGCGTCGAGGGTCTGCGGGTTGTCCGCGCCCAGCGTGCGCTGGTCCAGTGCCACCAGCGGCTCGGCCAGTTGCAGCGCGCGGTCGCGCTGGCCCAGCCCGATCAGTGTCATCACCAGGTCGCGCTGCACCTGCATCAGGCCGGAATCGGTGACCGGGAGGCGCGCTTTCAGTATCGCGTAGAGCGCATCCTGCTTCTGCAGCGCCTGCTGCAGGTGCCCCTGCTCGACCAGCATGCGTGCCACGCCGGCTTCGGCCGCGACCCGCAGCGCACTGGTGGGCGGCTCGGCCTGCGCCAGCTTTTCGGCCTCGGCATACATGGCTGCCGCGTCGGCCGTGTGGCCCTGCTTCTCCAGCGCCTGCGCCAGATCCAGGCGCACGGAAAGCTGGTCGCGATCGTCGGCGGGAAGCAGCCTGGCGCGCACCGCGAGCACCTTGCGCAACTCGTCGGCGGCATGCGCGTAGCTGCCGATACCGAGCAGCGCCCGCGCCAGCGACTGGCGCAGGTCGGCGTCCAGCAGCGGCGCGTCGGGGAAGGCGCGGTCCAGGCCACTCAAGGTGTGGCCTATCACGTAGTCGTCCATCGCCTCGCGCCCGATGTCGGTGGCCTGCACGCCGGCGAAGGCCTTCGCCAGGCCATCGTCCGCGGGCGGGACGGCGCTCGACGCGGCGGCCGCCAGCGCCGCATCGACCTGCCGCTGCGTGGCCGCGACCACGGCATGCCCCATCGCACCGATGTCCACGCTGTCGTACATCGATTGCTGGAACCGCACCATGCGTTCCAGCTGCTGCTGGCGCTGCTCGGCCAGCCGCTGCTGCACGCGCGCCTGGTGCAGCGAATAGAGCGAGGTGGCGAGGCCGGCCAGCACGCTGAGCACCAGTGCGGCGGTGGCGGTCAGCGGCCAGCGGTTGCGCTGCAGGAACCGGCGCAGGCGGTACAGGCGGCGACCGCGCCGCGCCAGCACGGGCCGCTGCTCCAGCCAGTTGCGCAGGTCGGCGGCGAGCGCGCCGACGGTGGTGTAGCGCTCGCTGGCCTGGCGGCGCAGCGCCTTCAACGCGATCGCGTCGATGTCGGTCGGCACCGCCCGGCGCGGCGTCTCGTCGCCGTTCGCCGGCCGCGACCGCGCGCTGCGGCTGGGCGGCACGATCTCGCCCGTGACGATCGCATGGCTGAGCTGGTGCGGCGTGGTGATGTGCTGCCAGGGGCGTCGGCCCGCGACCAGCTGGTACAGCACCATGCCCAGGCCATAGACGTCCACCGCGGTGGTCAGCGGCTGCTGCTCGATCTGCTCCGGGCTGGCGTAGGCCAGGGTCAGTGCATGCTGGCCGGTTTCAGTGAGCGTACCTTCGACGGTCTGCGCGTCGATCAGCCGGGCAATGCCGAAATCCAGCAGCTTGGGCTGGCCCTGTGCGTCGACCAGGATGTTGGCAGGCTTCAGGTCGCGGTGGATCACGAGGTTGCGGTGCGCGTACTCGACGGCGGCGCAAACCTTGAGGAACAGCGCGATGCGCTCGCGCAGGTCGAGCCCGCGCCGCTCGCACCAGGCGTCGATGCGCTCGCCCTCGACGTACTCCATCGCCAGGAAGGGCTGGCCGTCGGACAGCACGCCGCCGTCGAGCAGGCGCGCGATACCGGGGTGCTCCAGCCGGGCCAGCAACTGCCGCTCGCGCGCGAAGCGCTCCAGCAGGGTGGGCGAACCCACCGCGCCGGCGCCGAGCACCTTCAGCGCCACCTGCTGCACGAAGCCGGCATCCGCGCGCTCGGCCAGGTAGACCACACCCATGCCGCCCTCGCCCACGCGGCGCACCAGCCGGTAGCGGCGGGGCGCGGAAGTCTGTGCGTCGAGGCCGCTGAGGTCGACCGTGTCGCCCGGCAGCAACGGCAACGTGGCGGTGTGGCTGCGCTCGATCGCGGCGATCATCCAGCGCACCTCGCGTGCCAGCGCCTCGTCGTCCGCGCATTCGCGCGCGATCGCGGCGTCACGGTCGGCCGCGCCGATCTCCAGCACGCCCGCGACGATGCGCTTTGCCCGCAGATAGCGGTCGGTCAGCTGACCGGTCATGGTTGGCCCCTGTGTGCGCCGCACTATCCCTGCATGCGTGTGCAGCCGCCCTGCCGCGCGTCAGCGGCACAGGATAAGCCATCGGTCGGCGCCGGTCGAAGCCGGTGCGCTTCATGCGTCGCGGGCCGGGCCGCCGGGCCGCGCGAGCCTGCCGGGAAAGGGATGGGGCGCTCAGCCGTCCGTGTCGCGGCGCGAAGCGACCACGACCGGCTGCTTCTTGGCCCGCGGATGATGGGCGGCCAGGCGGGTAGCAGCGTGGTGGGTGCGATGTGTCGTGGTGCGCCGGCAGGCGGTGCTGCCACGCGAGCTGCAGCTGCGGCTCGCCACGGCCACCGACTTGCCGTGGCGCACCTGGCGGGCCGGCGCCGGCCGGCGCTCCGAGGCCGGCAGGGTATCCGCCTCGGCGGTCTGGATCGGCGAGATCGCCTCGAGGATGCGTGCGGCGCGGCTGCCGGGGCGCACGCCGCCGGCTTCGGCGACCAGGATCGGCGGCGTCTGCACACCCTTGAAGCCGTCGTCCAGCAGGCGCGCCATCAGGCGGTCGCGTCCCGCCGCGGTGCGGCCGCCCAGCACCACGGCAAACAGGCGATGGCCGTCGCGCACGGCGGTCGAGGCCAGGTTGAAGCCGGAAGCGTCGGTGAAACCGGTCTTCAGTCCGTCCATGCCGGCGTAGCGGTACATCAGGTTGTTGTGGCCGCGCACGATGTGGCCGCGGAACACGAACTCCTGGGTGGCGAAGAAGTGCGCGTACTGCGGGAAATCGCGGTACAGCGCCATCGCCAGCTTCACCAGGTCGTGCGCGGTGGAGGTGTTGTTGGGATCGGGCAGGCCGGAGGCGTTCGCGAAGTGCGTGTCGGTCATGCCGAGCAGCGCGGCCTGCGCATTCATCATCTCGGCGAAATGGCTTTCGCTGCCGCCGATGCCTTCAGCCATCACCGTGGCGGCATCGTTCGCCGACTTGGTGATCATGCCGAGCACGCAGTCCTGCACCGAGATGGTCTGGCCGGCACGCAGCCCCAGCTTGGTGGGTGACTTGCCCGCCGCCCAGGCGGACACCGCCATCGGCTGGTCGAGACGCAGCTTGCCGCTCTTCAATTCCTGGAAGGTGAGGTAGAGCGTCATCATCTTGGTCAGCGAAGCGGGATAGTCGCGATGATCGGCGTTGACCTGCTGCAGGATCTGACCGTTGCTGCCGTCGACCACGATGGCTGCATAGCCGGCATGCGCCGCGCAGGCGAAGAAACTGCCGAGGGCGCACAGCAGGCCCGGCAACAGCATCGCGCGCAGACGACCCAGCATCCGCCCCAGTCTCATGGACTCGATGGCCACCCGAACACCTCGCAAATCAAACCGCAACATTACCCCACGTGGGCGCGACCTTAACGCATGGTCGCGGCAAATTCCATAGGCAAGACATGAAATAAATTCGTTAAGTCGATGTTCCACAATGAATTGTTCGAGGCGGATCGCCCCGGCCGGCCATCCGCCCGGGCCGCAAGGCCCGTTAGAATGGGCGGATGTCCCTGATCCAATTGCAACGCGTCGACTTCAGCATCGGCGGCCCCCTCCTGCTTGAACAGGTCGATCTCTCTATCGACCGCAACGAGCGCGTGTGCATCGTCGGCCGCAACGGCGAAGGCAAATCCACCCTGATGAAGCTGATCGCCGGCGAGCTGAAGGCCGACGACGGCGAGGTGCGTGTGCAGAACGGCATCGTCGTCGCGCGCATGGCGCAGGAGGTGCCGCACGGCACTGCCGGCAGCGTGTTCGACGTGGTGGCCGCAGGTCTGGGCGACCTCGGCCAGCTGCTGGCGCGCTACCACCACCTGCTGCACGAGGGCGATCTGGACGCGCTCGGCGAGGTGCAGCACGAAATCGAGGCCCGCCATGGCTGGGATCTGGACCGCCGCGTCACCGAGGTGCTGACCCGGCTGGAACTGCCCGCGGACACCGATTTCGCCGCGCTTTCCGGCGGCATGAAGCGCCGCGTGCTGCTGGCGCAGGCGCTGGTGCGCAAGCCCGACGTGCTGCTGCTGGACGAACCCACCAACCACCTCGACATCGAGGCGATCGGCTGGCTGGAGGGTTTCCTTAAATCCTTCGACGGCTCGCTGATCTTCGTCACCCATGACCGCAGCTTCCTGCAGGCGCTGGCCACGCGCATCGTGGAGATCGACCGCGGCCGGCTCACCGACTGGCCCGGCGACTACGCCAACTACCTGCGCCGCCGCGAGGAACGCCTGCACGCCGAGGCGCAGGCGAACGCGCTGTTCGACAAGAAGCTGGCACAGGAGGAAGTGTGGATCCGCCAGGGCATCAAGGCCCGCCGCACCCGCAACGAAGGCCGCGTGCGTGCACTGAAGGCTCTGCGCGTGGAACGCGCGCAGCGACGCGAGCTGGGCGGCAACGTGAAGATGACCGCGGCCAACGCGCAGGCCTCGGGCAAGAAGGTGATCGACCTGGAGCACGTGCACCAGAGCTTCGGCGGCCGCGTGCTGATCGACGACCTCACCACCACGGTGATGCGCGGCGACCGCATCGGCATCATCGGCCCCAACGGCGCCGGCAAGAGCACCCTGCTCAAGATCATGCTGGGCGAACTGAATCCCGAGCGCGGCACCGCCACGCTGGGCACCGGCATCCAGATCGCCTATTTCGACCAGCACCGCCTGCAGCTCGACGACACGCAGAACGCGCTGGACAACGTGGCCGAGGGCCGCGAGTTCATCGAGTTGAACGGCCAGCGCAAGCACATCATCGGCTACCTGCAGGACTTCCTGTTCTCGCCCGAGCGCGCCCGCGCGCCGATCACCCGTCTCTCCGGCGGCGAGCGCAACCGCCTGCTGCTGGCCAAGCTGTTCGCCCAGCCGTCGAATTTGCTGGTGATGGACGAGCCCACCAACGACCTCGACGTGGAGACGCTGGAGCTGCTGGAGGAACTGCTCACCGATTACCAGGGCACCTTGCTGCTGGTCTCGCACGACCGCGCGTTTCTCGACAACGTGGTGTCCTCCACGCTGGTGCTGGAAGGCGGCGGACGGATTGGCGAGTACGTGGGCGGCTACACCGACTGGCTGCGGCAGCGGCCGGCAGCGGTCGCGCCGGTCGCCGCGCCGACGGCGAAGAGCCCGCCGGCACCGGCCGCCGCGGCGGAAGCGAAACGCAAGCTCAGCTACAAAGAGCAACGCGAACTCGAGCAACTGCCCGCCCGCATCGAGCAGCTCGAAGCCGACATCGCCGCGCGCGGCGATGCAATGAACGACCCCGCGTTCTTCCAGCAGGACAGTGCCGCCATCGTCAAGGCCAACGAGGCGCTGGCGGGGCTGCAGCTGGAACTGGAAAGCGCCTATGCGCGCTGGGCGGAACTGGACGGCTGAACGACAGGCTGCCGCTGGCGGCACGGACGGCCATGCGCTGCCCGCATGCGCATGGCTGGATGTTGCGCGCTACCCGATGACGTGCCGGGCAGCCTCGCCGCCCCTGACGGCGCCGGTGACCAGGCGCTTGTCGAAGGTGGCCAGCCGGCCGCCATGCTTCACGGCAAGCGCCAGCAGCCAGGTGTCGGTGACCTGACCGGATGCCAGCAGGCGCTCCCGGTCGATCAACGGCGAATCGAGCAGGCTCAGGTCGGCCCGCCAGAACACGTGGCCGGGCTGGCCGCACAGCTCTGCCAGCAGCTCCGCGGCCAGCGCGGCCGAGGCCACGGCATTGCCGTAGCGCGGATGCGACATGATGCGCAGCGCGCCGTTCTGGGTGAGATTGCAGCTGGCCCAGGATGCACGCGCGGTGGCGAACCAGGCATGCGCCGCCGCGTGATGCGGATGGACCGGATCGAGCAGCGCGAGCAGGACGTTCACGTCCAGCAGCCAGGTCGTCTCCGGCCCGGGCCAGGGCGCGCGCGCCTCGCGCACGCCCGTTCCGGCCTTGCGGCTCACCGCGCCCACGGCGCTTCGTCGCGCAGCTCGTTGATCTGCTCCAGCGTTGTCGGCCTGGCGTCCTGGCGCACCGGCATCAGGCGAATGCCGTTGCGAAACCGCGGCGCCGCGGCAACCGGCGCCAGGCCCTTGCGCGCCAGCTCCGACACTACCTCGCCCAGCGTGCGGCCCTGCTGCTCCGCCAGGGCGCGCGCAGCGGCGAGTACGTCTTCGTCCAGTTGCAGCGTGGTGCGCATGATCGGTGCTCCCGGGGCACGATGGCATTGCTGTCGGCATCAAGCATCACGCATCACGCACCAGGCGTCAAGCCGCCGCCGGGCCCGTCCGACGCCGGCTTCTTTCAAGCCAGGGGCAACCACAGGGTGGCGAGGGCTCCCCTGGCATCGCTGCGCGGGCGCAGGCCGACGCCGCCCTCGTGGGCCTCGGCAATCTGTCGTGCCAGCGCGAGGCCAATGCCGGAGCCGCCTGGCTTGGTGGTGAAGAACGGCACGAACAGGTTGTCGCTGGGCGGCGGCCCCGGACCGTCGTCTTCCACCTCGATGCAGGCGCGTTCACCGTCGCGCCGCCAGCGCAGCCGCACGCCGCCGCCCGGCAGCGACGCCTCCACCGCATTGCGCAGCAGATTGATCAATGCCTGTTCGAGCTGGTCGGGATCGGCCTGCAGCGTCAGCGGTTCGCCGACCTCGACCGTGATCGGCAACCGCTGTTCCAGCTTCGCCAACTTGGCCACCAGGGCAGACAGCTCCACCGCGCGCGGCTGCGGCGGCGGCAAGCGTGCCAGCCTGCTGTAGCTGGAGAGGAAGCGCCCCAGCGCCTCGGCGCGGTGGCCGATCAGCTCCAGGCCACCGTGGAAATCCTCACGCCAGTCCTCGGGCAGCGGGTCGCGCGCGGCCAGCGTGGCCAGCGTGCCGGCCATCGACTGGATGGGCGCCAGCGAGTTGTTGACCTCGTGACCCAGCACGCGCAGCAGGCGCTGCCACGCCGCGCGCTCCTCCTCGCGCAGCACGCGCCCCACGTCGTTGACCACCAGCAACTGGCCGCCCCGTCCGCCGCTGCGCAACGCGGCGTGGCGGACCTCGAAGCGCCCGCTGCGCCCCGGAAACGCGTGTGTGAGCAGGCGCGCGGCCGGCCCTTCCAGCAACGCCCCGAGTCCGAGTTCCGCGGCGCTCAGCCCGAACAGGCGATGGCGCTCGGCGTCCAGCAGGCGCTGCGCCGCCGGGTTGAGCAGACGCAGCCGGCGGCCCTCGTCGAACACGAACACCGCGCTGTCCAGCGCGGCCAGCGTCTTGCCGAGCAGGTAGGAGGACTCCTCGAATTCCAGCCGCTCGCGCTGCAGCCGTTCGGCCAGCGCGTTGATGTCGTAGATCGCGTCGCCCAGCACGCCGCCCTGCACGCCGCGCAGGCTGTAGTCACCCTGGCGCAGCGCTTCCAGCAGACCCGACAAGGTGTACAGCGGGAATACCACGCGCCGGTACTGCCAGCGCGCGAGCAACAATGTGGTGACGACGGCGATGGCGACGCAGGCCCAGCGCAACGACGCATCCAGCGGCAGCCAGGCGAGCGCGCCCCCAGCGGCCAGCGCCGGCGTCGCCACCAGCAGGCTGCCCAGCAACACACGCCGCTCGAAACGCGGCATGCGGCCGGCGCGCTGCGCGGAGTGCTCAGCCGGCATCGCCGCCCGCGTCGCGCAGATCGTGCTTCTCCAGTCGCCGGTACAGCGACTGGCGGGTGATGCCCAGCGCATCGGCGACGCGCTGCAGGTTGCCGTCATGGCGTTCCAGCGCGCGCTGCACCAGGTGCGCCTCGACCTGCTCCAGCGTCATGCCGTCGAGGTCCGCCGCCGGCTGCGCAGCGGCTTCGCCGAAGGCCAGCGCCGCGGCGCTCACCTCGTCGTGTTCGGCAAGCAGCGCGGCGCGCTCCATCAGGTGCTGCAGTTCGCGCACGTTGCCGGGCCAGCGCCATGCCGCCAGTGCGCGCTCCGCCGAAGTCGCCAGCCGCAGCCCATCACGACCGTAGCGTTGCGCGCTGCGGGCAAGGAAGGCGCGTGCCAGCGGCAGGATGTCCTCCGCGCGGTCGCGCAGCGGCGGCAGGCGCACCTCCAGCGTGTTGAGGCGATAGAGCAAGTCCTTGCGGAAGCGCCCCGCGGCCACCTCCGCGGCAAGGTCTGCGTTGGTGGCCGAGACCAGCCGCACGTCGACCTTCTGCGTGCGCGAGGACCCGAGCCGCTCGAACTCGCCGTCTTCCAGCACGCGCAGCAGCTTCGGCTGTTGCGCGACCGGCACGTTGCCCACCTCGTCGAGGAACAGCGTGCCGCCGTCGGCCAGCTCGAAGCGGCCGATGCGCTCGCTCTTGGCATCGGTGTAGGCACCACGCACGTGGCCGAACATCTCCGATTCGAACACGCTCTCGGCGATGCCGCCCATGTTCACCTTGACCAGCGAACGCGCCGCGCGCAGCGAGCGCCGGTGCAGCAACCGCGCTACCACGCCCTTGCCGGTGCCGTTCTCGCCCAGCACCAGCACGTTGGCGTCGCTGGGGGCGATGCGCTCGACCAGCGCCAGCACCCGGCGCATGGCCAGCGACTCGGCGATGAACTCCTCGCCCGCCTCTCCGCGCAGCAGTGCGTTCTCCGCCTCCAGCCGGCGCTGCCGGCGCGCACCGTCGGCCAAGGCGATCTGTGCGCGTAGCACGCTGACCAGGCGCGCGTTGTCCCACGGCTTCTCGATGAAGTCGGCGGCGCCGCGACGCATCGCTTCCACGGTGATCGGCACGTTGCCCCACGCCGTCATCGCCACCACCGGCAGTTCGGGTGCGAGCTGACGCAAATGCTCCAGCAAGTACAACCCTTCCTCACCCGAGGTGGTGTCGCGCGAGTAGTTGCAGTCGATCAGCGCGCAGGCGAACTCGCGCCTACGCACCGCCTCCAGCGCCGCCGCGGGATCGGTCACGCCCACGCTAGCGATGCCCTCGGCCTTCAGCAGCAGGCGCAACGCCTCGCGCACGTCGGCCTGGTCGTCGGCGATCAGGATGGTGGGATTCGATTCGCGCGCCACGGGCTCGTTCATGCTCGCAGTGTAAAGGTCACTCGTAGCGCAGGGCGACCGCCGGATCGACGCGCAGCGCGCGCAGCAGCGGCACCAGCGCGGCGAGCGCGGAGA
>Ga0187815_10001605_pt1 | contig 10677 bp, 10 predicted proteins | sample NC_S_5_FD_132962 | JGI IMG/M metagenome (GOLD analysis project Ga0187815, IMG submission 132962) | Wetland sediment microbial communities from Neuse River Estuary, North Carolina, USA - ASW-S_5 | ecosystem: Environmental > Aquatic > Freshwater > Wetlands > Sediment | place: USA: North Carolina...
AACAGCGGCAGATGCCACGCCGCCCAGACCGCGCCGAGGATGAGGCTTGCGGAGAGCGCGCCGAAGCGCGCCTGCAGACGATCGAGCGCGTAACCGCGCCAGCCGAGCTCTTCGGGCACGGGGCCGTAGATCAGCACGTGCAGCAAAAACGGGCCGAGCGCGAGCGGCGCCGCGGCGAACGGCGCCGTGCGGGCGGCAATCCCGGCGGCCACTGCATCGTCACCGCTCGCGACGGCCAGCAGCGCCGCGACCGCCATGACGAGCGGAGCGATCAGGACGATCGCCGCGCCCCAGCGGAGCGGAATGCGCCGCACATCGACGATGCGCGTCCAGTAGTCGCGCCGGAGCGCAGGGTCGCGGGCGGCATAGGTGAAGCCGATGCCGCCGAGCATCGGTCCCAGGAGGCCGGCGATCACCAGCGCCCGGCCGGCGGCCGATTGCGCGCTGACCTGCATCGCCGCGGCCAGCAGCCAGAAGAGCCATGTCCAGCCGTAGACCAGCACGAAGAACAGCCACGGGCCGGCACGGGCTGATGACGGCATGGCACGCTCCGCGGTTTCGTTCTTATATATTTTAACAGCGGCTGCGCGGCGTGGGAATGATCCTTATCCCTCCCCCACAAGCGGGGGAGGGACAGAAAGAAAGCTAAGCCCTCGCCTCTTCCTGCACGAGACGGTGCTCGCTCACGCTCGCACCTCTCCCTGCACAGAACGGTGCTCGCTCACGCTCGCACCTCTTGTCGCTGGAAGACGACGTAGCCGCCGACGAACAGCAGGATGGTCGCGGCGACGAGCCCGACGATCTGCGGCCACGCGACCATCACGCTGTCCCAGAACGGCAGCGGCGAGCCCATCACCGCGCCCTGGAGCTGGTCGAGATAGACCGGCCCGAGCGTGCGCGTCGTCGGGTGCAGGATCGCCATCACGCATTCGCCGAACAAAGTCGATGGCGACAGCCGCGCCAGCATCTGCGCGGTGATGACGAGCGTCGCCTGGTCGTCGCTCGGCACCACCGCCTCGGCGATCGCCGGCGCCAGCGCCGGCCAGATGACCGTCAGGAACAGCCACAGGCCGAGCGTGACGAGCGCGGCCGTCGCCGCCGAGCGGAAAACGGTCGAGAACAGCATCGCCAGCGCCAGCCAGACCCCGGCATAGGCGATGGTGACGACGAGCAGCAGGAAGGCGCGCGCCATCTCCTCGCCGCCCGGCGGCACGCCGAGCATGATGAGGCCGAGGCCGATCACCAACAGCCACAACGCGATCAGCGACACGGCAAGCGTCGTCAGCGCGGCGATGAACTTGCCGAACAGCAGCGCGTCGCGATAGATCGGCTGCGACAGGATGCGCGAGAGCGTGCGCCGGTTATGCTCGCCGTTGATCGCGTCGAAGCCGAGCCCGATCGCCATCAGCGGCACGAGGAAGCCGAGGAACGAGACGAAGGACGGCAACGGCTCGCGCGCCGTCGTGAACAGGTGCAGGAACAGGAACGGGTCCTCCGCCGTCACCGCGCGGATGTCCTGGATGGCGCCGTAGACGGCCGCAAGCGCGGTGAGAACGACCAGCCATTCCAGCACGCGCACCCGCATGCTGCCGAAATGGTCCGACAGCTCTTTCAGGATGACGACGCCGAGGCCCTGCCAGGGCGAACCTTTACGCCGCATGTGGCACCTCCTGGGTCTGGAAGTAGCGCGTGTAGATGGTCTCGAGGCTCGGCCTGTCGAGCGACAACTGGTGCAGGCGTCCGCCGGCGGCGACCACTTCCGCCGCCGCCTCGCCGCGCAGGTCCCGGTCGCAGGTCATGCGCCAGCGCCCCGGTGCCGGCTCGGCGACGTTGCGCACGCCGGGCAGCGCGGCAAGCCGCGTCGCGATGCCCTCCCCGCCGTCCGCTTCGACCTCGACCGCGTAGCCGCCGCCGAGCACCTGGCGGCCGAGCTCGTCGACCGTACCCATGAGCGCGATCTCGCCGGCGTTGAACAGCGCCACCCGGTCGCACACGCTCTGCACGCGATCGAGCAGATGCGAGGACAGGATGATGGTGACGCCCTGCGCCTTGAGCGAGCGGATGAGCGCGAGCAGATCGGCGCTCGCCTGCGGATCGAGGCCGTTGGTCGGCTCGTCGAGGATGGCGATGCGCGCGTCCTTCACGAGGATCTCGGCGAGACCGAGCCTCTGGCGCATGCCGCGCGAGAAGGTGCCGACGCGTCGGTCCGCGACCTCGGCGAGGCCGACGCGCTCGAGCGCGGCGGCGATGCGCTTCTTGCGGTCGAGCAGATGGAAGCCCATCAGCCGCGCCGTGTAGTGCAGATTGTCGGCCGCCGAGAGGTTGTCGTAGAACCCGACCGTGTCCGGCAGGTAGCCGATCAGCCGCTTCACCGCCAACGGCTCGCGCATCGGGTCGTGCCCGAACACGCGCGCCCGGCCGGCGCTGATGTCGGAGAGGCCGAGCAGCATCAGGATGGTGGTGGTCTTGCCGGCGCCGTTCGGCCCCAGCAGGCCGAAGATCTCGCCGGCGCCCACGGTGAACGTGACGTCATGCACGGCATAAGCCGTGCCGTAACGCTTGGAGAGGCCGTTCGCCTCGATGACCGCGTTGCTCATCGGCGGCCGAACCGGGCGACGGCGCCGACCATGATGAGCAGCGCGGCGCCGATGATGCCGACGCCGGCGATGCCCCACACGGTCGCGGTGGTGACGGTGACGCGGAAGTTGGCCGAGCCCGTCTCGCCCTTGGCCGAGGCGGTGATGCCGGTGACGTAGTCGCCGGCGATCGCCTTGTCGGAGGGCGTGAGCACGGCCTGCACCTCCTTCTTCTCGTTCGGCGCGATGCGGGCGACGGTCTTCGGGTTGAACTCGACCTTCCAGCCGTCGGGCGCGTTGCCGGAGAGCGTGACGTTCTCCGCCGGCGCGGTGCCGGTATTGGCGACGACCACCGGGATGGTCGAGGCCCGCCCGGCGGTGGCGTGCGCCGACAACAGACCCTGGCGGCCGGAGATGGCGAGCTTCGGCTCGCCGGTGATGTCGAGCGCGACCCTGGTGTCGGCCTTGGCGTCGTCGGCCGCGACGTGCAAGGTCACGGGGTAATGGCCGGCATCGACGCTGCTCGGCGGGCTCACCTTGAGCTTCACGTCCTTGGTCTTGCCGGCATCGACCGGAATGGCGGTCAGCTGCTGCGTGCCATAGGCCTCGGTGAACGAGGTGTCGAAATTACGCGGCGCATCGGCGGCGAGGCTGACCAGCATCTTCTTGCCGCTGTCGTTCTTGATCGTCAGCGTGTACTCGAAGCTCGACGACGAGGCGCCGCGCAGCTCGGGCAATTCGGTGGTCAGCGCGAGCTTGGCCGGCAGCTCCTTGGCGAGCGTCACCTGCAGCGGCAGCGACACCTGCTGGCCCTGCCCTTGCGCATTGACGGTGAGCGTCTCGGTGCCGGTGCCGGCATCCTTCGGCACGTCGAGCCGCAGGTCGAGATTGACGCTGTCGTCGGTCGCCGGCATCGCCGCCGCGACCGGCTGGCCGCCGCCGAGCAGCGTCGCGGTCCACCCCTTCGGCACGCCGGTCACCGAGAGGCCCAGCCGCTCGGGCGCGAGACCGTAATTGCGCAGCTTGAGATTGACCGTGGTGGTGGTGCCGGGCTGCACGCTGAGCGCCGGATAGTCGGACATCAGGTAGAGGCCCTTGATGTCGGGCCGGGTGGTCTGGGCGAAGGCCGGGACGGCCAGCGCCGACAGCAATGCGATCAGCGCGAGCGGACGAAAGCGCATGGCGAGCAACTCCGTGCGGGGGGAAATGTCCCCCACCAGATCAGCCGCCCCCGACCGACGGGCCGACGCCCGTGCAACACGTGCGCGATCCTCCGCGCAATTTGGACGAAATTGCGGAAATGGTGGAACGTCAACGCCTTGGTGTGAATGGCGTCATTGCGCCCGCGCGTGCAGCGAAAGCGCAGACCTCGCACGCGCTTGGCCCCGCCATCTCCGCCGCGCGCGAGCGCCTGCGACAAATTCGACCGACGCCGTCAGGCGACGGCCTTGCCGCGCACCAGCGGCCAGTCCGGCTCGTTGTGCTGCATGATCCAGCTTTCCTGCATCGCCGCGTCGTACCATTCGCGCCACGCCGGCAAGCCCATCACCGCGTCCATATAGGCGCGCGTGGCGGCCGACACCGGCAGGCCGTAATTGTGGAAGCGCGCGACGACCGGCGCATACATCGCATCGGCCGCGCCGAACGTGCCGCCGAACAGGAACGGCCCGCCGGAGCGGGCGCGGCAATCGGCCCAGATCGTCTCGATGCGGGCGACATCGCTCATCACGTCCGCCGGCTGCGGCCGCGCCTTCGGCGGCAGCCACAGGTTCATGGTGCAATGCTGGCGCAGCGGCTGGAAGCCGGAATGCATCTCGGCCGAGACCGAGCGGGCCAGGCTGCGGGCGCGGGCGTCGGCCGGCCACAGCTTGGCATCGGGGAAGCGCTCGGCGAGATATTCGAGGATGGAAAGCGAGTCCCAGACCTGCGTGTCGCCGTCGATCAGGATCGGCACCTTGCCGGCCGGCGAGTGCTTGAGGATCTCCTCTTTGCTGCCCGGCAGATAGAGCGGGATGAGCACCTCCCTGAACGGGATGGCGGCCGCCTTCATGGCGATCCACGGCCGCAGCGACCAGGAGGAGTAGTTCTTGTTGCCGATCACGAGAGTCAGAGACATTTCATTCGTCCGGTTCGTTTCGCCTGCATCAAACGCGCGATGATAGCGCGCCGTCAGGCGCGATGCACTTGCGGCCAGTCCACTTCGTCCTCGGCGACCACCCAGGGCTCCTCGACCGCCGCGGCGGCCCACTGCCGCCAGGCCGGCAGCGCCATCACCGCCTCCATGTAGGCGCGCGTGGCCGGCGCGACGGCGACGTCGTAGGTGTGGAAGCGCGACACCAGCGGCGCGTACATCGCGTCGGCCGCGCCGAACCTCGCCCCGAACAGGAACGGCCCGCCATGGCGCGCGCGGCACTCCGCCCACATCGCCTCGATGCGCGCGAGATTGGCGGCGACGTCCGGCGTCAGCGGCCGCGCGATGACCTTGCGGGCGATGTTCATCGGCAGATGGCTGCGCAGCGCGGCAAAGCCGGCATGCATCTCGCTGGCGATCGCACGCGCATGCGCGCGCGCCGCGGCATCGGCCGGCCATAGCCCGGCCGCGGGAAACCGCTCGGCCAGATATTCGAGGATGGCGAGCGACTCCCAGACGTGGATCGCCCCATCGATGAGGAGCGGCACCTTGGCGTTGCCGGAGGTCGCGCCAACCTCGCGTCCGAACTCCGGCGTCTCGAACCGCACCAGCCGTTCCGCGAACGGGATGCCGGCCGCCGTCATGGCGATCCACGGCCGCAGCGACCAGGAGGAGTAGTTCTTGTTGCCGATGACGAGGGTCAGCATCAGACGTCCGTTGACAGCAACGCAATTCCGCTCAATCGCCGCACCGCGTTCGGGTGACCTCTCCCGTAGGAAGAGGTCGACGCGCGAAGCGCGTCAGGTGAGGGGTTACAAGAGCCGAGAGTCAGGAGCCCCCTCACCCCAACCCTCTCCCCGACGGGGAGAGGGAGCTCGCAGTGCGCGCGGCACGGCCAACTCTCCGCACCGGCGCCCCATCGCGCAAACGAATTGTGCTGATCGGCCGCAGCAGCGCGGTGAATGCGTCAGGCCTTCGTCTCGTCCGGCGGGTCGACCGGACCGCCGGCCTTCTTCCAGGCGCCGAAGCCGCCGCGGATATGCGCGACCGGCTTGAGCCCCATATGCTGCGCCGTCTGCGCCGCCAGCGCGGAGCGCAAGCCGCCGGCGCAGAAGAAGACGAACTTCTTGTCCGCGGCAAAGACCGCCTTGTGATACGGGCTCTGCGGGTCGATCCAGAACTCCAGCATGCCGCGCGGGCAATGGAAGGCGCCGGGCACCTTGCCGTCGCGCTGCAGTTCGCGGATGTCGCGGATGTCGACGAGGACGGTGTCGTCACGGCCGGCGAGCTTGATCGCCTCCTCGATCGCCAGCGTCTCGACTTCGCGCTCGGCGGCCTCGCACAGCGCCTTGTAGCCGGTGGTGATGGTCTGCGGCATGTCGTCTCCCTCTTCTGCCCGGGAAACTGGCAGATGCGGGCCGCCCGCTCAAGCACGGTTGAAGCCGGCCGGCGATCCCGGCAGCATGCTGCCGCCCGCCGCCGCGGGATTCGCCAGAGAGACCCGCCATGATGGCGCTGAGCCTGCCTGACCTCCTCGCCCTCGCCTGGTTCCTGATCGCCTGGATCGGCTATTCCTACGTGATCGAGCGCACGGCGCGCGGCCGCAGCGGCCTCAACGCGCTGATGAACGTCTATCGCGACGAGTGGATGCAGCACATGATCGGCCGCGAAGGCCGCATCGTCGATGCACAGGTCTCGGCCGCGCTGCAGAACGGCACCGCCTTCTTCGCCTCCACGAGCCTGATCGCCGTCGGCGGCACGCTGAGCCTGCTGCGCGCACCGGAGGCGGTGCTGCCGATGATCGCGGTCCTGCCCTTCGGCACGGAGCCGTCGCGGGAGTTGTGGGAATTGAAGATGATGGGGCTCGCCATCATCTTCGTCTACGCCTTCTTCAAATTCGCCTGGTCCTACCGGCTCTACAATTATTTCGCCATCCTGATCGGCGCGGCGCCGCCGCCGTCCGAGCAGGACTCCTCTGCCGCGAAGGCCTTCGCGCAGCGCGCGGCCGCGATCTGCGCCGACGCCGGCCAGCACTTCAACCGCGGCCAGCGCGCGTTCTTCTTCGCGCTCGGCTATCTCGGCTGGTTCCTCGGCGCCGTGCCGCTCGCGCTCACCACGCTCGCGGTGCTGATCGTGATGTGGCGGCGGCAGTTCACCTCCGCCTCGCGCCGCGCCTTCGGCAAGCCGTGATCTAGGCGAGGCCCATCAGCACGGTCACGGTGGCGACGACCATCACGGCGATGGCGGTCGCCACCACGGTGACGATGCGCTCGCTCCAGGTCGCGGTCTCGTAGGTCAGCGGATCGCCGTCATAAGGCACGGCGTCGGCGGGCGACAGGCTTGGCGTCGCGGTCTTGATGTCGAAGGACATGGCGGATTCCCTCTGGCTGGCCATCGCATTGGCTGACGCAAGCACAGGCGTGAGCACTCGGATGGAATCGCTCTCACGCGCACGGGGGACCCTGGCAGCACGAATCGCCACAAACAGTTAAAGGATACCGGTGCCGCGGCGCTTCTACAATTCCTGCGCGAGTCAGCGCCGGCCGCAATCCGGCGCGCGAATCAGATGTATTGCGCCAATGTCTCGCTGGTGAAGGGCTTGCGGATCACCGCGCGGATCGCCGCCGTCGGCGGGATCTCCTCGGCGTAGCCGGTCATCAGGACGATGCGCAGGTCGGGCCGGCGCGTGCGCATGATCTCGGCGAACTGGCTGCCGGTCATCTCCGGCATCGCGTGATCGCTGATGACGAGGTCGATCGAGGCATCCTCCTCGAGGCGCCGCAGGGCCTCGACGCCGCTCGTCGCCTCGATCGCCTCGTGCCCGAGCCCGCGCAGCATCTCGGCGACCGGCGCGAGCACCTGCGGATCGTCGTCGACGACGAGCACGCGCAGCCGCGCAGCCGGCGTGGCCGCCGCGGCCGGCGCCGAAGCAGTCGTGGCCGCAGTCCCCGGCAGCGCCCGCGGCAGATACAGGCGCACCGACGTGCCGCGGTCCGGCACGCTGTCGATCGCGATCGCGCCCTTCATCTGCGCGAGCATGCCGTGGATCTGGCTGAGGCCGAGGCCGGTCCCCTTCCCCGGCGGCTTGGTGGTGAAGAACGGCTCGAGCGCGCGCGCCTGCACGTCGGCGCTCATGCCGCGGCCGTTGTCCCGGACCTCGACCTCGACGAGGTCGACGCCCTTGAGCTGCGGCGGCGCGCGTTCGCTGCCCGCCGGCACGTTGCGCGTGGCGATCTGCAGCACGCCGCCCTGCGGCATGGCATCGCGCGCATTGGCGGCGAGGTTGAGCAGCGCCAGGTCGATCTGCGCCGCATCGAAGGCGGCGAACCACAGGTCCTGCCTGAGATCGAAACGCAGCTCGATCGTCGATCCGAGCGTCGTGCGCAGCAATTCGGCCGCGCTCTCGAGCGCCGCATTGAGCGAGGCGACCGTCGTCTCCGGCGGCTTCTTGCGCGCGAAGGCGAGCAGTTGCGCATTCAGGTCGGCGCCGCGGCGCGCGGCCGCGTAAGCGCGCTCGATCCTGGCGCTCGCCGGGTGATCGCCGAGCTTGGCGGCGGCGATCTCCAGGTTGCCCATGATCGCCATCAGGAGATTGTTGAAGTCGTGGGCGACGCCGCTCGTGAACTGGCCGAGCGCCTCGAGCTTCTGCGACTGGAAGGCGACGAGCTGCGCCCGGCGCTGCCGCGCGTTCTGCCGCGCGACGAGGACGAACAGGACGACGGCCAGCACCAGCGCGACGAGGCCGCTCAGCACGACGATCCAGAGGATGCGGTGGAGCGGCGCCTGGTACTGGTCGCGCGGCACCGCGTAATGCACCGACCAGCCGGTCAGCGGCGAAGTGTAGAAGGCGAACATCGTCTCGAGCCCCTCGAGCGTGTTGCCCTGATAGACACCCTGCCGGCCGGTCTTGATCGCTTCGAGCGCCATCGGGTTGGCCGGGTGGCCGATGAAGTCGGCGGCGCGCACGCTGCGCGCGATCAGCGTGCCCTTGCGGTCGACGATGGCGCCGATCCAGTCGCCGGGCGCGCCGCTCACCGCGAACAGCTTGCTCAGGCCGCTCGGATCGAGGCCGATGCTGAGGACGTATTTGATCCGTCCGTCGACCTCGACCGGCACGCGGATCGCGACGAAGGCGCGGCCGTTGACGGTCGAACGGACGACGTAATCGCCGATCACCGGCTTGCCGGTGCGCATCACCTTCTCGAACGAGACCATGTCGCTCGCCTTGGGCAGCGGCGCGCCGAACGGCCGCGACAGGTTGAGCAATTGATTGGCCTCGGTGTCGACCAGGGTCACCGACACCCAGTCGGGCTCGTGCTGCTTCAGGCCCTGTGCGTAGTTATAGAAAGTCCGGAGGTCGCCGTGCGACAGCGAATTGGCATGCGCCATTACCTCGGTCGCCTTGAGCTGGGCGGCGATGAAGCGGTCGATGCCGTTGGCGATCTCGCGGACGTTGGCGAGCGCCCGGTCGCGCAGGGCATCCTGCTCGCGGAACCCGACCACGACGGCAATGACCGAGGCGAACAGCACGATCGGCAGCAGCGCCGCGATAGCCAGTGCGGCATAGGAGCTGCGGGATTCGTTGAACATCACACCCGGGGCTTGGAACTATCGGAGGGCGCGCGCCATATCGGTTCGCGACTCGTGTTTCGGAATTCGTATCGCCACGTTGGCACCGAATTGAGCCCGGACAAAGCACGATGCCGTCGGCGCCCGTACCCGGTATAAGCATACCGCACAAACCGTGAAGGTGGCCCCATGTCGCCCGTGAGCCTTCTGCTCAACGTTCTCTGGATCCTGTGCGGCGGCCTCTGGATGGCCATCGGCTGGCTGATCGCCGCGGTCATCATGGCCATCACCATCATCGGCCTGCCATGGGCCAAGGCGGCGGTGACCATCGCGCTCTATACCTTCCTGCCGTTCGGCTACACCGTGGTCGACAAGCCGCCGGGCGCCTTCGGCGGCGCGTTCGCGCTCATCGGCAATATCATCTGGTTCGTGCTCGCCGGCTGGTGGCTGGCGCTCGGGCACCTGATCGCGGCCGTGATCCTCGCGGTCACCATCATCGGCCTGCCGTTCGCCTGGGCGCATCTCAAGCTCGCCGGCATCTCGCTGTGGCCGCTCGGACGCGAGATCGTGCCCATCGACGAGGCGCACGCGCGGCCGTTGCGGTGACCCCCTTCCCGCCGTCATGCCCCGCGCGGGCGGGGCTTCCAATCGGCACCGGCGAGGCGGCAGGCGCACCGGATCGCCCGCTTGCGGGCGATGACAGGCTGAGGGCATATGCCGGGGGCTTCGTCGGCTAGACGATGAGCCTTGCCGCGATGGCCAGCACCAAAGCCGGCGGCGTCACCACGAGGCCGACCTTCAGGAAGCGCCAGAAGTCTACATGCTCGCCGTCGCGGCGAATGGCGAGCAGCCACAGGATGGTGGCGAGCGAGCCGGTGATCGACAGGTTGGGCCCGAGGTCGACGCCGATCAGCGCCGCGTCGGTGACTGCGAGCGGCGGCTGCGCGCCGGTCAGCACCGAGGCGGCGATCAGGCCGACCGGCAGATTGTTCATCAGGTTGGAAGCAACGGCGATCGATCCGCCGGCCGCGGCCGCGGCGAGCACCTCGGAGTGCTGCGCCAAAGCCGTGAGCGCCCGCGTGACATCGGCGATCAGCCCGGTGCCTTCGATGGCGCGCACCAGCACGAACAGGCCGGCGACCAGCGGGATGACGCTCCACGAGACGTGGCGGATCACCGGCCAGGGCGAGGCGCGCTCGGTCAAGAGCACGGCGATGACGGTGGCGCTGCCGCCGATCGCCGCCGGCCAACCGAACTTGATGTCGAGAAACGAGGTGACGATGAGCGCGAGCGCGGTGAGCACGATGCCGGCGAGCGCCACGCCGGCACTGCGCGGCAACCGTCGCCGCGGCGGCATGTCGGCGAGCGGACCGGCGAGCGCCTTCCGCATCCGCCAGCGCA
>Ga0187815_10001606_pt1 | contig 10676 bp, 14 predicted proteins | sample NC_S_5_FD_132962 | JGI IMG/M metagenome (GOLD analysis project Ga0187815, IMG submission 132962) | Wetland sediment microbial communities from Neuse River Estuary, North Carolina, USA - ASW-S_5 | ecosystem: Environmental > Aquatic > Freshwater > Wetlands > Sediment | place: USA: North Carolina...
CGGCCTGGTCCCCATCGGCAAGCGCGAGATCACGCCCGGCACGCCAGCTGCCACCTGCCCTGACACCAACGCCGCCTGGATACCCGCCTCGATCGATCCGTCCGGTCGGCGGCATGTGCGGACGTTTATCCCGAGGGCGGCGCTGCATAAAAATACAGGCCGGGCCGATGGCGCTGGGGCCATAACCGGGCGGTTGCGACGCGCAGCCCGTTGGATAACCGCGCGCCGACCCGCCTAATGCATCATTCAGCGCTGGTCGTGATAGCTCGGAACTGAGTGATCTGCGGGCCGCAGTTCCCGCCGCTACTGCACGCGGACGGGCGACCTCGTGGTGCGGGGCGCCCGTCCCGGCGGCTGAGCACCGCCCGAGCAGGGTTCGCAACGACGGCCTGCGTTAGCCGGCATGCGAGGTGAGCGCGACCGGGCTCACCTCATGTTGCGCCACACGATGCCAGTCAGCTCGTCGATCAGGTCGATGCCGTCCTGCTCCGTTACGCTGCCGGTGGTCAGCACGGCCGTGAGGTAGTCCCGGCCGTCCCCGGAGATCCATCCGACGCTGTTGACTTGCCAGTCGTCGCCGGCAGCATCCAGCGGCAGCCACCCGTTCTTGAGGGCTACCCGGACGCCGGGCGGGACATCACCCGACACGCCCCAGCGCTGCGAGGGGGTCACGTTCTCCATAAGGCGGAGCGCGTAGCGCCGCTGGCTCGCGGTCAGCAGCGATCGTGGCGATATGAGCTGCCGCAGCAAGGCGATCTGATCCTCGGGCGTGGTGGTGCTCAGGCCCCATCCTGGCCACGGGAATTCCGGACAGTCCACGCACTGCGACAACGAGGTGTGCCGCAGGCCGACGGTCGCGTTGTACGACCCGATTTCCCCTGGTCCGCCCGCTGCGAACCACAGTGCGGTCGCGGCCGTGTTGTCGCTGAACCCCATCATCTGCTGCGCGCTAGCCAGGTCGCCGGCTGGCAGCGTCGAGACGACGTCGCGGTAGTGCGCCAGCAGCGTCTCGAGGATGTCGAGCTTGACGACGCTAGCCTCGGCCTGCGCAGGACCACGGCCGAGACTCCATTCCTGTCCGGTATCGACGTCGTAGACAGCGGCCAGGATCATGCCAGGGTGACTGCTGGCCAGGGCTGCGCCCGCAGATCCAAACGGGTCGCGATGTGGTCGGAGCGGGGCCGATGGCACCGGGGCGCGGAGCCTCGGGTCCATGGCCTCCCTGCTGCCTGCTGGTGATCCGTGCAGCCTCAGCGCCCGGACGCTGCCCGCTACGAAGGCCGAGATCACGATCAAGGCCACAGCCGCAAGCACCAGGCTCCGGGACGCGGAACCCGGCAGCCGGGTACGACTCACCAGGCACTCATCGGACGGAACGTATCATCACGGAGCCTAACCGGGTAGCGAGCTGACTGGCTGGCCGGAGTATCGAAGAGCCTCAGCCAAGCCGTCGCCTCGAAGCCCTTACCGGGATACGAGACACGGACGGGAGCGTAGCCGAAGGGGCTGATATCCGCGCGGAAACCCTGCCGTACCCACTCGCGTAGATAGCCGTCGACGATCAGTGCGCACTGCGTTTGCGGCGCGGCCCGCATCGCCTGCCGGAACACGCCGGAGTTGGCGATGCACCACCGCGATGGGCGCAGGCGGTCCCTGGGCGGCCAGGTGCCGGACGAACAGCGATGACAGCGTGGTCTTGCCGCTGTCGCCCTTGCCGGCGAACGCGATCTTCACTGGTCCTCTGACACACCGTTTCCCTATCCGTCGCGCCAGTCATCGCTCACGAAACTGGAATGATTATCATTTTCATGTAAGGATGGAGGAAGGCAATCGCACGCGCCACGGAGAAGGGACATCACAATGTCGCTAGCGGTACCGGCGGACCTGCTCGAACAGGCGCACGGCGGCGAGGTGGACGACGCCGCGTTCCTGGACTGCGTCCGCACCTCGCTGCCATACGCCTGGGACGTGATCACCGGCCTGATCACGGACCTGGCGGCCAGCGGCAGCGAATTCGCCGACAACCAGGTGCCGCCGCCGGACGAGACGGCCCGCGGCCAGCTGCTGCGGCTGATGGCCAGCGACGCGATGCGCGCCGCGGTCGAGCGGCACTACGGCGTCCGGCTGGCGTTCCAGAACTGCCACCGCGCCGCCGTCTTCCTGCCCGCCGCGACCGCCGCGCTCGCCGAGTTCACCTCCGCCCGCTCGCAGCTCCTCAACCAGAGCCCCGAGCTCGTCAACTGCTGAGCCCATTGTCCCGAACGGGCGGTGGCGGCTGCTGAAGCGGCCACCGCCCGTTCGGGATGAGGGGACGGCCGAGCAGACGCCACTGTCCGTTCGGCATAAGAGGACAGGGCTGAGTGCGGGTGCCGCCTGCCGCGCGGGACCGCGCCGGCGTACGGCGGTCCAGGCGCTGCCGATGAGGAAGAAGCCCGCGGCGATGACCCCGACGTAGAAGCCGAGGGGCCAGTTGGTGCGGTATGAGGCGGCGATTCCGGCCCAGACAGTGACGAGGGGCCCGATGTTGGCACCTGCAGGCCGAGGATCACCCGCAGCAAGGTGGTCTTGCCCGCGCCGTTCGGCCCGGTGAGCCCGGCGAACTCACCCGGGCGGACGGTGAACGAAACGTCGGAGGATCTGGCGGCCGCCGAGGCGGACGCCGATGCCGTCCAGCCGGAGCAGCTCGTCTTCCGCGAGCTCAGGCATTACAGGTGCTCGGTCGAGGCCTTGTCGGCCACGGCCTTGTCCAGGGCGTTGATCTCGGCCATCATCCAGGACTGGTAGTCGTACCCGGGGGTCGGCATCGTCTCGTAGACGCCGACGACCGGGATGCCGTTGTCCTGCGCCAGGGTGATGAACGATTCGGTCAGCGAGTCGGTGACCTGCTGGTTATACAGGAACACCTTCACTTTGTGCCCGGTGAACAGGGCCCTTTCCGCAGCCACGTCCTGCGGCGATGGGTCGACGCCGTTCATGATGTCGGCCTGCAGCGTCCAGGGCGTCATGTTGTCCGTGCCGGCGGCCTGCAGCATGTAGTCGGCCACCGGCTCGGTCGTCGCCACCGGGGTGTCCGGGTATGTGGCCCTGAACTTGGCGACGGCCGCGGTCCACGGGGTGAGGCTGGCGATGAACGAGGCCGCGTTGGCCCCTGAAGTAAGAGGTGTGCGCCGGGTCTATCGCGGCGAGGTCACTCGCGATGGCGTTGGCCACCGCCGGCATCGTGGTCGGCTTGTACCACAGGTGCGGGTTCGGCGTGCTGTCCGGCAGGCCGAGCAACTGCTGCACGTCAATGACCTTGCGCGAGGAGTCCGGGGAGGCGTTCTCGATCGTGGTCGCCCAGGTGTCGTAGCCGACGCCGTTTTGCACGATGAGCCTGGCCTGGCTGATCTCCTGCGCGACTGCCGGGCTGGCCTCGAACGTGTGCGGGTCGGTGTTCGGGTTGCTCATGATCGCCTCGGCGTGCACGTACTTGCCGCCGATCTGCTGGATCACGTTGGCGTACTCGTTCTCGGCACCGATGGCCGTGAAGGTGGTGTCTGACGCGGCCGCGGCCGAGCCTGACGTGCCGCCAGACGAGGCCGGAGACGAGCACGCGCTCGCCAGCAGGACCGCCATCAGCGGCACGGCGGCAGCGAGGACGCCTGTGCGGTTTCGCATGACCTTCTGCTCCCGGTTCTGGGGAAGCGCCGGCAGCGGCGCGGAATCGTAAATGAACATCGTTATGGTAATCATTTCCATTAACATGGCGCAAGGGGCCAGCCGCAGAGCGCCGGGCCGCACGGCCCGGGCCTCGCCCGGTGTCTGCCGTGCGGCCCGCTGATACCGGGGAATCGCCAGCTTCGGAGGAGTCCGGATGGCGCAGGCGCGGGACGAAGGTCCGCTCCACCAGGCAGGCCGCGGCTGTCGTCGCGGTCTTGTCCGTGCTGCCCGGCTACCGCGGCGCCCGGGACATCCACCCCTCCTTGCACCGCGACGGCGGCCAGGCCGGCCTGGCGACGGTGTAGCGGCACCTGCGCGTGCTCACCGAGCAGGGCGCCGTGGACACGATCCGCGGCGCCAGCGGGGAGACCCTTTACTGCGTGCGCCGGGACAACTTCACCCGCTTCCTCACCTGCCGGGCCTGCGGGCACAGCGTCGAGGTCGACGGGCGCGAGATCCGGGAATGGGCCGAGGGGGGTCGCCGCCCGGGCACATGGTCGAGCTGTCCGGGCTGTGCCCGGCGCACGCAGGCGGCTAGCCCGCTCGGCCCTGCTCATCGGGCACTGCCGCGTGACCGCAGTCCCGGCCCGTGCTCGCGGGCGTGCCCTCATGCTGCACGTGCTCAGGTTCCGCAACGCGGCGCTGCTACTGCGCGGCGTCAGCCGGCACCAGGTGCGGCCTGGCCAGATGCTCGCCGCGCCGGGCAGCCTGCGCGCGCACCAGCGCTTCACCGCCACGCTGCATCTCCTGCCGGTGGCAGAGGGCGGTCGGCGCACACCGGTCCGTACGGGTACAGTCCCCAGTTCTACGTCCGCACCACGGACGTGTCCGGCGTTCTGGACTTCGATGCCAAAGGCGGCAGCAGCGGTGCCACTGCCGAGGCCATGCCTGGGGACGGGAGCGGCGAGTCTGAACTGGCGGTCGCCGCAATAGCTGGCGACATTCAGCCGCCGCATAAATATACGAGCGAGCAACGTCCGCTATTCGGCAGAAGAGGGTGACTCGAAGCCTGTAGCAGCGCAGATCAGCCTGTTATGCATGCATCAGCGGGCGGTCGACATAATCGGCAGAGCCGCGCCGAACGGCGGTTCACCCACGTCTGCTGGAGGCACGGTTATTCACGGACAGTGACGTTGAGCCTGGGGGCTTGGCCGTGGTGCTCTGTGCCGGATCAGCGTGGCGCGCCACCAGACCGGGACATAGCCGGCAGGCAGGGGTCGGATGCGGGCGGACTCGGCGGGCCTGGACGGATGTCCTTTCCAGGCAAGGCGGGAGGACAGGTCGTCCGGCCATGGCGGGCAAGGATGGGCGGGACGAAGCCTCACCGCCACGTTGATGCCCGTTTCGGCCCGCGCGACTGCTCGTTCCAGGAGCCCTGGTGCGCAGACGTTCACCGGGTCTGCTGAGGCGCTGCCATGTCTGCGCCGTTGGCGGATGAGCCGTTGCCGGCAGCAGGGCGGTCAGTGTGCGCTCACTGGCCCGCCGGTTCGCGGGGGTGCCCGCGGAGCCGGTCGCTGACCCAGCGGCCCGGCGCGGTGGGGGCGATCCACAGCGGATTGCTGATGACGGTGACGAGCAGGGAGGTGTGCAGGGGCAGCCGCACGGCCGCCGCGCGGGCCGACCGGCCGCCGCTATGGCGGGCGACGGCCATCTGGGCGGTGGAGGCGCGGCGGCGCACCCGCCGCATCACGTACCGGTTGACCGGCTCCCCGGCCAGCACGATCACCAGGGAGAAGATGACGATCAGCGGCCACAGGACAAGGGAAATGACCGCGCGGGTGACCGGCCCTGGGCGCCTCATCTGGCCAGGATAGGGCTGCGCCGGCGGCGGCCTGGCGCGCTTGTGGCAGCGACCGCCCGCAAGGCCCGCCCCGCCTACCGCCATGCTCAGTCCGCTGCACCAGCCCAGGCTTCATAGCGCCTGTTCGATGCGCCACATAACCACCGCCAGACTTGGCGCTCGCCGCACAGGCCGGCCCGTACACGCGACAGTCCAGCCCTCCGCACCCTGCGCGGTTACGAAACGACGGCCGGTACCCGCCTGCGCCGGGTGATCATGGATCCTGTGACTGAGTTCCTGACGGGCTATGTGGTCCCGGCCGGCACCGGCCTGGCGGGCGATCCAGGGCTTAAGGCGTCGCGCCGGTCGACGGGCGGAGTACTGAGCGTCTTTGAGACCAGCATCGAGGCCGGGCCGCCACTGCATGTCCATGATCGCGAAGACGAGTGCTTCTACATCCTGGACGGCGAACTGTCCGTCCACTGCGGCGGCGAGGCATTCGACGCCGGGCCGGGCAGTTTCGTCTTCCTGCCCCGCGGGCGCCCGCACCGGTTCTGGGCACCGGCCCGGCCCGCGCGGCTGCTGCTGATCGTCGCGCCGGGCGGCATCGAGGACTACTTCGCCGCGATCAACAGCGCGTCCACCCACGACGAACGGCACCGGATCGGTGAGCGATTCGGCATCCGCGTGGTCACCGGATGACTCGCCGGACCAGCCCATGTCCCGGGTTCCGGCCCGGGTCCGCCGCCGACGGGCACGTCACGCCCGCATCGTTCAGCGCCCGCGCGATCCACGCCACGGAGTGGCCCGCCCCGCTGGACGAAGATCCACCGCACCACGTGTGCCGTCTGTGGATCCGGCTCCAGCCGGTGCGCCCGGCGCCCCCAGGCGGCGTGCGCCTTGTTTGGGTGCGGCCCGGCGTCGGCCAGCCGGTACCCGTACGGCGGGCGGCCGCCCAGGTAGCGTCCCTGGTCCCTGGTCTGGGCGGCCATCGCGGTACGGACCCGGATGCTGGTGCGGGTGATCTCCCGCTTGGACGACAGGCCCAGCACTGTCATCGCCCGCTCATCATGCTCGGAGGCGAAGTCGGCCCGCCCGCCAGTCTCCGGCATCCACAGCTGCACCCCGTAATGCTCGAACAGCGGCGCCATCGCCGCGTACTGGCTGCCGTAGAACGCCCGCTCGTACGCCCGACCACGATCGCGTCCCAACCCGCGGTCCGGGTCGGCCAGCTGGGCGATCAGGGCGGCGGCCTGCGGGCGGCGGCCCACGCCACCGTCCGGCTTTCCCCGATGTCGAAGAACTCCGCCACGACCTGCCCGTGCCCTCGGACCAGCTCGAATAGCGGGGGTGATCCCTTGACGCAGGCTTCGTACGACCCGTCGCTGAGCCGGTGGACGGTGCTCATCAGCTTGCGGTCGGCGTCGAAGGGGAAGGTGGCGATCCGTGGCGTGCGGGCCTCCTCGGCCGCCAGGTCAACGCCAGCCTTGGCCGCGGCGACCAGGATCGCGCCCTCGGTCGTATCGCCGAGGACCCTCCAGCCCAGGCGGCGATCAGGGTCAGGCCGCAGCAGGCGGGCGTCAGCGCACAGGCCGCCGGCCCTGAGGACATCGGCGACACTGCCCGCGTCCTCAACCTCTCCCTCGGGGGCGTAGCCCACTCCTGTCACGCCATGCTGCCGGCCGGACTCCCACACGGTCTGGACCGTCATCTCAGCCTTGGTCAGCGTGCCGGTCTTGTCTGTGCATATGACGGTCGTGGATCCCAGCGCCTCGACCGCGGTGAGCCGCTTGATCAGGGCGTTGCGGCGGGCCATCCGGCGCACAGCCACAGCGAGCGAAACGGACATCGTGGCCGGCAGCCCTTCGGGCACGAGGGCTACCATGACGCCCAGCGCGAACACGAACGACCCGACCACGGAGTGGCTGACGAGGGCACGCAGGGCGAACAGGCCGACTCCGGCCGCGATCGCGACCACGGCAACCCGTCTCGCCATCACCGTCACCTCGCGCTGCAACGGACTGTCCTCCTGCGGCATCTCCGCCGTCAGGCGATAGATACGCCCGAATTCGGTCGCTAGCCCGGTCGCGAACACCACGGCCCTGCCGCTGCCGTTGACGACCGATGTGCCCATGAACACGCAGTTGCGCGCGTCGGCGGTCTGCGTTTCCGGCACCGCCTCGGAGATCCTCGGCGTGGGGCGGCTCTCACCAGTGAGAGCCGCCATCTCAACCAGCAGGTCGTGCGCATCAATCAGGCGGCAATCGGCCGAGATGGCATCGCCCGCATCCAATACCACGAGATCGCCGGGAACCAGGTCGACGGCGGCTATCTCCGTCAGCTCGCCGTCACGGATGACACGCGCCGTGGACGGCACCATCGCCTGCAGCGCCTCAGCCGTGCGTTCGGCGGCATGCTCCTGCGCGAAGCCGATGACTGCGTTCAGCAGGACGACGGCGAGAATCCCGATCGCCAGCTCAAGGTTGGCAGCCTCCCTAGGAGTGCTGAGGGCGTAAGCGAGGAAGGTGATCCCGGCGGCGACCATCAGCACAACAGCGAACATGTTGGCGAACTGCGACCCGAACTCAGCGAGGACCGGCCGTCGGCGCGCCGCCGGAAGCCGGTTGGCACCCACCTCTGCTCGCCGCGCCATCACCTCGTCCGCCGAGAGGCCTCGAGGCGAGCTCTTGAGTCCCGCGAGGACCTGCGGCGGCTCCAGCGACGGCACCGCCGTCATCGAATGCCCTTGCACCTGCACAGAAGACCGCACGGCATCCTCCAGTCCGTGACCCTCGACGGGGCGGTCACGTATGCAAGATAAGGGGCACGACCGAGCGCCTTGATGGCAGAACGATCTCGGGTCCGGTACAGGCCTCCGACGGCCGACAACCGGGATGGGCGAGATATCGGTTCGGGGTAACCCTTCCCGGTCCAGGCTGTCCGCCGGCGGCCCTCCTACCGGGAGAGGCCGCCATCAAGTCCGCTCGCGGGCAAAGCCACCGTCCGTTCGGCTGAATGCTTTTGATTTTCCCGAACGGACGGTCACTTCGCGCTCGGAGCGGACCATGCTCTGAGCGCGCGGGGAATGCGTTCGAGGTGAGCGCGGTCTGCCGGGCTCGGTCATCTTCAGGTTGATGCGGACGAATCGCCATAGCTGCCAGGGAATGAACGTCCGCGTGAAGCGAGTCCAGCGGGTCGGCCGCGTGACGTAGGGCGCGGTAGCGGCCGTCACCTTCGCGGAGCCGTTGGCGGGAGAGTCGGGAACAGCCATGGCGGTCACTCCGGGATGAGGGCCCAGCCTGGGCGGAGCCTGGCTTTGTACAAGAACATGTGGTGCAGCATGATCTTGATCCAGTGTCCGGCGAGGCCGATCTCACCGAACGTCCGGTTCAGGTCGCGCCCGTACAGCGGGTAGCGGGCGGCGTCGGTGACCGTGGCTGCCTGGGACAACGGACCAATGGCCCCGGCACGGGAGGCTTTCGGCACTGCTTGTTCCGGTTACCGGAAACGCAGCCTGGCGCCATGGTTGCTTTACGCCAGGTCCGCTGTACATCGCCACCCGGGCGGCCGCGCCGTAGCGATCCGCGGGTTGCGCCAGGCCGCGCAGCAGGGACTTATCCGGACCGATCCGGGATCGGCGATCCCGGCACCGCAAGGAGGCAGTGATGGGTACCGCGACCCAGGCCGGCATGCAACGGCCGATCTTCGTCGCCATCGGCGGCGACAGCGGCAGCGGCAAGTCGACGCTGACCGCCGGCTTTTACCGGATCTTTCCCGCCGACCAGATCACCAGCTTGTGCCTGGACGACTACCACAGCCTGGACCGGCGGGAACGCAACCTGATCGGAGTCACGGCGCTGGACCCGCGGGCGAACAATTTCGCCCTTATGGAGAACCAGCTTCTCGCCCTCAAACGCGGCTACCTGATCACGAAACCGGTCTATGACCATTCCGATGGCACGTTCGGGCCGCCGGAGGAAGTCCAGCCGAAGGAGGTGGTCATCGTCCAGGGGCTGCACCCGTTCCTCGTCCCTGGCCTTCGGGGCCTGTTCGACCTGAATGTCTGGCTCGATCCGGAAACCGAACTCAAGAACCGGTGGAAGGTGCAGCGGGACGTGGCCAAGCGCGGCTACACACGCGAGCAGGTCTATGCGGAGATCGCGGCACGCGAGCCAGACGTCGCCGCCTACATCACCCCGCAGCGCCGCTTCGCCGATCTCATCGTCCGCTTCTACCGTCCGGAGGGGAGCGGGCCGGACGATGAGCACCTGAGCGTGCGGATTATCGAGCGGGCGACGCTGCCACGGCTGAACCTGGAGGGCGTGCTGCGCGATTCGTGCGAGGGGTTCTGCCTAAGGCACGGGGATGACGAGGACGAGACCGTGCTAGAGATCGACGGCACGATTGACCCGGTGGCCGTCCGGCAGCTGGAGGACCGGATCTGGGAGCACTTCGACGCGCGTCATCAGCACTTGCGGCACCCGGCGCCGGACCAGTTCGGCGAGTTCACCGACGGTGTGCTGCGCACCCATCACAGCGACCCGCTGGCACTAGTACAGCTGCTGCTGGTGCACCGGATCCTCAGTGCCAAGAAGTCGATGCTGCTCAAGGTGCCGCTGAGCGTCCACGACGAGATGACTCACGCCCAGGAGCTGCGAGGAGAGACCGGCTATGACCACACCCATGTCTGACCCGCAGGCCGCTGAGCGGGACGCCTACCGGCCAGGGGTGCACGAATACCGCGAAGCCTACTTCGACTCCGGCTACACCCCGGCCGGCACCGAGATCCTGGCCGCGTTCCGGGTGACCCCGCAGCCCGGGGTGGCGGCGGAGGAGGCAGGCGCAGCGGTCGCGGCCGAGTCATCCACAGGCACCTGGACCACCGTATGGTCGGACCTGCTCACCGACCTGGACCGGTACCGGGCCCGCTGCTACCAGATCGAGCCGGTGCCGGGACAGCCAGATCAGCTGATCGCCTACATCGCCTACCCCCTCGACCTGTTCGAAGAGGGCTCGATCGTCAACCTGCTGTCCTCCATCGTCGGCAACGTCTTCGGCTTCAAGGCGCTACGGGCACTGCGGCTGGAGGACCTGCGCCTCCCGGTCGCTTACCTGAAGACATTTCCCGGCCCGCCGCACGGCATCGCGGTGGAGCGCGACAAGCTCGACAAGTACGGCCGGCCTCTGCTGGGCGGCA
>Ga0187815_10001607_pt1 | contig 10673 bp, 13 predicted proteins | sample NC_S_5_FD_132962 | JGI IMG/M metagenome (GOLD analysis project Ga0187815, IMG submission 132962) | Wetland sediment microbial communities from Neuse River Estuary, North Carolina, USA - ASW-S_5 | ecosystem: Environmental > Aquatic > Freshwater > Wetlands > Sediment | place: USA: North Carolina...
CTCTTCACCTCCAGCTCCTCGGGCTCGTGGATCTTGAACGAGCGCAGGAGCGGGTGGAAGGCGTAGCCGTCCGGGGTCAGGAGATGACGGAGGTCAGGGTGATGGTCGAACGTGATCCCGACCAGTTCCCAGGTCTCCCGCTCGTGCCAGTTGGCGCTCGGCCAGATCCCCGAGGCGGTCTCGACATGGGCGTCGTCGGCGGGGACGTCCGTCGAGAAGAGCAGGTACTGTCGGAGCGAATCGGACCACGCAACGTAGAACACCTCGCGATGGTCGACCCAATCGATCCCGCCTACCATCGACAGGTGGGTGAACGAAAGGTCATCCCGGACCGCCCGGAACAGGTCGAGCGCTCCCTCGCGGCGGAACCGTACCCGGCCCGCCATCCCTTCGAATGGCTCGACGCCGAGCAGCGCATCGCCGAGCTTGGGGGCGAGAGCGCTCCGTAGTTCGTCCGGTTGCATCGTGACTCCCTCCTCGATGCCCCGGCGGACGACCCGCCTATTGCTTCCGCTCCCGAATCAGCTGTTCCAGTTTCAGAATCCCGTCCAACATCGCCTCCGGCCGCGGAGGGCAACCGGCGATGTAGACGTCGACGGGGACCAGCTTGTCCACCCCCGGGACCACGGAGTACGCCGTGCGGAACGGCCCTCCCCCGGTGGCGCAGTTCCCCATCGCAATGACCCACTTCGGCTCCGACATCTGTTCGTAGAGCGTGATCAGCTTGTGCGCGACCTTCCACGTGACGGTCCCGTTGACGATCATCAGGTCGGCCTGACGCGGGGAGGACCGGGCCACCACACCGAACCGTTCGGCGTCCCATCGTGCCCCGAACGCGGCGGCGAACTCGATCGCGCAGCAGGCGAGCCCCCAGTGGAGCGGGAACAGCGAATTCCGGCCCGCCCAGTTGAACACCGGGCGGATGACCTTCGCCTGCCCCTGTTCGGCGAGCATTGAGCTCAGCGCCTCCTTCGCCGCGGGAATGAACTCCTTGACGCGGAGAGCCTCGATCTCGATGAACGGGACCGCAGGCTGGGTCACCATGGGGAGATCGATGCCGGGCGGGAGGTCACTCGCTCCCGATGGGCTCTTGCTCGCGGACGACGTTTGCGCGGACGGGGTCGTCAAACGAACCACCTCTTCTCGCCGCTCAGGGCGTAGTAGATTCCCGTGACGGCGAGCCCAGTGAACGCGACCGCGATGAACACGGGGAGCCAGGCAGAGTTCGCGCCCCGAAAGGTGAGACCCCAGAGCGCGAGGATGAACCCGAGCACGTCGACCGCCACGAAGACGATCGCGAAGGTGTAGTGCTGGGTCGGGAAATCGATTTGCGCCTCCCCTTCGGGTTCCTCGCCGCACTCGTACGTGGTGAGCTGAAGATAGGAGCTCCGTCGCTTCGCGCCGATCATCCGATTGGCGACGAGCGAGCCGGTTGCGAACGCCGCCGCGATGAGGGCGAAAACGAGAAATGTCGTGACCCCGGCGTCCATCGATTCGACCTCCCGCTGGGCGAGGCAAACGTCGGACCCTCTGACGTTATTTAACTCCAACCCGCTGACGGCGGGAACCTAGGCCCTTGACGCTTAGAGCGCGGGTGGTCGCCGGCGTTAAAGAGTCGTGCCGTTCGGTCCGAACGGTCCGCGATGGAGACGTTCCGGACGCCGGTTACGCTCTCGGGAAGGTGGGTCCGGTTGGTCCCCCTCGACCCGGTCCATGCCCCTGCGCTCCGCGCGGCCGCCCGCGACCCCGAGATCCGTCAATACCTCCTGAACGGTCCGGGGGAGACTCTCGAGGAGACTCAGGCCCTCATCGCTCTCCGCCTGCAGGGGAAGAAGGCAGGAACCGACCTCCCGTTCGCGACGCTGTGGGCGGCGGACGACCGACCGATCGGGATGACCGGGTATCTCCACATCGACCGGACCAACCGCTCGGTCGAGATCGGAGGCACCTGGCTCGATTCGGCGTTCTGGAAGACCCCTGTGAACACCGAGTCGAAGTACCTCCTGCTCCGGCACGCCTTCGATACCGAGAAAGTCCATCGGGTGTCGCTTCGGACGGACCTTCGCAACGAGCGATCGCAACGGGCGATCGCGCGGCTCGGCGCGGTTCGGGAGGCGGTCTTCCGCGACGACCAGCTGCGGCCCGATGGTAGTTACCGCACCACCGTCGTCTTCGGCATCCTCGTTTCGGAATGGCCGAAGGTCCGTGCCGGCCTCGAGTCGATGCTCGCCCGCGAATGGACGGTGCCTCCGGTTCTTCCACCGGTCGAACTCTCGGGCGACTCCCCAACGGGGTCGCGCCGATGACGGGAAACGGATTCCACCCTCCGCTCACGCTTCACGGTCGTTACCTCGAAATCGTCTCGCTGGACCGAACCCACGCGGCCGGGCTCGTGGAGGCCGGGCGCGACCCCGAGGTGTGGAAGCTCCTTCGAATCGGACCCGGCCATCCCCCGTCCCTTGCGGAGATGGAGACGTTCATCGACCAGCTGCTGGCTCTCCAACGGGCCGGCGAGGTGATGCCGCTCACGATGTTCCTCCTCCCGGAGCGGACGGCGGTTGGCGTGATCCGGTACCTGGATATCGACCGGCCGAACCGGGCCGTCGAGGTCGGGACTTGGATCGACTCTCGATACTGGAGGACCCCGGTGAACACCGAGGCGAAGCTCCTCACCCTCCGATACGCCTTCGAGGAGGAGGGAGTCCACCGGCTTCAGTTCAAGACCGACTCGCGGAACGTCCGCTCTCGGGTTGCGATCGAGCGGCTGGGGGCGGTACCCGAGGGGGCGCTCCGCGAGGCGCATCTCGTGCAGGGGAATTACTTCCGAACGTCGCTCTACTACAGCATCCTCGCCCCCGAGTGGCCCGCGGCGAAACGCCGTCTTGAAGAGAAGCTCGAGCGGCCGTGGGACCGCCACGTCTCGGCGTGACCTCGACTTCGAAGGTCGTACTAGGGAGCCGGGAAGTTCGGCTTCCGCTTCTCGCGGAAGGCGCGGACCCCCTCGGGGAGCTCGCCTCCGCGCGCCGCTTCGACCGCCCCGCGCCGCTCAAGGGCCATCTGCGTCTCGGCGCTCGCGCTGAACGCAGAGACCATCAGCCGCTTCGCCCAAGCGTACGCTTGGGTCGGGCCATGGGCGAGCTCCTCGGCGCGCGCTCGGGCGCGGCCCGTAAGCTCCGACGCCGGAACGACCTCGTGAACGAGGCCCATCTCCCGGGCGCGGGCCGCCGGGACCCGGGCGTTCGAGAAGATCATCTCCTGAGCACCGCCGATCCCGAGGAAGTGGGGGAGGAAGTACGAAAGGCCCCCGTCGGGGACCGTTCCGAGCTGAAGAAAGGCGGGTACCAGGACGGCGGTCTCGCTCGCGATCCGCCAATCGGCGGCGAGGGCGAGCGAGAGTCCGCCGCCGGCGGCCACCCCGGGAAGGGCGGCAATCACCGGCTTCGGCATCTCGAGGATCTCCCGGACCATGTGCTCCTGCTCCGCGGTCAGGCGATGGAAAAGGTCGGGAAGGTCGCCCCGGGTAACGTGCTCCTCCATTACGGAGACATCGCCGCCCGCGCAGAACGCGGTGCCCGCCCCCGTCAGGAGAACCGCCCGCACATCTCGGGCGACGGTGGCGGTCTGGAGCGCGCCCCTGAGCTCAATCATGGTGGCGACGTCGAGCGCGTTCAGCCGGTCAGGACGGTTGATGGTGATCGTCAGTACGGCACCGCTCTTCTCGGTCAGGATGCCCGGCATCGGCTTCTCCCAGCCGGGCAGGGGCCGGCGACGGATATAGGCCGAACGGGCGACCCCGGTGCGGCTTTCCGCGGGACGGCGGGCTCCCCGTGAAGCGGCCGGACTCCGAGGATCGAGGACTCAGGGACTGTCGGAGCCGTTCATCCGGGTCCGGCGACGCGGCGGGGCCTGACCCCCTTCGGGGGCGGGCCCCGGATGGGGTGCGGATCCCGGGGCGTCCGCAGTTCCGGGCGACACCGCGAACCCTGGCGGCGATGCACGGGAGGGAGGCGGCGGCGCGATCGCGTCGGCCGCGGGAAGGTCCGGGGGCAGGCCGGCCTTCGACGCCTTCGAGAACGGCGAGACCAGCGACGACGACTCTTCGGACTCGGCCTTGATTTCTTCCTCGATCGTCTTGATCTCGGTCAGGAGCTCCTCCTGCCGCGGGATCGGCCCGAGGATGTCGTCCATCGACCCGACCTCCTTTTCTAGGTCACTCAGCGTGTTGAGGCTCCGGTCCGGGACCTGACGACCGGTCCCAAGGTACTCGGATGCCCCCTCCATGAGCCGGGAGAACTCGAACGGGAACAGGATCTTCGTGGCCTGACCGTTGCCGACGTTCGTGACCGTGTCGAGCGAAAGGACCGTGAGCGCTTTCGAGTCGAGGACGCTCGCCCCGAGCGAGAGAATCCGAAGGCGTTGGGATTCCCCCTGGGCCTCGAGGATCGTCGCGACCCGAGCTCCTTCGGCCTCGAGGATCTGGGACTGGCGGACACCCTCTGCCTGGAGAATGCGGGAACGCTTTTGGCCCTCGGCGACCAGGATGGCGCTTCGCTTCTCCCCGTCGGCGCGCAGCACCGCGGCCCGCCGCTGGCGCTCGGCGGACGTCTGCTCCTCCATCGCGGTCTTGACGGGGCCGACCGGGTCGACCTCCTTGATCTCGACCGCGTCGACGCGGACGCCCCACTTGTCGGTCGCCTCGTCGAGGATGTCCCGGAGGCGGGCGTTGATCCGTTCGCGGTTGTAGAGAATCTCATCGAGCTCCATGTCGCCGATGATCGACCGGAGCGTCGTCTGGGCGAGCGCGAGCGTGGCGATTTGGTAGTTCTGGACCTGGAAGATCGCCTTCGGCGCGTCGACGACCTTGATGTAGATGATCGCGTCGACGTTCGTCGGCGAGTTGTCCTTCGTGATCACCTCTTGGCGGGGGACCTCGAGTACCTGCGTCCGCAGGTCGATCTTGAGAACGCTCGCGAGAGGGCTCACGAGGTTGAACCCCGGGTTGATCATCCGCTTGTACGACCCGAGCAGCGTGACGATCCCCTGCTGGTACGGCTGGATCGTGTAGATCATCCGGGTCAGAAGGACGAGCAACACCACGAACGCGAGGACGATTGCCACGATGACGAACGTGTAGTCCATCGGATCCTCTTCGGTACGCGTCGCGGGCGACGCCGACCGACGCAGCGAAACCCCCGGGAGGAGGTAACCCTTTCCGTCGGCTTCTCGGACCGTCTAGGTCGGTTTCGACGGCTCGATCGGAACGACCGTCACCGAGACGCCCTCTCCGTGAACGATCCGGACGTGGGTGCCCTCCGGGATCTCGATCGACGACTTCGCGGACCAGACCTCGGAACGGACCCGCACCTTCCCCTTGAGGGTGTTCGGGATGATTGGAGCGATCACGATCGCTTCCGCGCCGACGAGCCCACCGCTCGTCGTACTGAGCGGCGAATGCGTCGGGGCGACCCAGCGGTAGTACGGGATCTCGATCAGGGCCGCGACGATGGCGACCACGACGATCGCGACGGGTCCGATGTAGCTGTCGAGGAGCACATCGGGAAGGAAGAGGTAGAGGAATCCCGCGATGAGAAGAATCGACCCGGGAATCAGCAAGAGGGCCCCCGGATGGATGAGCTCGAAAGCGAGGAGAATGATCCCTACGATGACCAGCGCGATGCCGATAGTCGGGTCGACCACGCTCACGTTCCCCTGGTCCGCGAGAGGTTCAGCGGGGAATTAAGGTTCGGGGGTGGCCCCCCGTCACCGGATGTACCGGTCCGTGGTGTCGAGGTCGAACCTCGTGACGACCTTGAGGCGACGCCCGCGCCCCCCTCGGGCATACCCCAGGAACGGGTAGAGGCTCCAGAGGTCCCCCTCGGCCATCCGGGTCGCGGGGTGGTCCGGTCCGAATGCAGTACGGGTCACCCGAGCGGTCACTTCCCGGACCGACCGCTCGTCAAGATAACCGAGCGAATGCAAGTATTCGTGGGCGAGGATCACGTACACGAACGAGTTGAGCTCGGTGGGGCTCCGGGCGTTCGCCCGCATGGCGTCGACGAGGCCCTCGTTGAGGATGATCAGGTTGCCCGTGACCTGCCAATAGGCGCCGAGCTGCGGAGGCAGGTCGGAGAGGCCGAGCCCGAGGCCGGGCCGCTCGATCCCGAGGACCTGGCGAACGGCGTCCCGGACCACCCGGAAGATGGCGTCGTAGTCGGCGGGGCCATCGAGACCGCGCGCGAGCGCCGGTCGACGCAGGGAGGGAGCGGAAGAGCTCGCGTCGGGGGGCGCAGCAGGGCGGCCACGGTTGGCCTCGAGGGGCAGGAGCATGGCCGATACAGCCCGTGGGTCGGGATATAGGGATGCTTACCGAAAGGAAACGAGCCTACCTTTCGGGAGGGAACCGCCGTCCGCGACCGGGGGCGCCCTCCCGAGAACCTAAGAACGGACGCCTCCATTCTCGCCCGCGATGCCTCGACCCCAGGACGTGGTGTTCCCGCGACGGCGCGAGCGTGAGGAGGACCGCCGCAAGGAAGGCCAACACCGGAAGTTGCTGGACGAGTTCTTCGACCACTCGACCCTGCTGGCCGTATCCCGGCTCGTGAACCGGGGTCTCTTCGAGTCGGTGGATTTCCCGATCTCGACCGGCAAGGAAGGGGGAGTCTTCCGAGCGACGGCGGGGCCGGAGTTTCGCGCGGTCAAGATCTACCGGATCAGCAACACGGCCTTCCGGCATCTCCCGGAGTACGCGCTGGAATCGCTCCGGCGGGAGTCGAGCGTGAAGAACTTCAGCGGCCTGATCTTCGCCTGGACCCGACGCGAGCACACGATCCTGCACCGGCTCGTCGACGCGGGAGTGCGTGCCCCGCGGCCCTACGGCCACTTCCGCAACGTGCTCGTCATGGAGTTCATTGGGAGCCGGGACGGGATGGCCGCTCCGAGGCTCATCGACGCGCTGGTCGAAGACCCCGCAGCGCTCTATCAGGACCTCGTTCACGAGATTGGACGAATGGTCCGGGAAGCTCACCTGGTCCACGGGGACCTCTCCCCGTACAATGTACTCTTCCACGAGGGACACCCGATCCTGATCGACGTCGCGCAGGCGGTCGCGAGCGACCACCCGGACGCGGTCCGCCTGATGGAACGGGACGTCGCGAACTTCGCCCGCTTCCTCGGCCGGCTCGGCTACTCGGTGGAGCCGTCCGAATTCCTCGACGCAGTCGGGGGGAAGACGATCGGCCCGCCCCCCCAGGAGGCGTAGGGATGCCGACCCTGTTTGCCCGGATTCCCGAGGACCGGGTCGCCGTGGTGATCGGTCCCGGGGGACGCACCAAGAAGGCGATCGCCGCGGCCACCGCGACGGAGCTCGAGATCGACTCGGGGGAAGGCGAGGTCAGCGTCTCGGGACCTGACACCGACCCGATGGGGGTCCTCAAGGCTCGGGACATCGTTCTCGCGATTGGCCGGGGATTCTCCCCCCAGCGCGCGATGCGCCTTTTGAAGGAGGACACGTTCCTCGGCGTGCTCGACATCAAGCTCGCGACGGGTCACCGGGAGAAGGCCGCGCTCCGCCGCATCCGTTCTCGCGTCATCGGGACCCGGGGCCGGGCCCGGGAACGCATCGAGGAGCTGTCGGGTTGTTGGATGAGCGTCTACGGCTCGACGGTCGCCCTGATCGGGGAGGAGGAACAGCTCAACCGAGCGACTCGCGCCGTGCAGCTCCTCGTGAGGGGAAGTGAACACTCGACCGTTTTCCACCTCCTCGCCCGCCTCAAGAGGGACGACGCCGTCCGAGAGGCGACGGCGTCGGCGGACGACCTCGAGGAAATCGGAGGGTAGTGCCGTGGGCAAGACGCTCGCGCTCGAAGGCACTAACCTCGAGTGGGCCCGCCGGCAGTTCGCCCGGTACTACAACTCCGCCGCGATCGCCCCACCCCACCGCCTCGCCCGACGGGAGTTCGCCGCCTTCCCGTTCACGACCGAGACGTTGATGCGGCGCCATGCGACCCTGCGGAGCCCCGAGGAGTTCCACCGGTTTCTCCGCCACGAGACCCCCCGGCACGTCTACTACTCCTCCGCCTACTACCGGCGGCCGGCCGAGCCGACGATGTCGGCGAAGGAGTGGCTCGGGGCCGACCTCATCTTCGACCTCGATTCCGACCATCTCCGGGGCGCGGAGGCGCTCGACTACGCGGGCCAGCTCGCCCTCGTGAAGTCGCGCTTGATCGCCCTCGTCGACGATTTCCTGTTCGGCGATTTCGGGATCGACCCGGACGCGACGTCGTTCGTCTTCTCGGGAGGCCGGGGGTACCACGTCCACGTGCGCGACGACCGCTTCCTTCCGCTTACGAGCCCCGAACGTCGGGAGCTCGTCGATTACGTGCTCGGGACCGGGTTCGACCCGATGATGGTGGTCGAGGGCCGCCGGGCGGACGTCCGTCGCGGGCCGACCGCGGCCAGCCTCGAGACTGAGGACGAGGTCGGCCCGGCGCGGGCGAAGGCGCCCCGGACGAGGACGCTCGCTCCCCCGGATGCCCCGGGATGGCCGGGCCGAACGACGCGCGCGCTTCTCGATCTGCTCCGCCGGTGGGAGGAGCAGGGCACGAAGGCCGCGGCCGAGGAGATGGCGAGCTACGGGATCCCGCCGGTCAAGGCGCGCCGGTACGCCCGGATGCTGATCGACCAGGGCGGGGCCGCGAAGATCCGGGCCCACCTCTCGCTTGACGTCTTCCGCGCCGACCTACCGGCCGAGTTCCTGGAGGCAGTCGTGCCGCGCGCGGCCGTCGAGGTGCAGGGAGAGACCGACGCGCCGGTCACGACGGACATCCACCGGCTCATTCGACTCCCGAACTCGCTCCACGGCGGCACGGGGTTCCGCGTCGTTCCCCTCCGGCGGGACGAGATCGCCGGCTTCGACCCGTTCCGGGACGCCCTGGCCCTTCCCTCGGACGACTCTCGAGTGGCCGTCCGGTACGTGGACGAGGCGCGCTACCCGTTCCCGGGGGGTGAGGTGCACGCCGTCCCGGACGGGACGGACGAGCTCCCTACGCCGCAGGCGCTTTTTCTGCTGCTGCGGGGGCAGGCGGAGCTTCGGCCTTCACCGGGATGACGAGTCGGCCGATCTTCTCGATCGACCCTTCGACCTGGTCGCCCGGCTTGAGCTTGCGCGACTCATTGCCGAACTCGAACCCCGGGACTCCCCCAAGGCTTCCGAGCGACAGGATGTCCCCGGGCTCGAACGTGATCCCCTGGGAGAGATGAGCGATAATCTCGGGGATCCTGAAGATGTAGTCGGTCGTGTCGCCGCGCTGCCGGACGGTCCCGCCGACCTTGAGCTCCATCGCGAGCGGGTACGGCTCGCCCACCTCCTCCTTCGGGACGACCCACGGTCCGACCGCCATCGTGGCGTCGAACCCCTTTCCCATCACCCAGTCGGTCGTTCCCTGCGAAGGATACTGTAAGTCCCGGTACCCCATGTCGAGCGTGATCGTGTAACCGGCGACGAACCCCATCGCCTTCTCAGCGGGGATGTGCTTCCCGCGCTGGCCGATCACGGCGGCGAGCTCGAGCTCAACGTCCGGGAACTTCCCGGCGGGGTTCAGCACGAGGTTCTCGCTCGGTCCGACGAGGCTGTTGAAGTACCGCGAGAAGACGTACGGCTGCGTCGGGAGCGGTTTCCCCTGTTCCGTGACGTGGCTTTTCGAGTTCGACGCGAGACAGTAGACTTTGCTCCCTCGGACGACCGGCGCGAGGAGCTTCACGCCCTCCTCCGGCTTGAACAAGTAGCGGGCGCCGGTGGCCGCCCGGGGAGTCCAGCCGGCCTGGCGGCGCCGGTCGATGTACTGGACGATCTTCTTCGTGAGGTCGACGGAGTCGGCGCCGCCGATGAAGAACGCCTGCATATCGCGGAACCGGCTGGGGTCTGCGCCTTTCACCGGGTTCACTCCGTAGTAGTCGCGCACCGCGGTGTCGAGGTCGATGAACTCGTTCGTGTCCGTGATCATCCCGAAATGGAACTGGTCCTGCAACGTGAAGTGGACGAGCTTCATGGGGTCGCCTCCGGCCCGGGGAGCCTCCCGAGCGGATAACGGATGCGCGCGGGAGGGGACCGACCGGTTCTCTCGCCGCGCGTACGAGCCGAGCCCACTACTGGAAGTGGTGGCGGACCGCGATCAGATAGATGAACAGGATCAGGGCCAGGATGAACCCGAAGCTCACGAAGCTCCCCGCGAGCCCGTAGGTGACCAGTTCGAAGAGCACGAAGAGGATCGTGAGGACGAGCGCCCACATTCGAAGGTGCCAGAGACCGAGCGCGAGCCCGAGCACGATCAGCCCTATGATCAGCACGATGACCCCGACAATTGCACCGCCGATCCCCACGATGCCCGTCGGAACACCGAGGTAAGCGGCGGCGCCGACCCCGGCGAGAATCAGAACGCCGCCCAGGATCAGGAGAACTCCGAAGATCCCGACCAGAACGGCCAGGATGGCCACACCGAGCGGTCGCGAAGGGGCGGCGGCGGCGTACGTAGGGGCCGTTTGCGTCGTCATGAGGTCCTCGCGGCAGAACCGACTGCCGCGTCCTAGACGTTCCTTCCCGGGTTATGAAGGTAAGTCCCCGCGCGAAATTTCGGTTCCCAGACTCCGGGGAGGGGCTCCTTTCGACCGAATGGAGC
>Ga0187815_10001609_pt1 | contig 10668 bp, 11 predicted proteins | sample NC_S_5_FD_132962 | JGI IMG/M metagenome (GOLD analysis project Ga0187815, IMG submission 132962) | Wetland sediment microbial communities from Neuse River Estuary, North Carolina, USA - ASW-S_5 | ecosystem: Environmental > Aquatic > Freshwater > Wetlands > Sediment | place: USA: North Carolina...
CCGCGCGCTCGCCGCTGTCTCCGACGACATCGGCAAGCTGCGCTTCAACCGCTGCGTCGCGCACATCTACGAGTGCGCCAACGCGCTGTCGGATGCGATCGGCCATATCGAGACGGCGCCGGGCCCCGATCTCGCCTGGGCGCTGCGCGAGGCCGGCGACATCCTGGTCCGCCTGTTCCACCCGATGATGCCGCACCTCGCCGAGGAGTGCTGGGCTTCGCTCGGCCACAAGACCCTGGTGGCGACGGAGGCCTGGCCCGTGCTCGAGCCGGCGCTCCTGGTCGAGAGCACCATCACCCTGCCGGTGCAGATCAACGGCAAGAAGCGCGCCGACGTGACGGTGCCGCGGGACGCCGGCAAGGACGAGATTGAGGCTGCCGTTCTGGCCCTCGATACGGTACAAAAGGCGCTCGACGGCAAGAGCCCGAAAAAGGTCATCGTCGTCCCGCAGAGGATCGTGAATGTGGTCGCTTAGGCACCTTCCGTCATTCCGGGGCACTGCCGAAGGCAGTGAACGGCTCGCGTTTCGCCCGGCCGGAATGACGGCAAGGGTCGCCGCCATCATCGGCCTCGCCGCCCTGACTGCCGGCTGCTTCCAGCCTCTCTACGGCGACAGCAAGGTGGTGCCGACGGCGGGGCTCGACGAGAAGCTGGCCACCGTGGACGTGCAGCCCGTCGATGCGCCGAACGGCACGCGGCTGTCGCGCGTCGGCATCCAGATGCGCAACGACCTCATCTTCGGTTTGACCGGCGGCGGCGCCGGCCAGACGGCGCTGTACACCCTTAAGGTCCAGCTCTCGGCGTCGCAGACGCAGGTGATCGTCGACATCAACAGCGCGCGCCCCGACATCCAGAACTACGGCATCAATGCGAGCTACACGCTGACGGATGTCGGCACGGGCAAGGCGGTGATCACCGGCACCACCTTCTCGCGCGTGTCCTACAACATCCCCGGCCAGCAGCAGCGCTTCGCCGGCGACCGCGGCCTGCGCGATGCCGAGAACCGCGCCGCCAGCGTCATCGCCGACAACATCCGCAACCGCCTCGCCTCGTATTTCGTCGCGGGGACGTAAGGCGCATTCATCCCTCCCCTGAAAGGGGAGGGTCCGGCGCGATAGCGCCGGGGGTGGGGTCACGTCGCAGTTGCGAAGACCCCCACCCGGCTCGCTAACGCTCGCCACCCTCCCCCGCAAGCGGGGGAGGGATGAGAACCGCGGCCGTGCCAAACAACACTGAGACGTTGTCCCGCCCCCTGCTCCGCGCGCCAACGCGCGACGGCGTCATGCTGCCGGTGATCGACGTCACCGATCCGCGCTTCGCCGTGCCGGACGACCCCGACAGCCTGCAATCGCTGTTTGCGCGATCGAGCGAGGAGGAACGGCGCAACCGGAGCCTGCCGACATTCTTCATGCGCTTCCTGCTGCGGCGGGCGGCGAAGCGATCGCTTCTCGTGCGCGCGCTGTTCGGCGGCGGCGATACCTCGTTCCTCGATGGGCTCAGCACCTATGTGATGAAGCTCGGGGCCGACCATCTGCCGCCGCCCTACGACAGCCCGATGGACAGGCGCATCGGCGCGTCGGCGCATCTGATCCTGCTGCGCCTGCGCACGCAGCAGGTCGCGCACCTGCTCGCCGACGACGTCGCCCCGGCATTGGCGCAGACGCCGGATGCGCCGCTGCATCTCGTCAACATCGCCGGCGGCCCGGCGATCGACAGCATGAACGCGCTGATCCTGCTGCGGCAGCGCGGCGGCGATCTCGCGCGCCGGCCGATCGTCATCCACGTCCTCGACCGCGACGACGCCGGCCCGTTCTTCGGCCGCAACGCGCTCGCCGCGCTGATGCAGGACGGCGCGCCACTCGCCGGGCTCGCCGTCACCTTCGACCACCGGCCTTACGACTGGAACGACCCCGCCGCGCTCGCGGCGCTGCTGCGCGAGCTGGATGCCGCCGGCGCCATTATCGCCGCCTCCTCGGAAGGCGGGCTGTTCGAATACGGCAGCGACGACGCCATCGTCGCCAACCTTCAGGTGCTGCGGGCGGGCAACGTCCGCGCTGTCGCCGGCTCGGTCACCAGCGGCGACGAGCGCCGCCGGCGTCTGGTGACCGCGAGCCGCTTCAAGCTGATCCCGCGCGGCCTCGAGGGCTTCGCCCCGCTCGCCCAACGCGGCGGCTGGCGCATCGCGCGCTCCGAACCGGCGCAGCTCAGCGACCAGGTGCTGCTGACGCCGGCGTGATTGCCCTCGCACGGGGCCGCACGCTCTCTTCACCTCTCCCATAGGGAGAGGTCGGCGAACGAAGTTCGCCGGCGGGCAACGCTTCAACCCGCTTCGAATGCGCAGTAAGTTGCCCCCATGACCGCCCTCAAAGCCGCCGACGTCGACCGCTTCATCGCCAAGCCCGATCCGCGCCAGCCGATCGTGCTCGTCTACGGGCCCGATTCCGGCCTCGTGCGCGAGCGCGTCGACGCGCTGGTGAAGGCCTCGGTTGACGACGTGAGCGACCCCTTTGCTTTCGTGCGCATCGAGGGCGACGAGCTTTCCGGCAATCCGTCGCGGCTCGTCGAGGAGGCGCACACCGTGCCGCTGTTCGGCGGCCGCCGCGCCGTGCTGGTCAAGGCCGGCTCGCGCAACATCGCCGGCGCGGTCGACATGGTGATCGCGGCGCCGTCGTCGGAATGCCGCATCATCATCGAGGCCGGCGACCTGAAGAAATCCTCGCCGCTGCGCGCGGCGGTCGAGAAGGCGAAGGTGGCGGCGGCGCTGCCCTGCTACGCCGACAACGAGGCGGCGATCGCCCGTCTCGTCGACGACGAATTGCGCGCGGCGGAGCTTGCGATCGCGCCGGACGCGCGCGCGCTGCTGGTGTCGCTCCTGGGCGGCGACCGGCTCGCCTCGCGCAACGAGGTGCGCAAGCTCGCGCTGTACGCGCGCGGGCAGACGCGCATCGAGGCCGCCGACGTGATGGCGGTGGTGGCGGACGCCTCCGCCGTAGCGCTCGACGGCGTGCTCGATGCGGCCTTTGCCGGCAAGCCGGCCGACGTCGACGCCGAGTTCGGCAAGGCGCGCGCCGACGGCTCCTCGCCGGCGGCGATCATCTCCGCCGCCATCCGCCACGTCGCCAATTTGCACAAGATGCGGCTTGCGGTGGAGGACGGCGATTCGGCCGACTTCGCCATGCAGCGCGGCGCGCCGCCGGTGCATTTCTCGCGCAAGGGCCTCGTCGGCGAGGCGCTGAGGCTGTGGAGCGCGCCGCGACTCACACGGGTGATGGGCCAGCTTGGCGAAGCCTCGCTCGAGGCGCGGCGCAATGCGCCGCTCGCCGAGGCCATCGCCGAGCGCGCGCTGCTCAACATCGCGATGAACGCGCGGCGAAGGGAGTCCTGACCTGCCTTGTCGTCACCGGGCTTGTCCCGGTGACCCCGCTTAGGAAGGCACCGCGTCTCCTAATTTAGATCCTTTGTCTGAAGCGTTTTAGCCTCTAATAGATCAATCCGCGCGGGGTGCCCGTGCTTTTCAAGCAAACTCAGCAAATGCCCTCCGGTAAGCAGTGTGATCGGCTTATCTTTCGCGAAGTCATACGAGTCTGGCCCGTATACCGATGTCGTGACCAGAATCCCGCGGTTTGCGCCCTCGTTGATCAGCGTTCCGTATAGGTCTCGGACAGCCGAAACTCCGACTGGATTTGTGTATCTCTTCGCCTGGATAACGATTTTGCCGCCTCGGATCGGGTCTGGATCAAATGCGATCGCGTCAACACCGTGATCGCGGCTCGCGCGTGTGATCTTCACCTCTCCTCCAGGGGACGAAAACTCCTTCTCGAATACGTCGCGCACAAGGTGCTCGAAATCCTCCCATGGAATAGCAGCGATGTTGATCGTCTCGTCCAACCCTGCGATGACATCCCTGGCAGGCACAAATCTTTCGTCGACTCGATTCAGCTTTAGAATTGGAACGACGGCAGCCATCCCTGACAGTTTGGCGCTGCCCGCGCCCTTTAGAGCGCGGAAGCACGATTTGGGGTCCACAGCGGAAAAGTCGATGTTTTCAATCGCGCTCTTGGTTGTTTGTACCGAGATAATGCAGGAGCGCGCAGGCCTGCCTATCGACCTATCAATGAAATCGACGTAGCCATTAAATGTCAGCGACTTGATGCAATCGATGAGGTCGGAAGCGAATATCTCGCGAATCGTGCGCAAACAAGTTTGATACACGACGGCTTCATATAATTGGTCGACCTCACGGTCCTTCAAATAGGCGTTCTCGAAGCTGTTCTTACTTTGAATGTATCGAACGGCTGAGAGCTTGGGCATCTGGTCGACGTTAGGGAGGTCGTAGTCGACGGCCATGACGCCAGTTTCTCTTTGAAAGCCTATCTCCCATTTCTTCGGGAAGAAGTCAGGATATTCCGAGCGCGTCAGTATCAAATCGGTGAACTCAACAACGGCATCTTCCTCCTTATCGAGGTGTCGTCGCCGAAGTTCGTCGATGTGGCCGTTGACCTTGTCCTGAGCCGCTTTGAATGCGTCTCGCGCCATCGACCACTTTTCGACCGATGCATCATATTTTGCTTTGATCAGCGCGTTGTCGCGCTCTGTCCGTGCGACTTGCTCTTGCCAATGGGCATGTGTCCGCGCCCAGCGATCGGCGGCTTCTTTGAGCTTTTTGCGCTTGAAGGATGGAATGATCTTGTCGAGAAGCGACAATGTGACTTGGAATTGTTGGTCTTCGAGACTCGGCTCGATAGGCGGCTCCGCAAACGTCGGCGTCTTGGGCGCAAGATCGGTAAACTTCGTTCGATCATACAGAGACGCCCAAGACGCCTCCTTCAGGCTCATGGTCTCCTTGAGGATATTGCGCAGGCCGTCCAATTCCGTCTGCGCGTCGGCTGTCTGAGATTCGGCCAGCGCCTTGCGCGAAGCCTTGTCGTATGCCGCGCGCTTACGCTCATTACGGCCGTCTTCGATCTCGCGTTTGCGTTGCCATTGGACCTCCCAAAGCTGGCGCTGCTCTTGCGCCTTGCGTTGGAGCACAAAAAAATCCGTTCCACGTATCCGTCGGAATTTTCCCAGTCCCTTGTGTTCGACGTCTATGTACAAGCTCACGGCAGACCCCACCCGGCCACAAACCACGGTGTATTAAAGGGTGTAATGGTGGGTTCTTGCAACGCTTTTTGCGAAAGCTCTTGGGGCAGCGCCCCGAGCGCCGAGGCGCTCGGGGCATGGGGACGAACGCCAGACGCAAGCAACAGCCGAAACCTCCCGTTCGTCCCCGCGAAAGCGGGGACCCAGCTGTGAGTCACAACTGGATTCCCGCTTTCGCGGGAATGAACGGAGAATGGGTTCGCGCTGAACTACAAACTCAGCTGATACCCGTGCGCGACCCAGCGATAGCCGTCGCCGGCGCGCTCGATGTAGCCGATGCCGGGGAACGGCATGTGGAAGCTGACGAAGGGGATGCGCTCGTCGGCGAGCATGGCGAGGAAGCGCTTGCGCGTCGCCACCGCCTTGTCCTTCTCGTCGTCCATGTCGAAGTACCAGTCCGGCCGCTGCACCGCCATGACGTATTGCGTCAGCGTGTCGGCGGTGATCATCAGCTTCTTGCCCTCGCTCTCGACCGCGAAGGCAAGCAGGCCCGGCGAATGGCCGAAGGCGTCGACCGCGACGATGCCCGGCACGACCTCTTCGCCGGGACGGATGAGAGTGGCGCGGTTCGACAGCGGCGTGCAGATTTTGACATAGAGCTCGCGGTTGAACTTGCGCGCCTCGCGCACGTTCTCGCCCTTCTGCCAGAAGTCATATTCCGCCGCGCCGAACACGTAGCGCGCGTTCGGATAGACGGGCTGGCCGCCTTCGACGAGGCCGCCGATATGGTCGGGATGGCCGTGCGTCAGGACGACGATGTCGACGTCCGCCGGACGGTAGCCGAGTTCGGCCAGCCGCGCCGCGGTGTTGCCGGGCGGCATGCGCGCCTTGAGCTGCTCGTATTCCTTCGGCAGCGCGCCGTTGCCGGTGTCGAACAGCACGAGTTCGCGGCCGGTGTTGACGACGGTCGGGATGTTGTGATGCTCGAAGCGCTGCGGGTCGATATTGTTGGCGCGCGCCAGCGCCTGCACCGCCTCGGGCGTGGCGTTGGCGCCGTAGTTCGGATGCAGGCCCTCGCGCACGGCCTTGCTGTCGAGGATGGTGGCGACTTCGAACGCGCCCAGTTTGAAGCGATAGACGGTGGGCTGCAGCGGACCGAGCATCGGCGCGGGCATCGTCTCTCTCCCTCGATTTGATTAAACCTCACCTAGCAGAGACGCCGGGGTCCGATCCAGCGGGGGTGCTCTGGTCAGGCGCGCGACGCGCTCCTATGCTTGGTGTTTTCACGGCTGAAAAGTCGGGGGCAACATGGCCAGGACACGCAAGGCGGCGACGGCGCGCAAGTCCGCGCGCAAGGCGAAACGCAAATCGACGACGCGCAAATCGGCGAAGCGCGCGGCGGCGAAGCGGCGACCCGCGCGCAAGGTCGCGCGCAAACGCGCGCGCAAGGCGGCGAAGCCGAGGAGCCTCGGCGGCCGCATCGTGCAAGCGGCCGACTTGGTGCTCGACACCTTGAGCGAGGCCGAGCGGCTGCACACCCGCACCACGCGCAAGGCGGGCTTCCAGGAGCTCGAATGAGCGGACGGCGCGGGCTGCGCCGGCACGGCCTGTGTCGCCGAACCGACACTGTCACCCAGGGGACCGTCGTCGGGTTACGAATTCGCCATAGTCGCCGCTACGATAAGGGATCAGGGCCAGGGCAATGCGCGTCGACAAACCGGGCGGATGGCTGAGCGCGTTTGCACGGCGCGGCTTGCGCCCGGGATCGGCCGCGGCCTTCGTCTTCGCGCTGCTGTGCGTTGCCGCCGCCACCGTGCTGCGTCTCGCGATCGACCTGGTCTCGCCCGACGCCGTCCCCTTCGCCACCTATTTCCCGGCGATCCTCATCGCCGCGCTGATCGCCGGCACCGCCGCCGGCGTCGTCGCCACGCTGGCGAGCGCGCTCGTCGCCTGGTTCATGTTCGTGCCGCCGCGGTTCACGCTCATTCACGCGCAGCCCTGGGAAACGATCGACGTCGGCCTGTTCTTCTTCGCCGCCTTCTGCATCGTCTGGGTCGCCGGCCGCTACCGCGCCATCGTCCGCCGCCTCGATACCGAGGAAGCCTACCGCAAGGTGGTGGTCGACGAGCTCGGCCACCGCGTCAAGAACAAGCTCGCCACGGTCTACGCCATCCTGCGCCACGAGCTGCGCGGGCATCGCGACGTCTGGGACAGCGTCGCCGGCCGGCTGCGGGCGCTGTCGGCGGCCGACGATTTCCTCGTCGCCGGCGAGTCCGGCGGCGTCGCGCTGACGCAGATCCTCGAGATGGAGCTGGCGCCCTACGGCAGCGCCAGCGTCACCATGCGCGGCGAGCCGATGACGCTCTACGGCAAGCTGCCGTCGGTCATGTCTCTGATCGTGCACGAGCTCGCCACCAACGCCGCGAAGTACGGCGCGCTGTCGGCGCCGAACGGCGGCATCGACATCAGCTGGACGGAGGACGGCGACGACATCGTCGTCGAGTGGCGCGAGCGCGGCGGGCCGGCCGTCGTGGCGCCGGAGAAGCACAGCTTCGGCACCAGCCTGATCGAGCGCAGCCTCGGCGCCTTCGACGGCGCGGCCAGGATCGACTTCGCGCCGACCGGCGTCGTCTGCCGCATGCGCTTTGCGCGAACGCACGCGGCGCCGCCGGCCTGAGCGCAATTTTAAATTCGCATCGAAGGCGATTGCGGGCCGCGTTGCCTCCGACGCGGCCCGCACGCGCCATGCCCGTGCGCTAGATGCGCCCGAGCAGCAGCAGAATGATCAGGATGATCAGAACGAGGCCGAGACCGCCGGAGGGGTAATAGCCCCAGCCGGCGCTGTACGGCCATGTCGGCAGGGCGCCGAGCAGCAGGATGATGACAATGATGAAGAGGATGAACCGCATGTGTTGCCTCCTGAGGTCCGCCGCGGTTCCAACGCCGCATTGCGAACCTTTGTTCCGGCCACGCACTGCTGCCGCGGCGCGCCCAAAAAAGAAGCCGGGCGCATGGCCCGGCTCAAGGTCGGAGGAGTTTCGATGAAAATGCTAAAATGCTAACGCCGCTCGACGGCCAGCGTGCGGCGCTGCTGCGCACCCTGTCCGGTATAGCGCGCGAACACCGCGGCGCAGGCGGGGCTCAATTGCGCCCGCGCGCGATACAGGCAATCGCCCACGCGCCGCGCATCGGGAATGGCGAATTGACATAGCCGCATGGCGTCGGGCGTGCACGCATTCGCGTCTTCCTGCGTGTAGGACAAGGCCGCGGTCGATGATGCGAGGATGAGCCCGAGCGCCAGGGCTGGCACGGTCCGCATGGTGTCGCCTCCTGCACGATGCTGCCGCGAAGAGAACGGCGGGACGGGAGGAAAGTTCCTGTGGCCGCGCCCGCCCCCCGGAGCCACCACCCTCCCCATTCGGGTGAGGCATGGCGCGCCGGTGGTAGCGGCAGCCGCGAGCCGGCAGGCCGCGCCCGCTCTTTGCCCCATCCGCAACCCGCGACACCGCGGCGCGGAACACCGTCGACGCCGTCGCGTTCGCCGTTCGGTGGCGACGGGCGGGGGCACAGTCCGGGAGTCGCCGATGTCCGACCTTCAGTCCAAGCTTCTTGCAGCCACGTCCGGCATCGCCGTGCCGGCGCAATCGCGCCGCGGCGTTTTCCGCCTGCTGGCGGCGCTCGCCGTCGGTAGCGGCGCGCTGTCCTTCGCCACGCTCGCCGATGCGCAGTCGAAGACCGACAAGGCCACCGCGAAATACCAGGACCACCCGAACAACGGCCAGAGCTGCTCGCAGTGCAATTACTTTCGCCCACCGAAATCGTGTCAGCTCGTCGAGGGCGACATCAGCCCGAGCGGCTGGTGCAGCTTCTTTGCCAAGAAGGGCGCATAGGGACGGGCGCATAGACGCGCCGGGACCGGCCTTGCTTTCCGACGGGCGCCCCTGAATGCTGCCTCCGGGGGCGATCGGGACGACAGGGATTGCAGATGGCCGAGATCCGTTTCGACGACGGCGCCGCCTACGAGCGGATGATGGGCGTGTGGAGCCGGCTTGCGGGCGATGTGTTCCTCGACTGGCTCGCGCCGAAACCGCACCTCACCTGGCTCGACGTCGGCTGCGGCAACGGCGCCTTCACCGAGCTGATCGTCATGCGGACCAACGCCGCCGCCGTGCACGGCATCGACCCGTCGGAAGGCCAGCTCTCCTTCGCGCGCACGCGTCCGCACGCCGAGAAGATGCAATTGCGGCAGGGCACCGCGACGGAGCTGCCGTACGGCGACAACATGTTCGACGCCGCGACGATGGCGCTGGTGCTGTTCTTCGTGCCGGACCCGGCGAAAGGCGTCGCCGAGATGGCGCGCGTGGTGAAGCCGGGCGGCTCGGTCGCGGCCTATGCGTGGGACATCCTCGGCGGCGGTTTCCCGCAGGAGCGCGTCTTCGAGGCGCTGCGCGCGATGGGCCGCAATCCGCCGCATCCGCCGAGCGTCGAAGCGGCGCGTCTCGACGCCATGCAGAGCCTGTGGCGCGACGCCGGGCTCACCGACGTCGAGACCCGCGTCATCACCGTCGAGCGCGGCTACGACAGTTTCGACGATCTCTGGGGCACGCTGTTGACGAGCCCGAGCGTGAAGCTGTCGCTGGAGAAGATGTCGCCCGCCGAAGGCGATGAATTGAAAGACCGCGTCCGCCGCGCTTTCCCCGCCGCTTCCGACGGACGCATCACCTACCCGGCCTGGGCGAACGCGGTGAAGGGCAAAGTGGCGGGGTAGACGCCGTCGTGGCCGCACACACGGCGCGCCCCCTCTCCCCTGTGGGGAGAGGGTTGGGGTGAGGGGGTTCCTGACATCGTGAGTCTGTAACCCCTCACCCGACGCGCTTCGCGCGTGACCTCTCCCTATGGGAGAGGTGAAGCGAGCAAGGCTCGCGAGGCTCGTCCCGATGCAGCGCCCTCTCCTCGCTTCATCCTGAGGAGCGTCGCAGCAGCGTCGAGCGCAAGTCGCCATCATCCGCAGCGCATATCGATTTGGCCTAGCCCTTGTGGGAGAGGGCATCCACAGCCGATCGATTGACAATGAATGGGTGAGGGGTCGACCCCTCACCCGTCGGTGAGCGTAGAACTGCTCTCAATGCCCTCTCCTACAAGGGGAGAGGGCTCAATGACGAGAAGCCTGCCCGCCGACTGCACCAACCTCTCCCGGGGCTGATACGTCTGCTTCGAGACGTGGTCAGGTCTGACGTCGTAAAGTGTAGTGTGTTGGGTTCACAGCAGAGGGATTTTCCATCACGCGAATTTCGTCGCCACTTAAACTCAGCAGCATTAGCGCGGGAGTCCGGCCGTCGCCGATCCCAAGGCCTGCGGTAATCAACGTTTTCTGCCCATCATCTGTCCTCTGCACCGAGGCCTCAATCAATCGGCCCCTCAGTGTGCCAGTGAACTCGATCTTATGCTTGGTCTTTGACCTACTTGCTGGCGACCCGCTTAGAGTCGCGAAGAGCGGCGATGTTTCACGTTCGAACAGGCCAGATATTTTCAATCGGTCCCCATTTCGGGTTAGGTCAAGAACACACTCTGGACCTTGCCAAGAAG
>Ga0187815_10001610_pt1 | contig 10667 bp, 10 predicted proteins | sample NC_S_5_FD_132962 | JGI IMG/M metagenome (GOLD analysis project Ga0187815, IMG submission 132962) | Wetland sediment microbial communities from Neuse River Estuary, North Carolina, USA - ASW-S_5 | ecosystem: Environmental > Aquatic > Freshwater > Wetlands > Sediment | place: USA: North Carolina...
GCAGGAATTCGTCGCCGACAGTCAGGTCGAATACGCCTATCTCGGCTATGCACGCCAGCAGGTGGCGCTGCGCATCCTCGGCATCGGCGCGCCGGCATGATGGCCAAGCCTCGCGGGCAATTCTGGGACGGCGACTTCGTGATCAGCCGCGCGGCGGCATCGCTGCACAATCAGCAGCGTCTGAGCGCGCCCTATGACGAGGCAGCGCTCGAGTTGACCGTCTTTGTCTCGTGCTACAACGAGGCGCCGTATATCGTCGGCACCCTCGATGCGGTGCGGAGCGCTGCGACGGCGGCCGGGCTTGCCTACGAGATCATCGTAATCGACGACGCCTCGCGGGACGATTCAGCGCGGATCGTCGCCGATTATATTGCCGCCAACCCCGACACGCGGATCGTCCTGCGGGTCAACCGGGTCAACAAGGGTCTGGCACAGAATTACTTGGATGCCGCCTTTCTTGGTCGCGGCAAATATTACCGGCTGATCTGTGGCGACAATGCCGAGCCGCGCGACAGCATTGTCACGGTCTTCAACGCGATCGGGAGCGCCGATATCATCATTCCCTATTATGCCACGTCCGAAGGGAAAAGCTTCAGGCGGCAGTTGATCTCGAAAAGCTACACACGGCTGCTCAACCTGATAACCGGGAACCGATTGAAATATTATAATGGCTTGGCGGTGCACTTGCGCCACAACGTCATGCGCTGGCACCCAAACACCCACGGCTTTGGTTTTCAGGCCGATATTCTTTGCCTGCTGCTCGACCTCGGCTTCACCTACCAGGAGGTCGAGATCATCACGATCGAGCAGCGCCGCGGCAGGTCGAACGCATTGACCCTTCGTAACCTGCTCTCGGTGGCTCATACGCTGCTCGAGATCGGCAATCGCCGTTTGTCCAATCGCATCTACCGCCGCCGCTGATGCGCGCTGGGTCGCGCTTGGGGCAAATTTACAACGGCGCATGGCTCGATCGCCGACGGATTTGCGTCGGCGCGGCGATCCTGCTCGTGCTCCAGCTGGCCGGTTTTGCGTTCATCGTCGCCGGCACGCATGGCTGGATCGTGCCGCTGGAGCGGCCGACGACGACCGATTTCGTCAGCTTCTATGCCGCCGGGGCCCTGGCCAATGCGGGGAGCCCGGCGCTCGCCTATGACCACGCGGCCCATTTGGCCGCCGAGGAGCGCGTCACCGCCGCCGGCATCGAGTACCAGTTCTTCAACTACCCGCCGGTGTTCATCCTCTTATGCGCCCTTCTGGCGAGGCTCCCCTACCTGGTCGCGTTCGTCCTCTTCGAGGGGGCGACGCTGGTCCTTTATCTCCTCGTCGCCTGCCGCATTCTCGGCGACCGCAGCGGCACCGCGCTGGTCGCGCTCTCAGCCTTTCCGATGGTGTTCTGGAACATCGGCCTCGGGCAGAACGCATTTCTGACGGCGGGGTTGTTCGGGGCGGCGACCCTCCTGATCGATCGCCGCCCGATCCCGGCCGGCCTGTTGTTCGGGGCGCTTTGCTATAAGCCGCAATTCGGCCTTTTGGTGCCCGTCGCGCTGGCCGCCGGCGGAGAGTGGCGCGCCTTTGCCGCGGCAGGCGCTGCGGTCGCGGCGCTCGTGCTCCTCTCGCTCGCATTGTTCGGCGTCGCGACCTGGCAGGCCTTCTTCGCCATCCTCGGCAGCTCGCAGGCGATGTACGAATCCGGGCGCATCCTCTTCGCCGGGATGACCAATACCTTCGGCGCGGCCCGCCTGCTCGGCGCCGGCGCGCCGCTCGCCTATGCCCTGCAGGCGGCGGCAAGCCTGGTCGCGGCCATCATTGTGGCGGTCGTCTGGCGCCGGCGCCTGTCACTGCCAACGCGCGCGGCGACCCTCGCCGCGGCAAGCCTCGTCGCGGCACCCTTGGCGTTGCTCTATGATTTGATGCTCGGGGTCATCGCCGCCGCCTGGCTGGTGCGCGACCGCAATGCGCCGGCAGCCTGGGCAGGGCAGAAGCTCGCGCTGGCGGCGCTGTTTCTGCTCCTCCTCGACGGACGGGGCCTCGCCGAGAGCTCGCATATACCGATATTCCCGCTCACCGCGATTGCCCTCCTGGCGATTGCCGGCGTTCGGGGCAGGCGCGAAATGGCGCAGCCGGTCGGCGCCTGAGCGCGCGGCGACGGCTTATTGCGGGAAGAGGATCTCCTCGCGCTCGTAGAGGCGAAAGCCCACCAGCAGCAACAGCGCGACCGCGGTCAGCGTCGCCAGCCCGGTGATGCCGATGAACACCGCGCTCACCGCCTCGTTGCGGACCAGCTGACCCATCAGCAGGGTCTGGCCGAAGGTCGGGATCGCGGCCAGCATCGGCTGCGCGCGCACCGGCGCCAGCGCCAGCACCATGCCGGCCAGACCCGGGACCAGCGGCAACAGGCCGAGATAGGTCTGCGCCTCCTTGACGCTCCGGGTGACCGCGGAGATCAGCAATTGGGTCGCGGCGGCGAGCACGACGAGCGGCAGGCAGACCGACACTATGAGAGCGAGGCGCAGGATGCTCGGCGGGGCAACCAGGCCGAGCGATTCCTGCGGCACGCTGTGCAGCATGACCCAGAAGGCGATGGCCTGCACGCCGAGCGCCATCAGCGTGAAGACCATCGTCGCGCCGAGCTTGCCGATCAGCACCTGATATCGCTGCACCGGGTTCATCATCAGCGTCTCGAACGAGCCGCGCTCGCGCTCGCCGCTCGTCGCATCGAGCGCGACATGAACCCCGCCGGTGAACAGCGTGAAAATCAGAAACGGCGGGATCATCGTCAGGAGGATGACCGCCGGTCCGGCGGCCTGGCCGATATTCTCCTGCTCGATGTTCAAAACGCTCATCATCTCGGCCGGCAGGCCGGCGGCGCGCAGCCTGCCGCCCAGCGTCTCGCGCTGATAGGTATTCAGCAGCTCGACCACGCGGCTGGTGGCGACGATGCTGTCGACCCGCGCCGGGTTGGTGATCAGCCGGACCTGAAGCGGGCTTTCGCCGGCCGGGGCCGGCTGCCCGGGCAATATCAGGGCGAAGGCCGCACGGCCGCCCGATACGAGGCTCCGGGCGTCGCCGAAAAGGGGCTGCATTGTCGCGCCGCCTCGCTCGAGGAAGCGGACGAGATCGGGCGCATTCCCGGCGTTGACGACCGGCACGACGAGTGGGGCACCCTCATTGACCCGCATCCCGCCGCCGACAAACAAGAACATCAGCCCGAGCAGAAGCGGGCCCATCAGCGGATAGATCATCGAGATCAGAATGCTGCGCCCGTCCCGCAGGTGGTCGACCATCTCCTTCTTGAACACCGTGAGCGTCGCGTACATCGTCATTCGCCGGCGGCAAGCGCCGGCTGCGCGGCGGCTTCCTGAGTTGCCGCCATGAAGATCTCTTCCAGATCGTTGAGCCCGGTCGCGCGCCGCAGATCGGCCGGGGCGCCCTGCAGCACGATGCGTCCCTCGGCGAGCACGACGATGCGGTCGGCGAGCGCCGCGACCTCCTGCATGATATGGCTGGTCAAGAGGATGCAGCGGCCCTCGGCGCGCAGCCGCCGCAACAGGTCGCGCACGGCGCGGCTGGTCGCGACATCGAGCCCGTTGGTCGGCTCGTCGAGCATGATGTTGTGCGGCTGATGCACCAGGGCGCGGCCGAGCGCGACCTTCATCTGCTGGCCGCGCGAGAAGCCTTTGGCGCGCCGGTCGATGAAATCCTCCATGCGCAGGGTCACGACCAGCTCTTCGATGCGCGCGGCGAGCTCGCTGCGGCCGATCCCGTGCAGCTCGCCGAAATAGCGCAGGTGCTCGCGCGCCGTCAGTCGCGTGTAAAGCGCACGAAGATCGGGCAGGACGCCGAGCCGACGCCGCGCCGCCAACGGATCCTTCTGGCTGTCGATGCCGTCGATCAGCGTGGTACCGCGGTCCGGCCGCAACACCGTGCAGATCAGGCGAAACATCGTCGTCTTGCCAGCGCCATTCGGGCCGATCAGCCCGGTGATCTCGCCATCACGCGCGACGAAGCTGACGTCCTCGACCACCCGCAGATCGCCGAACGACTTTGCCAGACCGCGGACCTCGATCATCCGATCGCCATGCGGGACGCCATCCGCCGATTCGACTCGACGGTGGCGCCGAGGTCAAGGCGATCGTCGCCAATCCTCGGCGAATTCGCGCAACTGTCCGGCTTCCAGATCCGACACGGCCCACAGGTTCATCCCGTCCTGAACCCAATGCACGACATTGTAGCCTTGCCGCTCGGCGGTCTGGTTCGGCCGCGCCGCGCTCTGCGCCGCCGGCCAGACGAACAGGTCGATGACATGCTTGTCGCGCTGATAGACCAGGGCGGCAACCTGCCGGCCGGCGACATAGTCGAGCCTCCCGCCGCGCAACGGAAAGCGCTGCGCGGCGAGATCCTTGACCGGCGGCGCGAAATCGATGCGGCCGTCGAACCAGGGCTTGACGGTATGCTGGTCGCTCGACGGGACATCCTCAAGATGGCCGGGCTGCAAGGCGCGGATGTGGCCGGAGACGATCTGCTCCGCAAGATCGGGCGCCTGCGGGGCGATCACCAGAAAAGCGAGGGCGGCGGCGCAGACGGCGCCCAGCCCGAAGCCCGCCGCAGAGGACCACCACCGGGACCACCATTGGCGCCACCGGCCGGGCAGCGGCGACGCGCCCTGCGGCGAATCGGCGGTGCGGCGCGGCCTCTGCGCGGCCGCGATTTGCGCCATCAGCCGGCCGCGCACATCCTCCGGCATCGCATGATACAGCCTTGCGTCGATCAGCGCGCGTGCCTGCGCCAACTCGGCGGCCGCCGCCTGGCAGATCGGGCACTCCGCCCGGTGCGCGCCGAGCGCCGCCGCTTCGGCGGCGTCGAGCTCACCGTCGAGCTCGGCCTGGACGAGCAGCACCTTGTCGCATTCCGGCGCTGCGATCATGTCGCCTCGCCTCGCGCGGCCGACCGCGCCAGGAGCTGACGCGCGCGGAACAGCCGCGACATTACCGTGCCGATCGGAATGCGCGTGATCTCGGCGATCTCCTTGTAGGACAGCTCCTCCAATTCGCGCAGCACCAGGGGCTCGCGCAATTCGACCGGCAGGGCGGCAATCAGCTCGCGCACCTGGCGCTCGCCGCGTGTCTTGATCAGCGCCGCCTCGGGATCGTCGGCGCTCGAGACAAGATCCTCCGCCGCCACCGCGCCCGGTTCCGCGGTCGCCGCGATTGGCACGAACTGCATGCCGCGCTCGAGGCTCGCCGAGGCATAGGCGGCGTTGCGCACGATCTGCAATAGCCAGGCGCGGGGGTTGACGCCCTTGAAGCTCGCGAAATAGGTCAGCGCGCGCAGCATCGCCTCTTGCACCACATCCTCCGCCGCCGTCGCGTCGCGCGTCAACCAGCGCGCCAGATTGTAGGCGGCATCGAGATGCGGCAGCACAACCGCCTCAAACGAATCTTCACGCGATGGGCCCGCCACGTCACCCCGTCAGCCCGATCAGTCGCCAGCCTTAAGCTTTAACTCATGCAGGGCGGGCGCCGCCACTCCACACGATCAGATCTCGGCGCCGTTTATTCTGCGCCCAGAGAAGATTTTCCGGCTGCGATTTGATGTGCGCGATTTTTTCTCGGGGCCGCGAATAAACGGGCGCCCCACCCGGTCTCCACCCCATCAGCATGCGTTGACGATGGAGAGAGCCATGGACGAGCGGAGCAATCGCGGCAGTGGTGCGGATTTGAACCGGCGCAGGATGCTACAGTGCATGAGCTGGGCCGGCGCCGGCGTTCTATGGACGGTGAGCGGCGGGATCCCGCGCACCGCGGGGCTGATCGGCGAGGCTTCCGCGGCCGAGGCGGCGAAGGGAGCCCTCCATTTCGTGCAGATCAGCGACAGCCATATCGGCTTCAAGCAGCCGGCGAACCCCGATCCGACGGCGACCCTCGGCGAGGTGATCGCCAAGATCAAGGCGATGCCGGTCCAGCCGGCGTTTCTCGTGCACACCGGCGACATCAGCCACCTCTCGAAAGAGGAGCAGTGGGACACCGCCGACGAGGTGATCAAGGGCGCGGGCAAACAGGTCTATTACATCCCTGGCGAGCACGACGTGGCCGACGTCGATAACGGCAAGGCCTATCTCGCCCGCTACGGCAAAGGAACGCAGGGCCGCGGCTGGTACAGCTTCGACGCCGCCGGCGTCCACTTCATCGCCCTGATCAACGTCTTCGAATTCAAGCCCGGGTTCAAATCCGCCGGCCTTGCCCTGCTCGGCGACGAGCAGCTGGAGTGGATGGAAAAAGACCTTGCCCGCCGCTCGGCGAGCACGCCGATCGTGGTGCTGGCGCATCTACCGATGTGGACGATCTACGCGGATTGGGGCTGGGGCACCTCGGATGCCGGCCGCGCGCTCGGCTATCTGAAGCGCTTTGGCTCGGTCACCGTGCTCAACGGCCATATCCACCAGATCATCCAGAAGGTCGAGGGCAAGATGACGTTCCACACCGCGGCGTCGACCGCCTTCCCGCAGCCGGCTCCCGGCAGCGCGCCGGCGCCCGGCCCGATGACGGTGCCGGCCGACGAGCTGCGCAAGCATCTCGGCCTCAGAAACGTCGATTTCGTCGCCGGCAAGCCCGGCGCGCCGGCGCTGATGGAAACCCCGCTGGCGGTCTAGACCCAACCAGGTTCGACGCCTTTCTCAATCCGTTATCCCCGGGCTCGTCCCGGGGATCCACGTAGATGGCCAGGACGCGCCCGGCCATGACGGAGAGAGATTGCAATTCGACCCGACTGACACCTGCTCTGGAGGGAGCCTTTCATGCCGAAGATCCTGTTACTCGCGACAGCGTTTGCCGCACTGCCTTCCATCGCCTTTGCCGGCGATACCGCCGTGGCTCCGACCGTGGTTGAGATCCACAACATGAAGTTCAACCCGGCGATTCTGACGATCGCCGCCGGCACCAAGGTGACCTGGGTCAACGAGGACAACTCGCCGCACACGGTCACCGACAAGGGCAAGGTATTCCGCTCGGCCGGGCTCGATACCAAAGACAGCTTCTCCTACACCTTCGAAGCGCCGGGCGAGTTCACCTACTTCTGCACGATTCACCCGATCATGGTCGGCAAGATCGTCGTCAAGCCGGCCGGCTCGTCATCTTGAGACTCACGCTGCGGCGGCCAGGAAAACCCGGCCGCCGCACACCGGATGGAGTGCGCCGGTCGTCGTGGGGAGGCTCAGCGGCAGGCCCTGCACCGAGCGCACGGCGAGATAGGCGAAGGCCTGGGCTTCGAGCGCATCACCGTCCCAGCCGACCGCCTCGACCGGGCGTACCGGCGCGGCCAAAAGGCGGGCGAGCGCCGCCATCAGCGCCGGATTGCGCCGGCCGCCGCCGCAGACCAGCCATTCGCGCGGCGGCGCCGGAAAGTGGCGGGTCGCAGCAGCGGCCGCCACAGCGGTCATCTCGGTCAAGGTCGCCGCGCCATCGTGGAGGGCGAGATCGTCGGGGATGGCGGCCTGAAAATCGTCGCGATCGAGCGATTTCGGAGGTTTGTGCGCGAAATAGGGGTGCCGGGCAAAGCGCGCGACATGCGGGGCCGACACTGCGCCCGCCCGCGCCAGCGCGCCGTCGATATCGGCCGCCCCCCCGGTATGGCGCCGCACCCAATCGTCGATCAGCGCGTTGCCCGGCCCGGTATCGAAGGCGAGGATTTCGTCGGCGCCATTTCCGATCCAGGTGACGTTGCCGACCCCGCCGAGGTTGAGGATCGCGAGGGGCTTTGCCCGGTCGGCGGCGAGCGCGGCGTGGTAGAGCGGCGCGAGCGGGGCGCCCTCCCCGCCTGCGGCCATGTCGGCGCTGCGGAAATCGGCGACGACATCCTCGCCGACGAGGCGCGCCAAGAGCGCGCCGTTGCCGATCTGCCAGGTCCGCCGCTCGGCCGGGCGATGCAGGATCGTGTGGCCGTGAAAGCCGACGAGGTCGAAGGCGACGTCGGGATGGCGTGCGCGGAACTCGGCGACCGCTGTGGCATGGAGCCGCGTCAGCTCGGCCTCGACCGCGGCGATCTCGGTGCTGGGACCGGTGCCTCCCAGGACCGCGCGCAGCTGTTCGCGGAAGGCGTGGGGATAGGGCATGGTCAGCGCCGGGCCGGCGACGACGCGCTGGCGGCCGTCGGTCGCCAGCGCCGCGACATCGACGCCGTCGAGCGAGGTGCCGCTCATCAGCCCCAGCGCCCGGGACGGATTTGTGGTAGACAAGGCCGCCATGTCGAAGACCCGCTCTGCCTTTCTTTCCGCCGCCATCGAGCGCGGCTTTGTCCACCAATGCACCGACCTGGAGGCGCTCGATGCGCGCCTCGCCGGCGGCGCCGTCACCGCCTATGTGGGCTATGACTGCACCGCCGACAGTCTGCATATCGGCCATTTGATGTCGATCATGCTGCTGCGCCTTTTTCAACAGCACGGCCACAAGCCGATCGTGGTGATGGGCGGCGGCACCTCGCGGATCGGCGACCCGACCGGGCGCGACGAGACGCGCCAATTGCTGAGCGACGACGAGATCGCCCGCAACATGGTCGGGATCCGCAAGACCTTCGCCAATTTTCTCGATTTCGGCGACGGCCCCGGCGCGGCAGTGATGGTCAACAACGCCGATTGGCTCGACGAATTGCGCTACATTCCGCTGTTGCGCGACATCGGCCGGCATTTTTCGGTCAACCGCATGCTGACCCAGGACAGCGTCAAGCTGCGGATCGACCGCGACCAGCCGATGACGTTTCTGGAATTCAACTATCCGATCCTGCAGGCCTACGATTTTGTCGAGCTGGCCCGACGCCTGGGCTGCGAGTTGCAGATGGGCGGCTCCGACCAATGGGGCAACATCGTCGCCGGCATCGAATTGGCGCGCCGGGTCGAGGGGCGCGCGCTGTTCGGCCTGACGACGCCGCTCGTCACCACCGCTTCCGGCGCCAAGATGGGCAAGACCCTCGGCGGCGCGGTCTGGCTCAACGCCGACCGGCTCACGCCCTACGAATATTGGCAATTCTGGCGCAACACCGAAGACGCCGATGTCGGCCGCTTTCTGCGCCTCTTCAGCGAATTGCCGCTTGCCGAGATCGCCCGGCTCGAACGTCTCGCCGATGCCGAGATCAACGAGGCGAAAAAGCTGCTGGCGACCGAGGCCACCGCGCTATGCCACGGCCGCGCCGCCGCCGAGGCCGCGGCGGGGACCGCGCGGAGCGTCTTCGAGGCCGGCGGCGCCGGCGCGGAGCTGCCGCAGATCGCATTGCCGCGCGATGTGCTGGCGCGCGGGGTGCCGGCTTTCGAGCTACGTGCGGACCGGGCTGGCCGCGTCGAACAGCGAGGCGCGCCGGCTGATCAAGGGCGGCGGCGCGCGCCTCAACGACGTCCTCGTCACCGGCGAGATGCAGCCGGTCTCGCTCGCCGATCTCGATGCGCAAGGCCAGATCAAGCTCAGCGCCGGGCGAAAGCGGCATGCGCTGGTCCGCCCGAGCTGAGGACCGCGGCCGTCCCAGGCGCATGCGGACCAGAGGCCGGCGGTCCGGGCTCGCTCAATGCACCGCCTGCTGCTCCTGCTGCGGCGCCGGCAGACCGACGATCGGTGCGAACAGCTGGCGCAGGATCCCGGGCGCGAGGGCACCCAGCGGATTGACGGTGACCTGGGGATCGGCGCTGGCGCCGCTGAGCCGATAGTTGGCGGCAAACAGGCCCTGCGAACCGCCGCCCAGCAGCTCGCCGATGATCGGCACATTGCCGACGAGCGAATTCAGCGCATAAGCCGGCGCCACGGTTCCCTGCAGCTCAAGCCGATCCTGGTCGAGATCGACCCAGCCATCCGCGGTCACCCCCAGCGCCTCGCCAAAGCCGAGCAGCCGCTCGAGGGTGAGGCGCGAGCCGGTATAGCTGAAATCGCCGCGCAAGATGGCAAACGGCAGGCCGGTGCCGGCCAGCATGCTGGCGACGCCGGTCAGCGACGGGAGCGCCAGGATCTGGGCCATCACCGGCGCATGCGCGAGCGTGTAGTTCTGGCCTTCGAGATGGGCCCGCAGCGTCCGCTTGCCGGAGATGTCGGCGATCTGCCCATCGATACTCAGCTGCCCGCCGACGACGCCATCGGCAATGTCGAGGAGCTGCAAGGCCGCACCGAAATCGTCGGACTTGAAGATGAACCGGCGGCCGTCCTCCCCGCCAAACTGCAGCGACATGCCGTGCCCGTTGGGATAGCGACCCTCGATCCGGCCGGACTGCCAGATCCCGCCGGTGCGTAGGAGGCCGGCGGTGACATGGCGCAGCTCCCGCTGCGGGCCGAAGGTCAGCCGATCGATCCGGGCATCGACGGCGAGGGGCGGCGACGATGGCGACGGCGCGCCGCTTAGCGCATCCTTGATCAGATGGCGGGCATCAACCCGCGGGGCATGGATCTCGGCGCGCCAGCCGCCCTCGGCCCGGCGCGCAACCGTCCCGCTGATTTCGGTCTGGCCGGCGACGAGGCGCCGGATATCGACCCGGTCGATATGCTGGTGGTCGGCGCTGATCAGCGCTGCGAGGCGACCGTCGAGGCCAGCCGCATTGATCACGATGTCCCGGATCCGGGTGATTCGCTCGTTTTCAATATCGAGGACGACCGTTGCCGTTGCCGGCTGGTCGGGCAATTTTTTCCAGCCAGCCTCGGGGA
>Ga0187815_10001612_pt1 | contig 10661 bp, 7 predicted proteins | sample NC_S_5_FD_132962 | JGI IMG/M metagenome (GOLD analysis project Ga0187815, IMG submission 132962) | Wetland sediment microbial communities from Neuse River Estuary, North Carolina, USA - ASW-S_5 | ecosystem: Environmental > Aquatic > Freshwater > Wetlands > Sediment | place: USA: North Carolina...
TCATGGGCGTCCGCCTCTACAGCCCGGCCCTGGGACGGTTCCTGCAGGTCGATCCCGTCGATGGCGGTAACGCCACCGCGTACGACTACTGCGCCGGCGACCCGGTCAACTGCACCGACCTCGACGGCAAATGGGGCTGGGGCAGCATCAAGAAGGGCCTGTCCAAGGTCGCCCAGGTCGCCTCGTACGCGTCCATGATCCCCGGCCCGATCGGCACCATCGCCGGCGTCGTCTCCGCAGTCTCCTACGCCGCCACCGGCAACTGGAAAGAAGCCGCCTGGGCCTTCGCCGGAGCCGCGGCGGCTGTCGTCGGCGCCGGGGCAGCAGTCAAGGGCGCCCGCCTCGCCGTCACCGCGATCCGCGCCTCCAGCAAGGGCGGCAGACTCGCCTCCGCCGGACAGAAGGTTGCCCGCGCGTTCGGGAAATGCAACTCCTTCGCCGCTTACACACCGGTCCTGATGGCCGACGGCAGCCATGTGCCGATCGCCGCCATCGACGTTGGGGACCGGGTGGTTGCAGTTGATCCCGCCACCGGCGAGCGGTCTTCGCGGTCCGTACTCGCGATCTTCGTCGGGCAGGGAACCCGGCACCTCATCGACATCGACCTCGACGGCGACGCCCGCGACGTCCTCACCGCGACCGCCGAACACCCCATCTGGGTCGACGGCAAGGGCTGGACCAACGCCGCACACGTCGCAGTCGGAGACGTGATCATCGGCAGCCACGGCGAACGAGGCCCGGTTCAACATGTCCTCGATCGAGGCTGGTTGTCACAGCAAACCGTCTACAACCTCAACGTCGGCGACACCCACACCTACGTCGTCGGCGTGGACGGCCACGACGTGCTCGTCCACAACGCCAGCTGCAAGGTCGGCGGTGTCTACGTACTCACCGGCAAGAGCGGAAAGGTATATCGGGTCGGCCAGACCGGCAACCTGGCCAAGCGAATGTCGAAGCACAAGGCCAAGTTCCCAGAGCTAGAATTCAAGGTGGTCTACCGCAGCAACAAATACGCGACACGTCGCGGTCTCGAGGAGATGGTGCAGCGCCGGTATACGCCGCTGCTCGACCGGCAACGTGCGATCAGCCTCAAGAACAGGAAGCGACAGCAATACCTCAAGGCGGCACGCGACTATCTGCGGCGCGGCGGGCGGGACTGACGACGACCGGCCTTCCGGGACGGGCAGACGCCCGAGCGGCCCGGCCCGGAAGGCCGTACGCGACGGGAACCAGCAGCCACGCCGCTACAGTAGGGCCATTTCGAGCGCCAGGGAGGCCGGGATGACAGAGCCATACATGATGCCAGCCGGCCGGTATGCGGTGGACGTCGCCGCCCTCAAGGCGCTCAAGGCGGTCTACTGGGGGACGCAGGGCTGGCGCGAGGGTGCAAAACCGGACGAGGCGACGGCCGCCTTGCTCAGGGCTGCCGGCCTGTGGACCGACCTGGCGCACCGAGAACTGACCCACGACCGCATCGTGACGGCTGCCGCGGCGGCTGCCGCACGAACATCACCGGCCGACGTGCGGTCGGCGTTCGTGGGTAGTCTTCGCAGCCGCAGGCTGGATCTGCGGTCCGCGCTGGCATCTCTGGCCTACGTGCGGCACATGCCGGCGCACCGATTCAGTCCGCTTGCTGACGGGGACGGGCCGTGCCGCATTTGTGGCACAGCGGATACGTTCGAGCTCGCGGACCCGAATATGCTGAACTTCGAGCGCTTCAACTGGGGCGGCGTGCGCCGCGACGAGCTTGAGTACTGTGTGTTCGACCTGTTGCAGTTCGCGCGTGCACCGCAGGTCGCGCCGGACGACGAGGACTACGCACTGCTCGCCGAGATCATCGACACGCTCCGGTCGCTGCCGCCCAGAACCACGGCGAACCGAGCGGCCGCTGCTCTGACGATGCTGCCGGGGAACAAGGACGAGCGGACAGGGTTCCTGGAGATCCTCGCGGTCTGCGGGATCCTGCAGACGGCGCGTTGCCCCGGCTTCGGTGCCGCGTTTGTTGCCTGGGAGCACCGTCCGCAGCCCGAGGGCAAGAACGATCTCGGTTATCCCTTGTGGTGCTGGACCGCTGGTGACGGTGTCGACAGCGAGAACCTTGCCGCGCTACTGCCTTCCCTGGCCGAACCCAGGAATGGGTGACCGGCCCGCGAAGGTATCCGCGCTGGGGCGACCTGTCGCTACGTGAAGGGGAGCGAGCGCACGGGGTTGCTGCGTGGAGAGATCTGAGGTCGAAGGTGCTGAGGACGCTGAGTTCTGGGAACTTGTAGGGCGGCTCGCTGGGCGACCGGAGCTGCAAGATGATCGGCCCTACGAGGAGCTGACCGCGGAGCTGGCTCAAGGGCGGGTGGAGCGAATTCCAGAGTTCGCCGAGACCCTGGCGTACAAGCTGTACCAGCTTGACCGACGCTCCCTTGCTGAGACCTTGATTCCCGGTGAGGACGAGTCAGGCGAGCGCCTGTCGGATGACGGGTTCCTGTACGCACGCTGCGCGGTCATTGTGGCGGGTCCTGCTGCTTTTTCGGCGGTCCTCCGTGACGGTTCGGTGTTCCGGCACTACGTAACCGTCGAGGCCGCGCATGCCGAGTCGATCTTGGATATTCCATCGAACGCCTACGAGGTGCTCACCGGCAACAAATGGGATTACGTCGAAGAGTATGACTACGAGTCGGCGTCGAACGCCGAATGGTGGTAGCTGGTAGGGGTTGAGGCTTAGACATTGGCCGTTCAGGTGCTGATCGCGGAGTCAGGTGTCGGTGCCGAATTGCGGGCCCTGCGCCGCGCCGGTTGCCGACGGGCCGGCGAACTACGATTGGAGGTGGTCGTCGAAGCCGAGAAGTTTGTCGCGCAGGTGCGGCGAGGCGGAGGTCGGATAGAAGGCTGGGAAGCGAGGGCCCTGATCGATGGCGTCTCCTGAGCACACCGGGCGGACGGCGGGTGTCACGCCGCCTGGGCATCGAGCAGTTCCGCCGTGCGCTCCCACAGGCGCGTGGCCAACTGGTCGTCCTTGGCCTGCCGATGGACGGGACCGTCGGGCTTGAGGCCGTCGTAGTAGACGCCGTTGGTCGCCTGCGGATCGGGCATCGTGGCCAGGTGGACCAGCGGCGCGGCGCCCTGTTCGACAGTGCTCACCTTGCCCAACAGGCGATACCGGGCCAGCGCGGCCATCAGCGGGCTGTCCCGGTTGATCCCGGTGGCGGCCACCACGCCTGGGTGGAACGCCGTCGCGGTCAGCCCGCTGCCCCGCGTACGCCGGGCCAGCTCGCGGGTGAACAGGATGCCCTGCAGTTTCGTCATCCCGTACCGGAGCATGCCGGATCGTTGACGGGCGCCTTCGAGGTCGCCGAGGTCGATGCCGCAGGACCGGTTGGCCTTGCTGGAGGTGGTGATGACCCGCGCCGGCCCGGCGGTGGTCAGCCGATCCAGCAGCAGGTTGGTGAGCAGAAACGGGGCCAGGTAGTTGACCTGGAACATCGTGTCGTAGCCGTCCTCGGTGCGGATCCGCCTCGGCAGGACGACGCCGGCGTTGTTGGCCAGGACGTCGATGCGGGGGTAGCGGTCGAGGAGAGTGTCGGCGAGCGCGCGTACGTCCGCCAGCCGGGCGAAGTCGGCGACCAGCGGTTCGGCACCGAGCTGGCGGGCGACGGCGGCGGTCTTCTGCGGTGACCGGCCGACCACCGCCACGGTCGCGCCCAGGCCGGCCAACTGGCGGGCCGCCTCGGCGCCGAGGCCGTCGCTGGCCCCGGTGATCACGACGGTCTTACCTTGCATGATCCGATCGTTCAAGGCGCTCACCCTCGCGAATATGACGTTGGATCATGCTTGCACGCGGCGTCGCCGCTGTCATGCGCAGGCCGTCCGCGGGGACGGGACACCGCAGCGAACTGCGAGGTTGGCCGGCCGCCTCACATTCTCCGCGCCGATGTCGTCGGACCAACGGGGCCAGCCCTCAGAACACCGCCGAGATTTGGGAGGGAAACCCATGTCCACGCCCGCGACGACCAAGCAGGACGACCTCCAGTCGCGCCTGCCCGACCCTATGCAGTTCTTCCCCGAGATGGCGGCGATCGCCGGAGCCATGGCCAAGGCCACGCTGAACGGTTCGATTCCGCAGACCACCATCAGCCTGGTGCAGCTGCGCGCCGGGCAGATCGTCGGCAGTACGTACCACACCGTCCGGCAAACCGGCGACCTCCGCCAGGCCGGGGAATCGGAGGAGCGCATCACCGCCGTGGCGTCATGGCGGGACGCTCCCTACTTCACCGACGCCGAACGGGTCGCGCTGGAGCTCGTGGAGGCCGTCCTGACCTCGAATCCGTTCGGGGAGCGCGTCCCCGACGAGCTGTACGCCAGGGCATCCGCCGACTACGACGACAAGGCGCTGTGGACGCTCACCCTGGCGATCAGCCAGATCTGCTTCTTCATCCCCGTCGCTCTCATTGCCAAGCCGATCCCCGGAAGGGCCCTCGGGGAGAACTACAGCAAGTAACTCCAGCGTAGAGGCCGTAGGCGCAGTCGAAGCTTCTTCGGCCGTGCCTGCGGCCACGCGCGTCAGCCCGGCGTTCCCACGCGCCGTCAGCGAGACCCTAAGCTGACGCGATGCCGGCAGAGGATGGCGTAATCGACCTGGACAAGCACGACGGCGTACCGGCTGGAGCTGCCAGCGTCAGCCCCAGCCGACGCGCGGCAGGACACCCGACGACGCTGCGCCTCGCCGCTGCCTTCGTGGTCGGTGTCGTGCTCGGCGGCGTCGGCGTCAACGAGCTCCGAGACTCGCGTGAACACCGGGAGCAGAGGATTTCTCTCGTGGCCATCCCCGCGACGACCAGTGGCACGGGAGCGAACTCCCCAGGCCGGGTCCGGCTGGACGGTCAACTGGCGCTGATCAACGCCGGCCCCGCGCCGATCACGATTCTCGCGGCCACCGGGCAGCGGCCGGACGCTCGGCTCCGTTACACCGGCCAGCCCCGACCGATACCACCCGGCAGCACTGCTCTGGTCGACGTCGAGGTGCGATTCGACTGCTCGATCCCGATCGAGCAGGAGCCCCTGCCGGTACGGTTCTCGATCAAGACCAACGACAACCAGGACAGGGAAGTCAACGCTCCCGTCACCCTGTTGTTCAGCGTCTGGTACCGGGATCTGCTGCAGGCCTGCGACGGCCTGGGCTGACGCCCGGGTGCCGTCCCCTGAGGGCCACCCCCGGGTCGAGCTGGTGGTCTTCCCCGATGTCCCGAGCGGCGGGCTTCACTAGCGTCGGTCGGCAATGGACAGTCGACAGACGGGGAGGACGTCCGATGTCCCAACATCATCAACAACGGGTGCGCGCATGAGGCCGCGCCGGCTGGCCGCCGCAGCCACCGCGGTCGGCCTGGTCGCCGCCGGCCTCACCGCCACCACCGGCCCCGCCGCCGCCCACTCCGGCGGCTACTCGGCCCTCATCCAGCGCGCCTCGTACGGCGTACCGCACATCACCGCCCAGGACTTCGCCAGCCTCGGCTACGGCGTCGGCTACGTCCAGGCCGAGGACAACATCTGCATCATCGCCGAGTCGATGGTCACCGTCCGCGCCCAGCGCTCCCGCTGGTTCGGTACGACCGGCGACGCCGCCGCCAACGTCACCAGCGACCTGTTCCAGCAGAAAGTCATCGACGCCCGGGTCGTCGAACGGCTGCTCACCGGCCCCCGCGACGGAGTGCACTCGCCCTCGGACGAGGTACGCGACCAGATCCGCGGCTTCGCCGCCGGCTACAACGCGTACCTGCGCCGCACCGGGGCGGCGCGCCTCACCGACCCGGCGTGCGCCGGCAAGCCGTGGGTGCAGCCGATCACCGAGCTGGACCTGTGGCGGGCCCACTGGACGAACATGGCCCGGGCCGGCTCCGCCGCGCTCGCCGACGGCATCATCGCCGCCGCCCCGCCCGCCGGCAGCGCCCCGGCCCGCCCCGGCGAGATCACCGGCCAGCTGCCCGCCCCCGAGGCCGCCGCCGTGGTCGCCGCCCGCGACGGCGCGCCGGCCGGGGTGGGCAGCAACGCGTACGGGCTCGGCCGCGACGCCACCGCCAGCGGAGCGGGCATGGTGCTGGCCAACCCGCACTTCCCGTGGGACGGCCCGGACCGGTTCTACCGGATGCACCTGAAGGTCCCCGGCCGCTACGACGTCGAGGGCGCGGCCCTGGTCGGCGACCCGCTGATCGAGATCGGCCACAACGGCCGGGTGGCCTGGAGCCACACCGTCTCCACCGCCCACCGCTTCGCCTTCCACAAGCTGACCCTGGCGCCCGGCGACCCGACCAGCTACCTCTACGACGGCAAGCCCCGGAAGATGACCGCCCGCACGGTCACCGTCCAGACCCCGGGCGGGCCGGTCAGCCGTACCCTCTACGACACCCACTTCGGCCCCGTCGTCGTGGTCCCCGGCGTGTTCGACTGGACCACCGACACCGCGTACGCGATCAGCGACCCCAACGCGGCCAACAACCGCGCGCTCGACGGCTGGCTGGCCATGGGCCGCGCCAAGTCGGTGGCCGACCTGCGCACGGTGCTGGACCGGCGGCAGTTCCTGCCCTGGGTCAACGTCATCGCCGCCGACAGCGACGGCAAGGCCCTCTACGCCGACCACTCCGTCGTGCCCCGGGTCACCGACGACCTCGCCGCCACCTGCATCCCCGCCGCCTGGCGCGACCTGTACGCCGGCAGCGGCCAGGCCATCCTCGACGGCTCCCGCTCCCGCTGCGAGCTGGGTCGGGACCCGGACGCGGCGGTGCCCGGCATCCTCGGCCCAGCGCACCTGCCGACCCTGGTCCGCAGCGACTACGTGACCAACTCCAACGACAGCTACTGGCTGGCCAACCCGGCCCAGCCCCTGGAGGGCTTCCCCCGCATCATCGGCAACGAGCGCACCGAGCGGAGCCTGCGTACCCGGCTCGGCGTCCACCAGGTGCGGCAGCGCCTCGCCGGCACCGACGGGCTCCCCGGCACCCGGTTCACCCCCGCCAACCTGTGGGCGGTCACCCTCGGCAACCGCGCCTACGGCGGCGAACTGGTCCGCGACGACCTGGTGAAATCGTGTACGGCCCACCCGGTCGCCACCGCCTCCGACGGCACCCGCGTCGACCTGACCGCCGCCTGCGCCGCCCTGCGCGGCTGGGACCTGCGGGTCGACCTGGACAGCCGGGGCGCCCACCTGTTCACGGAGTTCGCCCGCGCCGGCGGGATGCGGTTCGCCGACCCGTTCGACCCGGCCGCCCCGCTCACCACGCCGGCCCGGCTCGCCGTCGACGACCCGGCGGTCCGCACCGCCCTGGCCGACGCCGTCCAACTACTCGACGGGATCCCGCTCGACGCCCGCCTCGGCGACATCCAGACCGAGCCGCGCGGCACGGAACGCATCCCCATCCACGGCGGCTGGCCCGAGGCCGGCGTGTTCAACATGACCATCGACCTGCTGGAGCCGGGCGTCGGCTACCCGAAGGTGGTGCACGGCACGTCGTTCCTGATGGCCGTCGAGCTGGGCAGGAACGGGCCGTCCGGCCGGCAGATCCTCACCTACTCCCAGTCGGCCAACCCGAACTCGCCCTGGTACGCCGACCAGACCCGGCTGTACTCGGGCAAGGGCTGGGACACCATCAAGTTCACCGAACGGCAGCTCAAGGCCGACCCGAACCTGGTCACGTACCGGGTGGGGGAGCGCCGCGACTGACCGGCCGGGCGTGAACGGTGCGGGTCGGTGGCCGTGGGCCACCGGCCCGCACCTCTTCGGGCGGGCGTGCCGGACCGGCCCCGCACGGCCTCAGGTGTCCGCCCTGGCGGTGCGCGACTAGGTTGGAGCGATCACCGAGGAGGATTCACATGCGGCGCTGGGGGCCCGTCATCGCGTTGCTCGCGGCGCTGCTGGGCTCGATGGTCGCGGCCGCACCGGCCGGCCCGTCGACCGAGGCCACCCCGGCGACGCTGCGGACACTCGCCGCCGCGCGGGGCATCAGAATCGGCTCGGCCGTCAACATCACCGCACTCGCCACCGACGACAGGTACCGGGACACGCTGCACCAGCAGTTCGACTCCGTCACGGCGGAGAACGCGATGAAATGGAGCCGGCTGGAGACGGCCGGCGACGACGCGTACGACTGGAGCGCCGCCGACTACCTGGTGGAGACCGCGGAGTCGTTCGGCCAGAAGATACGGGGACACACACTCGCCTGGCACAACAGCAACCCCACCTGGACGTCGAACCTGAGCGCGGCCGAGCGCGACGCCGCCATGCTGGAGCACGTCCGGACGACGGTGTCCCGCTACGCCGGCCGCGTCGACGTCTGGGACGTCGTGAACGAGCCGATCTCCGACAAGGACGACGCCCGCCTCCGCGACTACTGGACCGACCTCGGCGGCGAGGACGCGATCGTCCGCGTGTTCGAGGCCGCTCGGGCCGCGGACCCCACCGCCCGGCTCTACCTCAACGACTACAACGTCGAGCACGCTGGCGCGAAGAGCGACGCCTACTACGCGCTCGCCGCGCGCCTGAAGTCGCGGGGGCTGCTCGACGGCGTCGGTTTCCAGACGCACCTGACCACCCGGGTGAACGAGGCCACCGGGTTCCGCGCCGTGCTGCAACGCTTCGCGGACCTCGGCGTCGAGGTCGCCGTCACCGAGCTTGACGTACGCGTCCCGATGGCGCCGACCGCCGAGGAAAAGATCAAGCAGCGGCTGCTGTTCCGCCGGGCCACCAACGCCTGCCTGGCGGTCTCCCGCTGCGTATCGGTGACGGTGTGGGGCTTCACCGACAGTTACTCGTGGGCGAACGCCGACGACGACCCGGAGTACGGCAACGCCACCCTCTACGACACCGCCATCGAGGCGAAGGGCACGTACTGGGCGGTGTACCGGGCGCTCGCCCGCCGCGACGTCGACACGCAGGTGGTGGCGGGGCACTCGGGCCGCTGCCTGCACGTGGTCAACGGCAGCACCGAGCCCGGCGCGAAACTACAGCAGTACACCTGCACCGGCAGCACGTCGCAGGTGTTCCGGTTCCGGCGGCTCGACCCGCGGACGTTCCAGATCACGAACACGGCCAACGGGCTCTGCCTCGGCATCGACGGCGCGAGCCGAGCCGACCGGGCGAAAGTCATCCAGGAGTCGTGCGTCGAGGGCGCACCCGCGCAGACGTTCGTGCTGCGCCCCGCGACGGGCGACGGTACGGGCGACGGGCGGCAGTACCAGATCGTCGCCCAGCACAGCGGAAAATGCGTCGAGGTGCGCGGCGCGAACCTCACCAACTCCGGGCGGGTCGAGCAGTCCGCCTGCCACCGCGACCCGGCCCACACCGACAACCAGGTCTGGACCGTGCTCTGGGGGCATCTCTGAGTCACCGCCGGTCACCGCGTTCATGCCACCTCGACGCACGGCTGAGCGGAGCGGCGCGTGACCGGCCCGGACCGGTAGGGTGCCGGGGACGCCAGGTCGGGAGGTGAGGTGTCGATGGTCGCCGGACTCGCGGTGCCGCCCGCGATCGAGGCCGAGCGGGTCATCACCGCCGTGCTGGCCGACCTGCGCTCCGGTGCGCACCGGGGCGTGGTGGTCGACTCCCCGCCCGGCGCGGGCAAATCCACCCTCGTGGTGCGCGCCGCCGTCGAACTGGCCGCCGCCGGCGAGCCGCTGATCATCGTGGCGCAGACCAACGAACAGGTCGACGACCTCATCGACCGCCTCGCCCGCAAGGCCCCCGAGCTGCGTATCGGCCGGCTCTCCGCCACCGACTACCGGCCGTCGCAGCGGGTCGAGGGCCACGAGACGGTCCGGGTCGCCGCGAAGGTCGCCGACCTCGCCGCGTCGGCCGTCATCATCGGTACGGCCGCCAAGTGGGCCACCGTCGCCGAGGGCGTCTGGCCGTGGGCGATCGTGGACGAGGCGTACCAGATGCGCTCGGACGCCCTGCTGCGCGTGGCCGGCCGGTTCGAGCGGGCGCTGTTCGTCGGTGACCCCGGGCAGCTCGACCCGTTCTCCACCGTCGAGACCGCGCGCTGGACCGGCCTGACCTGGGATCCGATGCAGTCGGCCGTGGCCACGTTGCTGCGGCACAACCCGGAGCTGCCGGTGCACCGGCTGCCGGTGTCCTGGCGGCTGCCCGCCAGCGCGGCGCCGGTGGTGGCGGAGGCGTTCTATCCGTTCACCGGGTTCCGGGCCGGCACCGGGCGCGCCGACCGGGCACTGACGTTCACCGAATCCGGGCCCGGCGACGCCTACGACGCGACCGTGGACGTGGCCGCCGCCACCGGTTGGGGGCTGTACGAGCTGCCGGCCCGGCACACGCTGCGTACCGATGGCGAGGCCGCGGCGGCCTGCGCGGCCCTCGCCCTGCGGGTGTTGCGGCGTGGCGCGGTCGCGGTCTCCGAGCAGGCGCCCGACGGCGCGCCCGTCACGGCGGACCGGATCGCCGTCGGCGCCGCACACCGCGACCAGGCGGCGGCGATCCGGGCCCGGCTCGGCGCGGCCGGCGCGGGCATCACCGTCGACACCGCCAACCGGCTCCAGGGCCGGGAGTACGACGTGACGATCGTGCTGCACCCACTGTCCGGGCGGCGGGACGCCACCGCGTTCCACCTGGAGTCGGGGCGGCTGTGCGTGCTCGCCTCCCGGCACCGGCACGCGTGTGTCGTGGTGGCCCA
>Ga0187815_10001613_pt1 | contig 10660 bp, 11 predicted proteins | sample NC_S_5_FD_132962 | JGI IMG/M metagenome (GOLD analysis project Ga0187815, IMG submission 132962) | Wetland sediment microbial communities from Neuse River Estuary, North Carolina, USA - ASW-S_5 | ecosystem: Environmental > Aquatic > Freshwater > Wetlands > Sediment | place: USA: North Carolina...
CGAAAGGCCGCGGTCATGATTGCCTTCCACCCACACCACTTCGACGCCGCGCTTGGGATTCGACAGCTTACGGATGTAGGAAAGCAGTTTCCAGTGGTCGCGCTTGAGCCGGCCAAAGTTCAGGTCGCAAAAGATGTCGCCCAGCAGGATGAGGCGCTCGAAGCAGGACTGCTTCAGCAGGCGCAGGGCATCGCCAGCGCGACTCACCTCGGACCCTAGATGCAAGTCCGAAAGGATGATGGTGTCGTACGGTGTCATCATTACCTCTTTGATAACTATAGGCAGCGATTGTTACGCCAGAATGAACAGCGAGAACTAAGAAGGCCATGTACCACGAGAGGCAATGTCTGGCTCGACTACTGAAAATGTTGATATTTTCATCAAAATGCACCCAAGGGTAGGTGGCGGCAGTTTCGGCGGCGAATTCCACATGCGCCCGGTTAGAAATCACCGCATGGGGCGCGGTCGAGGTGGCAACCTGCACAAGCGCCGAACAGTCGCGCAATGGACTGCTGTATGTAGCTTCATATCAATCGCATACAGCGACGCCTTCGCGATTGACGGCGATCATTATTCAGGCGATAAAGGAAAATCAGCGGCAGGCAGTTCGGAAACGACTATGCGATCAGAAGGACGGCTCTCCCCCCAGCGGCCCCGGCGCTTGCGCACGGAAAAACGTGTGACCTCGAAGCTCGTCTTGATCCACTCCAAACTCGCCAAGCAGGATACGCGAAACCAGCCGGCGAGAAAACAAAGACCAGCCATTCCTGTGGCTGGATCCCTCTAAAACGCGCGTACGCACTCAGCTTGGGCGAGACGTAGTTCCCATTCAGGTAGCGTTGCGGATCGCACCTTCAGGGCTGCAGAACCTTCCTACGCAACGGCCTTTTTGCGATAAGGATTTTCCAGGGACACAAAATCGTACTTGCGGAGCGCCTCCAAGTCCCGAACCTCCGACAGCGTGATCACCTCGTCTAACAGCTTGTCCGCTTGCTCTTTCGGCATGTTGCGAGTGGCAGCCCAGAATTTATGAGGAAAGAACCAGATGGGTTCTGCAGCTTTTCCTGCCTCAACCATATAGCCTCGCGCTTCTTTTGTGGGGTTGGCTGGTCAATCGCCGACTGTGGAGACAGGCGGATTATAACCGAAGGCCTCATCTTCCGCTAGTACGCTGTTGTGATCTTCATCGTTTACAACAAGTTGCATGGGTTCGTCATGGCGCTCGCCGCCCTCTATCCTGTTTCCGACGGCTTGGCTGCGGCGGTTCGCTGGCGGATAAGCGCAATGAAGGCGGTGGCAGCGTGCGGCAGGGTGCGGTCGCGGCGGTACACCAGTCCCAGTTCGCGGTGAATGTCCACGTCTTCGATCTCCACCAGTTTCAGTTGCCCGTTGGCCACGTCGTCGCGGGCGAAACTGGCGCTGATCAGCGATATGCCTAGTCCGGCGGCAACGAACCCCTTGATCATCCCTACACTTGGCAACTCCATGGCTACCCGCATACTGGCGCGGAAGGGACGGAAATGTTTGTCGAGCATGGCGCGGGTGTGCCCGGTGCGCGGGAATATGAGCGGGTACTCGGCCACCTCGGCGATGCGCACGCTGCGCCGCCGCGCCAGCGGGTGATCGGCGCTGGTCACTAGCACCAGGCGGTCGCGGAAAATGGAATAGATCTTCAGGCTGGGTGAGCGCACCGGCAGGGTGACGATGCCTACGTCCACCGATCCGTCCTCGACTTTCTCCAATATCTTGTGGCTGAAGTTGCGGTAGATGCTGATCTGCACTCCAGGATAAAGGCGCTGATACTCGGCGAAGTGGTCCGGCAGGACGTAGAGGCAGGTGGCCTCGTTGGCGCCGATGGCGAGCACTCCGCGCGGGGTCGAGCCCTGGTCGGCGACCGCGCGCAGGGATTCGGCGCGCAGCGTCAACAGGCGGTGAGCATATTCCAGCAGGACTTCTCCTGCCGGCGTGAGCCGCACCGCCTTGCCGACCCGGTCCAGTAGTTTTTCGCCGTAATCCTGCTCGAGCTGGCGGATCTGCGCGCTGACTGCCGACTGCGAGCGGAACACCTTCTGCCCCGCCCGGGAGAAGTTGCCTTGCTTGGCGACCTCCGCAAAGGTAATGAGCTGGTCGAAGTCCATGGATCGTGGGCGATTATAGCGGGCAGGCCACCCGGCCGTCAGCCTGGCGTTAGCCGCGCGCCTGGGACCTCGACAGCGGGCACGATCACAGTCCCAAGTATGCCGACCTGAGCCGCTCGTTGCTCAGCAGTTCTTGCGCCGAGGTGCCGAGCCCGAGCTCGACGGCGCCGTTCTCAATGACATATCCGCGATCAGAGATGCTCAGCCCGTCTACGACATTCTGCTCGACGATGAGCACCGTCACGCCGCGCCTGCCAATTTCCTGCACTTTGTCGAAGACCTCTTCCACCAGTTTGGGCGCGAGGCCCAACGAAGGCTCGTCCAGCAGCAACAGCTTGGGCTGGTTCATCAGACCGCGGGCGATGGCCACCATCTGCTGCTCGCCGCCTGAGAGCGTTCCGGCGAGTTGTTTGCGGCGTTCCTTGAGGCGGGGAAAAAATGCGAACTGCTCCTCCATCGATTCTTTGATCCGCGGCCGTGCGCGGCCGATGTAACTGCCCAGCGCCAAGTTCTCTTCGACCGTCATGTGTGGAAAAAGTTGCCGGCCTTCGGGGACGTGGCTGATGCCGAGTTCCACGATCTGGTGCGGCGCGATGCGGGAGATTTCTTGGCCTTCAAAGCGCACCGCCCCCTTCATGGGATGCAGGAGCCCGGAGATCACGCGCAGCGTGGTGGTCTTGCCCGCTCCGTTGGCCCCGACCAGGGTCACGATCTCGCCGGCGCTCACCTGCAGGGTGATGTTGAACAGCGCCTGGAAGTCGCCGTAAGCGGCCTGCACGTCTTCCATCAACAACAGCGGCTCGCTCATAGCCCCAGCTCCTTGTACTTGGCGCCGAGATAGGCTTCGATCACCGCCGGCATGCGCACCACTTCCCCGGGCTTGCCTTCGGCAATCTGCGTTCCATGGTCAAGCACCACCACGCGATGCGCGATGCTCATCACCACTTGCATTACATGCTCCACTCCGCCCACGGCCGCAACGCCCCATTCGGGGAGCTTCTTGAGAATCTCCGCCAGCGCCAGCGCCTCGCTTGTCGAGAGGCCCGACACCACCTCATCGAGCAGGATCAACCGCGGCTTGGTGGCCAGGGCGCGAGCGATCTCCAGCCGCTTCAGTAGGGCGATCGGCAATCCGCTCGCCGTGAAGTGCATGACTTTTTCCATCTGCAGATACTTCAGGACCTCGCGCGCCTGCTCGGCGGCCTTCGAGGCGCTGGAGGTGTGCAGGAAGGCGCCCAGCATCACGTTCTCCAGCACGGTGAGATTGCGCAGCGGCTTGACCAGTTGAAACGTGCGACCGATGCCCAAACGCGCGGCGTGATTGGGGCTGATGTGCGTGATGTCCTTCCCCTGGAAACGGATGGCGCCGTCATCCGGATGGAAGACGCCGGTGATCAGGTTAAAGAGCGTGGTCTTGCCCGCGCCGTTCGGTCCTACGATGAACGCGATCTCGTTTTCCTCGATCGCGAAGGCGATGTTGTTGATGGCGCGCAGGCCGCCGAAACGCTTGCTGACATGATCGATCTCGAGCAAAGACATATCTAATCCCCCGTCACGCCCCTGGCACTTGCCTTGATTCCACCGAGCAGCGCCCGGCGCCGCAGCAACGCGCCCAGCGTACCGATGATCCCCTCCGGCAGGAACAGCACCACTACCACCAGCAGCACCCCATAGATCAGCAGGTGGGCTTCCTTGAAAAAGTTCTTGAACAATTCCGCTGCCGACTCCAGCACCACCGAGCCCACCACCGGCCCCAGGATGGTACCGGCGCCGCCCAGCATGGCGACGATGGCGATCTCGTTGGAAACGTCGAGCGCGAGCACCTGGTCGGGTACGATATAAAGAAACAGGCTGCCGTAGAGCGCTCCGGCCAGCGCCGTGAGCACGGCGCTGATCAACAAGGCTGCCAGCTTGTTCTTGGCGGCGCCGATTCCGACAGAAAGCGCCGTGTCCTCGTCTTCGCGGATGGCCATCAAATAGTAGCCAAACCGGGCGCGCGAGATTGCCACGGTCGTCGCAAACGCCACAGCAGTGAGCCCCACCGCAGCCCAGTAGAAAGCGCGATTCACGTTGCCATGGAACAGCGCGGGCACCTGCACGCCGACATCGCCGCCGGTCACCTCGGGCAGGTTCTTGGCGATCAGCCGCAGCACCTCAGCAAAGGCAATGGTCGCCAGCACGAAGTAGGGCCCACGCAGCCGGAAGGACACGCCGCCGATCAGCAGTGCACACGCGAGCGCCACGGCCACGCCCATCAGCGCCGCAATCCACGGCGAGACACCCAGCCGGCCGGAGAACAAGGCCAGGCTATAGGCGCCGGCGCCGAAATAAGCCGAGTGGCCCAGCGAGAGCTGGCCCGCATATCCGCCCACCAGGTTCCAGGCCAGCCCCAGCGCCGCGAACAGGTAGATGCGGAATAGTATCTGAAGCACATAGTCCGTCTGCACCACCGCCGGAACCAGCAGCGACAGAATGAAGACCACGAGCGCCGCGAGCAGGTGGGAGCGCTTCATGCTCTCTGCCTTCCGAAGATGCCGCTGGGCTTGAGTGAGAGCACTAGAAGGAAAATAACGAAGTCCACGGCCAGCGCCCACTCGTTGCCCCAGTACAGGCTGGTGAGGCTCTCCACCACGCCCAGCACGAGTCCGGCGAGTGCGGCGCCGACGATCGACTCCATTCCCCCCAGCACCACTATCACGAAGGCCTTGAGCGTGAACTGGTCTCCAACCTGCGGATATATATAGAACACCGGCAGCAGCAGGCCGCCGGCGACACCGGCAGCGGCGACCCCTAGCGCAAAGGAGATGGCCTGCACGCGGAAGACGTTGATCCCCATCAGCGGCGCAGCATAGCGGTTCTGCGCGATGGCACGTGCCGCACGGCCGGTCATGGTGCGCATCACGAACAGATAGAGCGTCAACGCCAGCACCACCGCGATCACGAACGAGACTACCCAGGGCGCGTTCACGTTGAGGTGCTGCCCGAAGTGGAGGTTTTTTCCCAGCAGCGGAAAGTTGATCTGATGGTAGTCGGCACCAAAGACCAGCAACACCCCATCCGTGGCGATCAGCCCGATACCTAGCGTAAGCAGGATCTGCATGAAATCCGACTGCCCGTGGATGGGCCGCAACAACCCGAAGTAGATCACGTATCCAGCAGCGAACAGCAGGATGCCGGCAACCATGAACAGGACGTAGGGGCTGACGCCGGTGCGGGTGAAAAGCACATAGGTGGCGTACATGCCCAGCATCATGAAGGCGCCGTGGGCAAAGTTGACGATGCGCATCACCCCGAAGATCAGCGCCAGGCCCATTCCGATAAGCGCGTAGAGAGCGCCGGTGAGCAGGCCATTGATCACCGCCTGGAGAGCTGCGTAGAGATCCAACCTCACCCCCGCCCCATGGACTTGTAATTGGTAATTTGTAATTCGCAAGTGCGGGAACATAGGCCGGGACTGAAATTACAAATTACAAATCACAAATTACAAATCCGGCATCACAGTCCCTGGCGCTTGTTCCAGGGAGGTGTAGGGATCACGGGCTTGGCTTCCGCGGCGTCAGGCGGATAGACCACCTTGTATTTTCCGTCCAGCACCTGCGTGATCAGCACCGGGTGAGGGTTCTGCCCGTGCAAATCGAACCGGATCGGCCCGAAGGGCGTGTCCGGCAAATTGATGTTCTTGAGCGCGTCGCGAATGGCGGCGGGCTGCGCCGAGTTCGCCTGGTTGATGGCGGCTACGGCGGTGAGCAAGGCCACATAGGCTTCCATCGCGTGATACGCCGGGTGTGTGCCCGTAAGCTGGAAAAATTCCTGGTCAAATTCTTTCGAGCCCTTCCACTGCGCTGTGGGCAGCCATTGCGACACCGAGAAGGTGTATTCCGCGTAGGGCCCGGCGCCCTTGTCCTTGGTGGGAAACTCGGCGGCGGCGAATCCGGTCCCGGCGGAGGTGTAGAACTGCGGATTCAGGTTGACCTGCGCCGCCTGCCGCATCAGGGTACTGGCGTCGAGCAGATACGACGCAAAATAAATGACGGCCGGATTCTTGGCTTTTACCCGCTGCAGCAATGCCTTGTAATCGGGAGAGCTGGCCTGATAGACCTCCGTATCGACCACGTCGAAGCCATTGTCCTTGGCCGTCTTCTCCATGGCCTGCCCGTTGGCTTGCCCGAAGTTGGTGTTCTCGTACACCACGGCGATGGTCTTGGGCGCATTCATTGCCTTCAGAAAGGCAATCGTGGTTGTAGCGTAGGCGCCCGATCCGGCGCAGATGCGGAAGGCCCAGGGCGAGCCGGTCTGGATGACGTTGTCGGCGGTGGCCGTCGGCATCAGCAGCGGAACCTGCTTCTGGTCGACCGCCGGCACGATGGCGCGCGTGTTCTCGCTCGAGTATGCCCCCAGGATGATGGGCACGTGGTCCTGGTCCACCAGCTTGTTGACACCCTGCACGGCCTGATCCGGACGGCTCTGGTCGTCGTAGTAAACCAACTCAATTTTCTTGGCCATGACGCCGCCCTTGGCGTTCAGATCATTCAGCGCGACGGTGTAGCCATTCTTATGCGCCTGTCCGAAGGCTGCCGCTTGCCCAGTCAGGGAAGTGATAACCCCGATCTTGAACGTATTGCCGGCCTCCTGCCGGCTGCCGCCTTGGCACCCACTCGACGCCCAGGCCACGGCCAGCATCAGCAGGAAGCAACAGCACGCCCGTCGCATCATAGGAAGACTCCTGGAGGGGATTCGAAACACCGCGCTTGCAAGCGGGCATTGTAGTAACAGGAATGCCCGTGCACAAGCGGGAGACGAAGGCCGCACGAGCGATCTTAGCTTGCCCGGGGAAGGATGGTTGGAGTTGCTCGCGGCGGGCGCCGGTCCTCCGCGGGCGCGGCGCTCACGGGCTTGCCCTGGTTCAAACGCTCGATGATCCCGATGCGGTGCTCGCTGAGATCGCCGCGTCCGTTCCAGTTGGCAACGTACTTTCCCTTCCGGCACAGCGAATCGATCAACGCCAGTTCGTGGCGGTGCAGCACCTCTTCGGGGAGCACATGAAAATTGCGGAATGTCCAAACCAGCCGGATCCGCTGCATCAGCGAAGGCTGAATGTAACGCAAGCCGGATTCAGTCTGCACGGCTAGCACGCCGTGACGGATTTTGTTCATCCACATAGCGAAAGATGCTGCCTCTCGAGGTTCTGTGGAAAATGAGGCCACACCCTAGCACTGCACAAATCCTGATGCAAGAGGAAAGTGAAAAAAAATGCATGGGGGCCGGTCGGGGGCCAAGCTCCGTCAAATTAGTCGCTTGGCGCGTTTGGAAGGTGAGTGCCGGGGGGACGTATCATTTTGAGACCGCCAGTTGCCTCCAGGGCGCGAGTCGTGTAGCGTGCGCCCTTCAGGGCATGGGTAGTGAGCCTCAGCCCGGACTGGTGCGCGCCATGGGCCGCTGGACCCTGGTGGCGCTGGTGATCAATTCCATCATCGGCAGCGGCATCTTCGGCTTGCCCTCGCTGGTGTGGAAGCTGGTCGGAGGCGCGGCGCCGTGGGCCTATCTGCTGGCGGGGGCTGGGATCGGCGTCATCATGGCCTGCTTTGCCGAGGTGGCGTCGCGCTTCACCGAGGCGGGCGGACCTTATTTGTATGCGCGCGCGGCTTACGGACGCTTTCTCGGCATCGAGATGGGATGGGTGCTGTGGCTGGTGCGGCTGAGCGCGGCAGCGGCGGGCGCGAATCTATTCGTCATTTATCTGGCCGAGTTCCTGCCGGGAGCCAAACAGCCAGTGGTCCGCGCGCTCGTGCTCACGGTACTGCTGGGGGCGCTGGCGGCGATCAACTATCGCGGGGTGAAGTCGGGCGCGCGTATGAGCAACGTGTTCACGGTGGCCAAGCTGGTTCCCCTGGGCTTGTTCGTCGGCGGCGGCGGTGCGTTCATGTTCTTCCGGCGCGGACCAGCGCCGCTTGCCAGCATGCTCCATCCCACCATGGGAGATTGGATCCAGGCGACGCTGGTGCTGGTGTTTGCCTACGGAGGCTTCGAAGCCGCCATGATCCCATTGGCGGAAGCCAAGGATCCGCGCCGTGATGCGCCGTTCGCCCTGCTGGTCGCGCTGGCGGTATGCGCGGCGCTGTTCACCTTAATCCAGATCGTGGTGCAAGGGACGCTGGCCGATCCAGGACAAGCCGACCGTCCGCTGGCGGAGGCCGCGCGCCAATTCATGGGGACGTCAGGGGCACGGTTCATCAGCCTGGGGGCGCTGGTCTCGCTCTATGGGTATCTCAGCGCCAACATGCTGAATACTCCGCGGCTGACTTTCGCCCTGGCCGAGCGCGATGACTTTCCCCCGATCTTTCGCGCGATACACCAACGCTTCCGCACTCCCCATGTTTCCATCGTGGTATTCACGGCGCTGGTGTGGTTGATGGCCGCGATTGGCAATTTCCGCTGGAACGTGGTGCTGTCGGCGGTGGCGAGACTGTTCGCTTATGGCGCGGTCTGCGCCGCCATGCTGGTGCTGCGCCACAAACATCCGGGCCGGGCGCGTTTCCCGCTGCCCGCCGGATGGCTGTTCGGCATTTTGGGCATAGCGTTTGCCCTGGTACTGGTGAGCCGCATGGGCCGCGCCGAACTGGGGATCGTCGCAGGAACGATGGTGATCGCCTTGCTCAACTGGATCTGGGCTCGCCGGAGGCGGACTTCAGAGGTGATCTAGGCGGGTCGGTCAGGTTGCGGGCTGTTCAGATTGCCACGGGGCGCCGGCGGCTGGACTTGTCCGGTGCGGGGTCTGCACCGGCTTCCTTCATTCGCTCGCCCAGCCACTTGCCCAGCCACTTTTTGCTCTCGCTCGGAATATAGACGAAACGGATGCCGGCCTTGCCTTTCCCGTCCGACCAGGCGAATTCGCCTTTCATCTCCAGTACCTCGGGAATCCCAGGCAGCTCGCAGCGCACCTCCACCGCCCAATTGGGACTGATCTGCTCAGTGAGAACGACGGCCATGCCGCCGTCACTGATGTTGGTGACCTTGCAGGCAAGGTCCTTGACCACGCCGAAGCTCAGGTAAGCCTTGGTGTCCACGGCATGGCGGAAGTAGCGGCGCTGCTCGGTGACCATGAAACCGTGGGCGGCACGCAGCGTGCGCTGCATGCGCTCCAGGGTGACGGGCTTATCCAGCGCAAAGTGCGCTCCCATCTCGAAGGCGGCGCGCATGCTGGTGGAGCCATTAATCAGGGCGATGACGAGGGCGCGCTTGTTGGAGGGCGTCTGCTGAATGCCGACCAGCACCTCCGTGCCTCCGGCTACGGCGTCACAGTCCACGATGATGGCGTCGAACTTGTTTCTGTCCAGGCGCTCCAGCGCCGACTCTGCCGTCGTCGCCACCTCCAGGCCGATCCCCAAATCATCCAGGGCGCGGCGGAAAATGCGCAGCGTGTCCGGATCGCGGCACAAGAGGAGGGATTGCAGCACCATAACTTGCATGGTAGCCCGCCAGTGGGACCGTCCCAAGTAACCGAAGTAATCCAAAATGGGAAGCCGAAAGCGGGCGCGATGAGGCTTGGGAAACAAGGCATCGGCGGGGGTTGACAGCCGCCGCTGCAGTGGCGTGACTGCAGCCCAACGCTCCCATCTGGTGCTTTTTTGCCGTTACCGCCGTTATCGGCGCCAGACTCGGCGGTTATCTTTTCCCTGGATCGGGCTCGGCCTATGCTCCTGGCACTGGCGCCTATGCGCCACGCGGGAACAGCGATGGACGATCTGGGCAGAGAAATCCGCCGGCTAGCCGAAGAGATTCGGCACGTGGAAGAGATACTGGTCGAAGCCTACGGCCTCGCGCCCGTCACTCCCGCCGTCGCGGCGCAGCTTGGCTCTGCCTGGGTGCGCAGATGGCGAGCTCTATACCGGCGCGCGCACCGGTCGCTGGTTCCGACGGTGGGAAGCAGCGATATGTTTCGGGTGCGCGCTCCCCAGCCCGATTGAAACTGCCCAGTTTTGAAGGTTTGATAGACTCGGAGTCGATTCGGTCCCCGTCAAACCCGGGTGGGAGTCCGGTTTTGGTTTGCTGGGGGTGGGGTTGCCATGCAGGATTTGATCGTAGTACGGGAGTGGGATGCCGACAGCTTCCATCGGCGGGTCTTGGAACTCGAGTCCCAAGGGTACGAAGCGCGCCGCGACACCTACCGGATCAGCCCGGAAATGAATCCGGAGACCGGCAACATCGTCCACCTGCACAGCATCGAGATGAGCCGCCAGAAAGATTAACCCGGCGCGCGTGACGCGCTAGCATGGGATATCGTCTGCTATCTATACTTGGCGCGCCAATTTCGGCCCTCTGGAAATCTGGCCGTGATGATATAGTAAAAATGCTGTGCTCTCGCCTTATGGCTTGGAAATCGTCGAAAGCTGCCTAACCTGCAAACTGCGGGCGGACAAGATTTTTTGCAATCTGCCGCCAGCGACGGTGCAGGCGCTGGAAGCGATCAAGTACACCACCGCTTATCCCAAGGGGGCGGTGCTGTTCGTCGAGGGCCAGGCGCC
>Ga0187815_10001614_pt1 | contig 10660 bp, 4 predicted proteins | sample NC_S_5_FD_132962 | JGI IMG/M metagenome (GOLD analysis project Ga0187815, IMG submission 132962) | Wetland sediment microbial communities from Neuse River Estuary, North Carolina, USA - ASW-S_5 | ecosystem: Environmental > Aquatic > Freshwater > Wetlands > Sediment | place: USA: North Carolina...
GAGCTGATTGCTCCCACCATGATATCGACAGCACCCCTTGGGCACGGAGCGCAGAGGGGGAATATGCTTTTGTCTCAAAACTTAGGCGGTTTGTGAAGTTTTTGGCGAGCAAGTTGAACTAGCGGCTCTGTGGCGCACTCAAGGGCTCCCGGGTCTCTCTGACCTCTGACTTCCGGCCTGCTTCCTCTTCATTTTCTCCCGACACCATTTGCCGGGACTTGTCAAAATAAGCCCTGTGTAATCAGGTGGTCGTAAATTTTTCCCGGCACAAAACGAGCCCCTTTGCCAGCACAAGATTGGATGGTTTCTAGCGCAGAATCCACTCCGTTGGTGTGTCGATGAAATGGAAGTCGACTCGCTGGCCCGGCGTTCCCGGCCAATCGACGCGAACCACTTCCGCTTTGCCGGCAAACTGCTGACCGTTCCTGGCCAGATAAACCTCGACCAACGCGCCTTCTTTCGCGGGCAACTGGTAAGCGCAAAGGAAGCCGTTCGCGCTGACTGTTTCGGTTACCGTCAGCGCCTCGGAAGCAACGCCAGCCTGATCGACCGAGCGAAGCTTCAGCATCACTCGCAGCCGCACGCGCGGCTCGCCGCGTTCGCCATTCGGACCTGTTTTGATGAGTCTTTTCAACTTGTTCTCCAGCGCTTCGAAATCTACCGGCTTCTGGATGTAGTCCTTCGCGCCAAGCGCTTCGCAGAAGTCCTTGTAGCTCGAACTGGATTCTCCAGACACGATGATGATCGGAATATGCTGCGTGAAGCTCAGCGATGAGACCGTTTGGCACACCTCGAATCCGGAGTATTTCGGCATCATGAGGTCCAAGAGAATCGCATCCGGCTTTTCGTGCAAGGCCATCGCAAGAGCTTCTTCGGCGGAGCCGGTGTCGACGATCTCGTAGGAATTCTTGAGCCGGAAGCGAAGAACCTTCCGAACCGCCTCGTCGTCGTCAATGATGAGCAGTTTGGGCATAACACCTCCTAGGTTTGCACCAACCGCAACGCGCTACTCTCGGCGGACGGAATTGCTTCCGGATTTGCGCCGTGATGGTGCGCGAGAGCGTCATCAACCGCCCGCAGCAGCGTGTCTTTCGTGAACGGCTTGCGAAGGACCACAAGGCCCGGTTTGATATCTCCGTGAACTTCGATAGCTCCGTCCGTGTAGCCGGACATGAACAGAACGCCCATCTGCGGCTGCTGCGCGGACAATTTCTTGGCCAGGTCGCCACCGCTCATGCCCGGCATAATTACGTCGCTCAGCAACAGATCGATTGAACCGCCGGGTTTTGCGGCTAGCTCCATCGCTTCTTCCGCGTTGCTTGCCTGCAGAACCACATAGCCCTCTTGCTTCAGTGTTCTTTCGGTCAGTTTCCGGAGCGAGGCTTCGTCTTCGACCAATAGAATGGCGCGCGGCCCCTCGTGGCGCTCGACGCTCGGTACGGCGGACAGTGCTTTCTCCTCAGGACCCTCCGCGCGGGGCAGAAATATGCGGAACGTTGTTCCTTTCCCCGGCGCGCTTTCCAGCCAGATATAGCCGCCGCTCTGTTTCACAACTCCGTATACGGTCGCCAAACCCAGTCCTGTCCCTTTGCCTTTTTCTTTCGTCGTGAAGAAGGGCTCGAAGATGTGCGCCTGAGTTTTCTCGTCCATGCCAGTGCCGGTGTCGGTGACCTTTACCAGAACGTACGGGCCTGGAATGACGTAACGGTAGCGCAACGCATCCTTTTCGGTCAGTTCCGCATTGGCCGTTTCGATCCTGAGTTCTCCGCCGCGCGGCATGGCGTCTCGAGCGTTCACTGCCAGATTCAGGATGACTTGCTCGATCTGCCCGCGGTCCGCTTTCACTTTCCCCAAGCCGGTGCAAGCATTGAATTTCAGGGCCACATCCTCGCCAATCAGCCGCAGCAGCATCTTCTGCATATCGGCAATGATGGAATTCAAGCCGAGAATCTTCGGCTCCAACACCTGCTTGCGGCTGAAAGCCAGCAACTGCTGAGTGAGTGTGGCCGCGCGCTTGGCCGCCTTCTGAATCTCATCGATTGCTTCGCGCAAGGAGTCGTCCGGCCCGATGCTGGTCTGCAAAGCCTCGCTGTATCCGATGATCACGCCCATGAGATTGTTGAAGTCATGCGCGATGCCCCCGGACAGCTTGCCGACCGCTTCGAGGCGCTGCGACAGCACAAGTTGCTGTTCCAAGTGGCGCCGCTCGGTGATGTCGCGATTCACGATGACGAGCTTTTCGACCTTATCGGAAGGCCCGCGCACAGCGCTGGCCGTCGACTCCAGCGTTCGCCACTCTCCGTTCTTGTGGCGAATGCGATATTCCAAACGGTGCCCGACGCCCGTGGTCCGTGCCTCCTGCGCCGCCGCGATCACGGCCTGTATATCGTCGGGATGAATCTGCTCGTACGCCGAAGTCCGTTCGAGTTCTTCGGGCGAGTAGCCCAGGAGCTTTTCGTAGGATGGGCTGTTATACAACCGCCGGCCATCGACGGTCACGACCGCGATCATGTCAGCGGCGTTTTCGCCGATTACATAGAAGAGCTCTTCCTGGTCAACCAAGCGCATGCGGAAGCGATGAATCTGAAGTTGCTGGTAAATGACGCAGACAACAAACAGCAGCACCATGCCGACGAGAGATCGGACAGCGATGTGAATGTTGAGTTCGTCCCAATACTGCCGCTGAGACATGTATATGGCGACGGATAGCGAGACGATTCCCGCCGTCAGCAAAAGCGTGACGATGACGCCGGAGAATGAAAGCCACCATTGACGGTGCTCAACGCGCTTCAGGCCCGCGCGAATCGATGCTAAATCCGCGGCTTGCGGAGGCTTTCGGTGCTTTGTCTCCAAGGCGTTGCGGAATCGCACGTGAGTGGCTTGCTGTCCTTTATAAGCTCGGTCGGACGCGAATTCCCCACAATGCGAGGGTGCACTTCCAATGCCAACCCGGAACGAATCCGCCGTTGCGAGTAAGCTAACTGGTTAGCACTGTGGCACTTGCGGCATCCGGTAGCAGGCAAGGCAGGGCGAGATTCGGCGCTTGTACCAAATCAGTGGTTCTGTACCAATGCGAACCATAGACGGTCACGAAGTCACTATTCTTGAGGATGAGCCAGCTTGTGTCGTTGCATGCGGCTCGCTTCTGACTAGGCCCTCGAACTTCTACGGCTCCAAATCATTGGCTGTAGTTACTGGCAACCCGCCTTGAAACAAAGATTCTGGCTGAAGAAAGGGATCACGTGATTCTGGAAACGATCAGCCACCTTGCTGGTGTGAGTGCCTTGATACACTTCGAAACTGTTCGCCATTCCATATTTGTCAAGAACAGCATGGGAGCATCTTTGGCGAGATCGTTCCACCTGCCGTGCGTGTAGCGGCGCTTATCGAACTAGGCGGCGCTGAGCAAGGATGCGACGTATCCATGAAGGAGCTTGCGGAATATAATGGCAAGTTTTGCAAAGACCCTTACGTAGAGGAGCTGGCAGTTTCCATGTCTAATTCTCGCGCTCGGCTCGTCAGTAGCTTTCTTGGACTCTTGGTCACCTTCGTCCTCGCTTTCCCGTTGCTGGCTCAACAAGAGGGAACCGCTCAAGATCCCTATATGAATCCGGCGCTGCCACTCGAAAAACGTGTTGACGATCTCATCGGCCGCATGACGCTGGAAGAAAAGGTCTCGCAGATGCGGGACCACGCGGCGCCCATCCCGCGGCTCAGCGTTCCCAAGTACGACTGGTGGAATGAGGGCCTGCATGGTGTCGCCTTTGCCGGCTATGCGACGAATTTTCCGCAGGTGATTGGAATGGCGGCCACATGGGACACCGAGCTGGTTCACATGATGGGCGAGACTGTCTCGACCGAGGCGCGCGCCAAGTTCAACGAGGCCGTGCGCAACGACCATCGTGAGATGTTTTTTGGGCTCACGTTTTGGGCGCCCAACATCAACATCTTTCGCGACCCGCGGTGGGGGCGGGGCCAAGAAACGTATGGTGAAGACCCGTTCTTAGCAAGCCGCATGGGCGTTGCTTTCGTCACCGGGATGCAGGGAGATGATCCGCAGTATTTCCGAGTGGTCTCGACTCCCAAGCACTATGCGGTGCACAGTGGGCCCGAGCCGCTGCGGCATAGCTTCGATGCAAATGTGTCACCGCACGACCTTGAGGACACTTATTTGCCCGCTTTTCGCGCTACGGTGACCGAGGCGCGCGCCCAATCGGTGATGTGCGCCTACAACTCGGTTGACGCCGCACCGGCCTGCGCGAACACGATGCTTCTCCGAGATCATCTACGCGATGCGTGGAAGTTCGACGGCTACGTCGTGAGTGACTGCGGTGCCGTCGCCGACGTGAATACCGGACACCATTATGCGCCAGACATGGCCCAAGCGGCAGCCGACGCGGTCAAAGCGGGCACTGATCTCGAATGCGGTTACCGCGAGGGGCAGGCCTTCCCAGCGCTCGTTGACGCTGTCCATCAGGGCCTGATCAGGGAATCCGACATTGACACCGCATTGCGCCGCCTGTTCCGCGCGCGTTTCAAGCTCGGCATGTTCGATCGGCCGTCGAGCTTTGCCTATGGGCGCATTCCCATCAGTGAAGTCAACTCGCCCGAGCAGCGGCAACTCTCGCTGCGTGCGGCGCGGGAATCCATCGTACTGCTGAAGAATCAGGACCACACGCTTCCTCTAGGAGCCGGGATCTCTCGCATCGCCGTGGTAGGTCCGACCGCAGAACTCATCCAGTCCCTACAAGGCAACTACAACGGTCCGCCCCCCTCGCCGGTGTATCCGCTCGTGGGGATTGAAGAGCGGTTCTCTTCTGCCAAGGTGTTGTATGCGCAGGGCTCGACGCTGGTGGAAGGCTTTGCGATGCCCATCGAGCACACCGCGCTTCATCCCGCCAGTGGTGCGGGAAGCGGACTCACCGGCGAGTACTTCAGCTCGCCGGACTTGAGCGGCCGGCCTGTGCTCATGCGTACTGACCGCAACATCAATTTCAACTGGGACAAAGTTGTTCCAGTGGACGGACTGCAGCGCAACAATTATTCGGTGCGCTGGAGCGGCAGCTTTAGTCCTCCGGCCCCCGGCGAATACAAGCTGGGTGTGCGCGTTAACTATTGCTATGCCTGCGAAAACGCGGAGGGCTTCCGGCTCTATCTAGACGGGAAGCTGCTGGTGCAAAGCGGCGGGAAGACTCCCGAACGCGGCGTAGTAATCGAAGCGCCTGTGACGTTCGGCGATACGAACCCACACCCGATATGTCTGGAGTATTTGCACAGAACGGGGAGCGCCGGCATTGACCTTACTTGGCAGGCTCCCGCGCCGGTACTGCGCGACCAGGCAGTTGAGGCAGCCAAACAGTCCGAGGTGACGATCGCGTTCGTGGGGCTTTCGCCTTCGCTTGAAGGTGAAGAGATGCCCGTGCAACTGGCGGGATTCAGTGGTGGCGATCGCACTTCCATCGATTTACCCGCGGTCCAGGAAAACCTGTTGAAAGCGCTCGCCGCCACCAGCAAGCCGCTAGTCGTCGTGCTGCAGAACGGCAGCGCGCTGGCCGTCAATTGGGCGCAGCAGAATGCCAATGCGATTCTCGAAGCTTGGTATCCCGGAGAGCAGGGCGGTACAGCCATTGCCGAGACGCTGGCCGGCGACAACAATCCTGCCGGACGCCTTCCCTTGACCTTCTACTCGTCGCTGGGCCAAGTTCCGCCATTTGAGGACTATTCGATGCGCGGCCGAACCTATCGTTATCTCGCGGACAGGCCGCTCTATGGATTCGGCTTCGGACTCAGCTATGCAAGCTTTGCGTACAGCAATCTGAAAATTCCGACAGTAAACGTCAAGGCCGGGGATCCGGTCACGGTCGAGGGTGACGTGAAAAACACGGGCCTGGTCGCGGGAGATGAGGTCGTTGAACTATACCTCACCCAGCCTAAGGCCTTTGAGACTCCTCTGCGTGTGCTTGCCGGATTCAGGCGCATGCACCTGGGTCCGGGCGAGTGGGCTCATGTTAGCCTCACGATTGATCCGCGTTCTTTGGGCCAAGTTGATGAGGAGGGCAATCGCGTGATCCTGCCGGGTGAATACACGGTTTCGCTGGGCGGCGCGCAGCCTCAGGATGCGGCTTCGGTTCAGATTGGTAAGTTCAACATAAGTGGCAAAGCCGAGCTGCCAAAATAGGCCATCCGATTCAGCAACCTCTATTTGGCTATGAAACATCTCCCAAGGCTCGTTCCATTACGCGCACCGTGCTTGTCCACGACTACCAGACCGCTTCATGCAAGAAATCCAGCGACCACCCCTCTGAGGCTATGTAATTGCAGAAGGAGAGCCTATGACGGCTTCGAGACTTCACGGCCCCACTCCCCTTCATTGCGCTGGCTTTCTTGCGAACCTCTTGTGTTAACGCTCGAAGCTTTCGGGGAAACTCCGCTCAGCGCGCTTCATGAGGATTTGCCGCATTATCTAATCGGGTAGGCAGCCCGCCTTGAAACAAAGATTCTGGCTGAAGAAGGGGATCACGTGATTCTGGAAACGATCAGCCACCTTACTCGTGTGAGTGCCTTGATACACTTCGAAGCTGTTGGCGATTCCATATTTGTCAAGAACATCATGCAGCTTGCCTGTATCGGTTCGTAAACCGTCCTGATCACCCACATCGATCGCAATTGCGCGATACTGGCGCAGATTTCTGATGTACTGATCCACAAAAGCGAGCGGGGCATTTGCCGCCCATTTCGCGAGGACGTCAGGCTGGACCGTACCGTCCTTTGTGGGGAGGTCAAGGTAGAGTGGAGGGTTCTTTGGGTCGGGTGACCATGCCGCTGCACTGGCGAGCTGCGCGCGCTCAAAGAACGACAGCTTGGCCGAATCTTCGGGCGTCTTGACGGCCTCGACTGCCTTTTCGACTTCCGGGTTTAGCGACCCGGCTGCCCGGGCGGACAAGCAACATGGACTCATGATGTACAGGCTTCCGAACACGTCGGAATGCTTCATCCCGATGCGGGTTGCACCGTAGCCGCCCATGGAGTGGCCAACCAAGCCGCGGCTCAGTCGATCTGGAATCGTACGGTAATGAGCGTCGATGTAGGCGACCAAATCATGAGCGATAAACTCCTCGAAATCCCCGGTGGTCACCGAACTCGAATACATCGAGCCGTTGTGCACGGTTTTCGAATCGGGCAGCACAACGATCATCTCTTTGGCGCCTTGGGCGAAAGCACCTTCTATGGTTTGCGGCACGTGGATTTCGTGGGTCCATTGCTCGGCTCCGATGGAATAGCCGTGTAAGGCATATATGACCGGGTAGCGCCGGGATTTCTCCTTGGCATAGCTGGGCGGCAAAAACACGAAGACGTCGCGATCGACGGCGTCTCCCTCCAAATTGTCCTGCAGAGCTGTCCCGTGCACCTTGATGTGCTCCACCGTAACAGGCTTAGCGCCGGGAACCAGGGGAGGCACATCGGTCTGCACCTGAGCCGCAAGCCGAGGACCCAGAGCGACAGCTATCAGTACCGCCATCACACAAAAAAACCTGTTCGCTATCATGGATACCCCTCTCTCGAAACGCTGCAGCCCTTCGGTTCTGCTCAATGACTCGCGCGATGTAGTTGCACTCCTGCGGGCATGTTCAGGTCCGGCGAACTACTGCACTGGAAACGAATAAATGTTTACGCTAAAAGCCGGGACCGACATCTCATCGGGTACGGATTCCAATCCCTGCTCTTGGACCTCAACTCCCGGCTTTTGTCCCACTGTAATTGTCGCGTCAACCGTTGCCGGCGCCATGCGCCACAGATGGCCTAGGCTTGCAAGCTTTACGCCGTTGATCGATAGGTTCAAGTGTTGCTCGGAGTCCGACGGATTCAGCACAGCGAACGTGAGCGTCTTGCGATCCTCGCTGAGAGCCGCGGTCACATCCAAAGGATAGGTATTGCTGCCCGGATTGACTCTGGGTTGGTCGCCACCGGCGGGATAGATTGGCTCGGGCTGCGGCGAATCTCCGGATACGTCCACGGGAATAGTACCGAAATGCTCGCGATACATCCTGAACAAAAGACCAGTTGGATTCAACACAGCATCGGTTCGGCTTTCGCTGATCATTGCTGTTGCGAACGTGAATGCGCCCAGCTGATATAGGTCGGAATGGCGAAACATCTCGTGGAACGCCCAGGCGTAGGCCGGAACCACCTTGTAAGAGTTTGGTGGCGTTCCAACGTAGGCCCATTCGTCCAGACTGATGGGGACCGGTTTTTCTTTGAGCCCAGGGATGCGTTTTAGGTACTCCTGATAGTGCTCATATTTCACTCGAACCTGAGTGGCGGGTGCGCGTTCCCATTCGATAAGGGACTGAGGCCCCGTGCTGACTTTCTCGCCTTTCTCAATATCGAATCGCTGGCCGCTGGTGGAATAGAAATGCTCGCTCAAGAGGTCCATATTGTCGAGGCAGTGACCGAGCAAGTTGCCGCTCCAGTCCGCGGGCGAGAGATAGGCCGGCACGATCTGGCCGTTGATGCGTTGTGCTTGCTTGGAGCCGGTCATGGCGTCGGGCATCGCTCCCGCAGCGATCAGTTTGATGGTTGGATCTACACGGCGCATGGCCTTTGCGAACATGTTGTGTTTCAGTTCCCATTGTGAGACGGGCATGAAACCGAGTTGCCATTCGCCCCATGGTTCGTTGCCGATGCCCCAGAACTTAATGTGATACGGTTCTGGGTGGCCGTTCGCGGCCCGCCATTTCCCCATCGGCGTGGTCACCGCGCCATTCGCATACTCGACCAGTTGCGCTGCGGACCATTCGTCGCCGAATCCCGCGTCGACTGTCACGTAGGGCTCAACATCCAGCAGGCGGCAAAGCGTGACAAATTCATCTGTGCCGACGTCGTTTGGCTGAACCGCGTGCCACACCGGGTCCATGATTGGTGGACGCTTGTCGGGATCACCAATCGCATTGCGCCACTCGTGTCCGGAAGCGAAATTTCCGCCAGGGAAGCGATATACGCCGGAATGCAGTTGCTTCAGCGCAGCAATAACCTCCGCGCGAAAGCCTTGAATGTTGTCGGCCGGCATCAGCGAGACCGCTCCGATGTGAAAAGCGCCAGCTCCGGTGCCCACGATCTCGAGCCGTGCATCATCGCTGTCGCTTTGCGCCCGGAAACTCAGCGAAAATTTGCGGTGGTGAGGGCCGATCTTGTCGATGACCACAGTTTGGCGATCGCTCGCTGCATTCCCCCATACCAGACTGGCTTTCACGTTTGTGTCAGCTGCGCCCGCCAGTACCACACGGCCCGTGTAGGATTTCCCTTTGCGCACCGCCAGCCCGGCTTGCTGGATTCCGTGCGCCTCGGTTCGACTGAGCTTCACCAGCGGCGTGTGATCGCCAACATAGGGGCGGTCAGTATCCATGGTGACGACTTCGTCGCCGCCAACCGGTGTCCAGTGGCGCAGCGCGGCGCGCTTCATCCGAGCCGGTGCAGCCGGTTCGGCGGGCGGGTGCGAAGTGATCGGATAGTAGAACTTCCGGTCGTCCAGCATCTCAGCCCATATCCCTGTGTTGACGAGGTTCCCGATGTGCTCCAGAAACTGCCCATAAATGTATTTCGATATCGGAGGGCCAGTCTTTGAGGCGTCAATGGCCGCGTTAACAGGTCGAGTTTGAGCAGAAGCCAGAGTTGAAAAAAGAAGTGCCGCCAGGAGCAAAACCTGCTTTGTCATAGTTAGACTCTCAGCTTTCGAATGCACGCTACGACGCTTCCCGTTGTGTTCCCCCACAGCGCTCGCGTTTCGCTGTTCGTACTGACCTGCAGCGGTTTCTCTGAGCCGATGAGGCCCCAGGGCCGTAGAACGTCGAAGCACCAGATTCGTTTTGATCTCATATGCTTCGCGCGAAGATCCGTTGCCCCGAGCTTCCACGAAGTCGAGCAATGCTCTAAATGCCACGGTGGCAATTTCGGTCTGTGACATCTGTACGGTGGTCAAAGGCGGAGTCATGAAGCGCGCCAAGCGAATGTCGTCGAACCCAACTACCGACAGGTCCCGCGGGACATCAAGGCCCAGATCGTACGCTTCTCGCATTACCCCGATTGCAGTCATGTCATTCGAACAGACCACAGCCGATGGTCGATCAGGCAAAGCAGCCAGCGCGGACATGGCGTTCATGCCGGCTTCCATCGTGTGATCTCCTTCGACGAGCACGGTCGGAGATATCGGCAAGCCAATTTCCTTCATGCATTCTTGAAAGGCGACTCTCCTCGCCATCGCAGTCTTCAAATGTGCTGGGCCGCTGATAAAGGCGATGCGTGCGTGCCCCATGGCCGCTAGGTGCTGCACGGCCTCGCGAATACCGTGCTGGTAGTCAATGCGAGCAGTTTTGAGCAACGGTCCCGGAGAGTCGATATCGACCGCAAATACGGGCACGCTTCGGCGTCTGAGAACCTCAATTAACGACTCTTCATTGCCAAAAGTCAGGATTGCCACGCCGTCGACCCGGCGCTCGATCATTCGCTCGGCGGCCGCCTCGATCCGGCGTGGGTCCTGCGCTATCGGACTGAGAAGGATCTCGTAATTGTGTTCCACGCCTAAGTCCTCAAACGTCTGCGCGATCTCAGGGAAAAAAGGATTGATGATCTCCGAGACCATCAGACCGAACATACGACTGCGCCC
>Ga0187815_10001615_pt1 | contig 10659 bp, 19 predicted proteins | sample NC_S_5_FD_132962 | JGI IMG/M metagenome (GOLD analysis project Ga0187815, IMG submission 132962) | Wetland sediment microbial communities from Neuse River Estuary, North Carolina, USA - ASW-S_5 | ecosystem: Environmental > Aquatic > Freshwater > Wetlands > Sediment | place: USA: North Carolina...
AATACTCAACCCAACGGAGATTAGACATTGAAGAACTCGAAGCGTTCGGCTTCGACAAGGCGGCGAAAACCTTCAAGGAGAACGGTTATGTTGTCGTCAGACTTGAAGACAAAGACGCTCTCAATCGCTTCTGAGATGCCAGCGGCCGGGCACTGCCGGTTCCCGCTGTTCAAGGACCTGAGGCTGGAAGAGCCGTTGTGGTGCCACAAGCCGACCGATCTCGGCATGGTCTATTGCCATGAGCATCACAAGCTGACCCACACCCGCAGGGTGAAGCTGGTATGAGGGGCGCAGTCCAAATTGGCGTGGTATTGGCGTCGGCGGTCGTGCTGGCGGCTCATGCCGGTCAAACCCCGGCGCTGACCAACGCCGAGTGGCGTGCCTACAACGACTGCCTGACCCACGCCCAGCTTGAGACGTCCGGGCAGATCGTGTTCGATCCGGCGTTCGAGGTCTGCAACCGGCTTTATCCGCTGCTCGATGCCAAGCTGACGGATAAAGCCAAGCAGGATCAATTGATTAGGAACCAAGCCGCGCTGAGTAACTTGGCGCATGTGGCGCATGAATTGGGGGTAGAGCCATGAGAGGCCGGTCGCGCAAGCAAAAGGAAAGCACCAAACGGTTCAAAAACCGCTGGCAGCGACCGGTCCCTTACGACCCGACCAAGGTTGAGACCATCGAGCAGTTCCTGGCCAGGGGCGGCAAGATCAGACGCATAGAGCCGCCTGACGTGCCCGTTGGCAGCCCGCTGGCAAGCCTTGGCGAGCTTGTTGGTAAGCGATGACCCGAGACGAAGCCTACGGCATCGGCTACATCTGCGGCCACGCCCAGATCGGCACCGAAGATTCCAAGATACCTGACGTCAACCGTTCCGGCGCCTTAAGGGGTGAATACCGCCGTGGCTTCGAGGACGGCGCCTCTGATGCCATAAAGGGCGTCAGGCATATCGGTGCGGCACCGTTGCACTTGAGCGTTCCAGACAACGAAGTTGTGCCGCATAAGGGGTGGGATCGTGACACGAATAAGAAATGAAGAGCAACTTGCCGCTCATCGTGATGGGATGCGTAGGCTATACGCCACGAGCGAAGACTATAGGGAGAAAAGCAAGTCGTATCAAGCAAGACGTGTCTAGCCCAGACGAACTTCGTTCGGTGGCAGACTATATGGCCAAGAAGATATCTAGTATAACATGACGCCAAAACAAAAACGGGTTTTGGAATACATAGAGCAGTATTGGGACGATTATGGCTATGCCCCGTCCTTCGACGATATAGCGGAGTACATGGGGTATGCTAGTAAGAATTCAGTTACGTTTATGCTCAATTCTCTTATACGTAGAGGATATGTCTCCAAGATTACAAACGCGCACCGGTCTGTCCGCTCTCTGCGCCGTGATCTACGCCAAGGCAAAATAATCCCAAAATAATACTTGACATAGATTGTCAATACTGAGAGTAGTGTATTGAGGCAAGAACTGCGTCGGGGGATTCCAAGTGGAAGACGCAGAAATGCAAGATTATCTGGCTCGCGTTAGTCAGCTTTCACTTCTCGACCAGCAGCAAATTCTTGGGCTTATCAACCGTCTCGACGCGGCGACCGCGCGTGAGAAGGCGAGGGGCGACTTTCTGACCTTCGTCCGTGGCCAATGGCCAGGGTTTATTGATGGTAAGCACCTGAAGGTCATGGCGGATTTGTTCCGGCGCATTGCCGCCGGTGAGGTCAAGCGCGCGACCATCTCCATGCCGCCTCGACTTGGCAAGTCCAAGTTCGCATCGGTGATGTTGCCAGCGTGGTACATGGGGAAATTCCCAGACCGCAAGATTATCTGCGCTTCGCACACCGTCGATCTGGCCAAGGATTTCGGTCGCGAGGTGCGCAACATTGTTGCGTCAGAGGACTACCAGAAGGTTTTCCCTGGGGTCATGCTACAGACCGACTCCAAGGCAGCCGGGCGGTGGAACATCAACAAGGGCGGCGCCTACTACGCCGTCGGTGTGGGTGGTGCTATTGCCGGTCGCGGCGCCGATCTGTTCATCATCGACGATCCAGTCGACGAACAGTTGGCCATGACCGGCACGCTCGACCCCAAGATATACGACGGCATCTACGATTGGTATGTGACCGGCCCACGGCAGCGCCTTCAACCAGGTGGCTGCATTCTCATCATTGCGACACGGTGGAACAAGCGTGATCTGATCGGACAGGTCCTGCAGACCTCTATCGAGCGCGAGCTTGAGGAATGGGAGGTGATCGAGTTCCCGGCGGTGTTGGAAGCCGACGAGGAAAAGGGTTTACCTGAGCGTTCCCTGTGGCCCGAGTACTGGCCACTGGAATTGTTCCAGGCGCTCAGGGCGGAGTTACCGCCATGGCGCTGGAACGCGCAATATCTTCAGAAGCCCACCAGCGAGGGCGCGGCTATCCTGAAGCGCGACTGGTGGAAGGAGTGGCTCGACAAGGACGGCAATATCGCCAAGCCGCCAGAGTGTGAGTTCATCATCGCCACGATGGACACGGCGAACACCAAATCTTCGCGCGCCGACTACACGGCAATGACCGTCTTCGGCGTCTTCGAGAAGGACAGCGATAACGGCGAGCCGACGAAGAATATTATTCTTCTCGATGCGTGGAAGGACAGGCTTGAGTTTCCAGACCTCAAGTCGAGAGTGATGGAAGAATACAAGTTCTGGAAGCCTGACAGCTTCGTGATTGAATCGAAGGCCAGCGGCACGAGCTTGATCCAAGAGCTTCGCCAGATGGGCATACCGGTTCAGGATTTCACGCCGACACGCGGAACCAAGGGCAAGCCGAACGACAAGATCGCGCGGGCGAATTCCGTCAGCGATATCCTGAAGTCTGGGCTCGTCTGGTATCCGCCGAAGAAGTTTGCCGACGACGTCATCGAAGAGTGTGCCGAGTTCCCGGTCGGCGCCCACGATGACTGGGTCGATTGTGTGATCATGGCGCTGAGGCGCTTTCGCGATGGCGGCTTTATTCGACTGCCGTCAGACGAAGACGAAGACAACTTACCGGTCGTAAAGAAAGTCGAATACTATTAGCCACAGGGGCGCTTATGCGCGTTGTGTTTGTATTGGCATTGCTGGCGATGACGGCTTGCGCGGCAGACCCGCAACCGGCGCCAGCGAAAGCAGAAGCGCCGCAACAGCTTATACCGCTCGATGTTCAGCAGAAGATCGTCAACGCATGTGGCGCCGACGAATGTGTAGCGATGCCAGAGAAGCTTTTGGACAAGATACTTAACGAATTGAAGGCGTGTAGACCGAGCATTTAATGGATATCGCCAAGCCGCTCGACGCCGGGTCACTGCAGCCGCAGCAACCGATACAGGTTCAGGTTCAGCCACCGCAACAGCCAGACCTGACAGTTATTCTCGGTGGCGCCGGGCAAGCGCCGACCATGCCGTCTAAGTTCGGCGCCAATCTGGCAGAACATATATCCGACGACGATCTCTCGTCACTGGGCGTCGAGTGGTGCGAGATGTTCGACGCCGACAAGAACTCGCGCAAGGACTGGGAAAAGACATACGAAAAGGGCCTCGATCTTCTTGGATTGAAGATCGAGGAGCGCACGGTTCCGTGGCCAGGAGCGTGCGGCGTGTTCCATCCGCTTCTGATCGAAACGCTGGTCCGGTTCCAGGCGCAGGCGATCATGGAGATATTCCCGGCCTCTGGGCCGGTCATGACAGAAGTTATCGGCAAGTCAACGCCGGAGAAGCTACAGATAGCCGACCGCATCGGCGACGAGATGAACTACATCCTCGTCGAGTTGATGTCGGATTATCGCTCCGAGACCGAGCAGCTTTTGTTTCATCTTGGTCTGGCCGGGTCTGCGTTCCGTAAAATCTATTACGACCCCATCACGCAGCGTCCGTGCGCTCAGTACGTACCTGCAGAAGATTTTGTCGTCGCTTACGGCACCACCGATCTCCATAGCTGCGAACGCGCGACGCATGTCATGCGGCGCACCAGCAACGAGATCAAGCGCATGCAGGTGGCTGGGTTCTATCGCGACATTGAGTTGCCTGAGCCCTCTCCAGACACCGGCGAACTTGAAGAGAAATATAACAAGCTGAAAGGCGAAGAGCCGCCGTCGATTGACAACGACTCGCGTCATCAGCTTCTTGAGATGTGCATCGACTGCGATCTGCCTGGGTTCGAGGACCCGTCTGGCGTCGCGTCGCCGTACGTCGTCACCGTGGATAAGCAGAGCCAGAAGGTTCTGTCGATCTACAGAAACTGGAAAGAGGGCGATCCGCATAAGCGCCGTCGGCAGTATTACGTTCAATGGAAATACTTGCCCGGCTTTGGCTTCTACGGCATTGGCCTCGTGCATCTGCTCGGCGGGCTAGCCAAAAGCGCCACATCACTACTTAGACAATTGGTAGACGCAGGGACGCTTTGTAACCTGCCGGGCGGACTTAAAACCCGTGGTCTTCGGATCAAGGGTGACTCGACACCGATCATGCCCGGTGAGTGGCGCGACGTCGATTCGCCGTCAGGAGTTATCCGCGATTCGATCATGCCGCTGCCGTACAAAGAGCCGTCTGCGGTTCTGGCGCAATTGCTGCAGGAGATCGTCGACGAGGGCCGCCGTATCGGTTCTGTGGCCGATCTGCAGGTTGCCGAGACCAATCAGCAGGCGCCCGTCGGCACGACGCTGGCGCTGCTTGAGCGTGCCATGAAGGTCATGTCTGCGGTGCAGGCGCGGCTTCATGACGCGCTGAAACATGAATTCAAGTTGATTGCGAATATCATTCGCGACGACATGCCGGATCAGTACATCACGTACGCCGATCCTGGCATATCGCGTAAAAGAGATTTTGCCGCGTCGGTGGCAGTGTTGCCGGTGTCCGACCCGAATTCTTCTACGACCGGGCAGCGTATCCTGATGTATCAGGCTGCGATGCAAATGGCGATGCAAGCGCCAATGCTATATGACCTGCCCGATTTACACCGGCAAGTTCTCTCTACCATGGGTATGCGCAATGTCGACCAGTTGGTCAAGAACCCTGGCGACATGCAGCCGATGGACCCGGTCAGCGAGAACATGGCGTTCCTGACCGGTAAGCCTGCCAAGGCATTTATCTGGCAGGATCATGACTCGCATATCCAAGTTCATATGCTGGCCATGCAAGACCCGAAGATGCAGCAGATGGTCGGACAAAGCCCGCAGGCTAACATGGTCTCCGGCGCGACGATGTCGCACATCGCAGAGCATCTGGCATTCAAGTATCGTGCGGAGATCGAGAAGCAGATGGGCGTGCAGTTGCCGCCGCCAGATCAGCCTCTGCCGCCGCAGATCGAAGTCCAACTCTCGAAGCTTGTTGCCGACGCGGCATCGAAGCTGTTCAAGAAGGACCAAGCCGAGGCTGCGCAGCAGCACGCGCAACAGACAATGCAAGACCCTGTATGGCAACAGCAACAGCAAGAACTGCAACTTAAACAGCAGGACCTGCAGCGCAAGACACAAGCCGATCAAACAAAGGCACAGATCGAGAGGGCCAAGCTTATCCAGCAAGGCGTTCTTGAGCGTCAGCGCCTTGCATCTAAGGAGAAAGTATCTGGCGCGCAGATCGGGCAGCAGATTGGCGCCGAGCTTCTGGGCCATGTCCAGGCCGCAGAAAAGTTGAAGAAAGAAACCAAGAATGAATCCAAATGAATGGAAACTGATTGACCGGTTCAAAGAGCCAAGCTCGTGGGCCGGTATCGGCGTGCTTCTCAGCACCATCGGCGTGAACGTGCCGTCCGGTCTCGTGCAGGCGATTTCGCTGCTCGGCGCTGGCGCGTGCGTTCTTCTCAGTGTGTTACTGAAAGAAGGGAAACAGTCATGAAGAAAGTTTTCGTAGTACTTGCGTTGCTCAGCCTCGCTGGCTGCGCCTCAGGACATCTGACGCCAGTTGGCTCCAATGCCGGTGGCGGCGCGGTTGTTGGCGGGATTATTGGCGGCATCTTCGGCGGACCGATTGGTCTGATCGCCGGTGCTGGTGCTGGTGGTGCAATCGGCGCGGGTATCGGTTACGGCCAAGAGAAGGGCGTTATTCCTTCGCCGACACACACTAACTAGACAAGTGAATAAGTTCGGCTGGATACCGGATTATCCGGATCACAGAGACGAGAAGTACAAGGCAACATGGGTTGGCATTCTGCCGCCGGTCGTAAGGCGGCTGGCGCAGATGCCTCCGATCTATAATCAAGGCAGCGTTGGTAGCTGTACCGGTAACGGCACCGCACGGTGCATCCAGTATTGCCGACGCATGCAAGGGCTTCCTGATTTCGTTCCGTCTCGCTTGATGTTGTATTACGACGCAAGAGAACGCGAAGGAACCACGGACGTCGATTCCGGCGCTCAGATCAGAGATGCCGTAAAGGGGGCGGTTCAGAACGGCGCTTGTCCCGAGACAGAATGGCCGTACGACGAAAGCAAGTTTCGCGTTAAGCCAGATGCTTCGGCTTACGCTGCTGGGGCCAAGGACGAGATCATAGGCTATCACCGCGTGGATCAGAGTGTTTATATGATCCGAGCGGCGCTTGCCATGGAAGACCCAGTGGTGTTCGGGTTCAGCGTCTATGATTCATTCATGTCGCTGCAGACGGCAGACACTGGCGTCGTCACCGTTCCCCAGCAGGGCGAGCAATTCATCGGCGGCCATTGCGTTGTTGCCGTTGGCTATGACGACAACCGACGCATGATCTTGTGCGACAACAGTTGGGGCGAAGGTTGGGGCTTCAACGGTTCATTTTGGATGCCTTACGAATACATCGAGAACAGCGATCTGGCCCAGGACTTCTGGGTTATCAGACTGGTTACGGAGCCAGCATCAGGGATGGGAAAATGATCCGCAAAATCTTACATGGCCTTCTGGCCTTTGGGTTTGCCATTGGATTGGTGGCGTGCAGTTCGTCTTCGACGAACACACAGCAACAGATTGCCCAGGCTGCTTCAGATGTGGCTTTGATTACAAGCGGTCTTAAAGCAGCGTTGCCGTTCGTCGCTTCTGCAGCGAGCATCGACGCCGCTACTCAGGCGAAGGTCAATACGGCCCTGTCTGATTTGGCTAACCTATCGAATCAACTTGCCACGGCCGCATCGACGTCTCAGGCGCAGTCCATCGAGGCACAGGTCGAATCCGATGTAAACTCGGTGATTACGTCTCTGTCTCAGGTTCACGGTCTGCCGCCAAATGTTGTGCAAATTCTCCAGGCCGCTGCCGTTATGCTGCCGACCGTCGAGGGCATTCTGAATATGACTGTATTGCCAGCGCCAGTCGTTCCGGTCCCAGCTACGGCTTCCATCGCTTCTGCTCCGCACACGCCGCAATGGGCCATACAGGTGCTTGTTAACGCGACGGTGCATTGATGCAATCGTTACTTATCAAGCTACTTCTTTGGGCTGTACCAAGCCTTGGCGGCCCGCTTACCAGTGCAATCGTCTCGGCGGCTGTAGCAATCGGCAAAGAGGAAGTCTCGATCATGCTGCCGGTAGTGAAAAGCTTCATCGCTGCTGCAGGCGATCCGAAGTCGCATCCTGAATTAACGTCTGGGCCAAAGAAGTTCGAGTGGGTCTTCGAGAAGACTATCGAAGCGTTCCCCAGCGCGAACGGCAAGGCCATAGGCACACTGATCAACGTAATGGTTCAAGAGGCAGAGGTAATCGCTGCCGCAATTTGAGGGTAGAATGTCTACACTGGCGGCGCTTGAAGACAAGCTTGTCGACATCATTACCGAAGCCATACGCAAGGTTCGAGCCGGTATGGATGTCCGTGAGGATTGGACCGGTGCCAAGACCGCTCTTGTTATTGCAGAAGTTAAGGCAGAGCTTAGAAAGCTGTTACCGTAATGCTGCTGGAATTCCTCGGCGGACTTCTCAGCGGCGCCATTGCCAAGGTTGTGACGTTCTTCTCTCTATGGTTTATTGGCAAGCATGAAGGCCGCATAGCACAAAGGCAGGACGATCTTGAGGCAACGCAGAAGGCAGAGCAAGAGGCAGCGGATGCGCGTAATCGTGCTGATACCGATCCTGGCTATGCTGAGCGCGTGCGGGACCGTTACACCGACAGTGGCGACCAATAGCGCGTGCGTTTCATTCCAGCCTATCACGCCGACGGCGCACGATTGGCAGATTATGTCTGGCCACCTGAATAGCCAGATCACCGATTACGACGCTGCCTGGGATACGCTTTGCAGCAAGAGCCCGGTACGATGAGCACCACGGCAAAGGTAATTATCTGTGTTGTGTATGTCATCGTTGAGATAGTATCGGTGCCGTACAGAATTTACCTTTGGCTTATAAGGCCATCTGTAAAATGATGCACGCCTTCGTGTTGTTCTGGGAAATCGTCGGCTGGTTGGCGATTGGCCTCGTAGTTCTCGGCGTCATTGCCGCAGCCGTGCTTTGGTATTTCGCCAACATGATGCGCGATGATGACGACGGGCGCTGGTGGAAGTGAAATGAAATTTATATTCGCCGTTGCAATCTACGTGGCGCTGGTTTTGTTTCCTGCCGCTGCATTGGCGCAGGACATTACAGAGCCGCCGCTTAGTGTTACAGGAGTTGGCGACCCAAGGGTTACGCAGGAGAATTTACATCAGACAGCATGCGATGCCCACATTCAATGGCCCAACGGAAGAGTTGAGTCATGGTCCAGGCATTGGCGTCCTGCAGTTGCTATTACGAACCGTGAGAAGCGGCAGTTCTTGGCCAGTCATCCGGAATATACCGACAAGAATCCGTCCCACTACGAGTGGGATCATTACTGGCCTATTGCTGCTGGTGGGTCGCCCACAAGCTTGAACAACCTTTGGGCTCAACCAGCGTTTGGCGAGTGGAATTTCCACGTCAAGGACAACCTGGAGTTCTGGGCCTATAAGCATCTGTGTATGGTTGGCGATCTCTCGCTTGACGAGGTTCGCTCGATCTTTACGCACACAGCCGATCACGGCTGGATAGACGAATGCAAGAAACGCTTTGGGCCAGACCCAAGGCAATGCGGGGAGAAGTTCAACGGTCATGGCGTCGATTGATCCATTTGACGGCTCTGTTTTAGACGCAACCCTTGCCGAGATACGCAAGGAGATGAACCGTTACGCAGACGAATTGGCGACCGGCTCTATGCCGCAAAACCCAGGCGAAGCAGCCATGGTCGTCCAGCATATACGCGGCGTCATCCACGGCCTTGCAATGGCCGAGCGGGTGATCTTGGACTTCAAGGAAGCCGCAGAAAAACAGGCATAACGCCTGCCCGACGCCCGGCGCACCCGGGCTGCACAAAGAGAAGATGGTTGCATATAGCTCGACCGTTAAGGCAACGGACGAGGCACACGAGATTGTGCCGACGCCCGCTGGATACCGCATTCTAATCGCTCTCCCAGACGTTAAGGACAAGACGCAAGGCGACGTCTATCTGCCGGATGAACTAGTCCGGAGAGAGAAGACGGCGTCGATTGTCGGCTTCGTCTACAAGATGGGAGACCTCTGCTACCAGGACAAAGAGAAATTCCCGACCGGTCCTTGGTGCAAGGAAGGCGATTGGGTGATGTTCCGCTCGTACTCTGGCACCCGGTTCAAGATCGGTGGCCAGGAATACCGCATCGTCAATGACGACACCATTGAGGCTGTCGTCCCTGACCCGCGTTCTATTGAACGCGCTTACTAGACGTGGAGACACGCATGGCTGAAGAGCAACCGAAAGTAACAGTTACGCCTGAGGTCGACGACAAGATCGACGTCGCTCTCGACAAGCCGAAGACGCAGGTCGAGATCGTCGACGACACGCCTGAATCAGACAAGGGCAGGCCGCGTCGAGACCCGAAGACAAAGCCGTTCGACGTTACCGACGACGAACTCAAAGAATACTCTTCCGGTGCTCAGGATCGCATAAAGCGCCTGCGCTACGAGTATCACGAGGAACGTCGCGCCAAAGAACAAATGCAGCGTCAACATGACGAGGCGGTGCGTTACGCGCGCACTATTCTCCAAGAGAACCAAAACCTCAAGACGCGGCTTACCGATCTAGACAAGAACCTCGTTGATACCGCCAGGGCGCGCGTTGAGGCAGAACTACAAGGCGCGAAGTCGAGACTTGCCCAGGCGACAGAGTCAGGGAAGCCAGATGAAATCGCGCAAGCACAGGTCGACGTTAGCCGCTTTGCGGCGCAACGCGAACTCCTTGGTATTCAGAATCCTGAGAAGCCGAATGGCGTGGCGAATGCGCAAACTCAGACGCCGCATCAGCAACAGAATTGGCAGTTTGCTCCGCAGGGTAACGGGCAGCCTAACTGGCAAACGCCGCAAGGCTTCCAGCCACAGTGGCAGCCGCAGGCCCCGACAGTAGATACGCCTGATCCAAAGGCCGTGCGCTGGCTCAAGGATAACCCTTGGTTCGGCGACGACGAAGAGATGACCGGTTACGCCTATGGCGTTCACGAGAAGCTCGTTCGCAAGGAGCGCGTGGACCCAAGGTCCGACGACTACTACGACCGCATCAACGACGCGATGCGCGTTCGCTTTCCTGAGAAATTCGGCGAAGACGAGCCGCGACCGAAGCGGCAGACGCAGAGCCGTACCAATACCGTGGTAGCCCCGCCCGCTCGTGGTGCGGCGCCACGCAAGGTCACATTGACCTCATCCCAGGCAGCCATAGCG
>Ga0187815_10001616_pt1 | contig 10659 bp, 11 predicted proteins | sample NC_S_5_FD_132962 | JGI IMG/M metagenome (GOLD analysis project Ga0187815, IMG submission 132962) | Wetland sediment microbial communities from Neuse River Estuary, North Carolina, USA - ASW-S_5 | ecosystem: Environmental > Aquatic > Freshwater > Wetlands > Sediment | place: USA: North Carolina...
CACTGGCTAGCGCGACAGCCCAACCGTTGCCGAACATGCTGGTAGCTATCCGCGCCGCGCATCACCCAGGGTTCGACAGGCTGGTATTCGAGTTCCGCGGCCGACTGCCAGAGCAGCGCAGCGTGCGCTATGTATCGAAGGTGATCGCGGACCCGTCCGGGAAAGTCGTCTCGGTCGTGGGTAGCGCCAGGCTGCTCGTGCGGTTCTACGCCGCGAACGGGCACAACTCGAAGGGCCAGGTGAGCTACGGCCCGGAACGACGTACCTATGCGCTGCCGGAGCTGATTCAGGTCGCCAACGCCGGTGACTTCGAAGCCGTGCTGAGATTCGGCGTTGGCGTGGCCAAGCAGGAGCCGTTCCACGTGCTCACGCTCTCCAACCCGAGCAGGTTCGTCATCGACATCGCTACGCCGTTTCGCACCACGAACGTCCGCGACTACTTCCGGGACTTGCACCGGGTCGCCACCGGTAAGCCGCCGCTGACTCTCGCCGTCACACGCCCGGTCATTCCGCCCGCTGTTGCGTTCGGCGCACTCCAGCGCCTGTACGCCGGGCCGACTCAGGCCGAACTCGCGGCTGGGCTGCGGTTCATCTCGTCAAAGACCACCGGCTTCTCGAAAGTCACGATCAGCGACCAAGTGGCCCGGGTCTATCTCACCGGCGGATGCAGCAGCGGAGGGTCCACGTTCACCGTAGCCAATGAGATCACCCCGACACTGAAGCAGTTCAGCTCCGTGCGTTGGGTCAAGATCTACAGCCCGAGCGGGCAAACCAAGCGGCCGAATGGGAAGTCCGACTCAATCCCGGCTTGCCTGGAGCCATAGTTCGCCGACGGCAGGTGCCCGAACGCGAGCGAGCTCGCTCGCGTCGTCGGGATCTTCGGCGAAGTCCAGCACCTGCGACCAGAACAGCGACTGCCGGCAGGCGTCGTCGGCGTCGCGCTTACAGTCATACCATGCAACTTCCCGCACGGATCGGGCTGATAACGCTCGCCTGCCGTGCCGTCGAGCGCATGGCGAGGCTCTTGGCGAATCTCGGCTGGCCTTCTGGGGAGGAGGCTTCAGCTAGCGCGACCCGGAGGGAAACATCCCGGACGTCGCGTTGGCCAAGGGCACGACCTTCGACGATCGAGGCGGCGTCCGGTTCCCCTGAATCGGGCATGACTGCGACGCGCACATTCGCCCTGCGTCTTAGGATCAACTCGATGCGGCGCGAGTCCTCGACTGTGGTTGCTCTGGTCGGCGCGGTAGGCGACGAACTCCTTGCCGGGCTCGGCCGGTCTTCTAACGTCTCGATCGCGCGTGCTGCCGAAGCAGGGCCGGATCAGCCCAAGGCTGGGGAGGCCAGGGTGGAGCGGCCCGGCTGGGAGGCGGGAGCTCTCGCGATGCGGGAGGCGGCGCGGCGGCGGTCGACATACGTGCTCGTGCCCGACGACCCATTGGCAAGCGTCGCGGCGGCCTGGCGGGCGATGTGGGACGTGCAGGGCGGGTCACCGGGAGCGACCGGATTCGAGGAGGAAGTTGCGGACGCGCTGGCCGCGTGGCGGGAGAAGCGGTTCGAGCTGCCGGACTACTACCTGGTTGTAGCTCCGGCCCAGCCCATCAATACCGGGCCGGATCTGTACCTCGGCCCGCTGCGCGCCGCGCGGCCGCACCGGGTTGCCGTCTCCGGTGTTGCGGAGCGGCCTGGCCAGGCGGCCAGCCTGCTGGACACGCTCCGGTCCCTGAAGCACGGGCCATGGTGGCCGCCGCTCGACCAGCTGATGGATGCGGCCCGCCACTTCTACGCGGGCGGCTTGGCCGAAACGCAGCTGGCCGCACCGTAGGCGACCCTTCACTGGCGATGTATTCCAGCGATCGGCTGTCAGGTTGATATGTCGGGGTAGGGCAGGCTCCAGTGGCTGAGCCTTGCCGCGAATTCTCGCTGGAAGCCGAGTGGCTCGGCGTAGTCGCGCTCGAACAGCGCGATGAAAAGGGTGAGTAGCAGGAAGTTATGGGCGCCGAGCTCGAACAGCGTGACGTAGTCGTGAGTCGCCAGCGCCTCGCGTTCGGAGTCGGTGAAGGCATGCCAGGTGCTCCGCTCGTGCCCGTGGCAGTTCAGGATCACTCCCGCGCGCTCGGCTTCCCACCACTCGACGGTGCCACGCGGGTCCTGCCGGTAGCGCTCTACCAGGTCCGGGTCGCGGTCCACGGTGTACAGGAACTTGTCCAGCAGGTACTTGCTCACCGCTCGCCCTCCGGGTACCAGGTGAAGTACGCCTCCATGGTGTGGAACAGGTCGAGGGAGTCGGCGTAATCTGCCTTGGCGTTGTCGCCTGCCACGCCCATCATCAGCATGAAGTCCATGAAGCCGTGGGTCGCATTGCCCGGCAGCCATAGGCTGTCCAGGCTGACCTCGGCGAGCGCAGATTCGAGGTCGCCGGACGCGATCCAGCTGACCGCCTTGCGGTCGAACTCCGGATCCGGGCCGTGCGGGCCGAACTGGCGCGGGCCGCCGAGTTCCAATGACAGGTGACCAGTGCCGATGATGGCCACTCGCTTATCACTGGGCCAGGATTCCACCAGCCGCCGGATGGTCCGGCCGAGCTCGACGAACCGGCTGGGCTGCGGCAGCGGCGGCGCGAAGATGTTGGTGTACACGGGAACGATCGGCAGGTCTGTTTCGGGCCGCAGCGTGATGAGCGGGCACGTGATGCTGTGATCGATCCGCAACTCGTTGCTGAAGGCCAGATCGAAGCCCGCGTCAATGCCCTGGCGCAGCAGGTAGGCAGACAGGTCCTCGTCCCCGCGCAAGAACATCCGCGGCAGGCCGAACTCGCGTTCCTCGTTGTAGAAGTTGGCGTCGTAATACGGTGCCTTGCCGATCAGGAACTGCGGCATGTTATCGAGCCAGAGCTGGTGGAAATGATCGCTGCCGACCATCACCAGCACATCAGCGCGAGCCTTGGTGAGGGTCTCGCGGAAGGCCTTTATCTTTGCCACCCATTCATCGGCGAAGGGCGGCCGGTCCGGCCCGGACGAGGTGCTCGCCTTGTAATAGAAAGGGTGATGCGTTGAAGCAATGACCGCGGCGACAGTGGCCATGGCACTCCTTAGGTACTGTTCCGATCAGTATCAACCGGCACGGTCAGGCTCGATGAAGTCGTGATCCGGGCAACTGTCCGTCATGCCGGCAACTGCCCGGCGAGAAAGGAGGTCTGCGATGACAGCAGAATCTGTCCCGGCGGCCGAGTCCGAGCTGACGTCAGGCCGGCCACTGGTCTTCCGGAACGCGACGGTGCTGACCATGGACGACCGGCACACCATCGAGCATGGTGCCGATCTTCTTGTCGTCGGCGAACGGATCGCCGGAGTCGGCAAGCAGCTGACGGCTCCCGAAGGAGCAGTCGAGATCGACGCGACCGGCGGTCTGCTGATGCCGGGGATGATTGACACGCACCGGCACATGTGGCAGACGGCGATGCGTGGTTACGGTGCCGACTGGACGCTCACTCAGTACTTCGTCTGGTACTACCTGAACTGGGGCAAGATGTTCCGGCCCCAGGACATCTACGCGGGCAACCTGCTGGCCGCGGCGGAGGCCATCGACGCCGGGGTGACCACGACGGTCGACTGGTCGCACGGGCTGCAGACCGTCGATCACGCCGAGGCAGCGGTGGACGCGCTGACCGAGGTTCCCGGTCGGTTCGTGCTGGCCTACGGCAACATCCAGGCAGGGCCCTGGGAGTGGTCAGCGGCGCCCGAGTTCCGTGATTTCGTCGCCAGGCGGTTCGGGACAGCCAGCGACATGCTCGGATTCCAGATGGCTTTTGATGTCACCGGTGATCCGGCCTTTCCCGAGCGGGCAGCTTTCGAGGTCGCCCGCGATCTGGGCGTTCCGGTCACCACGCATGCCGGGGTGTGGGGCGCCACCAACGATGACGGCATCCGGCTCATGCACGAGCACGGGTTCATGACGCCGTCGACGGTCTATGTCCATGCCGCGACGCTTACCAGGGACTCGTATCACCGGATCGCCGCGACAGGCGGGTCGGCGTCGGTCTCCACCGAGAGCGAGCAGAGTGCCGGCCAGGGGTACCCGCCTACCTGGAAGCTGCGTGAGCACGACATCCCTGTCTCCCTGTCAATGGACACGAGCGTCTGGTGGAGCGCGGACTTGTTCTCGGCCATGCGAACCACGCTCGGGGCGGACCGGTCGCGTGAGCACCTGGAAGCGCACGGCAAGCAGGAGACGGTCACGAACTGCCATCTGCGGGCTGAGGATGTGGTCGACTGGGCCACGCGCGGCGGCGCGAAGGCGCTCGGCCTCGATTCCGTTGTCGGGGCGCTGGAGCCAGGCAAGAAGGCCGACATCGTCCTGATCAAGAACGACGCGTCCCCGGTGATGTTCCCGCTGCTGAACCCCTACGGCCACGTCGCCTTTCAGGCCCAGCGCGGTGATGTGCATACGGTCGTGATTAACGGCCGGGTGGTGAAGCACAACCACCGGCTCGTCGGAGTTGACCTCGGTAAGGCCCGTCAGGTCATCGGCCAGACGGTCGAATACCTGCAGGGTCAGCTCGGACCGGAGGCCTGGACCGAGGGAATGCATCCGGAGATCCCGGCGACCACTGTGCTCGACAACCCTTACACCTATACCGAGTGGGATGCAGGCTCGGCGCAGTGGAAAGGCGGCGTCAGAGGTGACGGTCCCGCCTGATCAGCCGGCGGCCCCGCGGACACCGGCCAGGGCACGGACACCGCCGAGTGCCAAGGCCGCGGCCGGGCGGTCAGCCGCCGGCGCGGCGCGCCCCGTTCCCAAAAAAATGCGTGCCGCCGTCCTGCGCCAGCACGGTCAGCCGCCGGCCTACCAGTCGCACCCTGTCCCGCACCGTGGCGCCGGGCAGGCACTGATCAGGGTCACGGCCGCCCCGGTCAACCCGCTCGACCTGTTGTGCGCGTCCGGTACCTCTTACTTCGGGCCGCCAGCCCTGCCGTACGTGCCGGGCACCCAGGGCGTCGGCGTGGTCACCGAAGCCGACACGCTACCCGCTGGCCAGCGCGTCTGGTTCAGCTGCGACGCCGGGATGCGACCAGGCGACGGCGCCATGGCCGAGCTGTGCGTGGCAGGCGAATCGTCAGTCCAGCCGCTCCCCGATGCGGTCAGTGACGACCTAGCCGCGGCACTCGGGCTGTCCGCGATCGCGGCCTGGATGGCGCTGACCTGGCGTGGCGGACTGAGGCCGGGGGAGCACGTCCTGGTGCTCGGCGCCAGCGGGACAGTCGGCCAGGTCGGGGTGCAAGTCGCTCGCCTGCTCGGCGCCGGCCGGGTCGTGGCGGCATGCCGGGACAGTCAGGGCATGGCCAGGGCGGCCGAGCTAGGCGCAGCCGCGGTCGCGGACCTGAAAGGCGCCGATGTTGACGCGATCGTCAGCCGGCTCAAGGACGCCGCCGGAGGGCGGCTTGACCTGGTGCTCGATCCGCTCTGGGGCTTGCCCGCGCAAGCCGCGCTTGCGGTCCTGTCGCCTGGCGGCCGCCTGGTGAACCTTGGCTCATCCGCGGGCCAGCAGGCGAGGGTGAGCTCGGCGATGATACGCAGTGCGCAGATCTCCATCCTCGGCTACACCAACAACGCGCTGAGCTCCGCGCAGAAAGCCGCCGCGTTCGCGGAGATTCTCGGGTACGCGGCGGCCGGACGGCTCACCGCAGACCGCGAGAGGTATCCGCTCGCGCAGATCGCCGATGGCTGGGCCCGATGCGGCCAGCCCCCGCACCGGCGGAGCGTCATGATCCCGCCCTGACCGCGGACGTCTGGACATCAGCCGGCGATTCCGCACCAGCACGGGAATGACCTTGCCGGGCGCCGACTCTGGGCGAAGAATGAGTCACGCTGCGGAAGGGGGTGGCGTGCAACCAGACCAGCAGCCACAACGGCGGCCACTGACCCGGCACGACAGCCATGTGGCGCAGCAGATGGCCGAGCGGGCGGCGGAACTGGCCAGGGATTCGCGTGCCCGGACCCGGCATGCCGCGGTGCTGATGCGAGACGGCAGCCTTCTGGCCTGGGGGACCAACGGCGTCCCGTTTCCCGGCGAGGACCACTGCTACTGCAAGTTCGGCGAGTTTGGCCACCATGACAGCTGCCGCACTCATGCTGAGCAGCGGGCGATCACGCTGGCGCGCCAAGACGACGGCTGGAGAATGCTGCAGGGATCGAAGCTGATCTATGTGCGGCTCGATGCAGACGACTCAGTCCGGCTGGAAGATCCTCACTTCTGCGCGCGCTGCAGCCGCCTGGCGTTGTCCCTGGGCGTGGCGGAATGGATCTTCGCCTTGCCGGAGGGCCTTGCCGGATACTCTGCAGCCGATTACGACAGGATCGCCCAGCTCAGGTGGTAGCACTTGTCCGCACGCTCCGTCCTGGGATTATGCGCTTGAGATCATTCGGGATGGCGGATCTGATCGACGCTAGGAGCAGACCATGGGTGAAGGCCCCGTTGCGGGCGAAGGCAGGATTGTCGTCGGCGTGGACGGATCGCCGCCTTCGCTGGAGGCACTGCGGTGGGGCGCCCACTTCGCCGCGATTTTCGGCGCGCGGCTGGAGCTCGTGACTGCCTGGGAGTACCCGCCGTCGTACGGGTGGGCTGCCGTCGCGCCGGAATGGAACCCGGCCCAGGACATGGAGAAAGTCCTCGAGGACTCCGTGCGGGCGATCTTCGGTGACGAGCCGCCAGCGGGCATGGAGCTGCAGGTGCGCGAGGGCGGTACGGCCAAGGTGCTTCTCGACGCCTGCAAGGGCGCTGTCATGCTGGTCGTCGGCAGTCGTGGCCACGGAGGGTTCGCCGGGCTGCTGCTCGGTTCGGTCAGCGCGAACGTCGCTGAGCACGCCTCCTGCCCGGTGCTGATCATTCACGGCGACCAGGTGCCGCCAGCTCCGGTCAGGCCCGCGTGATCTGCAAGCCCGAGGTCTGCCGAATCCCGCCGGGTTCCCGCGCGCTCGGTGGCTTGCCGATGTGAGGCGACCATCGCGGCCCGTCTCATCGGTACCCAGGCCTGTGGTGACCGAGAATCCTGGGCGGTCAGGCAGTCGCATGGCTCCCAGGTGATGGTCACGGTGCCGGGCCGCCACGGGTGATGGGACCGGCACTCTGCGGGGAGGCCTCGCAGCAGCGGAAGATCATGCTGATCCACGCCGCTATTCAAACATGCGAGCGAATCACTGGCCAAGGGCTCTGACCGGCGGCGGCTGGACGGCCGCTTCCCCGGTCGGCCGACAGCCGGGGTCACGCGCGTCCCGGGCCCTTCGCCTCGGTACTGCGCCCGCCAGAGTTGTCAACGGGGCCGGCCGCGTCTGGGCGACGGCCGAGCCCGACCGTGAATTCTGCGATGCCTTGCTCGACGAGCTGGTTCCTGGGGCCGCCGACGTCCTCGATCAGGGCGGCGATGGGGCGGTTCCCGGCTAGGTACGAGCCGCTGAAGCTGCGGATGCCCCGTTCGGTGGCGGCTTCGGCCAGCATGAGGAGCAGATCAGTGGCTAGGCCCGCATGCCGCCATTCGGGGCTGACCGCGACGGCGACCTCTGCCACGTCGCCGCCGGTTGCCTCATAACGAGCTATCGCCACGCCGCGCTGGCTAGCGGGGTCAACGGCCACGAGCGCGAATCGCTTGAGGTAGTCGACCGTCGTCAGATGCGCGAGCAGTTCGGGCGTGACTTGCGGCCGGCCGCCGAGGAACCGGCGGTGGATGGTGTCAGCATCAGCGGTTTTGATCGCTTCGGCGAGGCCTGGCGCGTCTCCGGGCAGGATAGGCCGGATGAGGACAGGGCGCCCGTCGTGCAGCGTCACTAGCCGCCAGTATTCCCATGGATAACCCGGCGGCGGGCCTGCGGGCTGCAGCGCCTGGCTCATCTCTCCAGCGCGGGGAGGATCCTTCTTTCCATGATGGGCCCCGCCGTCCCGGCGTCGCCCAGGGCTGCCGGTGCGGCCGGCAAGCGCAGGGCGTTCCCACGCGCTGGCGGAAACATCATTCCCGCGGCGCTGACTTAGCCAGGAGCAGGAGTTCGTGGGTGCGCCTGGCTGCTGCTTCGACCTGCGTGTCTCGTGGCTCGGTCATCGGACTGCCTTCAAGGCCGCGCGCCAGCACCTCAATTGCCTCGATAAGCGCATCTAGCTGTGCTTCGAGGCGGCTTACGCGCTCCTCAAGCATGGTCCGGGCCGGACCGTCGGGTGGTTTCGCTGGTCTGTTCATGAGTACAGAGGTTGCCCGCGCCGGGGCCACACAAGCAGGGGCTTTGGTCCCACGACCGGGCCCGAAGACGCATAGCTCTGCCTCATACGTCCACAGTCATGCTGGCTGACCAGCGGCCGGCAGTATCGGACTGGCAGGACAGACCGTGGAAAGAAACGGCCTTCGGAACTGCGCCAGTGAACTCGACGGCCTCTGCCCTGGCCAGCGCCAGGACCAGGATGACGCCCGAGTCGGTCGGCTGCACCTGTACCGAAGCCGGGATCTCGCCATAAGCATCCAGGATGTAAATAATCTCGTCAGCGGCAGAGGCGAGCAGGTCAGCGGCGCTGCCCGCCGTGATTGGCCGTTCCAGGATCCGCGACGGCAGCGCGCCGCTAACGTCGGCGAAGCTGCTGATCAGGCCGCGAAGTGCTTCAGCTATGCACACGTGACGCGACCCTGCCCAGGCCTCGATGCGCAAGTCAGCGGTGTGGGGTACGGTCCGGTGACCTTGCGCAGCCATGAGCCTCCTCGATGCCAAGTCTCCATGAAACCGCTATCGCGGTGGCCAGATGCCCGACTGGGCATCATCCACGCGTGCCCGCGCATCCATCCGCTAAGGGAGAATCCAGCGGCGTGGCATCTAGGACACTACGGCTGCGGCTGACGCTGCTAGGCGTGGGGGCGATGAACTCCCCTCGTTATCCGCCCGCCGGGCTGCTTGTCCGGTATCACCGCCAGCAGATCATGCTTGACGGCGGTCCGGGTGCCGAGCCGGGCGGCCCGCTTGCGGCCTGGCTGGTCAGCGACGCCCGAAGCGAACTGCGCCGGGAGTTGCGGGCACTCACGAAAGCACGCGGGCTGCAGCCTTCCGTGGCCGCCGTTGCAGTAGCTGACCTGGCCATCGAACCGCACCAGGTTATCCACACCAGCCACCCCACATGGGGCTATCTGCTGCGCACCCGTACCGCATCCGCTGCCTGGGCTCCGGAGTTCTGGGCCTTTCCCGGCTGGGCAGCGGGGGTGGACATCATGTTTGCCGACGCAGCCGGCTGGGACCGCCCAATTCGTTTCGCCCACGGCGTCGGGGGACACATGCCCGCCCTGGAAGTCGCCGAGCAGGCCAGAGAACGCGGGGTTAACCGGCTCGTTTTCGCCCACCTTGGCCGGCCGACCCTCCGGGCTATGGACGCCGGGAAGCTCCCGCCGTTCGGCGAATGGGGACTGCCGGGCCGGACCTATCAGCTTCCCCCTCGCCGGTAATACAGGTCGCCTGTCTAGGGCAGACCCGACAGGCTCAGAAGGAGGACAAACCGGGAAACCTAGTCCGCTAACGCCCCTGCGCCACCGAGGGACTAAGAGCTGCTGCAGGCGGGACGTCCGGCCCTGGGAAGATCCGCACCACGACGAGAAATGTACGAAGCCTCGCAGGTCTCGATGCCTGAGGGCCGGCTTGACCGGCGCAGGCAGGCGCTTTGGGAGGTGCCCGCTGATGGAGATCGTCGCGGAGACCCCGTACCGGTTCGTGATTCCCCGGCAGGGACCGATGCGAGTGCCCGGGGTGGTATACGCGACCCGCGAGTTGCTGCCCGATCCTGCAGGGGACCGCGCGCTGGAGCAGGTCGCCAACGTGGCGACGTTGCCCGGGATTGTCGAGGCCTCGTACGCGATGCCCGACATCCACTGGGGTTACGGGTTTCCGATTGGCGGCGTCGCCGCCACCGACATCGCTGCCGGCGGGGTGATTTCCCCTGGCGGGGTGGGCTTCGACATCTCCTGCGGGGTGCGCTTGCTGGCCGCCAGCCTGGACCGGGCGGAGCTGGCGCCGAGGCTGGGCCGGCTGATGGACGCCCTCGGATCGGCGATTCCGCGGGGCGCGGGCCCGGGCGGGGTGTGGCAGCTCGGCAACCGGACTGAGCTGGAGAAGATTCTGGCCGACGGCGCCCGCTACGCAGTGCAGCATGGGCACGGCACGCAGCGGGACCTCACCCGGTGCGAGGACGAGGGTGCGCTGGCAGGTGCCGAGCCGGGGCGGGTCAGCCAGCGGGCGGTTGACCGCGGCCTGCATCAGGTGGGCAGCCTGGGATCTGGGAATCACTTCCTTGAGGTGCAGACTGTCGACGAGGTCTTCGACCCGGACACCGCGCAGCTCTTCGGCCTGGCCCCAGGTCAGGTCTGCGTCATGATCCACTGCGGGTCGCGGGGCCTCGGCCACCAGGTATGCGGTGATCATGTCCGGGTGATGGACACCGTGATGGCCCGCTACGGCGTCAGCGTGCCGGACCGACAGCTGGCCTGCGCGCCGGCCAGCTCGCCCGAGGGCCGGGCGTACCTGGGTGCGATGGCGGCCGCGGCCAACTACGCGCACGCTAACCGCCAGTTGCTGACCGAGGCAGCCAGGCGGGTGTTCGCCACCGTAGCGGGCAGCAGACTTGAGCTGGTGTACGACATATCG
>Ga0187815_10001617_pt1 | contig 10657 bp, 8 predicted proteins | sample NC_S_5_FD_132962 | JGI IMG/M metagenome (GOLD analysis project Ga0187815, IMG submission 132962) | Wetland sediment microbial communities from Neuse River Estuary, North Carolina, USA - ASW-S_5 | ecosystem: Environmental > Aquatic > Freshwater > Wetlands > Sediment | place: USA: North Carolina...
AGCCCGCTGCTTGGTCAGCACAATGTGTACAACGTGCTCGCGGCGGCTGCGGTTGCGATGGAACACGGCATCACGGCGTCGGAAGTCGCGACTGCTTTGCCATCTCTTGAAGCTGCCGACAAGCGCGGGCAGGTCGTCCAGGTGGGTAACATCACGGTGCTCTACGATTGTTACAATTCCAGTCCGAAGGCGCTGATGGCTGCGGTGGATACCCTGGCGGCGATGCCCGCCCGGCGCCGGATTGTGGTCGCCGGAGAAATGCTGGAACTCGGCGCAACCGGCGAGCAACTGCATCGCAATTGCGGCCGACATATCGCCGAAAAGAAGCTGGACTTTCTCCTCGGCGTGCGCGGGTTGGCGAAAGCCATGCTAGAAACAGCGACCGAGGCGGGCATGAAAGCGGAGTTCGTAGCCACGCCTGAGGAAGCCGGCGAGTGGCTTGCGCGCGAGGCGCAAGAAGGTGATGTCGTACTGTTGAAGGCATCAAGGGGTGTCAAGTTGGAAAAAGCCCTCGAAGTTTGGCAGAGGAAGTCGGCGAAGGAAAACCAAACGACTAGCGACTAACGACTAGCGACTGTTTTTGGAGGCGGATTGCTCTACTGGTTGCTCTATCTGAAGCTCTACCATTACTTTCCGCCCTTCCGTATTTTTCGCTATCTCACGTTTCGCACCGCATTCGCCAGTCTCACAGCGCTTTTCACCGGCCTGATCGTTGGTCCGATCGTGATTCAACGGCTGCGCGATTTTCAGATCGGGCAGTACATCCGCGAAGAAGGCCCGCAGGCCCATCAGAGAAAGGCCGGCACGCCGACGATGGGCGGCCTCCTGATTGCGATCGCCATCCTTGTTCCGACGCTGCTCTGGGCCGACCTGAGCAATCCGTTTGTCTGGATTGCCGTGCTTTCGACATCGGCGTTCGCCGCCATCGGTTTCGCCGACGACTACATTAAGGTCGTTCAGCGCCGCAATCTAGGTTTAACCGGAATTGCCAAACTCGGCTACCAGATCGCAACCAGCCTGCTGATTGCGGTCGCTCTCATCGCCCTGCAATACCGCGGACAATACTCCACCAAGCTGGTGGTCCCGTTCTTCAAGCAGGTCCGCCCCGATCTGGTGATCGAGAAATGGGCGGTTCACCCGCAGCTCTGGCCGCTGGCATTCTTACCCTTTGTCGTGTTCGTCGTGCTCGTGATTGTCGGCTCCAGCAACGCCGTGAATCTCACCGACGGCCTCGATGGCCTGGCTATCGGCTGCACCGTGATCGCTGCCGGCGCGCTCGCGGTTCTGACTTATGTCAGCGGCCATGCCACGTTCGCCACCTACCTGGAACTTCCGCGCATGCCGCAGGTCGGCGAACTCGCCATCTTCTGTGGCGCCATGGTGGGATCGTCCATCGGATTCCTCTGGTACAACGCTCATCCCGCGGAAGTCTTCATGGGCGACGTGGGTTCGTTGGCGTTGGGCGGCGCCATCGGAACCGTGGCCGTTATGATCAAGCAGGAACTGCTCCTGCCCTTTATTGGCGGCATCTTTGTGATCGAGGCGCTTTCCGTGATCCTGCAGGTCGGTTCCTATAAACTGCGCAAGAAGCGTATCTTCAAGATGGCGCCCATCCATCACCATTTTGAGCTGCTGGGCTGGTCGGAATCGAAGGTGATTGTGCGCTTCTGGATCGCGTCGCTTGTGTTTGCGCTATTTGCGCTGACCACGCTGAAACTGCGATGATTCTTCACCACAGAGACACAGAGAGAAGTCAAAAGTCAGAAGTCAGATTGAAGAAGTAGCTCCGAGCTCCGGGCTGTGAGCCTCGAATACCCGAGCCCCGGACCTTCCAGCTTCGAAGCTCGTGGCTCGAAGCTTTTTACTTCTGCAATCTGACTTCTGACTTTTGACTTTCTCTGTGGTGAAATAGGTGTGATGGAACTACTGAACAAACGCGTGCTGGTTGTCGGCTTGGGCAAATCCGGCGTGGCTTGCGCTCTGTTTCTGAAGTCGCGCGGCGCCCGGGTCACGGTTTCCGACTCGAAGCCCGAAGCCGAACTCCGCAACGAAATTCTCCTGCTTCTGGAGCATGGAATTACAGTTGAGACCGGCGGCCACGGCGACCGCAGCTTCCGCGGACAGGATCTGATCGTGGTGAGCCCGGGTGTGCCCTTCGATGCGTCGCAATTGGTGCAAGCGCGCGCCATCGGAGAGCCGGTCATCGGCGAACTCGAATTGGCCGCCCAGTTTCTGGCCGGCCCCATCGTTGCGATCACCGGCGCGAACGGCAAAACCACAACCACTTCACTTGCCGGAGAGATCATCGCAGCAGGGAAATTCCCAACGCTTGTCGGCGGCAACATCGGCACCCCGGGCATTACTTTCGTGGACCACGCCAAACCAGGAACTTGGATCGTGCTCGAAGTTTCCAGTTTTCAATTGGAGACGATCGTCACTTTCCACCCGCGCATTTCGGTAATCCTGAACGTCACGCCCGATCATCTCGACCGCCATAAAACTTTCACTAATTATGTGAACGCCAAAGCGCGCATCTTGGAGAATCAGAAGCCGGACGATTTCGCCGTTCTCAACTCGGATGACGCGACGACTGCCGGATTGGCAGACCGGGTGCGCGCTCAACTGTTCTGGTTCAGCCGGAAGAAAATTGTTGAAAAGGGCGCCTTTGTCCGCGAGGCCCACATCTTTTTCCGCGACGGCCAGCACGAACTTGAGATCATGTCGCTGGCTGAAATCCCGCTGAAAGGCGCGCACAATCTGGAGAATGTGCTGGCGGGGGTCTCTATCGGCGCGCTGGTGGGCTGTGAGCCGGCGCAGATTCGCGAAGCCGTCCGCAACTTCAAGGCCGTCGAGCATCGTCTGGAATTTGTGGCGAAGATTGCGGGGGTCGACTACTACAACGATTCCAAGGCCACGAACGTGGATGCAACCATCAAGGCGCTGGAGTCTTTTCCCGCCAACATCCACCTGATCCTGGGCGGCAAGGACAAGGGCAGCGACTACACGGTGCTCAACGAGTTGCTGCGCCAGCGCGTGAAGCGCGTCTACACTATCGGGGCCGCCGCAGCGAAAATCGAATCGCAGATTCAGGGTGCGGTGGAGGTTGATCACTCAGAGACTCTGGACTTCGCCATCCGCCGGGCGAGTGAATCCGCCGCTGCTGGCGATGTCGTGCTGCTCGCTCCAGCCTGCGCCAGCTTCGACCAGTTCCAGAGTTACGAACATCGCGGGCGCGTCTTTAAGGAAACAGTCTATTCCATTGCGGACGCAATCGCGCGGCGCTGAAAAGGTCGCCAGGTCGATGCCGCTTTGAACGGGCACCCCTTTCAGGCGTGCCGGAGGAGCAAGCAGATAAGGTCGGCTTTAGCCGCAGAGGGACTCACCCTCAGGGCAAAAGGCCGATTGAGTTGCCCCTCACATCGGCGCGGCTGAAAGCCGCGCCCTGTCAAAGCGGGTCAGAGAACCCTGGAATTGCCATAACCACTCGCCATCCGCTACTCGGAACCAAGGTAGTCACTGCCAGCTGCAAAATCCACAACTCATATCTCTCCATGCCTCCGCGTCTCCGTGGTGAAATGGAATTTCATGGCCAAGCGCGTCAGTGTCGATCGCTGGATGTTCACGGTGACCTTGATCCTCGTTTTCATTGGGCTGGTCATGGTCTTCAGCGCCTCGGCCGTGATGGCTAAAGAGCGCTACGGGTCAGCCTACACATTCCTCTTCCGGCAACTGGCGTGGGCAGTCGCGGGACTGGTGGCGATGGCCCTTGCCATGAAACTCGACTACCGGAAGCTGAAGCACCCGGCCGTGGTCTTCACTCTGCTAGGCGCAACCACAATCCTGCTGATCTCGGTTTTCTTTCTCGATCGCACCCACGGCACGCACCGCTGGTTTCACCTGGGTCCGATCTCGTTTCAGCCGTCGGAACTGGCCAAACCCGCCGTCATCTTGTTTCTTGCCTGGTTCCTTGAGGCCAAAACCAAAGCCATCGACGACTGGCGCAACACGCTGCTGCCCGCGATTGCGCCCACTTCTGTTTTTCTCGCGCTGATTGTTTTTCAGCCCGACCTCGGGACGGCCATCGCCTGTGCCGGCATTACCGCGTGCATTCTATTTGTGGCGGGGATTCGTCTTCGCTACTTCGGATACGCTTTCCTGGCGTCTCTGCTGCCGCTCTACATTCTGATCTTCCACGTTGCTTACCGGCGTGATCGCATCCTGGCCTTTCTGAATCCTTATTCCGACCCGCAGGGACGCGGCTTCCACATTATTCAGTCGCTGATTGCGGTTTCCACCGGCGGCCTGACTGGCCTCGGCCTGATGGAGGGCAAGCAGAAACTGTTTTACCTGCCCGAGCCGCATACGGATTTTATTTTCGCGGTTACGGCGGAGGAACTCGGCCTCTTCGGCGCGCTGACGGTAATCATCCTATTTGCAATCTTTCTGTGGCGTGGAACTCGCGCCGCGCTGCGCACCCAGGACAACTTCGGCCGCTTCCTCGCCGTGGGAGTCACCAGCATGATCGTGCTCCAGGCCTTCATCAACATCAGCGTGGTGCTCGGCCTGATGCCCACCAAGGGCATCCCGCTGCCCTTCGTCTCCTACGGCGGTTCGTCGTTGTTCGTGACGCTGGCCTGCGTAGGCGTGCTGCTGAATATCACGAAACAGGCAGAGTAGTAGCGCCGGCGCCTCGCCGGCAACTTGCGAGTGCAATTGTGCCGATGCCGCCACGCGACCTTTCTTAAACTCGAGGGTGCCCCGTCCAAGCTTCGCTTGGGCGGGATTTTCGTGGGCCACTGACTCGACGTCGATTTCGTGGCGCCCGCGGCGTGTCAACTTCCCCACCCTAACGTCGCAAAAGCGCGACGTTAGGATGGGGCACCCTCAGTCTTCTTGCATAGACCGTTTCAGCGGTCCGTGCCTCCGTGTCTCCGTGGTAGATTCTGGTGTTGGCGACTATGCGCATCGTCATCGCAGGCGGCGGCACTGGCGGACATGTCATCCCTGCCCTTGCCATCGCTCAACAACTCAAGAAGCAGTTCGCAGCCGAAGTGCTCTTCATCGGTACGGCGCGCGGCATTGAAACACGGCTCGTCCCGCAAGCCGGATTTCCGCTCGAACTGATCAAAGTTGGCGCACTCAAGAATGTCAGCCTGCTGACCCGGGCAAAAACCATGTTCGACTTGCCGCGCGCCCTCTGGTCCTCGGGCCGCATGCTGTCGGATTTCGATCCTGACGTCGTGATTGGCGTGGGCGGATACGCTTCCGGCCCGGCGATGCTGGCGGCTATCCGTCGCCGCATTCCAACGCTCGCCTTCGAGCCCAACGTCGTCCCCGGATTTGCGAATCGCCTGGTTGCCCGTTGGGTCTCGGCGGCGGCAGTGCATTTTGAAGAAACCTGCGAATATTTCCCCAATTGCCGCGTGACGGGTGTTCCGGTGCGGCAGGCTTTTTTTGAAATTCAGTCCCCTCCGCTGCTCGCGCGTCGTCCAACCCTGCTCGTTTTCGGTGGCAGTCAGGGCGCGCACGCCATCAATCAGGCCATGATCGAATCCCTCGGCGGACTTAAACAGAGGATTCCGGGCATCCACATCATCCACCAGACTGGGCAGCGCGACTACGAAACGGTTCTTGCCGCATACCAACGGTTCGGCATGACGATGACGGGCGAAGCGCCCGTCGCCACATTCGGCGAAGTGCACAAGTTCATCGACGACATGCCCGGCACTTTCGCCCATGCCGATTTGCTGGTCTGCCGTTCCGGCGCCAGCACGGTCGGCGAGATCACGGCGGCCGGCAAGCCCGCGATCTTCGTTCCCTTCCCTCGCGCCGCCGACGATCACCAAAACGTAAACGCCCGCGCTCTGGAGCGAGCCGGGGCCGCGGTGGTGGTGGAAGAATCGAATCTGGGCGCCGCCTATCTGGTTGATACGATCTCCGCCCTGCTCTCCGATCCAAACAATCTGCAAAGCATGTCGGCCGCGGCAAAGTCGCTGGCGCACCCCAAGGCGCTCGAAGAAATCGCGGCCATGGTGAAGCAATTGACAGCACGCGAATAAACCTTGAACCACAGAGGACACAGAGGGACACAGAGGAATCGGCAAATCGAACTTTCCTCTGTGTACCTCTGTGTCCTCTGTGGTTGAGCCTTTCGCGGCGTCCTCCGCGTCTCGGCGGTGAAATGCTTTATCATCAGCCTTCCCATGTTCGCCAAGATTCAGCGTATTCACTTCGTCGGCATCGGCGGCATCGGCATGAGCGGCATTGCCGAAGTCTTGCTGAACCTTGGGTACAAGATTTCCGGCTCCGATCTTAAGAGTTCGGCGGTCACCGAGCGCCTGGCCTCTCTCGGTGCACAGACGTTCGAAGGACACGCCGCGGCAAACGTGTCCGGGGCCGACGTCGTCGTTACGAGTTCCGCTATCTCGATCGACAATCCGGAAGTCGCCGAAGCGCGCCGCCTGCATATTCCCGTGATTCAGCGCGCGGAAATGCTGGCCGAGCTAATGCGCCTGAAATACGGCATCGCCATCGCCGGCATGCACGGAAAAACGACCACTACTTCGATGGTCGCCGCCGTGCTTGCCGCCGGGGGCCTCGATCCGACCGTGGTTGTCGGGGGACGCGTCGACGCGCTCGGCTCGAATGCCCGCCTCGGCAAGTCGCAGTACCTGGTCGCCGAGGCCGACGAAAGCGACCGGTCGTTTTTGAAGCTTTCGCCAGTTATCTCGGTCGTGACCAACATCGACCGCGAGCACATGGACTGCTATCGCGACATGCGCGACGTCCGCCGCACCTTCCTCCAGTTCATGGAGAGAGTGCCGTTCTACGGGCTGGTCGTGGGATGCAACGACGATCCTTCCCTCCGCCGCCTGCTGCCGCGGGCCCATCGCCGCATTGCCACCTACGGCACAACGCGCGGCTCCGACTTCCTGATTCGCGTGGAGAAATCGCCAATTCAACCGCCGACGGGCTCGCCCGCCGATCCTGGCCCGCTCAGCCGATTTGGCATTACCTACAGGGGAAAAGACCTGGGCCTCTTCACCCTCCATGTTCCCGGAACTCACAACGTGCTGAACGCAACTGCCGCCATTGCGGTGGGAAGTGCGCTCGACATTCCCGCCGGCCAAATTCGCACCGCGCTCGACAGCTTCCGCGGCGTTGACCGCCGCTTTCAACTCAAAGGCAAGGCCGCGGGCGTCAGCGTGATCGACGACTACGGCCATCATCCCACCGAGATTCGGGCCACGCTCGCCGCCGCGCGCCAGTGTGGATTCCGCCGGATCCACGCCGTCTTTCAGCCCCACCGCTACACGCGTACCCGCGATTTGATGGACGAGTTCGTCACCGCCTTTGGCGATGCCGACTCGCTCTTCGTCCTGGATATTTACGCGGCCAGCGAGAAGCCCATCGAAGGCATCACGGGAGAGGCTCTGGCGCGCCAGATTGCCGAGAAAGGACATCGCGGAGCGATTTATGTACCTTCCTTTGCCGATGCGACTGCGGCGGTGGTCGCCCAAGCCCAGCCAGGCGACATGATCCTGACCCTGGGCGCAGGCAGCGTGTCGCAGCTGGGGCCGATGATTCTGGAGAAGCTGGGGGAGAGTTGCTAGTGTCGTGTCCCGCAAATTCGTCACATAAGTTTGTCATCCCGACCGGAGCGAAGCGGAGTGGAGGGGACCTTGTGTTTTCAATGCCTTTCACTTTTGCCCACTTACTTATATTCCCCTGGTTCTTGGAATCATCGTCGGCGCTCGACGCCGCGCAGGATGAGAACCTGGGCCGCATAGTAGGTGATCCATATGACCTGCCCGTTGCCCGGAAAAGGGCCGCGAAACTTGGTGATCGCTATCATCGCATCGGAGGCAATGAACAACAGGGCACCCAAGGCAGCCAGGGGAGTCCCCAGATCGGCCAGCATTGCGCTGATGCCCATGCCGGACAGGACAAGCGAATAAACCACCACCGGGATGAGCATGGAACCGAGCGAGTGACGCAAGATTCCCAGCACAGATGCGAGCGCAACCAGGATCGCCAGCACGCCCCACACCCGCGCGGGGCCAGGTTTCCACCAAATCAGGATCAGGTATTTGCAGAACAACGCGATATAAACCAGATGGGCGATCAGGAACGAACCCAGCCCGAGAAAAAAAAGTGACTCCCCGTCCAGACTCCCGAGCCGCCGGACGCCCAAAAGGAAGTCTCCAAGCGAGGATAGTGCCAGCGCACTTCCGAGCAACCCGTCTACGCGAAACCCCAGCACCGCCAGCAGGAGAATGCTCAGAACCTTGAAGATCACCGGCCAGTCGCCTGCAGTGAGCGGGCGTGCCAGGAGAAAAGTCAAAGAGGCAGCAGCGGAGACTACGAACAACAGCAGCCTATAAGTTTGCATTTCCCACTGAGTGTAGTCCGGGTCAAGCCGTATGGATGGTCAACGTTGCGGGCATGCGTTCATGGTACCCGCGACTGTCCTGTTGACCTATTTCCTCCCCACTCGTCCAACCTGCAAACGGCGAGGATGCAACATGAATACCGACAAAACGATGTATTGGGTTGCACTTGGAGTATTAGCCCTGGGGCTGCACAGCGAATACCGTAACGGAAGATTTTCTGCCATTCATCGCGTAGCAGGTCAGGCCGAGTCGACGCTTTGCCGCCTGGTGACGCGCGCCGAACAAACACTGGCCACGGCTCGAATCCTGACTGCCAGTGTGCCCCAGGAAGTCCGCGTGGACGACGATCTCGTCGCTCGCCAGCAGGCCCAGGTGGAACGCGACATGGCAGAACACCAAGCCGATCTTGAGCGCGACTTAGCCGATCGCCAGGCGCATCTCGACCGTGCCATGGCTCTGCGCCAAGCCAATCTCGACGGCCTTCAGCAGAAGCTCGACCGGATGCACGTCGCACTCGACCGAGCCCAGGTGCAGCGTGCTCGCGCCTTGGAGCGTGTGCAATTCCAGATGAGTAATGCTGTCAACCGTCGCATGGTCGTGGTCTGCCCGAAGACCGGCGCCAGAATCTCGGTCAACGCCGGACCCGCGGACTTGGAAGTGAGCGATACCTTTTAGGACTGAACTCATGGTAGCCGGCCTCGCTGGCCGGTTCCGCCGGGCGAGGGCGCCCGGCCCCCCCACGAGCAAGCCAGCCCGTTCGTGTTCCCGCAACCAAACTTTGCACTGTCTCAATCCGCGAAATCCCGCTATAGTAATTCTGCTCAGCGGTTTTCTGTCGACAACTGACCGGAACGCGTGGCGCGGAAATCCAGTACCACCGCCGTCCAGGAAGAGTTGTACTCGCTTCCCAGCGAGGCCGCCGAGCGCGAGCCTTTTGACGAGGCGCGTCTTGTCGACTTGGAAGCCGATCAGGAATCGCCGTTTCTGCGCGCACAGAAACGAGTTTCAGCCCGGCGTGGTTCCCTCCCGAAAAAAACCTGGATTCGCCTGACCTGGATCGCCGCGGCCCTGATTGCGCTTGCGATCCTGGCTGTCCTCGGCGTCAACCTCTACCGCTACGGCAAGCACTCCTGGCGGTTTCGCATCAATTCCAGCGACCAGATCGAAGTCTCAGGCGCGCAGCACGTCTCGCATTCCCAGATCATGGAAGTCATGGGCGGCGACATCGGTCGCAACATCTTCTTCGTGCCGATCGAGCAGCGCAAACAGCAACTGGAGCAGATTCCCTGGGTCGAATCCGCCAGTGTGATGCGCTTCGTGCCCAACCGCCTGCGCGTCGAAATTCACGATCGCACGCCGGTGGCGTTCGCTCGCATCGGCTCGCATGTGTCTCTCATTGACGCCGGCGGGACCTTGATGGAACTCACTCCCGGCGGCAAGCACAAATATTCCTTCCCGGTGATCGCCGGGATGAATGCCGGGGAGCCCCACTCCACGCGGGCGGCCCGCATGAAGAATTACAACGAACTGGTTCGCCAGCTCGATTCCGATGGAGCCCGCTATTCCCAGGAACTCAACGAAGTTGATCTCACCGACACCGACGACGTAAAAGTCGTTGCCGCCGACTCGAATGGCGACGTGGTCGTGCATCTTGGATCCGGAAACTACTTGCAACGCTACCGAACTTACGTTACACACGTGCGGCAATGGCGTCAGCAGTTCGACAAACTTGAATCGGTGGATCTGCGCTACGACGCCCAGATCATCGTCAATCCCGATCTGGAGGGGATGCCTCGCCAGCCGGCGCTGGCTCCGGCGGCGGCTAAGGCCGCACTCGCTGCCGGCGTGAAGGAGGCAGCCATTGTGAACTACGAGAAGTATGTGACGCATCCGCCGACACCTGCTCCCGCCAAGCCCGTCAAAGCTGCTCATAAAGCGCCTGCGAAGCACGCCTTCAAGAAGGCTGCCCCCAGGCCGCGAAAAGCGGCAGGGAAAACGAATCCCGCGACCGCCACGAAGAATCACGAGGTGCCCGCGAGCACCTCCGTGCCACGCGCTGCTGCTACATCTCCAAAGCCAGTGGCAACAAAAGCTCCGATACACTTGCCTTCACCAGCGCCTGCCGGTTCGACGACCGGCCAAAAGAAACCCAGCGCCGCAATTCCCAAGGAGACTGGCCAGAACTGACATGCCGAACCATGTGCCCAACTTCATTACCGCGATCGACGTAGGCAGCTCCAAGACGTGTGTCCTGGTGGCCGAAC
>Ga0187815_10001618_pt1 | contig 10656 bp, 7 predicted proteins | sample NC_S_5_FD_132962 | JGI IMG/M metagenome (GOLD analysis project Ga0187815, IMG submission 132962) | Wetland sediment microbial communities from Neuse River Estuary, North Carolina, USA - ASW-S_5 | ecosystem: Environmental > Aquatic > Freshwater > Wetlands > Sediment | place: USA: North Carolina...
GATGTTCCGCAGGATCTCCGAGGTGCCGCCCTCGATCGAGTTGCCCTTGGCCCGCAGGAACCGGTAGCCCGCGTTGCGGCCGAAGAAATCCGCGCCCCGCGGCCTGCGCATGGTCCAGTCGTCGTAACGCAGCCCGTCGGCGCCGGCCAGCTCCACCTCGAACTCAGAGATCTCCTGGTTCAGCCGGGCGAAGACCAGCTTGGCCGCCGAGCCCTCCGGTCCCGGCTGGCCGGCCGCGAGCTGCTGGCGGAGCCTGCTCCCGGCCAGCCTGGCCACCTCGGCGTCGGCCCACAGCCGCAGCAGCCGGTCGTGCAGTCCGGGCGTGCGCTTCTCCGGGTGCTCCCGCCAGGTCCGGGCGGCCGAGGCAATCATGCCGCCCTCCCGGGGCATGGCGTTGCCGCCGATGGACACGCGCTCGTTCATCAGCGTGGCCATCGATACAGTCCAGCCCTGGCCGACGTCGCCGATCCGATCGGCGTCCGGGATCCTGGCATCGGTGAGGAAGACCTCGTTGAACTCCGCCTCGCCGGTGATCTGCCGCAGCGGCCTGACCTCGACGCCCGGCTGCTTCATGTCCAGCGCGAAGTAGGTGAGCCCGTCGTGCTTGGGCACGTCCGGGTTGGTCCGCGCCACCAGCAGCGCCCGCTTGGCCATGTGCGCGACCGAGGTCCAGACCTTCTGCCCGTTCGCGACCCACTCGTCGCCGTCACGGACCGCACGGGTGGACAGCCCGGCAAGGTCGGACCCGGCGCCCGGCTCGCTGAACAGCTGGCACCAGATTTCCTCGCCCGTCCACAGCGGCCGCAGCCAGCGCTCCTTCTGCTCCGCCGTGCCGTGCGCCAGGATCGTCGGCGCGGCCATGCCGAGTCCGATGCCGTTGCGCTCGGGGTGATTGGACGGAGCCCCGGCCGCCTCGAACTCGCGATCAACAACTCCTTGAAGGGAACGGGGTAGTCCCTGGCCGCCGAGTCCCGCCGGGTAATGCACCCAGGCGAGGCCAGCGTCGAACCTGGCGCGCAGGAACTCAAGCGGGTCGCCGCCCTTGGGGTCATGCGTGGCCAGGAACTCGGCCACCTGCGCCCGCAGTCCGTCGGCGTCGGTCTTCTGGAGGTCTGGGCCTCCGCTGTGCGTCGGCGCTGTGTCTGAGGTCAACGCTGGATCTCCGTCAACATAGCGGGCCGCCGGCCACGTAGATGACCTGGCCTGAGACGAACCCGGCACCTTCGCTGACCAGGAACGAGATCACGTGCGCGACGTCGTCCGGAGTCCCCACCCGGCGGACGGGGATCTGGCTTGCCGCTGCCTTCTGGAAATCCTCGAATCCGATGCCCATCCGGGCCGCGGTGGATGCCGTCATGTCGGTGGCAATGAAGCCGGGCGACACCGCGTTGGCAGTGATGCCGAACTGCCCGAGCTCGATCGCCAGCGTCTTGGTGAAGCCCTGCAAGCCGGCCTTGGCCGCCGAGTAGTTGGCCTGGCCGCGGTTGCCGAGCGCGGAGCTGGACGACAGGTTCACGATCCGGCCGAACTTCTGATCGACCATGTACTTCTGGCTGGCCCTGCTCATCAGGAACGAGCCGCGCAGGTGAATGGACAGGACGGTGTCCCAGTCGTCGTCCGTCATCTTGAACAGCATGTTGTCCCTGATGACGCCCGCATTGTTGATCAGGACCGCAGGCGGGCCAAGCTCACTGGCGATCTTGTCGAGAGCGGCCTGAACCTGCGCGGTCTCGCTGACGTCGGCGCCCACGGCCAGAGCCCGTCCGCCTGCCGCGGTGATCGCGTCGACAGTCGCCCCGCAGTCGCCCTCCTTCAGGTCGAGCACGGCGACGGCTAGGCCGTCTGCAGCCAGCCGTCGGGCAGTGCCCGCGCCGATGCCGCGAGCGGCGCCGGTGACGATGGCCACTCGCTGGGACGCCTCTGACATGTATTCCTCCCGATTCCGGGGCTATCTGTCTAGTTATGATCGCTTTCCAGGGTCACGCCTGGTGTATCGCTCCGTGGGCGTATTTCCTCAGCTCGCGGTGCGCCAGGGAACGCTTGTGCACCTCGTCCGGGCCATCTGCGATCCTGATTGTCCTCGCCGCGGCCCACAGATGGGCCAGCGGAAAGTCCTGGCTCACCCCGGCCGCCCCGTGCGCCTGGATTGCGCGCTCGACCACCCACTGGGTCATCCGCGGCACCGCGATCTTGATGGCCTGGATCTCGGTGTGCGCACCCTTGTTCCCGACCGTATCCATCAGCCACGCGGTCTTCAGCACCAGGAGCCTTGCTTGCTCGATCCGGACCCGGGACTCGGCGATCCAGTCCTGGATGACGCCCTGCTCGGCCAGCGGCTTGCCGAAGGCGACCCGCTCGGTGGCACGGCGGCACATCAGCTCCAGCGCGCGCTCGGCCCCGCCGATCATCCGCATGCAGTGGTGGATCCGGCCCGGCCCGAGCCTGGCCTGGGCGATCGCGAATCCCTCGCCCTCGCCCGCGATTATGTTTTCGGCCGGCACTCGCACGTCGGAGAAAACGATCTCGGCATGCCCGCCGTGGGTGCCGTCGGTGTAGCCGAAGACGGTGACACCGCGCTGGATTTCGACGCCCGGGGTGTCCCTCGGCACCAGGATCTGCGATTGCTGCCGGTGCCGGTCCCCGTCCGGGTTGGTCTTGCCCATCACGATCAGGATCTGGCAGCGGGGATCCATCGCTCCAGATGACCACCATTTCCGGCCGTTGATCACGTAGACATCGCCATCGCGCTCGATCCTGGTCGAGATGTTGGTGGCATCGGAAGAGGCCACGTCAGGCTCGGTCATGCAGAACGCAGAGCGAATCTCGCCGTCCAGCAGCGGCCGGAGCCAGCGATCCTGCTGCTCCTTGGTGCCGAACTCGGCAAGGACTTCCATGTTCCCGGTATCCGGGGCCGCGCAGTTGAGCGCTTCGGGAATGATCCCGGAGTGTCCGGTCAGCTCTGCCAGCGGCGCGTACTGAAGGTTAGTCAGCCCCGCACCTTCCGGGTGATGAGCCAGGAACAAGTTCCAGAGCCCGCGCTTGCGGGCCTTGGCCTTCAGTTCCTCCATCACCGGAGGCCGTTCCCAGCCGCGGCCTTCGCTGGCCAATTTGGCCGCCTGCTCCTCGAAGATCTTCTCGGCAGGCATGACGTGCTCGTCGACGAAGGCCCGTAGCTGGCCGCGGAGTTCCTCTGTGCGGGCGTCGTATGCGAAATCCATTCACTGCCTCCTGCGGCCCTGACGAGTCCGGACAAGACTACCTACCGGTCGGTACGGCTCCACGCTACGGTGCTGCCATGGCACTGGTCGAGACCGTACGTGGGCCTGTTGACGCAGCGAGCCTGGGCACGACGCTGATGCACGAGCATGTGTTTGTCCTCAGCGAGGAAGTCAGGCGCAACTACCCGGCGTACTGGGACGAGGACGAGCGGGTCGATGACGCGATCGTCAAACTGAACGCCCTGGCCGCACGCGGCTGCCAGAGCATCGCCGACCCGACAGTGCTCGGACTAGGCCGCGACATCGGCAGGATCAAGCGGGTCGCGGACGGCACCGATCTCAACATCATCGTGGCAACCGGCCTGTACACCTACAACGAGGTACCGTTTTATTTCAAGTACCGCGGTCCGGGGCCGGCCGATTCTGCGACCGGCGGCCTGGATCCGATGGCGCAGATGTTCATCGAGGACCTCACCACCGGGATCGCCGGGACCGGGGTGAAGGCAGCGTTCCTGAAGTGCGCGATCGACGACCAGGGCTGCACGCCGGGCGTCGAGCGAGTCATGCGAGCTGTCTGCCGGGCGCACGCCGAGACCGGGGCCCCGATCACGGTGCATACCCATCCCGGCACCGGCACCGGGCGGGATGTGCTGCGGGTGCTGCGCGAGGAGGGCGCAGACCTGAGCAAGGTGGTGCTGGGGCACAGCGGCGACAGCACCGACCTCGACTACCTCACCGAGATGGCCGATACCGGCTGCCTGCTTGGCATGGACCGGTTCGGCCTGGACTTGATCACGCCGTTCGAGCAGCGCGTCGGCACTGTCGTCGCGCTGTGCGAGCGCGGCTACGCCGGCAGCATGGTGCTCTCGCACGATGCTTCGTGCTACATCGACTGGTTCCCGCCGGAGGTAGTGCCGCTGTTCGCCCCAGCGTGGCACTTTGAGCACCTGTTCGACGACGTGCTCCCCGCCCTGCGTGAGCGCGGCGTGACCGAGGAGCAGATCGAAACGATGCTGGTGGCCAACCCGCAGCGTTATTTTGGTGGTAGTTAAGCGCTATTTTGGTGTAGCTAACAGCCCCCCGAGTTCGGGCAGCGCCGCTAACCCGGCGCATATTGGGCTAAGCACCGTACCGGCTGCAGCGAGTCGGCGACTCGCAGTAGTCATGGGAAGCCGTCCAGTTTCACGGGGCGGTTCATGGCGCTATCGACGGGCGAGCTAAGCGCGAATACGACCGGCGGTCGGCTGCGCGGGCCCTTGCCCGGCAGACCGAACCGGACAGGGCATCGTAATGAGCCACCAAGTCGATCAAGCGCCGCATGGCGCGCGGCTGGCCCGCGCCGAGGCGGGCTGGCGCCCATCCTGGTGGCCGCCGCTGCTGGCCTGGCTCTCGGCTACGGCGGTCGTGCTGACTACGTGCGCCGTGGCCGGCTGGCCGCCGTTCGCGCCGATAACCACGTGGGCGCGGCAAGACGCCTTCCTTTACCTGTCAATCGCACGGCATGGCTACACCCTCGGCATCTGCTCAGAGCTGAATCAGCGCATCGACGGGGCATGGTGCGGCAATTCTGGCTGGTTCCCGGCCTATCCCTGGATTGTCGGCGGCTTGCACCGGCTCGGTCTGCCACTCGCCGGGACCGCGCTCGCGATCTCCTGGCTGGCCGGCCTCGGTACCCTCATCGTGCTCTGGCGAGCCTTCCTGGCCGGCCGTGGCGCCCTGGGCGCGGGGGTTGCGCTGTGCTACGCCGCGTTCGCGCCGGGCCTCGTTTACACCTACGCCGACTTCCCGCTCTCGCTGGTCACCTTCAGCGCGGTCGTGTCGTTGGCGTTGCTGCAGCGCCGGCGGTGGCTAGCGTCAGGTATCGCGGCCGCGGTCGCGGCGCTCGCTTACCCGATCGGCCTCGCCGTAGCGCCGGCCGGCGCAGTGTGGGTGCTCACCGAGCGCGGCGCTGCCCGGTGGGAGCGGCTGCGGCGGCTGGCCTTGGTCGCCGGTCCGTCGCTGCTGGGGCTCGCCGGATTCGCCCTGGCCCAGCGGCTTGAAACCGGACGGTGGAACGCATACCTGCTGGCCCAGCAAAAGTACGGTCATCAGCTGCGGGATCCGCTGACCGCTATCGGTACGGCGGTCCGCATGTTCGTGCATTCGCCATTCCTGGCCAGGCCGTCGCTCGCCGACCTGGACCAGCTGGCAAGCGCGTCCTCGCTGCAGACGCTGCTGGTGGCATTCGTAGTGGTGTGCGTGGTCGTCGAGCTTGCCGTGCGGCGCGGTGCGACCGTGCGCGATGACACCCTGATCGCGGTCTGGGCCGTCCTGGCATGGCTGCTGCTGTACACCGGGTCGCAGGTGCATACCTATCGGGGTGAGACCGCGCTGCTGCCGATCGCCGTGCTCGTACGGCGGCTGCCCGCGCCGCTGGCGATCGCGATAACCGCTGTCGCGGTGTTGCTGGTGGTGCCGATGACGCAGCTCTACCTCGCTGACGCGCTCCGGTAGGGTCCGGGCCTCTCAGCCGTGCCGTAGCCCCAGCGCCTCGGCTGCCGCCGCCAGGGCAGCCAGGTGACCATCGACAGATCGAAGGCCCGCGCCCATCGTGTTAACCGACAGGTGCGACGCCCCGGCAGCCCGCCATCGGTCGACATGATCGATGAGCTGGTCAGGACCGCCGGAGCCCCAGCTCACTCGGCCCTCCATGCCGATCCGGGCGGGATCGCGGCCGGCCGCCGCCGCGGCCTGTGCTACGACCGCCCTCGCCTCGTCCAGCCGAGCGCCGGGCGGTACCTGCGGGAACCAGCCGTCACCGAGCCGGCCGGCCCGGACATATGCCGGGCGTGATTGAGCGCCGAACCAGACCGGGATAGGGCGCTGGACCGGCAGCGGCGCCAGGCCCGCCCCGGTCACGATCTCGTGGTCGCCGCGGAAGGTGACTGACGGCTCAGTCCAGAGGCGGCGCAGCAGTGCAACCTGCTCGGTCATCCTCCTCCCCCGGTCGGTAAAGCTCTTGCCGAGTGCCTCGTACTCCACCGGATTCCAGCCCAGCCCGATGCCGAGCCGGAAGCGGCCGCCGGTGAGCAGGTCGACCTCGGCTGCTTGCTTGGCGACTAGCGCGGTCTGTCGCTGCGGCAAGATGATGATGCCCGTGACCAGCTCCAGCGACGTCAGGGCGGCCAGGTAGCCGAAGAGGACCAGCGGCTCGTGGAAGGTGCTGCGGACGTCATAGGGCCGATTCGATGCCCCATGCACCGCCGGGTCGGCACCAAGCACGTGATCGTAGGCCAGCAGGTGGGCGAAGCCGAGTTCCTCGACCCGCTGGGCGTAGGCGCGGATGGCACCTGGATCGGCGCCTATCTCGGTCTGCGGGAACACCACCCCAACGTTCACCGGCACCTCCAGCTCTAGCGGCAACGTGGCGCACTGGAACTAACCGGACTCTCTCTCCCAGCACAAGCCGGTGCCCGTTGTCGCCGTCGTTCGTACCTATGGTCGCGGAGTGAGCAGGAGGCGCCAGATCGAGCCGTTCCAGAATTCAGTCAGCGGGTAGAGGTTAGCCGGGTTCCCGTAAGCGCCGCTGGCAAGGCAGTGAGCCGCTGTGGTGCAGGAGACGGCCTGCAGATAGGTGATCCCTGGTGGCGGCACGCTGGGGTTAGGGCTCGCGACGATGCTCCACTTGGTTCCCTTCCAGGTCTCGGTCAGCGTTACATGGCTGCCGAACTTGGTGTAGTAGCTGCCGACCGCCATACAGGGGCCCGTGCCCTGGCACGAGACTCCATCCAGCTCGCTGTAGATGGAGCCCTTCGGGCTCGGGCTCGGCTGAAGGACCCAGGCACTTCCGGTCCAGCGCTCGCTGAGCGTCACCTGGTTACCGGACTGGGTCGTCTGGTTGCTGCCGACGGCCAGGCACTGGCTGGTGTTCACGCAGGAGATCGCGCTCAGCACGGAGGCCAGCCCGACATTCGAGCCAGGGGCCGGACTGGGGATGATCGACCAGGTCGAGCCATTCCAGGATTCGGCCAGAGTTATGTCGGCGCCGACCACGGTGTCATGGTTGTATCCGACGGCCTGGCAGTCAGACACCCCCAGGCAGGAAACCCCGTCGAGCTCGCTGTAGGCGGTAGTCACCGGGCTTGGGGTGGCGACGACCGACCAAGACGAACCGTTCCAGGCTTCGGCCAAGGTAAGGCCGCCGGCCGACCCTACGGCCATGCACACCGAGGTAGTGGCGCAGGAGATCGCGTCGAATGCGCTGTCGCCGGGCCTGGACGGATTAGGACTCGGGACAATCGACCAGCGCGAACCGTTCCAGGATTCGACCAGGGTCCGCTGCACCAGGCTGCGATTAAAGTAATAGCCAACCGCCAGGCACCGGCCAGTGCTGAGGCACGTGATCGCATTCAGATAACTGCCCTTGGTTCCTGCCGGGTTGGGGGTCGCCACGATCGCCCAGCGCACGCCGTTCCAGAATTCGGCCAGCGTCAAGCTGACCGACCGGCCTAGGTAAGACCCGACGGCCAGGCAGTCCGATGCGTTGACGCACGAGACGGCGGGCAGGTCAGCGTCCTGGTTCACTACCGACCAGGCCCGGCCGTTCCAGGCCTCGGCCAGCGTGGCGTAGCTGTTCGAGCTGTTGAAGAACGAACCCATGGCCAGGCAGCTCGCCGCTTTGGGGCACGAGACTCCGTACAGGGCGCTGTTCGCCGAAGGGCTAGGGCTCGCCGCGATGGACCAGCGCGAGCCATTCCAGGACTCGGCCAGGGTCACCTGGGCGGTCGTGTAACTGTGGCCTGCGGCAAGGCATCGGGTAGCGCTCGCACAGGAAACGCTGTTGAGGATGGTCAGGCCAGCTCCGGCCGGGTTGGGGCTGCGCACGACCGACCAGCGCGAGCCATTCCAGGACTCCGCGAGCGTCACGTCGGTGAAACTGATATTCCGGTAGGTCCCCACAGCCATGCAGCGCTTCGTGGTCGCACAGGAAACCTCATCGAAGAGGCTGCCTTGCGCTCGGCTGGGATTTGGCGTGCGGACGATTGACCAGGCTGACCCGTTCCAGGACTCCGCCAGGGTGAGCTCCAGGCCGCTGCGGTTGGAATAGGAGCCCACCGCTGTGCACTGGGTTGCGCGGACGCAAGAGACCCCCCTCAGTCCGTCGCCGGTGAAGCCCTTCGGATTGCGAACGCGAACGATCGACCAGGACCGGCCATTCCAGGACTCGGCCAGATTTACGTAATAGGACAGTTTGCTTGTGATGTACGAGCCCACTGCCATGCACTTGGTGGCGCTAGCGCAGGAGATCCCTTGCAGCGAGGCGAACGTCGTCCCCTTGGGGCTGGGGATGGGGGTGATCGACCAGTCCGAGCCGTTCCAGGACTCGGCCAGCGTGAGCGCGACCTGCTTGGTATTGGTGTAAAACCCGACTGCCATGCAGCGCGAGACGCTGGCGCATGAGATCGCGTTGAGCACGCTGGATGATGCGCCGCGCGGATTGGGGCTCGGCAGCACCGCCAAGGCGCGGCCGTTCCAGCGCTCGGTCAGCGTAGCGCTGACAGCCACGTGTGCGTTGTAAGAGCCCACGGCCATGCAATCCGATGCCCGCGGACATGACACACCCGAGGCCGAGCCGGCCACTGGGACCGGAGTGGGACTGTGCGGCGAAGCGTGCGTCGACGCAACGGAAACTGCCGCGCCTGCTGCTGGGAGCAGCAGCCCGGGAACCGTCAAAGGCGCCGACAGCACGGCAACGCCGACGACGCCTGCCAGGAAGGGGCGACGGGCCGGACCTCGCCGCCGGTGCGGCCATCGCCCGGTAGGAAGGGCAGACTCACGTGACGGTCCGATCATGACCCCTCCCGGGCTGGCGCGATTCACTTGTCGTCGGTCAGGTCACGCTAGCCAGGGACGGCCGGACCAGATAAGGCCGAAAGTCCCGCGGCGCAACCTCGATTGCGGAGTCGGCGCTCGCCGAGCTCAACCGGACTGCCAGCCGCACACTGCGCCTGAATCCTTCAGGTGCCGCCGCGGCGGGCCGGGGCGCTGGCGTTAGATGGGGCCATGAGAATCGCAGTCATTGGAACCGGGAACATCGGCGGCGCACTCGGCTCGAAGTGGCGCTCAGCTGGCCACGAGGTGATCTATGGATCGCGCACGGCGCGCCTGGACGGGCCGGGCGGCGCACCGGTGCTAGGCGTGGGTGAGGCGCTTGCGGGCGCCGACGTCGTGCTGCTCGCCGTTCCAGGGCCTGCCGTCGCCGAAGTCGTCGGCGGTCGCGGTGCCGAGCTGGCCGGCAAGGTAGTCATCGACGCGACGAACCGGATCGGCGCCGAGGAGTTCAACAGCCGCGCTGCGATCAGCGCGGCCGCGCCCGGCGCGCTGTACGCGCGGGCATTCAACACACTCGGCTGGGAGAACTTCGTCGAGCCGCCCGAAGGAGCCGGGCTGTTCTTCGCGGCGGACCCTGACGCAAGGGCGGCGGTCGAGGAGCTGATCACCGCTACCGGGCTTGAGCCCGTCTTCGTCGGCAACGCCGATGCCACCGGCACGGTCGACTGCCTGCTGCCGCTGTGGTTCGCCCTCGTGCAGCAGGCCGGGGGGAACCGCAAGCTGGCGTTCCGCGTCGTGCGCTAGCTCCCGGACGCGGATGCGTGAGCGCAGCACCGCACCTGCTGTGCTACAGAGGAGCATGGACCTTGATCGGTGGCTGACTGAGGCGGCGCTGGCAGTCAGGGACTGGCAGCAGAGCTTCGGGGCCTTTGATACCCATCCCTCGCTGGCGGTCAGCGACGAGAGCTTCAGCACCGCCTTCGGCGACCTCGCGGCCCGGCTCACCGACAACTACCCGTTCTTCCATCCGGCCTACGCGGGGCAGATGCTGAAGCCGCCGCATCCGGCGGCCGTTGTCGGCTATCTCGCCGCCATGCTGATCAACCCGAACAACCATGCGCTCGACGGCGGGCCAGCCACTGCGGCCATGGAGAAGGAGGTGGTGGGCCAGCTCGCCCGCATGTTCAGACTGGGCCCACACCTCGGGCACCTGACCACCAGCGGCACTATCGCCAACCTAGAAGCCCTTTTCGTGGCCAGGGAAACGCATCCTGGCCGCGGCGTCGCCTACAGCAGCGACGCGCATTACACGCACGGCAGGATGTGCGGCGTGCTCGGCATCGAAGGCAGCGCCGTCGGAGTCGATGCCGCTGGCCGGATCGACGTCGACGAGCTAGATGCCCTGCTGGCCAACGGCCGCATCGGCACGGTGGTCGCCACTGCCGGCACCACCGGCCTTGGCGCGATCGACCCGGTGCATGAGGTGCTGGCCGTCGCTCGGCGGCATGGGGTCAGAGTGCATGTCGATGCGGCATACGGCGGCTTCTTCACGTTGCTGGCCGGCCGGGGAGGTGCGGCCGGCCTCGATCCTGCTCCGTGGCGCGCGATAGCGGCCTGCGACTCAGTA
>Ga0187815_10001619_pt1 | contig 10648 bp, 8 predicted proteins | sample NC_S_5_FD_132962 | JGI IMG/M metagenome (GOLD analysis project Ga0187815, IMG submission 132962) | Wetland sediment microbial communities from Neuse River Estuary, North Carolina, USA - ASW-S_5 | ecosystem: Environmental > Aquatic > Freshwater > Wetlands > Sediment | place: USA: North Carolina...
CCCGGTGATCATCCCCCACAGCTCGCGCATCTCCGAGGCCAACGACCAGCGCCTCACCGTGCGCCAGCACGCCGAGATGTTCGGGACCGGGCGCGACCGGCCGCTGCGCGCGGCGGTCGACGCCTACTCGGCCATCGTTGAGCACGTCCTGGCTCGCTCGATGGATTCCCACCATGCGGAGGGGTACCCGCTCGACGGGACCGAGGTCGACGAGCCGGATCTCGGCGACGTCGCCTCGGCGATCCGCCGGGTGAAGGACCAGCGCGGGCTCGACGACGACGAGCTTGCGGAGGTACTGGGACGGCCCGTCGAATGGGTCCGCCAGACGCTGGCCTTCGGCGCTCGTCATCCCGAGGGCGAGGACCGTCTCACCATCCGCCCGAGATCCCGCCGCGCCGCCCAGGACCTCGCCGGCTCCCGGTTCCCGCGCTGGCGTCCCTGAACGGAGCCGCGGCCCCGCGCTTCACCCGCGACCGAGTGACCTGGCTGGCGTATGTCGCCCTCGCCGCCTACGCTTTCTACGTCTACGCGCTGGGCCCGGTGCTCGCCTTCCTCCACAAGGAGCTTCATCTCACCTTCACCCTGACCAGCCTCCACTCCACGATCTGGTCCATCGGTGCGGCGGGCGCCGGGCTGACCTTCCATGCTCTGGCCAGGCGGCTGGGACGCCATCGCCTCCTCTGGCTCGCCGCCGTCACGACCGCGGTGGGCGCGTTCCTCTTCGTGGCCGGCCACAGCGTCTGGGTCACGCTGCCGGCGGCCCTGGTCCTGGGCTCCGGCGCCTCCTTCGTCGGGGCCATCTGCTCGGTCGCCCTCGCCGACCGCCACGGGCGGCAGCGCGATCGTGCCCTGGTCGAGGGCAACCTGGGGGCCAGCGGAGTTGGCGTCCTGGTGCCGGCGCTCCTCGGCCTGCTGGCCGGGACGGCCGGGGGCTGGCGCTCCGCCCTCCTCCTGCCGGTGCTGACCCTGGCGGTTCTCTTCGCGGTGCTGGGCCGGGTCAGCCTGCCCGCCCCATCCGCCGCCGCGGCCGAGACAGGGCGCCTTCCGCGGCACTTCTGGCCCCCCGCCGTGCTGGTGGGGCTCTCGGTCGGGATCGAGTACTGCATCTTCTTCTACGGGGTGCCGCTGCTCAGCCTCCGCTCCGGGCTCTCCACGGCGGATGCGGCGGCCGCCCTCAGCCTCTTCGTCGCCGGCGAGCTGGCCTCGCGCGTGGCGGGCGCCTGGCTCACCCGCACGCCGGAGCGCGCCGTGTCCCTGATCGGGCTGGCCCTGGCCATCGCGCTGGCCGGCTTCCTCGTGCTCTGGCTGGCCCAGGGCATCCTCGAGACATCGGCCCTCTTCGTCACCGGCCTGGGCGTGGGCATGCTCTACCCGCTGACCCTCGCCCTGGCCCTGGGCGCGGGGGGCGGCAGGACCGACCAGGCGATGGCCCGGACCCAGGTCCTGGTCGGCGTGGCGGTGGGCACCGCCCCACTTCTCCTCGGCGTCCTCTCCGATCACGTGGGCCTGCTCCCCGCGCTCGCCGTCGAGCCCGGGCTCATCGTGGTGGCGGCGCTCCTCGTGCTCAGGGTCCGCACCGCCGGTGGTGAGCAGGTGGGCATGGGAGTCGGATGACGGGCGGGCGGTTGCAGCCCTGTGGTGGGTGGGACGTGGCGGTCGAGCGCAGAGCAGATGGAGCGGCCACACTGCCCAATCGCGTCTGCTCCGCTCACTGCCATATCCACCTACGGCAATTAAGGACACGAGCGTCCTTAATTGATGGGCGCGCGTGATGCAACCCGTCCCGCGCCCCGGTGCAGTACACGCCCACCTCCACGGCGCGCCCCCACCGCCACGACCCCGTCGCCACCACTGCGGCTCCGACCCCGCTCCCGTCCCCGCCGCTACGCGCCATCGCTGCCCTCCCGCACGTACTGGCTGGGGGTGAACCGGGTCAGCGACCCTGTGCTCGGTAGAGGTCGCGCAGCAGGGCGATCTCAGCGCCGTGATGCAACAGCTCCTGATTCATCCACCAGACCGTGTCGATGAACGGGTCCTCGGCGTCGCTGCCGTAGGGGTAGGTGCTGTGGCCCACCGCGTCGAGATCAGCTTCACCGGCGGCGAGCAGGACCGCGCGCCAGGCGTCGGCGCCGGCCTCGAAGGCTTCAATCCCGCCGCCGGCATCACCGCGGAAGCGGTAACCGTTCCGAGTCAGAGAGTGGCTGCCGGTCATGTGGTCCGCCCGGAGGCTCAGCATCTCACTGAGGTGGCCGAGCCTCCAGGCGATGGTGGTGAACGGCGGTGGCCACGGGTGGGGAGAGGGAGCGGAGTCGCGACCCCACTCACCGGCGCCGATGAGGATGGTGGCGCGGGGTCCCGGGCCTGCGGAGCGCGGGCGGATCGACCAGCAGTCCGGCACCGGCTCCCAGAGGTACTCGTTGTCGGTCAACGGCGCGACCTCGACGCGCATGCCGTCTCCGGGGTCCAGCGTCGGGCCGGAGATCCGCTCGACCAGACGCGTGCGCGCGAAGTCGAACTGCTCCAGCAACGGAGCGAGGCGAACGGATGTCACGGTCACCCGGTGGGCACCGCCATCGGGCTCCTACTCTGCCACACGAACAGGATGACTGCCGCTGCCATCAGCCCCCAGGGGACCACCCGGCCCGGCGGCGCCTGCGCGGAGTTGCCGAGGTCGAGAGCCACGAGCGCCGCCATGGTGAGCCAGCCGGCGAGCACCGCCGTCGCCCGTCTTCCCGGCCACGGCTGCGGCTCGTCGAGGCGGGCCGCACGCGCCGAGAGCCACACGAAGGCGGGCGCCGTCAGCGCCAGGTCGTGGGGGAGGAGGTGGGGGGATACGAGCAGGGTGAGCGCCACCGCGGCGGCGAGGCTGACCTCGAGCAGCTCCGGCCGTCCCCGGCTGCGCCAGCCGATGGCGAATGCGGCTGCGATCCCGAGGCCCCCCCCGGCGAGGGCGAGGATCGAAGCCGTGTCCCCTGAGCCCAGCCACGACGAGGCCAGGCCGAGGAGTCCCAGGGTGCTGGACGCCGGGGTGTGCCCAAGGGCAAAAGCGGTGTTGCCCATGAAGGCAAGGGTGGTCGCCACCCCGACGGTGGCGACCGACGCCACCCCCAGGAGAGCGGCTCCCGCAAGCGCGCCGAGCAGCGCCCGCCAGTCGCGACGTCCGATGACGAAGGCGATCAGCCCCACCGCCAGGTGGGGCTTGGCGATCCCCAGCCCCAGCGCCAGGAAGAGGCCGGCGGCGAAGCGACGGTCCCGTCTCCAGGCCGCGTAGGCCAAGGCCAGCCCGAGGGCGCAGACCCCATCCCACTGGCCCAGGATCAGCAGGGGGAAGGTGGCCGTTCCCGCCAGTCCGGCCAGGGCGGCGAGGGATCGCGCCCTGCCCTCTCCCTTCGGCCACGGCGCCGCCCGAGCGGCCACCCATACCGCTGCGCCGAGCAGCAGGAACTGGGCCACGCTGAAGAGGCGGTAGGCGGTGCCGGGGTTGAGCAGGGTCAGCGGGATCGCCAGCAGCGCGCTGGTCGGCGGGGTGTTGAAGGGGAGGGTGAGATGGTAGCCGCGCGGAAGGATGGCGGCGTGGCGCGCTGCCTCGATGGCCTGGTTGTAGACCTGGTCGCCGTGCCCGGCACGCACGAGCAGGGCGGCCACATAGAAGACGGAGAAGTCCGAGCCTCGCTCCTGGGTCGCGGTGACCTTGAGCCAGAGGACGAGGTAGACCGCAAGGGCCGCCACCGAGACCGCGACCAGGGCGAAGCGGAGCGATGCCGCCCTGCCCGCGCCCGCCGGAAGCGCAAGGGGCCGTGGAGCGCGAGGGGTGACGGCTGCCCGCCGCCCGGGTTCTGCGGACACCTGCGGGCGACCGTAGCATCGGCTCGGCGGCCGCGCGCGGGTCGTGACCGCCGTTTCACTCAGAGAGCACGTTTCCCGGCAGATCGCCGGGTCAGGCGTGTCCTGCAGCCGGTGGTCCGGAACCCCCTTCGGTCAGCGGGTGGCCGAAGGCGGCGGCGTAGGCGGGATCCGGTCGCCCCTGCACGTGGTGGATGTAGGGCACCACCACCGAGGTGACCAGCACGTGGATGGCGGCGGCGATCGGTACGGCGAGGAGCGATCCGATCAGGCCGGCGAGCGCATAGCCGACCACCAGGGCCAGCACCACGGCCAGGGCGGGGAGGGCGAGGACACGGCCCATCACCACCGGCACGACCGTGTTGGCGTCGACCAGCTGGAGTGCCCCCAGCACCACCAGCACCAGCAGCGGGTACTCGGGGGAGACGGTGAAGCCGATCAGCGCCGGCCCGATGATGCCGACGAAAGCGCCGATCATGGGGACGGCCGCGGCGATGCCGGCGAAGAGTCCGAGCAGGACGGGGCTGGGCAGCCGGAGCAGCCAGCAGGCCAGGCCGGTGGCGACCCCGACCACCACCATGTTGATGGCCACCGCTCTCACGTACCCACCCATCCGGTACCCCATGTCCTGGATCACCTCGTTGACGAGGGCCTGGGCACGGGGAGGGAAGAGATCCAGGACGAACCTTTTCAACCGGTCGGCGGTGCTGAGCCAGAGGATGCTTATCACCAGCACGAGGACGACGTCGGCGAAGGCCCCGGCGATGGTCCCGCCGATGGCGAGCAGGTCCTGGCCGGCCTGACCGAGGGCGCTCTCCACCTGGGAGGTCAGCTGGGCGCTGCTGATACCCAGGTGCTTCTCCACCCCGCTGATGAAGGTGACCAACTGCTTCTGGTAGTGAGGGAAGTGGGTGGCCAGGCTCCCCGCCTCGCTGACCACCGGCTGGACCAACAGGGCGACGATCCCAGCGAGCACGGCGAGCAGCACGAGGTAGACAACGACGATCGCCGCCGCTCGCGGAACGCGCAGCTCCTGGACGCGCTCCACCAGTGGCCGCACCCCCTCCGCGATGACCACGGCGATCAGGAGGAGCAGCACCAGGTTCCAGACCTGGGCGAGGATGAACACCAGGCCCAGGACCGCGAGCACCGCCAGCGCCGCGCCCACCAGGGTGCGCATCCGCACCACCGCGCGCCCCTCTCGCCGGCGCTCCGGGGAGGGGGCGCTGGGCGGCGTGGAGCCCTCGGTCGGCGTGGGTCTGCTCACCTGGGCCACGGCGCCGCCAACCGTATCAGGGACGGGAAACCCGCGTCCTCTCAGAGGCCGGTGAGGTGGACCCCCACCGTCCGGCCGGACAGCCGGTTGATGCTGAGCAGGAGGACGGTGAGCTGCTCGAGATGGTGGGCGTTGCCGAGCCTGCCGGCGTCCACCACCCGGATGCCGGGGAGCCGGCCCGTCATCTCGGCGACCTCCGCTTTGGCCGGCTCGTCGTCGCCGCAGAGGAGCACGTCCTCGTCGAGCTCGCGCTCCAGGCGGCTCAGGTGTGCGCTGCTCACCGTGTGGAATCCCGCCACCATCCTGCTCTCGGCCAGCAGCGCGGCCGCCTGCTCCGCCGCCGAGCCTTCAGCGACCGGCATGGCGATCGGGCCGAGGGCGAGGTCGAAGCGGACCGGTACGCCGGTGCTCACCACGATCTTGCCACTGAGCGGTCCCGCCAGCTTGGGCAGGAGCGCCGCCTGCGCCTCCCAGGGAACGGTGAGGAAGGCGAGGTCGGCCGTGGCGGCGGCCTCAGGATTGCTGGCGCCCCGGATGGCGGCGCCGCCGCCTGCGGTGGCCAGCCGGTCGCTGAGCGCGACGGCCTTCTCCCGGGCGCGCTGCCGGTCGCGGGAACCGATCACCACCGGCACCCCCGCTCGAGCCAGCCGGAGGGCGAGGCCGGGGCCGAGGCGTCCGGTGCCACCGATGAGGGCGACGGTCTGAGGCACCGACCCAGTCTACGGGGGTCGGTGCCGGCAGCCACCCTGAGTTGCCCTGAGGTGAAGGTTGCGGCGAGCGCCTTCGCACCCCTGGCCGGTGGAGACGCCGATCGCCCTGCTCGCTCGCGCAGAATGGGCTCTCCGAGCGGGCCGTGGGCCCGGGTCGAGGGAGTGGAGCAGATGGAGTTCCGTCGAGTCGGCGAATCCGGGCTCGAGGTGTCCGTGGTCGGGGTGGGGTGCAACCAGTTTGGCCGCCGGGTCGATGGCTCCGGGGTCGCGCGGATCGTCCACGCCGCCCTCGATGCCGGCATCACCCTCTTCGACACCGCGGATGTCTACGCGGCCGGCGAATCAGAGCGCCTGCTGGGGGCGGCGCTGCGGGGCCGCCGCGACTCCGCCATCGTGGCCACCAAGGTGGGCGCCCGGATGGGAGAGGGGGCGTACGCGTCGGGAGCGTCCCGTCGCTACATCCGCACCGCCGTCGAGGCCAGCCTGCGCCGGCTGGGAACGGAGTGGATCGACCTCTACCAGATCCACTTCCCCGATCCTGACACCCCCATCGACGAGACCCTCTCGGCGCTCGACGACCTGGTTCGCGAGGGCAAGGTGCGCTACATCGGCTCCTCCAACTTCAGCGGGTGGCAGATCGCCGACGCCGATTGGACCGCCTACCACCACCACTTCAACCGCTTCATCAGCGCCCAGAACGAGTACAGCCTGCTCAATCGCGAGGCCGAGGCGGAGATCGCCCCCGCCTGCGATCACTTTGGACTGGGGCTGATCCCGTACTCCCCGCTCAGCCAGGGTCTGCTGACCGGAAGGTACCGGCGGGGGGAGTCCGTTCCCGAAGGCGCCCGGCTCGCGGGGCCGGCGGGTGAGGAGATGCTGACCGACGAGAACTTCGACGTCGTCGAGGGCCTCTCCGCCTACGCCCGGCGGCACGGCACCGACCTGCTCGGCGTCGCCATCGGCGGGCTCGCCGCTCAACCGGCCGTGGTCTCGGTGATCGCTGGGGTCAGCGACACTGAGCAGGTGGCCGCCAACGCCCAGGCCGTGGAGTGGGAGCCGAGCCCGGAGGACCTGGTCGAGCTGGACGGCATCAGCCCGTCCCCGCGACCCGCTGACGAGTAGGGCGCCGTCAGACCCGCGGGGCGCTCCGCACCATCCGAGCATGATTAGGCGGAGCCTTTCCGCGCCACGTGCTGCGGAGGCCTGAGGCTCGCGCCCCGGTCCGGAGTTGCCACCACCATGACGGGCAGCGTCGCATCTCAGTCCGGCTCGCCGCGTCGGGGAGAATCCCCTTGTCATCTCAGGGAAAACCCGTGATGTCCGGAGCGCGCCCTGAACGCGGTCCCCGGCGCCCCGGCCGCCCGCTCCTCGTAGACTCCCCAGCGTGAAACTCCTCGAGCACCAGGCCAAGCGCCAGCTCTCGCGGGTGGGCATCGAGGTGCCGCCGGGCCGGCTCGCCCGCACCCCGGAGGAGGCCGCGGAGGCGGCGCGGGAGCTGGGCCGGGTGGCCATCAAGGCCCAGGTCCCGATCGGGGGCCGGGGCAAGGCCGGGGGGATCGCCGTGGTCGATTCGCCGGAGCAGGCGCGCCGGGAGGCGGCCCGAATCCTTGCGATGGAGATCCGCGGTTACCCGGTGCGCTCGCTCTGGTGCGAGGTGGGGCTGGAGATCGCCCACGAGCTCTACCTCGGGATCACCCTCGACCGCGACCGCCGCCGCCTGGCCCTTATCTTCTCCGCCGCGGGGGGCATGGAGATCGAGCAGGTGGCGGCGACCTCCCCGGAGCGCGTCGCCACCCTCTGGCCCGATCCCTTCGCCGGGCCTCAACCGTTCGAGGTCCGCGAGCTCGCCTTCTCGGCTCTCTCTCACCTCCCGGCGTTGGGCGATGGCCGTGGCCGGCTCGCTGCCGCCCTCGTCCCCCTCGCTCAGGCACTCTACCGCCTGGCCATCGAGCTCGACGCGGTCACCTGCGAGATCAACCCCCTGGCTCTGACCGCCACGGGGGCCCTGGTCGCCGCGGACGCCAAGCTGGAGGTCGACGAGAACGCTGAGCAGCGCCACCGGGAGCTCGCCGCCGAGCTGGCCGGCGACGTGGAGGGTGAGGACGGCAGCGCGGGTGGAGATCCCTTCGAAGCCGAGGCGAAGCGCCGCGGCCTCACCTATGTCCACCTCCCCGGCGGGAACATCGGCTGCATCGGCAACGGCGCCGGGCTGGCCATGAACACCCTCGACCTGGTGCAGCAGATGGGAGGCCGGCCCAACAACTTCCTGGACATCGGTGGCGGCGCGGGCGCCGAGAAGGTCAGGAGCTCGCTGGCCATGATCCTCACCGATCCTGACGTGCGCGGCGTCTTCATCAACATCTTCGGCGGTATCACCCGGGGCGACGAGGTTGCCCGCGGCATCGTCCAGGCCCGTGACGAGCTGGACATCGCCGTGCCGCTGGTGGTGCGGATGACCGGCACCAACGAGGAGGAGGGTCGCCGCATCCTTGCCGCGGCCGGGATCGTCCCCGGCACCAGCGCGCCCGAGGCGGCCCGGAAGATCGTCGAGCTGGTGGGCGGCGCCACGTGAACGGTTGCGTCCCCGTTCGGTCGCCGGCTTCCGCGCCGAAGTCGACGGCGCTGGCCCCCGCCCCGCGGGCGTCTCGCTGATGGCCATCCTCATCAACAGTTCGACGCGGGTGCTGGTTCAGGGCATCACCGGCCGGGAGGGGGGCTTCCACACCCAGCAGATGCAGGCCTACGGAACCCGGGTGGTGGCCGGGGTGGTGCCCGGTCGGGGCGGCGGCGAGGCCCTGGGAGTTCCCGTCTTCGACACCGTCGCCGAGGCGGTGGCCCGCACCGGGGCGGACACCGCCTTCACCATCGTGCCGCCGCCGTTCGCCGCCGACGCAGTGATGGAGGCGGCCGCGGCCGGGCTGCGGCTCGGCGTCTGCGTCACCGAGGGCATCCCCGTGCTCGACATGGTGCGAGCGGCGGCCTTCGTCGACCGGACCGGCATGCGTCTCATCGGACCCAACTGTCCGGGGGTGATGACCCCGGGGCAGTGCAAGATCGGCTTCATCCCCAACCACGTCGGCCGTCCGGGCCGGGTCGGGGTGGTGGCCCGCAGCGGGACGCTCACCTACGAGGTCATCCAGGGGCTTTCCGAGGCCGGCCTCGGTGAGACGACGGCGGTGGGCATCGGCGGAGACCCGGTGCTGGGCTCGACCTTCCGGGACATCCTTCCGCTGTTCGCCGGAGACGCCGCCACCGAGGCGGTGGTGCTCGTCGGCGAGATCGGGGGGTCGGATGAGGAGCGTGCCGCGGCGTGGATCCGCTCCAGCGGGTTCGACAAGCCGGTGATCGCCTTCATCAGCGGGCGCACCGCCCCGCCGGGGAAGCGGATGGGCCACGCCGGGGCGATCATCAGCGGCACGACCGGATCGGCCCAGGGCAAGATCGACGCGCTCCGCACGGCCGGCGCCTCGATCGCCGAGACCATCGAGGATGTGGTGCGGCTGGCGGGGGAGAGCCTCTAGCTCCTCCCCGCCTCGACCGCGGAGCGATTCGCGGCCGGGTCCTCGCTGTCCTCCGGCAGCCGGCGCTCCCGCAGCTTGGCCAGGTACATCGCGGAGTCCGCGCTGCGAAGGATGTCGTCGGGTTCCTCGTGGCCGGTCGTGCTGAGGGCGACCCCGACCGCTGCGCTGATGGTCACCTGCTCTCCCTCGATCTCGTAGGGGGTGGAGAGCCGGGCGGAGATGTCAGCGGCGATCGCCTGCGCAGCTGCGGGCTCGCGGATGTCCTCGAGCAGGACGGCGAACTCGTCGCCACCGAGGCGGGCCGCCGTGTCGGTCTGGCGCAGCCGCTGGCCGATGCGCTCCGCCACCTCGACGAGTAGCCGGTCCCCGGCCAGGTGGCCGAGGTTGTCGTTGACCTTCTTGAAGCCGTCGAGATCCAGGAAGAGAAGGGCGATCCGGGCGTCGGGGTTCCTCCGGGTTCGTGCCAGCGCCTGGGTCAGGCGATCGAGGAAGAGGGTCCGGTTGGGCAGGCCGGTGAGGGCGTCGTGGTGGGCCCCGTAGCGGAGCTTCTCCTCCAGCTCCCGCGGCGCGGTGACATCCGTCAGCGAGCCCACCAGGCGGGTCGCCGCACGGTCGGGCGCCGCTCTGACCGCCAATGCCTGGCAGCGCATCCAGCGGTACGTGCCGTCGGCGGCCCGAAGGCGGTGCTCGCACTCCATCACCTCCCGCTTGCCGGCGACGCAATCCGAAAGCGAGCGCCGCAGCCGGGCGAGGTCGCCGGGGTGGACCCGGTCGAACCACTCATCGGGGCTGTTCCCGATCTCTGAGCGGTGGTGGCCGATCATCGCCTTCCAGCGCTCCGAGTAGTAGATGCTGGCGGTCCCCAGCTCCCAGTCCCAGAGGCCGTCGTTGGCGGCCCGGGCCGCCAGGGCGTAGCGCTCCTCGCTCCGTCGGATCTCCTCGACGAGGTCGCGCTCCCGCTTGAAGGCCCGGGCCAGGTCCTCGGTCTGGGAGCGGAGCCATTCGGTCATCACCTCGCGCTCCACCGCGACGCTGAGCATGGCGTTGTTCTCGAAGTGGAGGTCGCGACCGGTGACCTGCATCACCTCGACGGGGGCGACCATGGCCATGAGGCCGAGATCCATCCCCGTGGTCTTGACCGGGAGGACCACCGCGATCTCCTGTGCTCCCCACTCCAGATCGTCGAGCAGGGAGGCGGGCGGGAACTCCTCCACCCTGGCCTGGGCGGGCACCTCTGGCAGCGTCCCCTCGCGGACGTAGGTCCCCGAGATGGTGAGCAGGTGCCCATGCTCGCCTCC
>Ga0187815_10001621_pt1 | contig 10644 bp, 7 predicted proteins | sample NC_S_5_FD_132962 | JGI IMG/M metagenome (GOLD analysis project Ga0187815, IMG submission 132962) | Wetland sediment microbial communities from Neuse River Estuary, North Carolina, USA - ASW-S_5 | ecosystem: Environmental > Aquatic > Freshwater > Wetlands > Sediment | place: USA: North Carolina...
CCCGCTACGAGATCGTCCGCGAGTACGACGCGGCCCCGTCGCTCGCCGAGCGCCGGGCCGAGCCGCAGCGGGTCTGGGCCTGACCGCGGCCTGAGCGCGCTCTCGGCGGCCGGAGTTGGTGACGACCCCCCGCCGTTCGAGCCGTCGCGGCGCGTCAGGACGGCCCGGGAGTCGCCCGACCATCGCTACCGTCCGTGTCGGCGAACCGCCGCATGGCGGCCCGGGAGATCGATGGTCGGGAACGGCTGCGCGGCCCCTCGGCCGGGCTGAACTCCAGGGCGATATATGCCCGCAAACCGCCATCAATCGCTGCCCACTCCCCCTGTTGGAAGTGCCTTGTATCCGAACGGCGGATGGCTGTGAATCCGCTGTTCACGTTCCGGATGTCCGGCGTAAGCGATTGGCTGCTGACTGAGTCATTGTCCCTCCTGAGCCTGTCCCCACCAGCCAAATGTGGGCCGGGTCCGGGCGCGGTTTCGTGCCCGGGTCGAGGGAGGGATCAAGGTGCAGCGTCCACGCTTCGTGTTCCTCGCCGCGCCAGCGACACAGGCGCAGGTCGCACCCGAGAGGGAACGCATCCTCTGGATGCTCGTATCGCCCAATAATCGGCAACTCGGCCGAAGCGCCTCCTATCACGACGCCTACGCCGACAGTCGCCAGGCGGTCCTCGATCTTCAGCAGAATCTGGATCGCGTTATTCGGCTGGAAAGCCTGGTCGAAATGACCGGGCAGTGGATCTGGCGGCTGAATCTCGACGGCCATGCCGTCGCCGCCTCCAGCCGTTCCTACTTCCGGGCGCGGGAGTGCACGTACAACCTGGAACGGTTCCTGGAGGCGGTGCCGCAGGCGGACCTCGTCGTCGGCGTCCGCGCTGCCAGACGGGGACGTCAGCGGCCGACGGAAACAGAAGACGTCGCCGCGATCCACCCAACCCGCTCGCTGGCCGCCGGCCTGACGCAATCGTCGTTCGGCGAGGCGTACCGGCCCCGGTTCCGAATGCCGGGTGAGCTGTGAAAGACCAGCGGCCGGCAATCGGCATCGGCCGGTCGACGGAGAGCGCGCGGACGGACGTACCGAAATGGACAGGGCGCGACGAATTGAGCCGCCGACGTGAGTCGGTGACTCGATCGGGACGGCGGACATCCGGAATTCACCGGTCACATGTCTGGCGTAAGTATTCGCCTGTCCGCGACGTCACCGCTCCCGCCGAGCGTGGGCCGTGCGACGAACGGGGCCGCGGCACCGGTCGAGTCGGCTCAGGAAAGGTGGCATTCCAGGTGTGCAGCACGGTCAGGCGCGGTCTCGTGCCTGTCACCCGTCATCCCGTGGTGGGCCGCTGATGGTCACGACAACGATCCCCGGCGCTCCCGCCGGGGAGTCCGCCGACGTACCGCGCCGGACAACGTCCCGGATCGGCCCCTCCGACCATGCCTTCCGTCTGGTCGCGCGGGCCGGTGGCGCCGCCGTGCTGGTCATCATGTTGCTGGTCGGTGGCTTCCTGCTCTACCGCGGTTGGGCGGCGCTTCAGGTCGCCGGCTGGTCGTTCTTCACGACCCAGGCGTGGGACCCGGATTCCAACAACTTCGGTGTGGCGGCGCTGCTCGTCGGGACGGTGGCGATCGCCATCGTCGCGGTGTCCTTCGCGGTGCCGCTCGCCACCGGGACCGCTCTCTACATCTCCGAGTACGCCCCGCGCCGGTTCCAGCGCACGCTCGTCTCGCTGGTGGATCTGATGGCCGCCGTCCCGAGTGTGGTGTACGGCCTCTTCGGCTTCTATCTGCTCTCGGGCAAGGTCATCTACCTGTCCAAGTGGCTCTCCACCTGGCTCGGCTGGATCCCCATCTTCCGGGTCGTCGAAGGTGGACAACCGGTGGACCCGCGCGACCCGCTCGCCACGATGTCGGTCTACAGCTCGTCGACCTTCATCGCCGGGATGATCGTGGCGATGATGGTCACGCCGATCATGTGCTCGGTGATGCGCGAGGTCTTCTCCCAGGCCCCGGTCGGGGAGCGCGAGGGCGCGTACGGCCTGGGTGCCACCAAGTGGGGGATGATCCGGACCGTGGTGCTGCCCTTCGGGCGGGGCGGCATGATCGGCGGCACGATGCTCGGTCTGGGCCGAGCCCTCGGGGAGACGATCGCCGTTTACATGATCATCACTCCGCTCTTCGAGATCAACTGGCACATCCTCCAGAACGGCGGCATCTCCGTCTCCGCCCTCATCGCCCAGCGCTACAGCGAGTCCAGCGATTTCGGGCTCTCCGCGCTGATGGCGGCCGGTCTCGCGCTGTTCCTCATGACGCTGGTCATCAACTTCATCGCATCAGCGATCATCGCCCGAAGCCGATCCGGCGCCGAGAGTGAGGCCTGACCCGATGGCCGGATTGACACCCGCTGAGACCGCGGCGGCCTCGACCGCGTACGCCGAAGACGCCATCGCGCAGCGGACAGACGAGGTCGACCCGACTTCACGACGGGCGCGTCACGCCGCGGAACCCGACGACGATGCGGCGCGGCGGCCAACCACCACCATTCCGGCTCCGCCGGCCGAGTCGGACGTACCCGCGCGGCCGAGGGCGATCGGCGGCACCGGCGAGGGTGGAGCCTTTCCCGTCCTCGCCGCGGCAGCCGCGGCGGTGGGATTCACGGCACTGCTCTTCTACCAACTCGCGCCGCTCAGCGGCGCCCTCGGGCTCGTCGTCGTCGGCTACCTGAGCTTCCTGGTCTTCTATACGGTGCTCGTCTCGTACGAGAATCCCGGCCCGGCGGTGCGTGCCAAGGTGGCCTCGGTGATCGTGCCGAGCCTCGGCTTCGTGCTGCTCGCCGCGCTGGTCCTCGTCGTCGGCTACGTGCTGATCCGGGGCTGGGAGTCGCTGAAGCACCTGAACTTCGTCACCCAGGACATGTCCTTCGCCGGACCACTGGACCCGCTCACGGTGGGCGGGATCGTGCACGCGGCGATCGGCACCCTGGAACAGATAGCGATCTGCCTCGCCATCACCATTCCCGCCGGGATCATCTGCGCGGTCTTCCTCAGCGAGTTCCCCGGGACGTTCAGCCGCTTCGTCCGGACCATCGTCGAGGCCATGACCGCTCTGCCGTCGATCGTCGCCGGCCTCTTCGTCTACCTCTCCTACATTCTCATCTGGGGCCACTGGGTCGAGACGCACCTTTCGGAGCGCTTGCAGTGGCTCGCGCCGGGCAAGTCCGGCTTCGCCGCGTCGCTGGCGCTGAGCATCATGACCCTGCCGATCATCGTGCGCGCGGCCGACGTGGTGCTGCGCCTCGTCCCCGGACACCTGCGGGAGGCCTCCTACGCCCTCGGCGCGTCGCACTGGCGCACGGTGTGGCAGGTGGTCCTGCCGACGGCCCGGTCCGGCCTGGCCACCGCGGTGATCCTCGGCACCGCCCGCGGCATCGGAGAGACGTCCCCGGTTCTGCTCACCGCGGGCTTCGCGGCCAGCGTCAACCTCAATCCGTTCAGCGGACCGCAGGTCTCTCTGCCGCTGTTCACCTTCGACTCGGTGAAGTCGCCGGAACCGTCGATGGTGGCTCGTGGCTTCGGTGCCGGAGCGGCGCTGATGCTGCTCGTCCTGCTGCTCTTCGTCCTGGCGCGGGTGCTCGGTGGCCGCGGTCCCGGCAATCTCAGCAAGCGTCAACTCCGGCGACGAATGGTCGCCTCCTATCGGGACGCGCGGCGGTTCGCCGAACGCAGCCGCTCGCGCTCCGTCGTACCCGACTCAGCACCCGCACCCGGGGGCGACAGTGAGGAACGTCATGTTTAGGAAATTGATGCCGGGTGGCCCGAGCGGGCCACGTCGACTCGCGTCCGCTGCGGTCGCGCTGGCGATCGCGGGGGCGGTCGTCGTGCTTCCGGGCACGGCCGCCAGCGCCGCCACGTACGTCCCGGTCAGCGGCGCCGGCTCCACCTGGAGCGCGAACGCGCTGCGCCAGTGGGCGGCCAACGTCAAGAAGAACGGCATGACGATCAACTTCGCCGCCACCGGCTCCACCGACGGACGGACCCAGTTCGCCAACGGCACCGTCGACTTCGGCGTCTCGGAGATCCCGTACGGGCTGTACGACTCGAACTTCGGTCGGGCGGCCGACCAGCCGCCCGCGCGCAAGTTCGCCTACATGCCGATCGTGGCCGGCGGCACGTCGTTCATGTACAACCTCAACATCGGCGGGCGGCGGGTCACCAACCTGCGGCTCTCGGGCGAGAACGTCGCGAAGGTCTTCACCGGCGCCATCAAGTACTGGAACGACCCGGCGATCAAGGCGGACAACCCGTCGCTGACCCTGCCCGCGCGGCGGATCGTTCCCGTGGTCCGCTCCGACGGCTCGGGCACCACGGCGCAGTTCACGCTCTGGCTGAGCAAGCAGTATCCGGACATCTGGAACGCCTACTGCGCCCGCAACGGCAAGCGCACCCCGTGTGGGCTCACGTCGTACTACCCGTACAAGCCCAGTGAGGGGTTCGTCGCCAAGTCCGGCTCGGAGAACGTCTCCGGCTTCGTCCGCCAGCCGCAGGGCGAGGGCGCGATCACCTACGTCGAGTACTCGTACCCGGAGAAGGCCGGCTTCCCGGTGGTCAAGTTGCTCAACTCGGCCGGCTACTACGTTGCTCCGACGGCAGAGAACGTCGCCGTGGCGCTGACCAAGGCCGAGATCGAGGACCACAACACCGACCCGGCGGTCTACCTGACCCAGAAGCTCGACAACGTCTACCGGAACCCGGACAAGCGGGCGTATCCCCTGTCCTCGTACTCCTACATCATCGTGCCGGTCGCGGAGGAGTACGGGCTGAAGCAACCCGACAAGGGGTACACGCTCGGGAAGTTCGGCTACTACCTGCTCTGCGAGGGGCAGAACCAGGCCAAGTCGCTCGGCTACTCGCCGTTGCCGAAGAACCTGGTCGAGGCCGGCCTCAAGCAGGTCGAGCGAATCCCCAACATGATGCGCGAGCCGAACAAGATCGCCAACTGTCGAAACCCCACGTTTTCCGGCGACGGCACGAACACGCTGGCCAACAACGCGCCGTACCCGCCGGAGTGCGATCGCAAGGGCGGCCCGGCCCAGTGCACCACCGGCACCGGTGGAGCGCCGCAGGACACCCCGTCGAACAACAACGGGGGCTCGACCGGCGGGAACAACCCCGCTGGCTCGGGCGGACCGAACCCCACGGCCGGGCCGAACGCGACCGCCGGCCCGAACGCCAGTGCCGGGCCGAACGCCGCGCCGAGTGCCGGGGCGGTTGACCCGCTCACGGGCGACCCGGTCGCCGGTGGCTCCGACCCAGGCGCAGGCGCGGGCACAGGTGGGGATTTCGTCGCCGGCATCCCGGTCGCCCTCGACGCCGACGGTGGGTGGCGCCTGTCGCACACCCTGATGCTGCTCGCCGGAGTGCTGTTCGTCGGCCTGATGATCGGACCACCGCTACTCGCCCGGTCGCTGCAGCGCCGTGGCCGCAACAATTCGTGGAGCGGGTCGTGAGCCGGGCGATGAGCTATGGCCGACGGCGGGGCGTGGCCGCGGCTGCGGTTCTCGTCGGCGCGGCCGCGCTGCTGACCGTCGGCCCGCCGGTCTCGCCGGCGAGAGCGGTCGACGAGGTGACCGACTCCGCGGTCACGGTCAGCGGGCGCACGGGCCAGCTGGGCGACGACTGGAGCGACCTCAAGGTCACCGTCTCCCAGACGAAGAACCTGACCAACCAGTCGGTCACCGTGACCTGGACCGGCGCCCCCAAGACCAAGTTCTACGCCAAGGATCCCAACGCGAACTACCTGCAGGTCATGCAGTGCTGGGGCCCGGATCCCGACGCGCCCGACTTTCGAGAGACCTGCGAGTGGGGCGTCGGTCGGTACAAGAAGAACGGTGACAAGACCGAGGTCGAACCCCCCGAGCAGCGTTCTCCGGTGCCGGCGGACCCGTTGGAGGACGGGCTGCTCCGGACGGGCGCGAGGCTCATCCCGTTCCGGTCCGCGCTGGACGGCTCTCGAACTCCGGATGGCAGCCCGGAAGACCCGTTCCCCGCCGAAGGACTGCCGCCGGACAGCCCGCTGAAGCCGGCCGAGGTGCTCTCGAACTACTTTGGCATTTACACCAGCAACGAGATTCCATTTGCCGTGACGACCGGTGACGGTTCCGGTCGGGCGGTCTTCGAGGTTCGTAACGCGGTCCGCGACCCGCACCTGGGCTGCGGCGTCCGCACGGGCGGCGCCAGCGGCGCTCCCCGCCGATGCTGGCTGGTCATCGTTCCGCGCGGCGAGCGAGAGGTCGACGGGACGCACCAGGAGATCGTGACGTACCGGGGGGCGCTCACGCCGTCGATCTTCGCCGACCGGCTGGTCGTGCCGTTGGACTTCACCCCGGTGGACGCCGGGTGCCCCCTGGACCGGGAGGAACGGGGGACGGTCGGCACGGAGATGATTGCCGAGGCCGTGCTCGCCTGGCAGCCCGCGCTCTGCGCCAACAACGGGCCGGTCTTCGCCTATTCGACGACGGGCGACGAGGAGGCGGTGCGGCAGGTGCTGGACGCGTCGAACGACGGTCCGGGCCTGGCCTTCACCTCCGATCCGGTGGTTCCCGAGGAGGGGCAGCCGCCCGTCGTGCAGACACCGGTCGCCGTCTCCTCGGTGGTCATCGCGTTCAACATCGACCTCCGCCTCGCTGGCACCGTGCCGCCGGAGATGGAACCGCTACGCCGCACCCTGGTACGCAACCTCAAGCTCACTCCCCGGCTGCTCGCGAAGCTGCTCACCCAGTCGTACGTCCGGGACGTGCCGGACGGGAACCAGAAGAACTATGTGGCGGACAACCCGCGAAGTCTCGGGGTGGACCCGGAGTTTCTGGCGCTGAACCCGGACTTTGCCTACATCGACAACGGGTTCGCCCCCGACGGCATCGTCGTCCCGTACGGCAATTTTGCCGCGGCCCGCGAGGTGTGGCGGTGGGTCCTCGCCGATCCGTCGGCGCGTGACTGGCTGAACGGCAAGCCTGACGGGCTCGGTGGTGGACCCCACGGCAAGGGCATGGAGGTCAACCCGAACTACCGGTTCGTGTCCGCCGGTGCCCAGGACTACTTCCCGCGTACGGACCCTTCCTGCATCAAACCGGAGGAGCGGCCGGATCTGGAGGAGTGGCAGCAGGAACCGTCCCCGGGTCGGTGCACACTCGACCTTTTCCCGTACGCGCCGAGCCTCGGCGAGTCCGCGTACCAGACGCTGCGCGCGGACACCAAGCAGGCATCCAACTGGCAGCCGTCCTTTGACCGGAGCATTCCCGGCAAGTACGGCAAGGAGCCACCCAAGCAGGTGGGTCAGCGGTTCGCGCTCTCCATCACCGACTCGGCGTCGGCCGCCCGCTACGGCCTCCACACCGCGCAGCTCTGCAAGGCGGTGACCGGTGCCGACGGCAACCTGGCCGCTGCGGAGTGCCGCAGCGCCGACACGACGGGCATGCTCGCCGCGACCGACGCGATGGTGCCGAGCAAGGTGCCCGGGGTCCGCACTATCGACCCACTGCGGGCGGTCGCCACTCCGAAGGCGTACCCGCTGACCATGGTCACCTACGCGGCGGCCACTCTCGGTGCGCCCGCCGAGGCGCGGCGCGACTACGCGTCGCTGCTGCGGTACGTCGCCGGCAACGGGCAGCAGCCGGGACAGCAGCCCGGCCAGTTGCCGGAGGGCTACGCGCCGCTGCCGCAGACGATGCGGGCACAGACGTTGACCGTCGCGGACACGCTTGAGCGCTACCAGCCGCCGTCGCCGTCGCCCACGCCGACTCCGAATCAGCCCCCGGCGACCACCGCCCCCGCGGCGAGCCAGGCGGCAACGCCGACACCTACTGACACGGCTTCTGAAGTACCGAATCAGGGCGTCCCCCCGACCCCGGCAACCCCGGCCCCTTCGCAGTCGCCTCCCGTGGGCAAGCCGATCGCGCAACTGACTCCCGGCAGCCCACTGGGCCAGGTCCGCTGGGTCGTCGTGGCCCTACTCGTGGTCGGAGTGCTGGGCGGCATGGCCGGGCCGGTTCTCCTGATGGTGTCCCGACGCCTTCGATCGAACTCCGGCGGGCCGACATGACGGCAAACGAAGGATTGGCAAGAGATTGGCACCCGGTGACTGAGCCGTTCATCTGGCCTAAGTGTTGCCGAAAGGAACCGCTCTCAACGTTTGCGCAACCTAGGTTTCGGTCTTTGGTTTCGGGCCGGGAAAGTTAGCACAACTCATTTTCATCGTGAAATGAGCCGCATTTCCTTCTCTCTCGGAAAGGGAGATCGCATGAGGGTCAACACCTTCGGCAAGGTGATGGTGGCGGGCGTGGCCGTCGCCGCCGTCGCCGTCTGGGGTAGCCCCGCGTCGGCGGACCCGGCGCCGGCGACGGACTACCGGACGCTTGCCGGCGCCGGCTCGGACACCACCCAGGACGTGATGAACGGTCTGGCGGAGACGATCCGAGTCAACGGCAACAAGGTCATCGCCTCCTGGGACGCCCGGGGCACCGCCCAGATCAAGACCAAGGCGACCAACTGCCAGTTCACCCGGCCCAACGGGTCCGGCGCGGGCCGCCAGGCCCTGCGCGCGGCCAAGGGCGAGGACCTCGGCGGCACCCACGGTGGGCCGGGCAAGTACCTCGGCTCCGACGTCGTGGGCTGCGTCGACTTCGCCCGCTCGTCGGCGTACTCCAGCACCACGCCGGGCACCAGCGGCAACCTCACCTACATCCCGTTCGGTGTGGACGCCGTGGCGCTGGCCATCAACAGCAACAGCGACCTGCCGCGCAACAACTCGTTCGCCCGGGTGCAGCGCGTCTACAAGTGCTTCGACAAGAACATCAGCGGCCTGCCGGTACAGCCGCTGATCCCGCAGGCGGGCTCCGGCACCCGGCAGTTCTGGCTGCAGCAGATGGAGATCACCGAGCAGGAGATCTCCCTGGGCGACCTGCCCTGTCTGACCGTTGCTGGCGTCCCGAACCCGCAGGAGCACGACGGCACGGTCCTCCAGGGGCACAACGACTGGGTCGTGCCGTTCGCGGCGGGGCAGTTCCTCGCGCAGGGCAACAACGCGACGATTCAGACCGCCACCGGTCTGGTGGTGGAGGATCGGCGTGGTCCGGCGCTGCTGACCGGCATGAACCTGCCCGGTCAGGCCGTCCAGCAGCCGATCGCGAGCGGTGTGCTCAACGCCAACTTCCCGCTCAACCGGGACGTCTACAACGTGGTCCCGACCGCTGACCTCACCAACCCGCTGATCAACCAGGTGTTCGTCGGCGACAACGCGCTCGCCTGCACGCAGACGGTGACCGTCGGCAGCAGCCAGCGCAACGTGGTGCAGCTGTTCGGCTTCGGGCAGCGCTCGGCGAGCCCGGACCTGTTCCACCAGAAGTGCGGCGCCACCGCCCTGAAGTCCAACTCGTAACAGCAGAACACGAAGCGGCGGCTGGGCGTCCACAGCGGGCGCCCGGCTCCGCAGTTACGTCGGCGGTCGCCGCGCCATGAGCGCGGGCGGGCCGCTCACCGGAGGAAGGTTGCGATGAGAACGCGGGAATGGCCAGCCAGGCGCGTACGCGCCGGGGCGGCGGCCGGGCTGAGCCTGGCGTTGGCCGGCGGCGTCTGCGCCGTCAGCGCCGCGCCGGCGCTGGCCGCGCCGCTCGGCACCGTCGCCATCTCGTCGCAGAGCGGCGACGTCACGAGCAACCCGATCTTCACCAAGGCGACCACCTCGGCCCCGTGCCCCGCCGGCTACGGGGAGAACGCGTCGCTGCGGGTCGGCCCGCCGAACGGACCGTTCACCAACCTCGCCAAGCCGCTCACCGACGGCGGCTACGACAAGGCGAAGGTGACCTTCTCCCCCAACCGCTCCTACCAGCTGGCGCTCGGAAGCAACCCGGCCGACGGTGTCTGGTGGATCGTCGTCGAATGCTTCAGCGCCACCGCGGGTCGCCACCCGGAGCGGTTCGTCACGCCGATCACCGTCTCCGGCACCGGCTGGCGGGTCGGGGCGTCAGGGCAGCCGGCGCAGCCCGGGTCGCCGGATGAGTCGGCCACCCAGACGCCCACGCCCTCCGCGTCGCCGACGGCCACCGTCGACCCGACCTCGACCGGCTCGGCAGAACCGAATCCCGCGACGTCGATGGCCGAGCCCACCCCCGCCGCCCACCGCCTGCCGGCGAGTGGAGCCGGCCTCGTCATCGCCGCCATCGTCACCGGCGGGGTCCTGCTCGCCGGCTCCCTGGTCAGCCTGCTCGTCGTACGCCGCCGTCGAGTGGCACCGGCGCTGCCGAAGGTGGCGTGGCCCGAGGAGTCGGTGACCGGGCCGCCGACCGAGCCGCCCTCCGACAGCGCGAAGACCGCAAGTTCCAGCAGTCGTACCACTACGCCGACGGCGAAAAGGAAGTAGTCGATGTCCCTGTCTGTCTCCCGGCGTGGCCGGATCGCTGCTGCGCTCTCGGCGGCCACACTTCTCGGCGGCATGCTCGTGGGGCTGGTCGCCACGCCCGCTTACGCCGCCGACCTGGGCACCGTCAACCTCTCGCAGTCCCGCGGCACCGTCACCGCAAATCCGATGTTCGAGACCGCGATCACCTCCAAGCCGTGTCCGAAGTCGTACGGCGAGGAGGCCGCGCTCCGGATCGGTCCGG
>Ga0187815_10001624_pt1 | contig 10638 bp, 9 predicted proteins | sample NC_S_5_FD_132962 | JGI IMG/M metagenome (GOLD analysis project Ga0187815, IMG submission 132962) | Wetland sediment microbial communities from Neuse River Estuary, North Carolina, USA - ASW-S_5 | ecosystem: Environmental > Aquatic > Freshwater > Wetlands > Sediment | place: USA: North Carolina...
CTTATGTTTTCGTTGTGGTTCCTCTCTGGTCGGATTTGTTCCCTTAAAGAGAGGCGCTTACCGGTCTGGGATCATCTGACGCCGGGAGAGTGACTTATGATTGCAAAATGCGAACACCTGCGGCGAACTCTGCTCGAGATTGACAGCCTTCTGCAAACAATGCACGCGGCCGGCGTCGACAATGACCCGGAGCACGACGATATCGATTTCCTACAACACAGTCGGCGGTCGATCATTGCCCTCCTTGAAGCACGCCGGAAACTGAACCTGCATAACATTGTCAGCCTAAAAGACTGGCGCGACGGCCGTGCGATGATGAGCCAATTCACTGCCGAAGATTATGCGACGATGGTGCGACCCCGTCAGCCGCGACGCGGAATGCTGCGGCCACATCTCGTTTCGTGAACCCTGGAATGAGAGTCTCGTTCAATATACTCCTTTCCTTTATCGTGCTTGCCTGGCTGGGAATATTTTTCGCTGGCCTTTATTCCGACTATTATCGTGGTGTTGACAAAACAAATATTTTGCAACCGCACTACGGCGATCCGTCAAATTCATTCAGCGTTAATCCGGCTGCGACCTTTGGCATCGAGAGTCCTGAGAGAGAGCTCTGCGCCACACTCACCTGTTCGGGGGGCTTGCCCAACAAGATCGCCAGAGCATCGACGTTTTGCGCGAGTTGCTGTTGGAGCGGCGGGATGGCCGCCTGCAGATTGGAGACGACGGTTTGCTGTTGGACTACATCGAGCTGGGTCGCCGTACCGGCGCGAAATTGCGCTTCGACGCCGCGTAGGATCCCCTCGCCGTTGGCCAGGTTTTGTTCGGCAACCTTCAGACGGTCCTGTAACCCCACGATTTGGAAATATGTGTCAGCTACTCTCGTGACCACGGTCAGTTGAATGACCCGCCAGTCGTAACGTGCTGCGTCAGCCGACGCTTGAAGAGGGCAGTCGATTTTCTCCGCCTCGAGATAGTGGACGATCGCTTCACGGAGCGTCACAAATTGATCGACAGGCAGCACGCGGACCTGTGACGCGCGCCGATCGGCGCCATAAAGCGCAAAACGGGCGTTAGTGGCTCCAATATCGCCAAGGAGAGCTCGCGACATTCGCATTTCCTCTGTCGCGGCGCTGCGAGTGTTCACGCCACGAAAAACGACTCTGGAATGGCCAAACAAATGCGCACTCGGCGGCGCGGATTATTGAATGTGACCGCTCCGGTTTGTATTCCGGCACAAGAAGTGCCCGACCACGGTCTGAGGCGCCTGGGCCATCAGACTGTCAGAACGAAGCGCCGGCATTCGAACGCGTTTTGGCCCGGCCGTCGGCCGCGAACGCGGCCTCGATCGGCGCTCTGAAATCAAGACGATATGGGCGCTAGGGCGTAACGCAGCAGGGCAGCTGGAACTGCAACACGGCGCCGCGGGGCACGCCTGGGACGGCCCACAACTTGCCTCCGTGTGCTTCGATGATCGAACGGCAAATCGAGAGCCCCATTCCCAAGCCGGACGGTTTGGTCGTGTAGAACGGAGCAAAGATGCGTTCGACATCAGCGATATCGAGGCCTGGTCCCGAATCGCGGACCGAAACGAGCACGTCTGTCTCGGTCTTGGCGGTCGTAATCAGCATCTCTCTTGGTCCTTCCTTGATAGCGCTCATTGCTTCGACGGCATTCATCGTCAGGTTGAGGATCACCTGTTGCAGTTGAACCCTATCGCCCTCGATCAGCGGCAACCCGTCTTCGAGTTGCGTTCGGACCAGGACGCTATTGTTGGCGGATTCGCCCCGCATAAGATCGACTACCTCGCGAATGGCTTCGCCGATATCAAGCTTGTCCTCCTGCGGCGGCCCCTTTTTGATCAGGGCCCGAATCCGACTTACGACATCACTAACCCGCTTTCCGTCTCTGACGATACGAGCGAGCGCGGCGAGAGATTTCTCGATATTCGGCGGCTCCGCTTTCAGCCATAACGACGCCGCTCCCGCGTTGGTGAGAACGCCCGACAAAGGCTGGCTGATCTCGTGGCCGATCGATGCTGACAGCTGTCCTATCGCCCCGACGCGGTTTGCGTGCGCCAATTCCATTTGGGCGTCACGGAATCGTCGCTCGCTCTCCATTGCTTGCGCTTCCGCCCGCTTGCGTTTAGTAATATCGATCGCGAAAACGACGGCTCGGTTCCTGCTTTCTTCGAAGCGTGCGACGCCGACCAGAACGGGCACCCGGCTGCCATCCTTGCGGAAATACTCTTTCTCGAATGGCTGCAGGCTTCCAGTCATTTTCACCTTTTCGGCCCGTTCCGTCTCGACGATGCGCCACTCTGGCGGCGTCAGGTCCGTCCAGCGCATTCGACCCGCAACAAGATCCTCGCGCTCGTATCCCACCATACCAAGAAAAGCGTCGTTGGCTTCAATGATCCGACCTCCGAGATCAATGATGTAAATTCCGATAAAGTTGGCGTCGATCAGGCGCCGGATCTCCGCCCCCTGTTTTTGAAGTTCGCCGCGGAGACGCAAATTCTCGAGAGCGACTGATGCCAGCGACGACACCAACCTCAGTGCCGCGATCCTGGCCGGTGCAAAGACGCCGGGGGCCAGGTGATTTTCGAGAAAGAGCGCGCCGACGAGTTCGGCCTGGTTGAGCAGTGGCAGGCAGAGGATCGACCGTGCCTTATGCTGACGGACATAAGGATCCGCGGCAAATGCTGCTTGGGTGACGGCGTCGTCGATGACCACGCTCTCGCGGGTGCGCTGAACGTAATTAAGCACTGACTCCGGTAGCAGCGATTCAGCAACCGCCTCGTCCCGCAGATGTACGACTATCGTATCGTCCCGGGCTGTGGCTTCCGCCGCGATCCGGGGCTCACGAGAACGCCACAGGACTAGCAGGCCACGCTCCGCGCCCGACTGCTCAATCGCGGCGCGCAAAAGTGTGCCAATTAGCCTCTCCTGCACCATCTCACCCGAGAGTGCCTGTGAGACCTGGGCCACAGCTTGGAAATCGGAGTGCTCAATTTGGGCCGCGATCATGGCGCCCCGGCGGCCGTCCACTCTGGCTCCCGAAGGTGGGGATGTTTGGTCGCCGCACAGGATAGTTGTGGGGGTTACCGTCGTCACAGCAAAGCCTCCCGCAGCGTGGTCGCGGCTAGCGCGATGGCTCCACGAGTGGCAGGAGCATCTGCCAGCGCATTCAGCATGACGAAGTCGTGAATGGTGCCCAGGAAGCGCGCGCACGTCACCCGTACACCTGCCTCCCAAAGCTTGCGCGCGTAGGCTTCACCCTCGTCGCGCAGCACGTCGCACTCCGCCGTAATGACCAGCGCGTCTGGCAGCTCCCTCAGCTGGTCGGCCGTCGCGCTGGCGGGCGTCGCGGTGATTGCGTTGCGCCGAGCTTTGTCGGGCAGATAGGCGTTCCAAGAGCGTTCCATGGCCTCTCTTGTTAGCCACGGTCCGTTCTGGAAGATTCTGTACGAGGCGGACTCGAAATTCGCATCGGTCACCGGGTAGAACAAAACTTGGAAATTGATCTTGGGTCCCCGTCGTTCCTTGCACAGCAAGGTGACGGCCGTCGCAATGTTGCCGCCGCTGCTGTCTCCGACGACGGCGATCCGAGATGCATCGATATTCAGCGAAACAGAATGCTCGGCTACATACTTCGTGGCCGCGTATGCTTCTTCAATCGCGAAGGGGTATTGGTTTTCCGGGGCGCGACCGAATTCGACGACCGCGATAGTGGCATGCGCGCCGACAGCAAGTTCGCGCGCAAGACGGTCATGGGTGTTAGCGTCGCCGAGTGTCCATCCGCTGCCGTGAAAAAGCATCACGACCGGCAACGGGTCCTTGGATTCTGGAGGACGAACGAGACGGACATGGACGACCCCATGGGGACCGACGGGAAGGACGACGTCTTCGACGTCAGCAGGCGGCTTTCCGGTCCGGCGAGATTGCATAGCCACGAGCGCGTCCCGGGCATCAACGGGCGAAAGTGCGCGGATCGGCGGGCCGAGACCTAGCCCATCGACAAATTCCTGATTCGCCGGGTCCAGCGGCGGATCGCGGGGGAGCTCACCCAATTCGGCTTTCTCGTCAGTACCGGCCATAGGATATTCCCTATCGGTGTCAGCTCTAAGCTGCACCCGCTGACGGACCGGTCGCAGTCAATCGTTGTCAATTCTTGTGAATTATCGAACGCGCCGACGGATCGGGCTCTTCGAAAAGATCGGCTAAGCGGTTGTGGTGGCTTAACTTCCCGAAAGGCGCGGTTCTGCCTGAACGTGGACGCTGGCCGCGGCTCATCCCGCTGTCCCAGCCGGTCCGTTCGTCGATGGGAGCGCCGGCGGAACGCTCCGCCGTCGGCGCAGCCGCTTCGAGCGCCTGGTCCCTTCGCGCCGACCGCGCGGGCAGCGTGCGCCTCAGGCGGCGAGATTACGGCACACACTGACCAATTGAGCTTGGATCAATCAATCGCATCCGCGCCGCGAGCAATACCTCAACGAACAACAACGCGACGCTGAAGATCCGCCCCGCGTGCGAGCCACGCCGATTGGGAGATTGATCATGTCAAAGACGTTGGCGCTCCTGAGCCAATCCACGGTTCTGACCACGTGTGCCGTGGCAAGTGTGACGTTTGCCGTCGTACTCGCCGCCTGGTGTGATGGAGCCGTTTCCGCCCAGGACAAGTACACCGTGAAGGTGCCGGATGGGTTGGCGTTCTCCGAGTTCAAGGGATTCGAGGACTGGCCAGATATCTCTGTCAGTCGGGCAGGAAGCACGATCGAAGTGATCCTCGCCAATCCGGAGATGATCAAAGCGTACCGGGCGGGCGCGTACGGCGCCGGCAAGCATTTCCCCGACGGCTCGAAGATGGCGAAAATCCATTGGAACGTTAAGCAAAGCGACGAGGCTCCTCGTCCGACGACCGTGCCGGACACTCTGCACGACATTGATTTCATGGCAAGGGATAGCAAGAGATTTTCAGATACCGGCGGATGGGGATATGCCCAGTTCAATTATGACCAGGCGTCGGACACATTCGCGCCCATGGGAAGCGGCTACAACTGCGGCTTCGCGTGCCATACGATCGTGAAGGCAAAGGATTACGTTTTCACATCATACGGGAAGCGATGAGTGGCCACATGAAGCCGGTCGAAGCCTGCCATGAATAACACCAGAATCGATTGGCGGCACATCTCACGACGCACGGTGCTCACCGGCACGGCTCTCACTCTCGGTGCGCCGGCAACCGCTGCGGTACTCTCGCAAGCTTGTGCGCAGCAGAAGCTCACCCAGGCAGATGCCGATTATCAAGGCACGCCGAAGGGCGACCAGCGCTGCGGTGCTTGCGTCAACTTCCGGCCGCCGAATGCATGCAAATTCCTTCAAGGCAACATCAGCCCGAACGGCTGGTGCCAGCTATTCGCCCCGAAGACCTAGGTCGCGCCCCCATAGATCTCGGCCTTAGATTCGCTGAACCCTACGAGATTTCAAATGGGTGGTGCTGCTGAAATCCTGAATCCAACCGTTTTCGTGCACGGTGGGTTTTGGACAACTCCGGTTGGGGGCAAATCTACAACGTGCTGAAGAACGACGGCTGACCCGTTCATCGATCATCATCCCGTGGCTTCCGGCCGTCGGCCGACGTTGGCGCGATATCGAGCTGTGAGCAGCCAGGCGCTCTCCGTTGCATCGAAAAATATTTTGGGGGCGGCAGTTTGGATGGATTGCACGGTGCTTTGGGCCTTCGGCGCCGCACGGCGATTGACCTCCTAGGCTGAGGATAAGCTCCGCAAGAGGCTTCTCGCCTCCCTGAGGTCGTGCGTTTCGAACCCTTCGCTAAATCGCTCCAGAATGGGCGCGAGCAACTCGCGAGCTTCGTCAATGCGCATTTGCTCCTGACGAAGGCGCGCAAGGCTCATCGTCGTTCGTAGCTCCCAGGACAAAACTTTCTGTCCGCGTGCCCGTTCGAGCGACTCGAAAAAACTCCGTTCCGCAGCATCTACGGCTGCCGTCTCGCCCTTCAGCCGGAGAAGCTCGCCCCTTACGCGCAGGAATTCCGCTGTGTGCCAGTGCTCTTCGTCTCGCTCGCAATGCCCTAGTGCCTCCTCAATAACCGACAGGCCGGCCGAAACTTCGCCGGTGTGGCCTAACGCCTCTGCCTGATAGGCGTAGAGTCCGCCATAACGCATGTGATGCTGGGGCAATTTATCGATCGCATTGCGAAGGACACGCAAACCATCGCGAAAATTGTTCCGTGCGATCAGCAGCATGCCCTCGAAGCAGTTGCCCCACGCCTGCCAAAAACCCAAGGCATGTTTTGTCGTATGCTCAATCAACATGCGGATAAATGATTCCGCGACTACGAAGTCGCCTCTCCAAAGAGCAATTGGACATGCGGCTTGCGCCAGACCCAAAGCCAACGACATCGCATGATCGATTGATCGCGCTTCGTCGACGAATTCATCGACCATGCGCATAGCCCGATCCGGAAATCCCAACGGCCACAGTATTCTGGCCAGGATGGCCTGCGCCACGATCCTTTGATCAAACTGGAAGCGAATAATGTGAGACCTGTTCGTCGTAGCGACATAGCGGCTGAGCATGGATTCAAGATCCCGCCGACCGTTGACGTAATCGCCCAAATAGAAATGCGACAGGCCGGCCAGCCGATCGCCCAAAAGCGAATCCGCCGGATCGGGTGAATTTAGGGCAGCGCGGCGTAAACCCTCGGCAACGCTCAAGGCAGCTCGAAATTGGCCATTGTTGAACCGGACTTGAAACAACCCCCAGAACGCCCGTAGCTGATAGTCGATGTCGCCGAGCTTTTTGGCGCGTTCAAGAGCACTGGCCCAAGCCGCGTCCGCTTTCGGGCCAGGCCCCTCGCTATAGATCAGGGTCGCGCCCAACGCGGCAAAGAGTTGCATATCTCTGCGGATGTTTCCGTTCGTTCTGACTTCCACGCAGGAAAGCGCCAGCTCGACATATTTGAGACATTCGCCATTCAGCGACAGATGGGTCCACAAGGGCAGTGCGGAGACGGTGAGTGCCGCACCGATATTTCTATCGCCCGTCGGCGAGAAAGCCCAATTCAACGCCACGCGAATGTCGTCGATTAGCGCGGAGGCGCTGGTAAGCCATTCCATCGTAAGTGTTGTCGCGCACCCAACGTGAGGGTTTTCAAAGTAATCCAGAAAATACGCGGCATGCCGCCGTGCGACTTGTCCGAGTTCGCCGCTCTCGACGAGCTTCCGGGAGGCGTAGGCGCGTGTCATATCCAGCAAGCGATAAATTCCGATTGCTCCTCTCACATCTGCGACAACGAGAGACTTCGAGACCAAGTGGTCGAGGATGTCGATGACTTCGTCTGTCGCAAGTGCCTCGTCGGCCGAGACCGCGCAGGCCGCTTCGAGTGCGAAGCTTCCGGGGAACACAGCCAACCGACGCAAGATCAACTGCTCATTCTGCGGAAGACCCTCATAGCTCCAGTCAAGCGTGGCTTCGAGCGTTTGATGCCGCGGCAGCGACGTTCGCCTGCCACGTGATAGGAGCCGAAATCGATCGTTGAGCAGTGCTGCCACTCCCCGTACGCCAAGGGTAGCGACATGGCTTGCGGCTAATTCAATCGCAAGCGCAATCCCGTCCAACCGGCGGCAGATATCGGCAACGGTCAGCACGTCGGCGTCGCTTAGCTCGAAACCGTCGATACTCGATGCGACGCGCTCCACGAAGAGTTCGACGGCCGAAAACGTGGCCACTTCCAGAGCCGTTAATCGATCGGACACCGGTGGAGTCGCCAGTGGTGACAGGCGATAGATTCCTTCGCCTTCGGCGCGCAACGGCTCGCGACTCGTCGCTAGAATGTGGACGCCCGGAGCGCTCTTGAGCACCTTTTCTGCCAGAACCGCTGCTGTCTCAACAACCCGTTCACAGCTATCCAGCATCAGGAGGATACGCTTATCGCGCAGGAATGTTGCGATCACCGCAACGGTGTCTTTCGAAGTCATCGGAATGCCAAGCGCGGACGCCACGGAATTCACAGTCGATAAGGGATCAACCAGGGACGCCAAATCGGCAAAGCAAATTCCGTGCTCGTAAGCGCCGGTTTGGTTTTCCGCGACGGCAAGTGCAACGGTGGTTTTACCGATCCCGCCTGGTCCTACGATCGTGGTGAAGCGGCGCCGCAAGAGTTGGCTGGCAATCTCGGTGACGGCGTCAGCGCGGCCGATAACCCGAGTCAGCCGTTGGGGCGGGCGACACAATGCGTTCGCGGGGGGCGTTTGCGCGAAGGGGGCGTCTTGTTCTATTAGACGCGAAATTTGCGCGACGAAACGATAGCCCCGTCCAGGTGCGGTGACGATATAGCGGGCACCCGCCTCGCCGTCGCGCAACGCCTTTCTTAGAAGGGCCATCTGCGTCCGTAAATTACCCTCCTCAACCGACAAATTGGGCCATATACGAACAAACAGTTCGTCTTTTGTGACGAGTTCTCCAGGGCGTTCAACCAACGCTATGAGGACATTGAGCGCACGAGCCCCGATGTGGATGGGCTTGTCGCCATCAAGCAGAAGCCGACGCGACGCCCGCAACCGGAATGGACCGAACAAAACCTCGCAATCGGCTGAAGTGGTCGCGTTCCGAGGAGTTTTGTCAGATGCCAAATCTGGTGGACTCCGACGTTCCATGGCTCGTTATCTCATTTGCCTATGCGATAACAAAGCCTCGACGAAACAGAGATTGCACTGTCGTCAAACAGTTTGAGGCGCAACTACACTCGTGTTTTAGAGCACTGTCGCCGTCAACCTTACCGGACGAGTTCTAATGGGCGACAATCGGCCGATGGGCGGCTCACATTCCTTCGCTACTCTGCTATGAGCGTGCCTGAACCACCGAGTTCCGTCGGGAAGTCCTTTTGTTTCGGTAGCCCATCCTTTAGGGGTAAGACAGCCTCCTGATAGTGCACGTGCACCCTCGGCTTGAACGAAAACGTCGGGATGACTGCGGCATAAATGTCCAGCAATCCCCAGTGATGAATGTCAGTGAGAAGGTGCCCGCCGCAGGTCTTGCACCATTTGCGCACGATCTGTGGTGACTTGCTGTAGCTTTCGATGTTGTCCGCACCCTTGGTAATTTTGACCTTCTCCCGCCGCCATAGGGTGAATGCGTTTACCGGCGCCGCCGCCCACTCACGGCAAGAATTGCAGTGACAATAGCCCATCATCTCCGGTTCACCGGTTACGGCGAGCTCGACTGCGCCGCAGAAGCACTTTCCCATGTACACTGCATCTTCGCTCATGACGCTCTCCACCACATGCCTGGCAGGGGCGGGCTTGAACTCAGCCGGTTGCTCGCCTCCAGGGCGCCTATCGCTTGTTTCGTCACAAGCTTTCTCGTCCCGAGTTCCAACATAAACTTACGCGCACGGTAAGTGCGTCGCACCAGGGTTCGATTCCCGACATATTACAAATGGTTTAGTTTCACCTCTCGGTTAATGAATGACAGGTCGCCTCGCCTTAACTGCGTACCAAACCGTTGAATCCATAGAGTTGCTCAAATCGGAAGTTCTTCAACTGCGCTGCCAAAGCGAAAGGTCTCATAAACAAGGTGCCCTGCAGAATCCCGAACGTTCATGATGAGCCAAAGCGGAGCGTAGGAGCGATAGTCGATAGCCTCCCGCGACTGCGGCCCACTGTCGCGCGCCGGGAAAACAAGGCCGCTCGAAGGACGCCCCCGACGCTGCCATAGCTGTCGAAGAGCCTGCATGGCCGCATCGCCCGCCGGCACATCGCGCAGCGCCGTGCCAACCAGCAAAGCCGCGAGCACAACGAATATGCTGCGCTCGATTCCAAGCCGTCGCGCCAGGAATGGCGCAACCGGCCCAAACAGGCCGAAGCATAACGAGGGCACGGTCGTGAGCCAACTCGCGCCGGCCGGCGATAGGCCCGTCGATTTGGTTATTTCCGGCAGCACCGCCGACATACTGGTCGTCAAACCACGCATATTGAGCGCGATCAGCACAAGCCCCGCTCCTAAGAGCAGGATGGCGCGGCCGCCAGCTGCTCGCGGTGCCGCTGGACGGTCAGTTCTAGATTGGGCGACTCCACGCTGATCGTCGATCATGCACGTTCGTTCTACGCGATCCCGGTTGCCAAAGAAAATGCGTTCGACGTCACGCCAATATGTCCCTCGCTCGCTCAGCCACCGCGGCCAATTTCGCCATTTCCTGTGAGCTGAATGTCTGATTTCCCGTCGAAACGCCCGAAAGCGGACCGACCGGAATCGGCCATCACCTGCCGCTCGGTTGCCTAGCCTGAATGTCCAAGAAGGGTCGAATGCGGACTCGACCCCAACCGCATCGAACTGGGGCCGCGCGATCATCGAGTGCTCGCAGGCGAAAGCGGAGGCTCATACTGGTTTGGAGCTTACCCTCTGGACAACCGCAGAAATCCTAGGCTTAGCCTGAATAGGCATATTCCAAACCACCTCGTTTTTCCCCTGTTTTGAATGTGCGGCCACTCTTTCGTAATCAGTAGGTCCGCGGTTCGAACCCGCGCGTCGGCACCAGTTTTCTGACTGCTTCGCGGACGCTTTCTGACTGAAAGTTCTCGTTACAAGCCGGATCCCACGCGTGCATAAGTCAATGCATGAC
>Ga0187815_10001625_pt1 | contig 10638 bp, 8 predicted proteins | sample NC_S_5_FD_132962 | JGI IMG/M metagenome (GOLD analysis project Ga0187815, IMG submission 132962) | Wetland sediment microbial communities from Neuse River Estuary, North Carolina, USA - ASW-S_5 | ecosystem: Environmental > Aquatic > Freshwater > Wetlands > Sediment | place: USA: North Carolina...
GTCCATCTCGTTGCCAGCCACGCGCACCGAGCGCGAATAGACGATGCCGCTCATGGAGATGAGGGCGATGTCCGTGGTGCCGCCGCCGATATCCACCACCATGTTGCCCGCAGGCTCCTCGACGGGGAGCCCCGCGCCGATGGCCGCGGCCAAGGCCTGATCGACCAGGCAGACCTCGCTCGCTTGTGCCCTGTAGGCCGAGTCCTGCACGGCGCGCCTCTCCACCGGCGTAATCTCGCCGGGCACCCCGATGACGATGCGCGGATGCACCAGCACGCGCCGGTGGTGCGCCTTCCGGATGAAGTAGGTGAGCATCTTTTCGGTCACCTTGAAATCGGCAATTACCCCGTCCTTCATCGGCTTGATGGCGACCACGTTTCCCGGCGTCCGTCCCAGCATCTCCTTAGCCTCGCGGCCCACTGCGATCACTTCGCCGCTGTTCTTGTTGATGGCCACAATTGAGGGCTCGTTCACAACGATTCCTTTGCCTCGGGCGAATACAAGCGTGTTTGCAGTTCCCAGATCAATCGCTAGGTCGGAAGAGAAGAGGCTGAAGACCGATCGTATGTTGTAGCCGTTCTTGGTCACGTCTTGCTCCTCAGCTTTCAGTATATCGCCGTGATGAGCGCCGAATGGGGCTCTAGTTAGTGGCAGTCAGATTCACGGACTGGGACGTGATTGCCTGGCGTGGTAGCGGCGGTCACAGTCTTGGCATCTGTAAGGGCGGATCCGAAAGAACAGGAAAAGCAGTTTGTCCCACGGACCGCGGAGACCAGAACGCCTTACACTCTTGCTGCCACAGGAAGGACACTCGTGCTCTGGCTTTCTCACAGTATCGCTGGACATGCAACCCGTAGTACGCCATAAGTTCTGGGGTCAGCATCCCGAGGTGCCTGCAAACCAGCTTTGTATGATTCGCAAACGACAGAAGATCATCGCGCGAATCACTGAGGCGCCATGAAATGGACTCTCCTCTTCCCGAGTTTATTGGCTTTGCCACTTCTGGTGGTCCGCCCCGTTGTTAGTTGAGGCTGCTGCTGGAAAATCGCGATCTGCAGCAGTTGCTATGGCACCGGAGACCGGCTGTCTAATGCTCGAAACGAGCGCAATTGTGCTAGCATCCGCGGATAATGGTTCGCCCGCGCCGTCTGTTCTGCAGCCCGGTGTTTCTAGTTGGCCTGACGGTGTTTCTCACCGCAATCGTGGTCCAGTCCGGCGAACTGGGCACGAGCGATACCACCCAGCGTCTGCAGACAACGCACTCGTTCTGGACATCCACGCCGCCCGTAGATCCTCGGGACTATCCTGAATTCGGCATCCATGGCCGTGACAACAAGCTTTACTCGTGGTACGGCATTGGCCAATCACTGCTGATGCTTCCGCCGGACATCATCGGCACTTATGTCGAGAGGCTTCCCGCTTTTGAGGGATACGGTGACGATCCAACCCTGCGCGACATCGTGGTTAGCTACAGCACGAACATTCTCGTCTGTGTTCTAACGGCGCTCGTCTGTTTTCAGTTTCTGCGTCTTTTGGGATTCACGACCAACCAGCGGATCGCAGGGGTATTCGCGCTGCTCTTCTGCACCACGTTTCTGCATTACACGCAGAATATGACGGAGAACAATTACATCCTGCTGCTTACGCTCACCGGCCTCACATTCCAGTACGAATGGCTTCGCACAGGCAGTCGCTATGCGTTGTTGACCGGCTGCGGCGCTTTGGGCCTGAACCTCCTGACCCGCCTGACCACCGGGATGGACCTGCTCGCGGTCGGCTTCTTCCTACTGTTGGTCTCGTTGTTCACTGGTGTTCGCGGGCGCGCGTTGCGCTCACGTTTTGTCAGCTATGCGAAAATCTCCTTGCCGGTCTACGCAGTTTTCTTCCTGCTAGACCGCCTCTATCAACACTATCGCTTCGGGTCGTACTTCAACACCTACATTCAGGTATTTGGCCGGGAGCAGAAGATGTTGAACCCGGCGCTCCCTCCAGCTTATCCGTTCGAGACGCCGTTTCACGTTGGTTTCTTTGGCGCTCTGTTCAAGCCCGAGAAGTCGATATTCCTTTTCGATCCGTTGCTGGTATTGACTTTGCTGGTTGCGCTCTTGGCATGGAAGTGCTTTCAGCCCGACATGCGCGCGTACTTATTGGCTTTTACAGCGCTGGTGTTTGCGTACATCAGCTTTTTTGCGAAATACACAGACTGGAGCGGCGATTTCGCGTGGGGCGATCGCTACGTCTCGACGTCGGTGCAAATTATCGCATTTATTTCCGTGCCGCTATTGATGCGTCACCGCGGTGATGTAAGCAATGTCGTGTGGCAAATTGGAATGGCACTTGTAGCGGTGAGCGTCGCGATCCAGTTGTCGTCCGTGATGTTTTGGTGTCCGCTGGAGATCTTTCAGATGAAAACGCTCGGGCACCCCACCTTTGTGATAGCTCTGCGCTTCAAGAATATCGTCGCGTTCTCGTTGGGGAAAATGGATCAGTGGGGCCTCAACAACGAGGCCATGCAGCAAGATACCTGGGACTACCTGCATGTCACTACCTTCAATTTTCTGCCCTTCCTGCTGGCCAGAGTCGGGAAGGCCGCAGGCTGGGTCGTCCAATTACTTACCGTTCTCTGGTTCGCCGTCTTCGCGGCCACACTGGTTCTTTTGAACTTCGTTCGGAGCTGTGTCAGACGACAAACGATCGGGCCTGTATGAAACCACCGCCTGAGTCCTGATTAGCGCGGAATCTTTAGCGACGCCGACCGTTGCAACGCTTTTCTGTCTAGGCGACATTGAAGGTCCTCGTCCCGCCAATCGGTGCTTGCTCTTACTTCAGCGATTGGATTGATTTGAGGTACTGCACCAGGTTCGCAAGCCTCACGGGCCCGCGGTCTACATCCTCCTCGATCTGATGAAAGACCGGTCCCCAGATCGGCATCTCGCGGGAGCCGTGAGCCGCGATGACATCGTCGCCCATGATGGTCTTGCGCACGCGATCCTCGGGAAACTTCCCGCCGTTGTTTATGGCCAAGCGCGTCAGATCGGGCACCTTCGGCTTGAGCGCCACGGCGGCGGGACCGTTGCCCTTTGCGTCCTTGCCATGGCAGGAAGCGCAATACGCGCGGAAAAGATCCGGCCCCTTGACGGATCGAATCAGGGGCGGCAGTTCTTGGGGAGTTAGTGTTTTTGGCGTCGTCTGAGGCTGAGCGCCGAACGTGGCGATTGTGGCGCAGCACAACGCAACGCTCACAAGAAGCTGAAGTTGCCTTTCAGTCGCGCGAAGTTGAACCTTCAATAGCGTCTCCGCCATTGCATCCGATCAGCGACCCGATACCCAGTCCCACTAGAAAACAGCTTACTTTGGAACCGGTGTTTCGGCCATGGCTAACCTCCTACTTCAAAAGTAACAGTGAATTTCCGATTCGAACGGGATTGGGCCAAGTCGACCGACCACGGGGCCCAAAACTCGCGGGAACATTCAGCGCACCGTCTACGTGCTCCACGCGAGCAGCCTACGGGCTGGCAGTTCATTTCTATCTACGATGTGCTTGCGATCATCGCACCCGATGGTCTATCGAAACGCAGGGGAGCATTGACTGAGCAAAGAAGGACCGAGGTGCTATTTTGCCCCTCGACCGCAGTGAGTGCTGCCCCTTCCTATGCCGTTGCAGCTTTCGCCTTGGCCTCAGCCTCCACCGTGTAGACGAGAACCGCCTTTTTCCCACCCTTCGAAGCCATGGCACAGATCGAATTCAGATTGACGCCTTTCGCTGCGAGCTTATCTAAGCGTTGCGCCAGGGCACCGGGCTTGTTTGGCAGTTCATATTCCTCCGCCGTCGTCTCCTGGTACGTAAGCCCAGCTTCGTCAAGAGCCTTCTTTGCTCGCCTGGCATCCTCGACGACGAGTTCAACCATGCCGCTCGTCCCTTGTGCTGTTCCCAGCAAGGCGAGAATATTCACTTTTGCGTTCCCGAGTGTTTTTGCGATCCCTGCGACTGCCCCAGGTCGATTCTCAATAGTGACTGTGAGCTGCTTCGTCTTGGCCATATGAGCACCTCCTGTCGCTGTGGGAGGATTATACGCCTCGGCACTCCATGTCGCCCGCCATAAGCCAGCAAAGATTCAAGTTGAATTCTCGCGGCACCCCGCGAGATCTCAGGCGCAGCCCACCTCGTTTCGCTTGTTCTTTTAAGTTGCCTGGGATGCGGAGCTGCTGATGTTAACTACTGTTCGTCACCTCACGCGTGGCGTCTGCCGCCGGGCGCTACGTTCAAACGCCTACCCACAGAAATGGAGTCTCCATGGTCTCCGTGGCGGCTTGAAGCGCGGAACACGAGAATCGCTGTATCATTTCGAGGTGTTTACGATCAACCATCGGTGGACTCATAGACGGAGCGTTCGCCGGGTTCCTGTTTACCTGGCTGTCCTGCACTTCCTCGAACCCCTTATGCCGCCGAGCATGCGCGCAACGTTTCTTGAGGTGACAAATGAAAATCGGTACAGCTGCCGGAAAGCCGGCTGATCCCTCCATCTTGGTCAATGTTCCGAAGCTCGTGACGGCCTATTACACGTTGCAGCCCGATGCGGCTGACCCAAGGCAGCAGGTCGTCTTCGGCACCTCTGGTCATCGCGGCTCCGCTTTCGACGTAGCATTCAACGAGTGGCACATTCTCGCAATTACTCAGGCGATTTGTGACTACCGCAAAGCACACAACATCGATGGGCCGCTCTTTCTGGGAATGGATACTCACGCGCTGTCGGAGCCTGCCTTTGCGAGTGCTTTGGAAGTGCTTGCGGCAAATGATGTCGACGTAATGCTTTCCCAAGGGACTGCCTACACGCCGACTCCGGCCGTCTCGCACGCGGTTCTGCGTTTCAACGGCGGAAGGAAGACGGGATTTGCCGACGGCATCGTGATCACGCCGTCTCACAATCCCCCGGACGATGGCGGCTTCAAGTACGATCCTCCACACGGTGGACCTGCCGACTCCCACGTAACCACGTGGATCGAATCGAAGGCCAACGAGTATTTGCGCGGAAAGTTAGAGGGCGTCAAGCGCATCCTCTTCTCGAAGGCCCTTGAGGCTTCGACAACTCATCGCTACGACTATCTCCACACCTACGTGCACGATCTGGAAAACGTGATCGACATGCCTGCGATCCGAGACTCCAAGATTACGCTCGGTGTCGACCCGCTCGGCGGTGCTGGCATTGATTACTGGCCTCTGATTGCCGAGCATTATGGCCTCAACCTATCTGTCGTGAACCAATCCGTCGACCCGACGTTCCGGTTCATGACAGTTGATTGGGATGGCAGAATCCGCATGGACCCCTCCTCGCCTTACGCGATGCAGAGACTGATCGGACTGAAAGACAAGTTCGATATTGCGTTTGCCAGCGACACCGACCATGATCGCCACGGCGTTGTGACCAGGAGCAGTGGTCTGCTCCCTCCGAACCACTACCTTTCGGTTTGCATCCACTACTTATTTGCGAACCGGAAACACTGGGGCGGGAATATGGCCGTCGGCAAAACGGTGGTGAGTAGCAGCACGATCGACCGCGTCGCTGCCCAGCTCGGGCACCGGCTCTACGAGGTGCCCGTGGGTTTCAAGTGGTTCGTCGAAGGCTTGTTGGCCGGGTGGCTCGGCTTCGGGGGCGAAGAAAGCGCCGGCTCCTCGTTCCTTCGCCGCGACGGCAATGTGTGGGTCACCGACAAGGATGGAATCATTCCTTGTCTCCTTTCGGCGGAAATCACCGCGCAGCTCGGAAAGGACCCCGGTGAAGTCTATCGTGCACTCACTCGCGATCTCGGCGATCCGGTTTACGAGCGCATTGACGCGCCCGCAAGCCCGGAACAGAAAGCGCGCCTCGAACGGTTGTCGCCTTCGGATATTCGTGTCACGGAACTTGCTGGCCAAAAAGTTGAGCACATCCTCACCACCGCTCCAGGGGACGGTAGCCCGATCGGCGGAATCAAGGTGATCGCAAAGAATGGCTGGTTCGCAGTACGCCCTTCGGGGACCGAAGAAATCTACAAGATCTACGCCGAGAGTTTCCTCGGTCAAGACCATCTGCAACGAATCCAACAGGAAGCCCAGACTATCGTTTCGGAAACGCTCGCACGCGCCGCGCGAGCATCAGCCAGCAATTAAATTCCCAGGGAGAAATTACTTATGACGAGTCCAGCGTTCAGTAATCGTCCATCGGATACGTTCATTTTGGATGCCCTCAACGAGTTGGCTTTGGATCTGAGGTGGTCCTTCAATCACTCGGCAGATCGTCTGTGGCAGCGCCTCGACCCGGAACTTTGGGAACTGACCCATAATCCTTGGATTGTGCTGCAAACAGTGTCCCGGGAAAAGATGCAAAGCGTTACCGCCGATCCGGATTTTCAAACCTTGGTCGTTGATCTGCATCGCGAAAGGCAAACCGCCGAGCAGGCCGAGAGCTGGTTTCAAAGAGCGCACTCGCATTCAGGTCTTTCGGCGGTTGCCTATTTCTCCATGGAGTTTATGTTATGCGAGGGACTGCCCATCTATTCGGGCGGGCTCGGCAACGTGGCCGGCGATCAACTCAAGGCCGCAAGCAATCTCGGGGTTCCGGTGACCGGGATAGGCTTGCTCTACCAACAGGGATATTTCCGACAGGAAATCGATGCGCAGGGTCAGCAGCAGGCTTTATACCCATTCAACGATCCCGGCCAACTGCCGATCAAACCGTTGCGCGAGCCCAATGGTGAATGGCTGCGCCTATCCATCGATTTTCCTGGCACCAAGCTTTGGATCCGCACCTGGCAGGTGCAGATTGGCCGCGCCAGATTGTATCTCTTGGACACGAACGATCCCGCGAACATCCCGGCGCATCGCGGCATTACGAGCGAACTCTACGGAGGCGGTCCGGAGTTGCGTTTGAAGCAAGAGTTGGTCCTCGGAATTGGCGGCTGGCGGCTGGTGGAGGCCATCGGCCTCGAGCCGGAAGTGTGTCACCTCAACGAAGGCCACGCCGCCTTCGCGGTGCTTGAGCGAGCGCGGTCGCATATGGCAGAGAACAAGCAACCGTTTGATCTAGCCCTGACCATAACGCGGGCCGGAAATCTGTTTACGACCCACACTCCTGTCGACGCGGGCTTCGATCGTTTTGCTCCTGGTCTGATCGGTTGGTACCTCAAGAAGTACGCTGAGGAGGGCCTGTCGATTTCCCTCGACGACCTCCTAGCCCTAGGACGCCGGGACCGTAGAGATTCGTCCGAACCATTTAACATGGCCTACTTGGCTGTTCGGGGCAGCGGGGCTGTTAACGGTGTCAGCCGGTTGCACGGACAGGTCAGCCGCCGGATCTTCCAGACACTGTTTCCAAGGTGGCCGGAGAGCGAAGTGCCCGTGACGTACGTGACAAACGGCGTGCACACTCCTACATGGGATTCCGCCGATGCGGATCACCTCTGGGAAGCAGCATGCGGGAAAGAGCGCTGGCGCGAGGCCACGGAGGGAATGGAGGAAGATCTTCGAAAGGTCAGCGACTCCGATCTATGGCAGCTTCGCGCCGACAGCCGCAAATCTCTCGTTCAGTACGTTCGCAAGCGGCACCATCGCCAACTCGCCAGCCGCGGAGCGTCCGCGGAAGAGCTTGCGCAAGCCTCGCAAGTGCTCGACCCCGACACTTTGACCTTGGGTTTTGCCCGCCGTTTTGCCTCTTACAAGCGGCCGAATCTTCTCTTGCGTGATCCACAGCGGCTTGCGAACATCCTGACCAACCGGGATCATCCGGTCCAATTGGTCCTCGCAGGAAAAGCCCATCCGCAGGACATCGAGGGTCAGGACATGATCCGGCAGTGGGTGCTGTTCGCACGCCGGCCGGACATCCGCTCTCGCGTAGTCTTTCTCACGGATTATGATCTGCTCCTGGCGGAGCAACTCGTCCAAGGCGTAGATCTCTGGGTGAACACGCCTCGACGTCCCTGGGAAGCAAGCGGCACGAGCGGGATGAAAGTGCTCGTCAACGGCGGCCTCAACCTCTCGGAGCTTGATGGTTGGTGGGCAGAGGCGTACTCGCCCGAGGTCGGCTGGTCGATCGGCGACGGGCTCGAACATGATCCCTCGTGGGACGCCTCGGACGCGGACGCTGTCTATCGATTGCTCGAGCGGGAGATCATTCCCCAATTCTACAATCGCGACGATAGAGGCATTCCGCGGGCTTGGGTTACTCGCATGCGGGAAAGCATGTGCAGGTTGACCCCTCTCTTCTCGACGAACCGTGCAGTCCGTCAGTACACCGAACAGCACTACGTGTCCGCTGCCGCGGCGATTCAAGCACGCGCCGCGAAACAAGGTGCGCTGGGAGCGGAGTTGCTCGATTGGCAGGCTCAGCTCGCCAAGCACTGGTCCACCGCTCGCTTTGGCACCGCGACCGTTGAACAGAAAGATGGGCAATATCTTTTTCAGGTTCAGATCTTTCTTGACGACCTCGATCCCGATGCCGTGAGTGCAGAGCTTTTTGCCGAAGGGAAGAACGGAAGCGCTCCCTCGCGCCTGCCCCTCAATCGGGGGGAGCGGCTCGTTGGCTCGGCAAACGCCTTTGCGTACACTGCCCGCGTCCCGGCGAATCGCCCCGCTGCCGACTTCACCCCGCGCCTCGTTCCCCAGCATAGTGGAGCGTCCGTGCCGTTGGAGGCCCCTTTTATTCTCTGGCACGAGTCGCCCTCCTGGCGGAAATCCTGTTCCTAACAGAGGAATCATGTCCTCCGGTTTTATGAATCGTGGGTTTTCTAGGAGAATGTCGAACCTCCGCTTGAAGTTGCTCAATACCACCGCGCGGCGATGATTAAAGCGCGTCCGTGCCGTTATCGTTTGGCCGGAACAAACGGCAACCCGGTAGACTCGTGTGCGACCCCGATCGACCGGCTGGGCGATTTCCACAACCAACCGGATGTAGAATGCGCGTGCAACGGGGAAGGCCCACACGAGGGAAGGCTATGGAACCAGGCGACCTGCGGAGATACAAGAACCGATTGTTGGAGAAACAACAGGATTTGTTGTTCGACAAACCCGATGCCGAGGGTCGCGTACCGCGAGCAGGCGGCTGGGAAGGTGATCTCGGCGATCAGGCCAAGGCCGACGCCGAGGCGGAACTCGAGATCCGCCTGCACCAGAGTGAGGGGCGCCTCTTGCGAGCGATAGACGAAGCACTCGCGCGCATGAGGAAGGGCACGTACGGCGTGTGCGAGGTGTGCAAACAGCCGATCTCGAAGGTGCGCCTCGAAGCCGTGCCGTGGGCGCGCCTCTGCCGCGATTGCAAAGAAGAAGAGCATCCCGCGGCCTAACTTCGGGAGTCGACAGTCTGAAGTCGTTCGATGAATTCCTCGAAAAGAAATTTCCTGAATCTCGGCCTAAAGAGCAATCAGCATGAAGATCACTCGCGCGCCATGAAATCAACCATTCTCCTGCCGGGTTTATTGGCTCTGCCACTTCTGGTGGCACTTCCGCAGGGCACGCCCGATCTTGTGGATGTGCGGCAGTGTGTATGCGGGCTGTGACCGCGTGGTGGCCAGGCAAGGGTGTGATCTGGAGGCGCCCGATATTCGCTGAGTTGTGGTCCCAGCCATGATCTCTTTTGTCAGCAAATTCTTGGGAGTTACCGCTGCGTCCGCCGTTCGGCTTCCGCCAGCCAGCCGCGTCGCAGCCGTTCGGACGGGATGCTTGAGAGGCAGGGCTTGATGTCAAAGACCGGAGTTCCATCAAGCATATCTATGCCTCGCACGTGCAGCCGTGGCCCCTCTCGGCGAAGCAGCTCCACGACCGTCAAACCGATTGGATTCGGACGCCTAGGCGATCGGGTCGCAAATACGCCGTGGGAACGATTGTCACTGGGTGGTGTGGCGAGCAATTCGAACCCTTCAGAGCGGTCGAAGGCCCAGACCACAAATAGGTGAGAAAAGCCCTCGATGTCAGTAAGCCCGGGCTCCAGTTCTTCGTTTACTTCGAGAACGCCTTCCGCCTCATGCTTCGCGCCTAAACCTTTGGGAATCTCTGCCGTATTTGTGTACGGGCTCCTCACATATCCGATGGGCTGCAGGGAAAACACGGCTCCTTGCCCGTTCTTTGTTTTTCGATTCATGGTCATTCTGTATCACCCTCGAGAGGATGTTTCAACACTCTCTCCGGCAGCCAGTGCTGACTTAAAGGTTAGGTGATCGGCGTCGTGAAAAAGAAGATGCGCCACCCGCGATAACTTTTTGTCCTCCCAATGTCGCCAATAGACGCGAGAGTCATATAATGGCGCCGCTTTCGATTCCTTAGGTCTCGTCTGCTCACGGACCTATCGGGGAGGCCGGAATCTGCTGCTCGCGCGCGATGCGTTCGCGCACGAAATCGCGTGCAATTCTGGGAGCAATAGGCGCTGCCCCGAAGCACGGAGAAACAGGAACCTGAAGGATGAGTTGCCTCCTATTTTGTTCAAATAGGCGCGATGGCCGATACAAAAAGGATGGGTAGAACCATGCGTAAGATTTGTGCGTTTTTGCTGTGTTCCTTTATGTTGGCAGCGATGCCGTCACCTGGCCAAGCGCCAGGAGTTTCGGAAGTATACGCACAGATTCGTGCCGAAGAGACGAACGATTCGAAGATTATGTGGATCATTCATGAAA
>Ga0187815_10001628_pt1 | contig 10625 bp, 9 predicted proteins | sample NC_S_5_FD_132962 | JGI IMG/M metagenome (GOLD analysis project Ga0187815, IMG submission 132962) | Wetland sediment microbial communities from Neuse River Estuary, North Carolina, USA - ASW-S_5 | ecosystem: Environmental > Aquatic > Freshwater > Wetlands > Sediment | place: USA: North Carolina...
GCCGAAGTAGTGGGGCTCAACGGCAAGCCATCGGGCGAGGTCAACGTCCCTGTTGTGTTCTCGACTGAGCTCAGGGCCGACCTCGTCAGGCGGGTCTTCTGGCTCGTTGGGTCTCATGGTTTCCAGCCGAAGGGGAGGGACCCCATGGCAGGGGAGAGGACGAGCGCTGAGACGCACAGTCCTCCGACCGGGACAGGCCGATCCAGGATTCCCAGGGTCAAGGGTGACCGATACCCGAGAGGAGGTCTAGCGGGAGGAGTGGCCAGCGTCGTCAAGGGGCGGCTCGCTCATCCGCCGAGATCGGAGAAGGTAATTCACCTGGGCGTGAACAAGAAAGAAAAGAGACTGGCAACGGACTCAGCCATAGCGTTCACTGCGAACCTGGAGGCTGTGAAAGCGCGCGGCCACAGGGTGAAGAAGCCATCACTTCCTATGGTTGTCGCTGACGACATCGAAACGGTCGAAAAGACTTCAGAGCTCTTGTCGTTTCTCGAGAAAGTAGACCTGAAGGCGGAACTCGAGAGGGTCGAGGGACGGACAAAAAGGAACTCCGGTAAGAGGAGGCTGAGAGGTAGGGTCTACAGAGGAGCGGTGGGGCCCTTGATCGTGGTGACCAACGACAGGGGAGTTGGGAAGGCGGCGGGAGGAATCCCTGGAGTGAAAGTCACCAGGGTTGAAGACGTAAGCGTGCTCGATCTCGCGCCAGGAGGAGTACCAGGTAGGCTCACACTGTGGACCGAGTCGGCCCTTAGCGCACTGGATGTAAGGTCAAAGGGGGTAGCGTCATAGAATGAGGCTCGAGGACGCCCAGAAGATACTGAAGCGACCCTACGTCACCGAGAGGACGTTCGACCAGATCGAGAGGGAGAACAAGCTCTGTTTCCTTGTCGAAGACAGGGTCTCCAAGACTCAGATTGCCAGCGCCGTCCAGGCGCTCTACGAGGTCAAGGTGGATGCTGTGAACACGTCTAGGACAAACAGGGGAAAGAAGGCGTTCGTCCGCTTCACTGAGGTAGGGAAGGCGGCCGAGCTTGCCACGAAGCTGGGGCTGGTGTAAGCCATGGGGAAGAGGATTCTTCAGAGGAGACGTGGGAAGGCCGGAATTCAGTTCAGGGCCCCCATTAGGGGGAAGATAGCTTCCGTAAGATATCCGAGGTTCGGAATAGACACAGCGGGGGCGGCCACGATTACGGCGATACTAGATGAACGAGGAAGGAGTGCTCCCCTGGCCCAGCTCAGGCTCGAGGGGGACAGGTATGCCTACCTCCCGGCTGTGGCCGGAATGGCGGTAGGTCAGCAAGTAAACATGGGTCCAGCGGCCCAGCTGCAGCACGGCAACGTCCTTCCGCTCTCAAGTGTGCCGGAAGGCACGCGTGTCTGCAACATCGAGCTGAGACCCGGGGACGGAGGGCGGTTCGTGAGAGCGGGGGGGACATCGGCGGTATTGTTCTCGAAGGCGGACGGGAAGGCGATAATCAAGCTGCCTTCGGGGAAGAACATTCTGGTGAGCGACAGATGCATGGCGACCATAGGCGAAGTCGCAGGCGGTGGGAGAAAGGAGAAGCCTTTCCTTACCGCAGGGGCGAGACACCATGCCATGAGGGCTTCAGGCCGGGTCTACCCGAGGATGAGAGGCATCGCCATGGCAGTCGTATACCACCCATTCGGAGGTGGGAGGCACCAGCATCCGGGCAAGTCGACGAGCACCTCGAGGAACGCCCCGCCCGGAAGGAAGGTAGGGTTAATAGCGCCGAGGAAAACCGGAAGGAAGAGATTGGCAAGGTCTAGCGCGGAGGTCTCGAAGTAGTTGCCGAAGGAGTTCAGGTACAGAGGGAAGACCCTGGAAGAACTCAACTCGATGTCCACCGAGGCGCTACTCGAGCTTCTGCCGTCGAGAGCAAGGCGCTCCCTGAACAGGGGGGTGTCGGATGAGAAGCGCAAGTTGCTCGAGGACGCCAGGGCGATTAAGGAGGGGAAGCACGAGGGAGAGATCAAGACCCACGCGAGAGACATGATTATACTGCCAACGATGGTCGGGCTGACCATCGCAGTCCACAACGGCAGAGAGTTCGTGCCGCTCGAAGTCAAGCCTGAGATGATTGGGAGGTACCTCGGCGAGTACGTAATCACGAACAAGAAGGTCGTGCACGGGACCCCTGGAATAGGAGCAAGCCGCTCCAGCCTCTACGTCCCGCTGAAATAGCCAGTCTGGGCTACTCGACTCTAGTCTGCGACTGGTCCCTGAGGAAGGTCAGTAGGTAGTATGGGCTCCCGACCCCTCTACCGGTGACCCCGCTTGCCTTCCAACCCGTGAACGACTGCGCTCCTGGCCACGCCCCAGTGGTCGAACCGCCGCTCCTGTTGGCGTAGGTGACGCCGAACTTGATGCCGTCAAAGAACTCCTCCATCTCCCGCTCGTCCTTGGTGAAGATGCCGGCGGTCAGCCCGTATTCGGTGTCGTTCGCCCTGTCGATCGCTTCGTCCACCGAATCGTATCCGTTGACGACCACGAATGGGACGAACAGCTCCTGCTTCACCAGGCTGCTGTCTTCGGGGAGGTCGGCCACTACCGTCGGGGAGACGTAGAACCCGTTCCGCATGCTGCCCCCCTTCATGGCTTCCCCGCCGATGACGAAACGAGCTCCAGACTGCTTGGCCGTGGCGACTGCAGACTGGAAGGTGTCGACAGCCTTGCCGTTGATCAGCGGGCCCATGAACGTGTCCTTCGACCGGGGGTCTCCGACTGAGATTTTGGCGACCCTTTCCTTGAGGGCGGCCAGGAACTTTTCCTTGACGACGTTCTGGACGTAGACCCTTGAAGTCGCGCTGCACTTCTGGCCCCCGTACCCGAACGCTGCTCGGACCGTCCCCTCCACCGCCTTCGGGATGTCAGCTTTTGCGGTGACTATGGTGGGGTTCTTGCTTCCCATCTCGAGGAGGATAGGTTTCGGATACTCCTGCTCCGTGTGGAATCGGCGGAAGAGCCTCATCCCTACGTCTTTGGAGCCCGTGAAGGCGATGCCGTCCACGTCTGGGCTGGTGACGAACTCGTCCTCGAAGTTTGACCCCGGTCCTGTGACGAAGTTCACGGCCCCCGGAGGGACCCCTGCGTCTGCGTAAAGCTGGTAGAGCATGAGGCCTGTAAGGGGGGCTTCGCTTGTGGGCTTGAGTATCACCGAGTTGCCGGTGATCAGGGCGCCCATGGCCATCCCGTTGGCGAGCATGAAGGGGAAGTTGAACGGGGAGATTACTGGCCATACACCATGGGGCTTGCACACGTCGAGGTTGTGCTCCCCGGGGCCTCCGGGCCCCATCCGGATCGTGTAACCCTTCTCCTTGCGCATGACCCCGGTATAGTACTTGACTGCGTCGATGGCTTCCCAGCACTCGGCCAGGGCCTCAAGCCTGTTCTTCCCGACTTCGTAGGTGATGACGGCGGCGATGTCGAACTTCCTCTCGTCGATGAGCTTCGCGTACTTATCGAGGACCCTGACCCTGTCTTGCCAGGGTTTGGAGCTCCAGACTTCGAAGCCCTTCCTCGCAGCCTCGATGGCCTGCTTAGCGTGATCCCTTGTCCCGATCTGGAACTTCCCGACGATGATGGAGGTGTCGATGGGGCTCCGGTGCTCAAACTCCCCGGCTTCCGAGCGGACCTCCTTCCCTCCGATGTACATGGGGTAGCTCCGGCCGAGCTTGGACTCGAGCTTCTTCAAGCCCTCCTCGAACTTCGGGTTGAGGCTCTCGTCACCGAAAAGCGTCGTGTACGTTATTTTCTTGACCTGCCGCTTTGGCGCCCCGCGGGTCACGGCCGTCCTCTTCTTTGGCATATGAGCCGCCGACTTCGTGTGCGCTAAATAATTGTTGCCTAATTCGACGCGACCAGGCGCTGATGGGTCAGAGAGAGGCCGGTCACTTCCGAATACTCCCTTGCGAATCTTCCTTTCACCTCCTCGAACGGGATTGCCTTCCCAGTGACCTTCTGCATGGAAGTCATTGTGGTTGGGTCCAGGCCGCACGGGCGGATTAGTTCGAAGTAGGAGAGGTCGGTGTTGACGTTAAGGGCGAAGCCGTGATAGGTCACCCAGTCGGTGACTGACACTCCGATGGAAGCGAGCTTCTTGCCCTGGACCCAGATGCCGGGGTGTCCTTCCACCCTCTCGCCGGCTACCCCGTATGCCTTCGCTGTCCTGATTATCGCTTCTTCCATGCTCCTCACGTGGCGCCTCACGTCGTGGTCTGACAACAAGATGATGGGGTATCCAACCAGCTGGCCGGGCCCATGATAGGTGGCGTCCCCGCCTCGCTCCACCTGGAAGACTGGTATGTTCTGGAGCTTGAAGTTTGCAGGGGTCGTCTTGCGGCCTAGGGTAATGACGTGCTCGTGCTCGACAAGGACCAGGGTGTCTGGTATTTCCCCCTTGGCTCGCTTTGCGGCGAGCTCCCGCTGGAGGTGCAGGGCCTGACCGTATTCCATCCGGCCAAAGTCTAGGAGGTAGCCGTTCATGTCTTCAATTGATGGATAGGTCTTCCCGCAGCCAACTCGGACGCCTCCATGATGGCTTCAGGGAGCGTGGGGTGAGGATGAATCGTCAAGGCGATGTCGTCGACGGTGGCTCCCATCTCTATCGCCAGTGCCACCTCGCTGATCAGGTCCGAAGCCTCGGGGCCGACGATCTGGGCCCCGAGAACCAGCCCGTCTTCCTCGTTTGAGACTATCTTTACGAACCCCTCAGGTTCCCCTGCAGTAAGCGCCCTGCCAAGCGCTGCGAACTGGAACCTGCTCCGCTTCACTTTGTAGCCGGCCTCCGTTGCCTTCGCCTCCGTCAACCCCACGCTGGCCACCTCCGGGTCGCAGAACACCGCGTCTGGAACCACCTTCCAGTCCGCTGCCGACGGCATGCCCGCGATGCACTCGGCTGCCACGATCCCTTCCTTCGAAGCCTTGTGGGCCAAGAGAGGGGGGCCCCTGACGTCCCCTATAGCATAGACCCCCGGGATGTTCGTCTGCATCCTGTTGTCAGTGATTACATAACCTCTCGAATCGGTCTGGACCCCTATCTTCTGCAGGTTCATCTTCTCGGTCCTGGGCTTCCGGCCGACGCTGACGAGTATCTTGTCTACACCCAGGGTCATCTTGCCGTTTGGCGTTTCGACCTCTACGTTGGTTTCGGAACCGCTCTTATCGACGTGAACGACCTGGGATTTCAGGAACACCTTGACCCCCTTGCTCTCGAGTTTCCTGTGGACTACCCGGACGACTTCCGGGTCGGTCCCGGGAAGAAGCTGGTCCATTATCTCAACCACGGTGATGGAGCTCCCGAGTTTCTGGAACATGGAAGCGAATTCGAGCCCGATTGCTCCTCCTCCGACGATGAGCAGGCGCTTGGGGGCACCCTTCAGGTCAAGCCCTTCTTTGGAACTGATTATGACGTCCCCGTCGAACTCCAGGCCTGGGAGACTGGATGTCCTTGTCCCCGTGGCTATGACGACGTTCTTGCAGGAGATTTCCTCTGTTCCCTGCGCTGTTGTCACCACTATCCTGTCTTTTGCTATGAGCTCCGCCTCTCCTGTGACTACTGTGGCGTGGTAGCCCCGGAGAAGGAGCTCGATCCCGCTCACCAGCCGCGAGATGACCTCTGACTTCCACTTCTGTAGCTGAACAAAATCCACGTACACGCCCGAGGCCCGGAAACCGAACTTCTCTGCGTCCTTCACCTTGTCAACGAGTTTCGAGACGCTGATGAGGGACTTCGAAGGGATGCATCCGTAGTTCACGCACTCGCCGCCGAGCCTGTCAGCTTCGATTACGACCGTCTTCAGCCCAAGCTGTGCCGCGCGGATTCCGCAGACGTATCCCCCGGGACCCCCACCGATGACCGCGATGTCTGCTTCAATCATGCGTTTGGCTCGGCCTTCGCGACGCGTTATCGGCTTAAACCTTGCTGAAGGATTGAGACTACAGGACTTCTGAAAGGAGTCTCTTCGTGTCCTGAATCGTTTCTATCACGCGGGACGTGAACCTGGCGGCATAGGCACCGTCGATTACCCGATGGTCGAAAGACAGCGAAAGATATGTGGTGTCTCTCACTTCGATTTTGCCGTCCCGGACAACGGGCCGCTTGGCGATCTTGTGCAACCCGAGTATCGCGACTTCCGGGATGTTGATTATCGGAGTTGCAAACAGGCCCCCGATGGCCCCGACGTTGGTGATGGTAAAGGTCGACCCATGAACCTCGTCGAGGGTTAGCTGGCCGTTCCTTGCTTTCTGGGAGAGTTTCTCGATCTCTCCAGCGAGCTCGAATATGTCCTTCCTGTCCACGTCTGTCACCACCGGGACAACCAGACCTTGCTCCGTGTCCGTGGCGATTCCGATGTTGTAGTACTTCTTCAGGACTACGTTCACGGCCTGCTCGTCGAGGCTCGAGTTGACGTAGGGGAACTCCTTCAGTGCGGGCACGATGGCCTTGATGATGAACGGGAGATAGGTCAAGCGGACCCCTCTCTTCTCAGCGCTTCCCTTGAACGCCTCTCGCAGAAGTACGAGCTCTGTCATGTCGGCTTCGTCCACGTGGGTGACCTGGGCGGTGGTCCGCAGGGACTTCACCATCCTCTCCGATATCGTTCTCCTCAAACCCCTCAGCGGAACGAGCTCTTCCCTGGGTCCACCTACTGGAGGAGCGGCCTGCGCAGCCTGGACTGTCACTGTAGATGTGCCCGGTTGCGGAGAGGAACGCCTGACATCGTCATCGGTTACCCTCCCCTGCGGCCCAGAGCCCCGGATGGTACCTATGTCCACGCCAAGTTCTCTGGCGAGCCTGCGGGTCGCCGGCGTCGCAAGGACAGCAGCAATGGCAGCGCTGGGTGGCTGCGCCTGCATGATCGGGGCTACAGGGGCAGGCCGAGGAACCGAAGGCGCCGATGCGGCGGTTGGAACTCCTCCTGTTCCGTCGTCGATTACGATGATAGTCTGCCCGACCTTTGCCACATCTCCCTCTTTCACGAGTATCTTGGCGACCTTGCCGCTCCTAGGGGATGGAATCTGGACGTTGACCTTGTCCGTCATGACCTCAACTATGGGTTGGTCTTCTTCAATCTGGTCCCCTTCTTTCGTCATCCACTTGAGAATCTCCCCCTCTGTGATTCCCTCTCCGAGATCTGGAAGCTTGAACTCCATTGGTGAGTTGGGAGACCTGATGGGAGGTTAAAAACTGTGCAGATGGTCGCCTGAGGTCTTGGCCTGTCAGTAGCTGACCGTTTCCAAGGCCGCTTTCATGACCCTCTCCTTGCTGGGGATGTAGTTGTCTTCGAGCCTCGCCAGGGGGATCGGGATGTCGAAGCCGGTGACTCTTTTGATGGGAGCCTTGAGATAGTCCAGAGCCTTCTCTGCGACCGTTGCAGCCACTTCGGCTCCGATTCCGACGTTCCGGGGAGCCTCATGGACCACAACCAGCCTCCCCGTCTTCTGCACCGAGCCGAGGACCGTGCTGTAGTCAATCGGGGACACTGTGCGCAGGTCAACCACATCGGCTGAGACGGACCGTTCGCTCTGGAGCGCATCGGCAGCCTGCAGGGTCGGTACCATCATTGAGCCGTAGGAGACGAGAGTGACCTCGGTCCCTTCCCTGACAACCTTCGCCTTTCCGATGGGCACTAGGTATTCCACCTCGGGGACCTCCATCTTGGGGGAGTCGTAGAGCTTCTTCGGTTCCATGAACACGATTGGGTCAGGTTCCTTCATGGCCGAAGCCAGAAGTCCCTTGGCGTCGAATGGAGTTGATGGGATGACGACCTTGAGGCCAGGCGTGTGAGCAAAATACGCCTCAGGGGACTCGGAGTGGAGCTCGGGTGGCCTGATTCCAGCCCCGTAGGGGAAGCGAATGACCCCCCTCGGGGCGAACCTTCCTCTGGTCCTGTTCCGCATCCGTGCGATGTGGCTGAAGATTTGATCGAAGGCAGGGAGAGAAAAATTGTCGAACTGAAACTCTGCGACAGGGACGAGCCCGCCGATTGAAAGCCCCACGAAGATGCCTGCGATGCTGAGTTCCGCCAGTGGGGTGTCGAAGACTCGGTCAGGGCCAAATTCGTCCAGGAGCCCGCGGGTGACCTGGAAGACCCCCCCGTTCTTGCCAACGTCCTCCCCGTAGACAACAACCTTGTCGTTCCGTTGCATCCCTTCACGCAGGGCCATGTTGAGTGCATTCCTGATGTTCACCCCGTGCCTGCCTCCTGACACTTTGGGCTCGGGAGCCACCACAGGGGACGGCCCGGCAACGCCGAAGGATTCGGCTCGCTCTTCGACCAGGTTGGGGGTGAGGGAGGAGTATGTGTAGTCGAATATCGAGGTCGGATCGGCGGCGAGTGTGGAACGGTACGCTGCTATGGCGTCGGTCATCCGGCTCTGGGCTGCCTCGACAACGGCCTCCTTCGATCTGTCGTCCAGCATGCCCCGCGCCCTTAGGTACTTCTCGAGCCTGACGATGGGGTTCCTCTTCTCCCATTCCGCCACCTCCTCGGGAGCCTTCAGCTTGTTGGAGACCAGCTCGGCAGTGGTGTGAGGGCCCATCCTATAGGTCGAGTACTCTATGAGGGTCGGGCCTCCGCCTCTTCTAGCCTTGTCTACGGCGTACTTGGCGGCTTCGTAAGAGGCGATCACGTCATTGCCGTCCACGAGGATGCCCTCGAAGCCGTAGGCCACGGCTTTTTGGGCTATTGTCTTCGACGCGGTCTGAGCGTTCCTCTTAACGGAAAGGGCCCATTGGTTGTTCTCGACCCCGAAGACCACGGGGAGGGCGTACACGCCGGCGAAGTTGAGAGCTTCATGGAAGTCGGCCTTGGATGTGCCGCCGTCGCCTGTGGCCACGAATGTCACCGACCTTCCTCGTTGGATGCGGTTGGCCATTCCAAGCCCTGCGGCGTGGGGGAGCTGTGTGGCTACCGGGACGGCCAGGGGGAGCATGTTGAGCCCCTCCGGCATCTGCATCCCCCTCTCGTCACCTCCCCAGTATAGCAGGAGCTTCAGCGGGGGCATGCCGAATGCCAGCATCCCGGCCGAGTCTCTGTACATCGGGACGTACCAGTCCCCTTTCTCTAGGGCGTTCACGGGGCCGACCTGGCATGCTTCCTGGCCTTTGCCAGGGGCGTAGGTTCCAATCTCCCTGAGGGTCGAGAGGTTGGTCGCTTTGTCGTCGAAGAGCCTGCCGAAGACGAGCTGCTCGTAGAGCCTCCTGAGAGTTTCAGGCGACAGGTTGGGGTCCTTGCCGCGAAGGGTCCCGTCGGGAGCAAGCCTCTGGTAGAGGAACTCTTCAGGTTTCGTGAACTTGAAGTCGGCCTCGCTGAAGATTCTGGGGACTGCGTCAGAGCCGGAGCTCTTCAGAAAATCAGCTTCAGTCAAACGTGGTTTTCCGTTTCCGAGGCCATATAAGACTGATTCTGGCTGAGGTCGCTGTCGATCACGCTCCGGATGAAGAACTCCCCTGCCCGGTAGCTGCTTCTCACGAGGGGCCCCGACGCGACGTACCGGAACCCTAGCCCCTCCCCAATCTTCTTGTAGCGTTCAAACTGCTCAGGCTTCACGAATTCGACCACCTTGAGGTGCCTAGACGAGGGTCTGAGGTACTGGCCCACAGTAAGGAAATCGACACCAGCCTGCCTCAGGTGGGCCATGGCCTGGGTGACCTCCTCCTCGCTCTCTCCGAGCCCAACCATTACCGAGGATTTCGTGTAAACGTGCGAACCAAGCTTCTTCACGTTTCTGAGGACTGAGAGCGACTGCCAGTAGTGGGCGCGCGGGTCCCGGACCGTGGGGGTCAGGGACATGGTCGTTTCGATGTTGTGAGCGATAACGTCGGGTCGCGCCTCCACGACCTGCTTCAAATCGGAAACGTCTCCCTGAAAGTCGGGTATGAGGACCTCCACAAGCATGCTCGGGTTTCTATCTTTGACCAGCCTGATCGTGCGTGCGAAGTGCGAAGCGCCGCCATCCGGAAGGTCGTCTCTATCCACCGACGTCAGGACCACGTATGTGAGTCCCATTTGTGAGAGGGCGAATGCGACGTTCTCTGGCTCGAGTTGATCCAGCACCCCCTGGGGCTTTCCGGGGGTGACCATGCAGAACCTGCAGGCCCTGGAGCAGACGTCCCCCATCAGCATGAGGGTGGCGGTCCCACCTCCCCAGCATTCGTGAACGTTCGGGCAGTGGGCTTCTTCGCAGACCGTGTGGAGGTTGAGGTTTCCGAACAGCTCTTTCAGGTCTTTGTAGTTCTGGCCCTTTGGGGGGTTTACCGTCAGCCACTCGGGCTTGGACTCGGCTAGCAAGGTCAGCTGCCGACTACTATCTTCAGCTTGTCAAAATCCTTTCCGGTGAAAGTGCCTTCGCACGCGTAGCACCCCTCGGTCGGAAAACCAGGCTCCAGGTCGCCATGGAGGGCGCACATCAGCTTGTTGAAGCGGATGTAGTCGAGGACCTCGGTCATAGACTTCAGCGCCTCCCGGTTGTCCGGCTGCTCGGAGGACAGCTCCTTGGCTATCCTGTCGGCGGCCTTGGCAACGGTCGTATCCGCTTCGAGATTGACCATCATCCCCCGGGTCTTGCGCGCGTAGTTGCTTACGGTAGCCTGGGTCACCCC